>Ga0307408_100000070_pt1 | contig 119377 bp, 116 predicted proteins | sample 322Cmetagenome_FD_202116 | JGI IMG/M metagenome (GOLD analysis project Ga0307408, IMG submission 202116) | Maize rhizosphere microbial communities from greenhouse at UC Davis, California, United States - 322HYB-C-3 | ecosystem: Host-associated > Plants > Roots > Rhizosphere > Soil | place...
CTCTCCAGATACGGGCGGATGAGGTCGAATTGCTGGCGGCTCAGATCGCTGGGATAGACCTGATCAGGACGGGTGGCAGGCGAACTCATGCCCGATTTCACCCGATCTTTCGGAAACCCTAAATAACCTTAAACGGGTTCTAAGTGGATCCGTTTCCTAACTTCCTGCTTTCCTCATTCATTTTCTCTTCTTCAAGATTCGTGGGATTCGCTCGATTCGCGGTGCCCTAAATTTTTTAAGTTTAAAGCGGTTTAATCAGATCCGGCTTCGCCGCCGGAATCGCAAGGTGCTCAGGCCCTAGCTCCAAGCCCTTCGCCGCGCGCATCTCGCTTTCCACTTCTTCCATGATGTCCAGTTCCGGACGGAAGTCGGCGGCATGATAGGAACTGCGCACCAAAGGACCGCTCGCCACGTGTTTGAACCCTTTCTCCAACGCGATCGCCTTGTATTCGTCGAACACCGCTGGCTCGATGTATTCCACCACCGGCAGATGCTTCGGCGTCGGACGAAGATACTGGCCAAGCGTCAACACGGTGACGTCATGGGCGAGCAAATCGTCCATCGCGCGCAAGATTTCGTCGCGGCGTTCACCCAAGCCCAGCATGATCCCGCTCTTGGTGGCGACCCGGCCATTGACCATCGCTTTCGCCTTCTTCAGGACGGTGAGGGATCGTTCATACTTGGCCCGGGAACGCACCAACGGGGTGAGGCGTTCGACCGTTTCGAGGTTGTGGTTGAAGATGTGTGGACGCGCATCCATCACCATTTGCAACGCCCAGTCGCGGTCGTTGAAATCGGGCACCAGCACCTCGATCACGATGCCTGGATTCATTTCGCGAACCGCTTCGATGGTGCGCTGGAAATGCTCGGCGCCGCCATCTTTGAGATCGTCACGCGCCACGGCGGTGATGACGACGTGCTTCAAATTCATCCGCTGCGTCGCCGTCGCCACGCGCACCGGCTCGTCGGATTCAAGAGCGTCCGGCCGGGCGGTTTTCACCGCGCAAAAACCGCAAGCGCGGGTGCATTTGTCGCCCGCGATCATGAAAGTGGCCGTGCCCTGCCCCCAGCATTCCCAACGATTCGGGCATTGGGCCTCTTCGCAGACGGTCACGAGCTTCAGATCCTGAACCAACGATTTGGTGGACCAAAACACCGGATTGTTCGGCAGCCGCACCTTGATCCAGGACGGCTTCTGATCCCGGTGCAACGCCGGATCCATTTTCATTTTCGGACCGCAGCCACTCATAACGGGCGGGAACCTAGGCCCCGGCCTCCGCAGGGGAAAGGGCAAAAATCCATCCTTTATGGGAGAAAGACCGCGACCTCACGCCCGGCCGGGTTACCATCAGGACCATGCTTCATGGACATTCCCTCATCGCTGGGCGCCATGCGACGGGTGACGAACCCCGCTTCCGCGTCATCTCCCCGCTTGATCGCCTGCCCTTGCCTGGCGAGTTCGCCACCGCGACGGGAACGGAAGTCGATGAAGCTCTGCGAACCGCGAAGGAAGCTTTCGTCCATTTCCGCGAAACCGACGGCGAAACGCGGGCAACCTTTCTGGAAACCATCGCGGCGGAAATCCTCGCGTTGGGCGACGAATTGCTCGACCGGGCCCGGCGGGAAACCGGTCTGACCCGCGAACGCCTTGAAAGCGAGCGCGCCCGGACGGTCGGCCACCTGAAGATGTTCGCGAGGATCGCGCGGGACAACAGTTGGCTCGACGCGCGGATCGAAACCGCCCAGCCCGATCGCAGGCCGTTTCCCAAACCGGACCTGCGGCGCGTGATGCAGCCGATCGGCCCGGTCGTCGTCTTCGGTGCGAGCAATTTCCCCCTCGCCTATTCCGTGGCTGGCGGCGACACCGCGTCGGCGCTGGCAACGGGAAATCCGGTGGTCGTCAAAGCCCACGAAGCCCACCCCGGCACGTCCGAACTGATCGGCGAAGCGATCGCCGCCGCGGTCCGCAAGACCGGGTTACCCGCCGGGGTTTTCTCGTTGCTTCAAGGCGACGGACGGACGCTCGGTCCATGGCTGGCGAAGCACCCCGCCACGCGCGCGATCGCTTTCACGGGCTCGCTCGCCGCCGGTCGGGCGTTGTTCGATGCCGCGGCCTCCCGACCCGATCCGATTCCGGTTTTCGCCGAGATGGGCAGCCTCAATCCGGTGATCGTTTTGCCCGGTGCGCTCGGTTCCCGTGCGAAAGAAATCGCGACCCTGCTGGCAAATTCCGCCACCTCCGGCGGTGGACAATTTTGCACCAAACCCGGGCTCATTCTCGCCCACGATACGGACGCTTTGACCGAGTTCCGCCAGTCGCTCAAGCGGGCCTTCGCCGCGGCCGCACCCGCCACGCTTTTGCACGCCGGAATCGCCACCAACTTCGACCGGGCCGGAGACCAACTCGGAGCCAATCCGGCGCTTCGGACACTCGCGACTTCCACCGAACCCGCCGATCCTAACGCCACCCAGGCCCGCGCTTGGCTCGCCGAAACCACGGGCGCGGCTTTTCTCGCCCACCCGGAACTTCGCCACGAAGTTTTCGGACCGTTCGCCCTGTTGGTCACGGTCCGTTCGCCGGAAGAAATCGAGGCCATCCTGGAAACCATCGGCGGACAAATCACCGCGTCGGTTTTCGGGGAAGAAAACGAACTCGTCGCATCGGCCAGGCTCATTCGCAGGCTAGGCGAAAGCGCGGGACGAGTGATCGTGAACGGCGTGCCGACCGGCGTGGAAGTCGGCCCCGCCACCCAACACGGCGGGCCCTGGCCTGCCTCGACGGATGTGCGATTCACTTCCGTCGGAACCGCCGCGCTGGAACGCTTCGTTCGCCCGGTGGCGTATCAGAATTGTCCGCAAGCGTTGTTGCCGCCGGCTTTACGCGACGACAATCCGCTCGGGATTTCCCGCCTAATCGATGGAATGCGAAAGTAGTAGCGCCCTCCGCTCTGATCCGAAAGCCGAGCGTTCGGCCGCGATGGTCAAATCTGATCGGGAATTTCCGGTTCGACCAATTGGGCCAGCAACATCAGTGATTCCTGCCAACCGAGATAGCACGCCTCGGCAGGGATCATCGGCGGGATGCCTTCCTGGGTGATGTTCAGCTCGGTCCCGCAAAACACTTCCCGCAGTGCGACGGTGGTGATCATGGTGCCTGGCAAATTCGGATCGTCGAATTGATCGTCGTAGCGGATTCGCTCGTACGGTTGGAGTTCGAGGAATTTTCCACCAAACGAATGACTTTTGCCCGTGCTGAAGTTGGTGAAGGACATCTTGTAGGTGCCGCCGACCGTGGCATCCATGTGATGCACCTTGCCGGTGTACCCGTGCGGTGGCAGCCACTTGGCCATCGCATCGGGGTCGATGAAGGCGCGGTAAACCCGCTCCGGCTTGGCACGGAGCACACGGTGAAAGCGGACGGTTTGGGAGTTATCGGAGGACATGCGATTTCGAGGGTCGAAACTTTAGGGCGCCACCTTGATCCTCTCGCTCAAGTGAGGAATCAGCGGCGAATCGGGGTGCTGTTTCATCCATTCGTAAATGGCGACCGCATCGCCGTCGCCATTCATGGTATTCAAAACGCTGGACGTGAGCGAAGCAAGTTGAAGCTCGGAGCCTTTGGGTCCGGCGCTGACTGTCTCGAGAATATTGAGTTTATCGGGGATCTGGTACCACCGGAACTTCTGAAGAACGGCTTGGGTCGCGTAGTTGGGGTCGCGACCGTATTCACTGAGCTTCTCCACAACTTCGCATGCTTGGGGAACGTCGCGGGCGTGATCGGCCTTCCAGAGAAGCTTCTCCGTCACCTCGTGGAAAAGACGACTGGAGAACTCCGCGTTGGCGGCGTTCGAGGCGTCCAAATGCGAGGCATATTGAAGGAGAGAATCCAAGGCTTCGGTGCCACTGTTCTGGACGACGTTCCAGACGAGGTTTCCGGCGCAGTTCTTCCGTTGTTCGGCGGGAATCTGGTCCAGCAACTTGAGGGCGTCCTTTGGGTCGCTCAGAGCGGTGCCCGAGATGACGGCGGAATACAGTTCGTTGGGTATTTTATGCCCATCCGCTTCGGCCTTCTTTAGCCAACTGAGCGCGGCCTGCGGATCCTTGGAACTCCAACCATACAGGGTTCGCCAGCACTGCGTGGGGTTCTTGAGTCCGGTGGATAGATACCCATCCATGGCCTCTGCGCCGGCCACCTGGCCCACGCGGAACAGAGCGAGCTTCCATTCGTCGGCGGGATCGCGCCCCGTGGTTAGGGAGATCTCTTTGAAACCGGCCATCACCTCCCGCCAGTTCTCGGCCGTCATATGAAGCAGGCATTCGGCAAGCAGGCGTTGGTTTTCCACCGGATCGGTCATCGACACGGCCTGTCGGGTAAGCGACGCGAGCTTGTCGGGAGCGGCCTGCCGAATCGCGTGGACGCGCGGGTCCGCCGAACCGGCCTCGGAAGACCGCCCGGAGCCGGTGGAGCGGCCATTGGCCGAAACCGAATCCGTATCTTGCCGGGAGGCGGCTCCGGACGACATCGGACCTTTTCCCAAAAGGATGCCGATGGCCAAACCACCTACGAGGAAACCAGCCGAAGACAGGGCTTTCACGGTCCAGAGAGATACTTGAACGACCTGGGGTGTAAAAGAATTTCCACTCTAAATGACCGACCTCCGATGAGTTTTCGAACGCGGCTCCCTCATCCGTGTGGCAGGCGTTGAGCCAGCCGCGGCTCGTCGAGCTCGCTTGGAAGAGGGATCGTCGCGATCCGCTTACCAGTTTTAGCGAATACCATATGTGAAATCACACAATTCCCTTGTGATCTAACAATTTCAACCACAATTTAACCACAACATCAAAAATAGAAAAATAGCTATTTTGATGTTGTGAACAAAATAATAAAATAAAATGACAGCACTCAAGAAATCGCTCGTGGCGCTTGTCGCCGCCGCCTGCTGCTCCATCGCCGCTGCGGATACGACTTACGGCACCGTCTCGCTGAGCACGACTTATACGATAAGCATCACCGGATGGGCGGAATGGGACACGGAAGCCGTCTACGTCCCGGCGCATTCGGTTCTCACGGTGACCGACCACGAGTCTCACTTCGACACCCTGGGAAGTGGATATTTCCTCCAAGAACAAGGTGCTCTCTATAATTATTGGCCTGAATATTTTGCGCCAGAGCTGCAGCTCGTCAATGACAGCGACGAAGGCACTTATTATTACGTGGAGCTACTCTCCTCCGTTTATACAGACTATTATGATGTGATTCATGCCCCGGCTTCCTCGGCATCGGTGAGCTACCGCATCGATCCGATCGAATAACCGCTGCCATAAAGTTCGCAGCCTGAGATTTTCATGACTTGTGCCCCGGGATCGCAGGATTCCGGGGCCAACTTTTTTCCCAGATGAAGCCCACCGTTCACCTTCTCCTTTTCCGCGGGGTCGGCGGGAAGACGCAGCTTCCGGTCAAAGCATTGCGCGAGAAGCTCAGCGAAGCGGGCTTCGAAAACGTGGCCACTTACATCAACAGCGGCAACGCCATCGTCCGCAGCCGGTTGAGCCGGCGAGAGGTCATCGCCAACGTTGCGGAACTTTGCCGCGAGCATTTCGATTTCGATAAGGCGATCTTCGCGCCAACGCTGGCCGAATGGGATGCATTGATCGCGCATAATCCCTTTCCCAAAGCGGCGAAAGAAGCGCCCACCACGGTCCACGCCGCGTTGCTCGAACACACACCGAAGCCGGAAGATATCGAACGCATCCGAGCCTGCGCGATGGAAGGCGAAGGCTTGGAAATCGTCCACGACGTCGCCTACCTGCACACCCCGCACGGTTTCGGCAAAAGCAAGATGGCGGAGAAGTTCGACAAGTGGATCGGCGTGACGAACACCGCCCGGAATTGGAACACGGTGCTTAAACTCGCCGAACTCGGTCGCGCGGCGGAGGCATAGTAGCCGGAAGCTCCGCTTTGGGAGCGCTCAAGCAACGGTCTCCAGTGCCGACGGGAAACTGAAGTTTCCAACCACTTGGGCCGTCTTGAGCGAAAGCGCTTTCCAAGAAACGGCGTATCCGACTAATCGTCCGCCGTCGTCCCCTAGCGACTATGAAATCTCCCCCCGCACCTAACTCCCTGCTCCGCGAATTCTGGCGCGGGTTGACAACGCCTGATGTTGGGGTCCTGAAAATGGCCGCCGTCATCTTTTTGATCTTATTAGGGGCACTTTCGGTCGCGGCTGTGAATTTCCGCAAGCAGGTGGAGGCCGGGAAGGTGGATTGGCGGGTAATAACGAACGACTTTTGCCGTTCGTCGATGATCGCGGTCAACGGAGCGGCAAGGGAAACCGATCCGTCCGCGATGAATCTAATATTCGTCGGGCCTTCCGCTCTTCGTTGCTGGCTTCCCCCTCCCGAAGAGGTGGACGCATTGGCCTCCTCGGCCGCCGGTTCAGCGGTACGGTTGCGGGTGATGAGCGGAAACCGGCAGGGGTATGCTATCACCTCCGCGTTGATCGACCGCTTCGGCGCGGATTTCGACGGCTGGTTCGTGATCGGCGTGGGACGCCAGGCAATCGGCCGGGAACTAACGATGGAAGATCTGGAATACCGTCGCCGGCAACCGCGGATCCTTTGCTTCGACTCGGAAGTGCTGCGGTCGAACTCTGCCTACCTGGGCTATCCCATGGAGCGGGCCACTGGCTGGGAGCTGTGGGACAACCGGGCGTTCCATTATCAAACCAAGCTGGGGTTGGATCTGCCCTTTAAAAAAAAGAAGTCCTATCACCCCTATATGCCCGCTACTTCAGTCTCATCTAGCGCAGGGACTGAAAGCATCCGCCCGTTGGATGCCAGCTCCTTGGAGCGGCATCTGACGGTGCTGGAACAAATGATGCGAAAAGTCCGGGAACAAGGGCGAGCCCGCGTCGCCCTGGTGGAAACCCCGTGGATCGATACATTCACCCCCGCGATGCAAACGCCCGAATGGCAGCGGGACGAGGCCGCTTATCAACAAACCATGCGGGAGTGGTCCCGGCGAAACGACGTTCCATGGATCACCTTGCCCGCCTCCTTTGAGATGTCGGCCTCCGATTTCTTCGACCCAAGGCACGTCGGTTCCGTAAGACCCCGGGAGCGATTCCTCGAAGCCGTCGTCCGCGAACTTGTCCCCCCTTGAAACGTCCCCCCAGCCATGACTGATCAACCTGAATTCTCAAAAGCCCGGCTAGCGGGGCGGATCGTGCAGGCGATCGGCCTTGCCATCGGCATCACCGCCGTCCTGATCCAACTGCTCCGCACCAGCACGGAGCTGACCTTCCGTTACGGAGGCTTCTGACATGCTGGGTGGGTTGCATTACTGGATCGTTCTCGCGTTGGGAACGTTTTGGACCTCCTTCGCGCCAGCACGGGTGCGGGAGACGGGCCTCGCCTTGCTGGCCTTCGCCCTCGTGGTGAGTCACAATCCGCTTGCGGCGGTCGTTTTCCTCGCGGCTGGCTGGCTGGTGTGGTGGCTGGTGCGACGCGGCACGGATTTCATGCCGGTGGCGATCGCGATCACCGGTCTCGCGGCGGGGTTGTTGATCAGCGAGATTTTTCAGGAGTATGGCAAAGGCCATTGGGTTCAACCACTGGGGCTGAGCTATCTGGTCTTCCGGCTGATTCACGTGCTCGTCGACGCCCGGCGCGGGGCCTGGGAGCGCCCTCCCAGGCTGATGGAGTTTTTCCATTTCCTGTTTACTCCCGCGCTGTTCGTCGCGGGTCCGCTGGAGCGCTGGGGTCACTGGGATAAACCGGTGGGGACGGATCGTGGCACCCAGATCGCGGAAGGGACCTGGCGGATTCTCATCGGCCTGTTGAAGAAGATGTATGTGGCGGACTTGCTGCTGCCGGGATTGGCTTTCCATTCCCATTGGACCGTGCCCTCGGGCATGGATTCAGGCACCGGAGCGGCCGGGATCTGGCAGGCGTGCCTGTATGTTTACCTGAAGATTTACGTGGAGTTCAGCGGATACTCCGACATCGCGGTGGGCGCGGGCTTGCTTTGGGGGCGCCGGCCGATGGAAAACTTCAACTGGCCGGTGATCGCTTCGACGCCCTCGGACTTCTGGCGGCGCTGGCACATCTCGATCGCCCAATGGTGCGCAAACTGCGTCTATCTGCCCGTGATGGGCCTGATGCGGAGCGTGGTGATTCCGATGCTGGCGAGCTTCATCGTCATGGGCTTGTGGCATGGTCTCGGCTGGAACCGTGTCGGCTGGGCGTTTTGGCAAGTGGGCGGTTTGCTCGTGTTCATCACCTGGCAGAAACGAATGGGCCGGCCCAAAGCGGGCACCTGGCGAGCCACCACGGGTTGGAAGCTTGCGAGCATCGGCCTGACGCAGATTTTCGTCGTGGCAAGCTATGCCTTCATGCTGCACGGGGAAACGGTGCCAGTGAGCGAGTCTCTGAAACTATTAACCCGCATGTTCGGATGGAAGTGACGAGCGCAACGTTCCAAGTGATCGACTCAAAGGGAACCGTTCCGGCGGAAGCGACCGAATGGACCGCCCGGGTGTCGCGACTGCGGGCGGCGTTGCGAGCGAGGGGCGTGCGTCCTGGCGATCGCGTGCTCGCGTGGTTGCCACGCGGATGGGAAGAGGCCGCGCTGTGGCAGGCCACTTGGGATCTTGGTGCCGTGTGGGTCAGCGTGCCGCGGCGCAACACGCCGGAACAAGTGACGGTCTTGCTGGCTGACGCCGAACCGGTCGTGGCGGTTTGCGGCAAAGGCGAACGGGCGCGCTTGACCGCGGGGCCATGGGTCGAATTTCCCGATCTCTTTGATTCCAGCGAAGAGGACGACGAACCGGTCGAGAGCCCCTTGGCGACCGGACTCGCGGCGCTTTGTTATACCTCGGGTTCCACCGGCCGGCCGAAGGGCGTGATGGTTTCTCATGAAAATCTCCGCGGCGCGGTTTCCCGCATGGAAACCTATCTACGTCACACACCCGAGGACCGGCTGCTGGCCTTGATGCCACTGAGCTCGCCCTGGGGGCTTTTGCAATGGCTGATGGCCCGGCGAGCCGGCGCGGCGATCGTGCTTCCCCCACCGGTCGCGATGGCTTCCGAACTCGCCCGGACGATTCGGGCCACGGGCGTGACCGGACTCGCGGCCCTGCCGCCGACCTGGGTGCAACTGGTCGACTTCCTCGATTCCCAACGCGAACCCCTCCCTTGCTTGCGCTATGTGACGACCTCCGGCGGGGTGATTTCACGACGCATTCTCGATCGTTTTCACACGGTGTTTCCGAATGCGGAAGTATGGATGACCTACGGGCTAACGGAGGCTTTCCGAACCACCGTGCTTCCCGCTGGGGAATTCCACCTTCGCAAGGGTTCGCTCGGTGAATCCTGTCCCGGCGTGACGATCGAAATCGTGCGCCCGGATGGCACCGCCGCCAGGCCCGGCGAGGCGGGCGAACTCGTGCATGTCGGTGATTGCGTGACGTTGGGCTATTGGCGGCAGCCGGAAATGACCGTTCGTTCGTTCGGCGTGCGACCGGGGCATGAAGCCTTGTTCGGCGAAAATCCGGTCCATTACAGCGGCGATCAAGTCCGCCGGGATGAGGATGGATTCTTCTGGTTCGAAGGCCGTGAGGATGAGCTGATCAAATCGGGCGGCTACCGTATCAGTCCTTCGGAAATCGAAGAGATTCTTCAGGCCGTACCGGGGGTGATTCACTCCGTCGTCGGCGGCATCCCGGACGAAGCGCTTGGCCAACGCATCGCGGTCGCGCTGGAATTGGACGACGAGGGCGACGACCTCCTTGACCAGATCCGTTTGGTTCTGCGCCAGAAACTCGCCAGCCATCAACAACCGCATCAGCTCCGGATCTGGCCTGGCCGCATGCCCCTCAATGCCCATGGCAAACTGAGCCGGCCCGAGATCCTCTCGTGGCTACTGGCGTCCGAACCCTGACGAATTTTATCTCGGCGAGATAGGATTTTGCCTTGTTTCATCTTCTCCCGATCTCCTGAAATAGACCGCTCATGCCAACCCCCACCCTTAACCCGGAAAAAATCCGGTCGCTACTCGAGATCACCTTCGGTCTGCAATCCGGAGAACTGCGCGACGATACCCCCTTGTTCTCCAGTGGCCTTCTCGATTCGTTCCACTTGGTTGAAATGATCTCCGTGTTGGAAAAAACCTCGGGCCGGAAGATCAAGCCGGGCGAAATCAACCTGGAGAATTTGGATACGCCCGATTCGATCGCCGGATTCCTGGGCACCCCTGCTTAAAATCTTTACGCGTTCCTCGTCATGCCCCCGTCCGCTTCCCGCCTTCATGATCTGCCCTTGCGGATCACTCCGGATTCCAACACCGGGACCACGCCCGCCTTGCTGACCGCTTGGGCGAAGGCGGAGCGGGAAATCTTGCGGACCTTGAGATTGAGGCATGGGGCGTTGCTGTTCCGTGGATTCGAGTTCGCGGAGCCCAAGAATTTCCAGGAGTTCGTTTCCGTGTTTGCCGACCTCCAGACCTACCAAGGCGGAGCGTCGCAACGTTCGAAGGTCGACGGCTTGGTCTACACGTCGACGGACATGGCCGCGCATTACGAAATCTCCCAGCACCACGAAAGCGCCTACACGCCCGCCATGCCAGCGATCATTGGCTTTTTCTGCGCGTTGCCTCCGGCGACGGACGGTGCCACTCCGCTCGCCGACGCCCGCCGGGTGACGGCTTGTCTGCCCGATGAACTGAAAAACCGGTTCGCGGAAAATGGCCTCCGTTACATCAACAATCTGCCCGACCGGTTCGGTTTCGGCAAAAGCTGGCAGGCCCAGTTCCAAAGCGAGGATCGCGACGAGGTCGAAGCGAAGCTGCGCGAGGGCGGCTACGAATGGACGTGGAAGCCGAACGGTTCACTCCGTACCGAGCTGCGTTGTGACGCGCTCCTGCCCCATCCGGAAACCGGCGAGCAACTCTGGGTCAATCAAGCGGACCATTGGCATCCCTCGGGACTCCAAAATGAAACACGCGCCAAGCTGGCGAAGGTTCTCAACGAGGAGGATTTCCCCATGAACGTGACGTTCGGCGATGGCTCGTCGGTCGACGAAAAGGATCTCGAATGCGTGCGTTCGGTCGTGCGCTCCGAAAAGACGCAGTTTCCGTGGGAAAAAGGCGACGTCCTGATTTGCGACAACTTCCTCGTCTCCCATGGCCGCCGTAGTTACACGGGCGACCGCAAGGTATACGTCGCGCTCGGATAGTGACGAACGTTCCGCATTTGGAATGACGTCTCGCCACGCGGGCTCCTTTCTTATCCCATCACCTTCTTCACGTAGCAGGCTTTCAGGGCGATGGAGAGGCCGTTCATTTTGCAGGAAATCTCGTGGTCTCCGTCGACCAACCGGATCGGCTTCGATTTGGTTCCGGTCTTGAGGACCTGCGCCGTGCCGCCGAGTTTCAGATCCTTGATCATCGCCACGACGTCGCCATCGGCCAGCACGTTGCCGTAGGCGTCCTTCACCACGCGTTCGCCGGCGGGTTCGTCGGTCGCACTCTCCTTCGGCCACTCGTGCCCACAGGTGACGCATTCAAAATGGTCGGCATGCTCCAACACTTCGGTCATCTCGCACAGAGGGCAGGTCGTTTCGCTCATGCGGGAAGCACAAAGCACGACGGGGAACAATACAAGCGCGGGATGTTTCGACAAACTTCCTCGCCTCCATGCCACGGCGGACTATCCTGATCCGCGGCATTGACCCACAAGGCATGAAAACCATCCGAGGTTACCACCTGATCCGGCCGGAGGATCTCTTCTGGCGGCCCTCCAATTTGATGCGCATCCCGAACGCGGATTTTCTGGAACGCACCGGCAGCGAAAATCTCAGCGCCCGGCTTTGGCGGATGCCGCCGAAAAGCGCGAGCACGCTGCACAAGCATATCCGGCAGGAGGAATTCTATTTCGTAATCGAAGGCACCGGTCGCCTGCGCGTCGGCGATGAAACGTTGACCGTGCCGAAACACGGCAGCGTGCTGGTCGGACCGGATCAACTGCGCCAGGTTTTCAATGACACCGAAGAAGAAACGCTCTGGCTCATCGTCGGCGCGCCGGAAGAGCTGGAGTTTCTTCAGGGTTCCAAATCGGACATGGACCTCTCGCTGATCTATCCGGTCGACCCGACGCAACTGCCCAAGGAACTCGACGGCGTGGAGTGGCCTCCGAAGAATGAATAAGTGATTCAGATCCATCACTTGCTAGCCGCGGAGGCCTGCTCTAATCAACCGGCATGTCGCTTCCTTATCCCACGCTTATTCCCGGACTTCGCAGCCCGTTCGATCAAGTTGGCGGCATCGTTTACTTCGGCCGGATGCTGGACAAAATCCGGCTGAACGCGGAGGGGAACCTACCCGAAGCCTGGCAAGCCATGCGCGGAACGGCCACCAAGGGCACGTTCGACTGGCGTTGCTGCGAATTTCTCCAACTCGACTACGCGGCGCTCGAAACGGAAACGCTCAAAGGCGGCACCGATGAAGAAGTGCTCGCGTGGGCGTTCGCTCATGGCCGTCAACCGACCGAGCAGGAAATCGAGGTCTGGAACGGCTTCATGACCAAGCGCGGCTGGCGGGACGCCGGCACGCCCACGCTTCACAAGCGGCTCGCCGATCTCGGCCTGCCGCTCGACACCGTGGAAACGATGTTCGAGTTCCTTGATTTGGATGAGGGGCGGCGTGAGCTGCCATGAAAAGATAGGTCCTATTGGACATATAAGACCCATAGCGCCTATATCTTCTTCGGCATGTCCGAAGACCCCCGCTTCCTCCCCAAAACCGGCAACTACCGCGAACTCCTCTCTTACCGGAAAGCGGAGATACTCTACGACTTCACTTTCCGCTTCTACGAACGTTTCCTGAAACGTGGGGATCGCACCGTCGACCAGATGGTGCAGGCCGCGCGCTCCGGAAAACAGAACATCGCGGAAGGCAGCAAAGCCTCCGTCACCTCGACCGAAACCGAGCTGAAGCTTACGAACTTGGCCCGGGTCAGTTTGGAGGAACTCTTGATCGACTATCAGGACTACCTGCGCGTCCGGGACGCGCCGCTCTGGCCCCAAAAACTCCAAAGAAGCTCTCTACGTCCGAAAACTCGGCAAACACCCGGGCGAATCTTTCGAAACCTACCGGCCTTTCGTTGAGAACCGCCCGGCCGAAACGCTGGCGAACATCGCTATCTGCCTGCTTCACCAAGCGAACTACCTCCTCGACCGGCAAATCCGCCGGATGGAAAAGGACTTCGTCGAAAAAGGCGGCCTGCGGGAGAAAATGACCCGGGTGAGGCTGGAGCGGCGGAGATCTCAGTAACCTATAGGCCCCATACGTCCTATAGGACCTATACACAATACCTTGCGAAAATAGCTCGGCAGCCGACACTCACTCCCATGACCCACTTTTCCAAAACCATGCCTTCGCCCGTCGGGCGGCTCACACTGGTCGCCAGCGACAAGGGCCTCGCCGCGATCCTTTGGGAAAACGACGACCCGCGGCGCGTGCGGCTGGGTCCGTTGCAGGAAACGCCGGATCATCCCCTTCTGCACGAAACCGAACGCCAGTTGAACGATTACTTCGCGGGCAAACTCACCCGTTTCTCCCTGCCACTTGATTTCACCGGCACGCCGTTTCAGAAAAAAGTCTGGGAAGCGTTGGCCGTCATTCCTTTCGGAGAAACCCGCACCTATGGCGAAATCGCCACGCAAATCGGTCATCCGAAAGCGGTCCGCGCGGTCGGCGCCGCCAATGGCCGGAACCCCATATCGATCGTGGCCGCCTGCCATCGCGTGATCGGCCGCAATGGGAAACTGACCGGCTTCGCTGGCGGACTGGACACCAAAGCCTGCTTGCTCGCGTTGGAGTCGAACGTGCTCAAAGCCGCGTGAGGCCAGCCGGCACGTCGCCGAATGAAAAAACGCGACCATCCACAAGGTAAGAGTGCCATGCGACTGGCCGCCGCGTTTTTCGTCCTGATCTTCCCGGCATCGCCCTCGCTCGCCGCGATTCACGATCCGTCGTCGATCGTCCGTTGTGGCAAGGAAGCGTGGTACTTTTCTACCGGCACCGGGATCAAATCCCATCACACGCCCGACTTGTTGACGTGGACGGAAGGGCCACCGGTTTTCAAATCCATACCCGCCTGGCATTCGGAGTTCGTCCCGGAAAATCGCGGGCATCTCTGGGCGCCGGATGTGATCGAGCGGAGTGGACGCTACTGGCTTTATTACTCGGTCTCCAGTTTTGGCAAAAACACCTCGGCGATCGGGCTGGTTTCGGCGGTCACCCTCGACCCCGCCGATCCACGCTTCGGCTGGAAAGACGAAGGCATGGTGATCCGCTCCACCCCGGCCGATCCATTCAACGCGATCGATCCGTCGGTGCTCGCGACGCGCGATGGCAAACTGTGGATGGTGTTCGGTTCGTTCTGGTCGGGAATCTACGAGGTCGAACTCGATGGCGGCACCGGCTTGCTGAAGAAGAACGCCAAGCCGGAAAAGGTGGCATGGAACGAGGATATCGAAGCGCCCACGTTGATCTACTACGACAACCACTACTATCTGTTCGTGAACTGGGGCTACTGCTGTCGCGGCGCGAAAAGCACCTACGAAATCCGGGTCGGACGCAGCAGCAAGGCGAGCGGACCCTTCCGCGACAAAGATGGCAACGATCTCACCAAAGGAGGCGGCACCTTGTTTCTCAAAAGCGAAGGCCGGTTCATCGGACCGGGTCACTTCGCCAACGCGGTTAGCCCCAACAACACACGCTTCGCCTTCCACTATTATGACGGAGAAGCGAACGGCGTTTCGAAGCTCGGTATCCGTGAACTCACCTGGAGCAAGGACGGCTGGCCTCAAGCCGGGAAATGGATTTTTCCCACGCCCGCGAATTGAGAAACGGCAACGGAGACCGTTACCTCGACAAACCGAAAACGGAACACTCGGCCACATTCCTTCTTGCCCCTCGCGAAGAGCGGGTCGAAGAGTGACCTGAAACCTCAACTTCTTCGAACCATGGGACAACTCGGTTACAATCAAGGCGATCTCGGGTGGACGCAGCTTTCCACCACCGATCCGACGAAAGCGCTGGAATTTTACCGCGAACTAGCAGGCTGGGAAAAACAGGGCGAGCCCGCTCCCGGCTATCATGTTTTCGGGAAGGGCTCCGAAGCGCTCGGCGGGATTACCTGCTGCAACGAAGACGACCCCACGCCGCGCTGGATGCCTTATATCACCGTGGACGATCTCGACGCGGCGCTGGCGAAAGCCCAAAGCCTCGGCGCGGCGGTTCTGCTGCCACCCATGCCTTTACCTGAAGACTGCGGGCGAATCGCGATCATCCGCGACCCACAAGGCGTGGCGACCGGATTGGCGCATTATACGAAAAAGCCTTAAGCGACTCCCCGGATGGCGGGAGAAAATCCCGCCGCCTTCTTGTCAGGGCGACTGAAAAGCCTCATGCTCTAACAGTCGCATGGAGTCTCGTATCACCGCTTTGGGCGACCGCGCCCTGGTTATCGAATTTGCCCGCCAGATCGGTGACGAGGCACCGTCGCGCATTCACCAGGTTTACTCCTGGCTGTCGGGCGCTCGTTTTGCCGGCGTGACCGAGCTAATTCCCGCAGCCACCACGGTGACGGTGTTTTACGATGCGATCGCACTGAAAGAATCGGGCGCGCCGAAACAGGACCTCGCCGGTTGGCTCTCGTCGCGTTTGAAGCGACGGTTGGAGCTCTTGCCTGAAGCGGCTGAGCTATCGCCAGCGCGGTTGATCGAGCTTCCCGTGTGCTATGGCGACGACTTCGGTCCCGATTTGAAATCGATCGCCGCGCGGGCCGAACGTTCGCCCGAGGAAGTCATCGCGCTCCATTCCGAGGCGGAGTATGTCGTGCTGCAGCTCGGCTTCGCACCGGGCTTCCCTTATTTGCACGGTTTGCCCGAGGCCCTGAGTTTCCCCCGACGGGAAACACCTCGCACGCGCGTGCCCGCCGGATCGGTCGCGATCGCGAATGGCCAGTCGTGCGTCTATCCTTCCGAAATCCCGGGTGGCTGGCATGTGCTGGGTCGCACGCCATTGCGATTGTTTCAGCCGGACCGCGAACCGCCCACCCTTCTGCAACCCGGCGACCGGGTAAAATTCAGGCCGATTTCTGCGAGTGAGTTCGAACGCTTGGAGGCCTCGCCATGATCGAGGTTCTCAGAGACGGCATGTTGACCACGGTTCAGGATCTTGGCCGGCGGGGTTACCAAAATCTCGGCGTGGTGGTGGGAGGCGCGGCCGATCCCTTCGCCGCCCGCGTGGCCAACTTTCTCGCAGGGAACAAGGAGGATGCTGCGTTGCTCGAAATGGCGTTCGCCGGGCCGAAACTGAGATTCAATGAAGACCGCGTCGTCGCTTGGTGCGGCGCGGATTTTACCGCCACGTGTAACGGCGAACCTCTCCCTAAGAACCGTCCGGTTTCACTCGCGGCCGGAAGCGTGCTTGGTTTCGGCGGAACCAAAACCGGCGCGATGGCATGGCTGGCGGTCGCCGGAGGGATCGACGTGCCGGAGGTCATGGGCAGTCGCTCCACCGACCTCGCGGGAAAATTCGGCGGTTTCGAAGGTCGCAAACTCGCCGCGGGAGACCGGCTCGCGATCGGTCGAAAAGGATCGGGCAAATCGTTTTCCCGAGCTCCGGCTTCATGGTCGCTCATCCCCGAGCGTTTGGTCGCGGTCTGCGGCCCGGGCGTCGTGCGCGTGATGCGCGGTCCCGAGTGGGAATGGTTTTCCGACGAAGCGAAAGAAGCATTTTTCCAGAGCGTCTTCGAAGTCACCAAAGACGGCAACCGCATGGGCACTCGTTTGTCCGGCCCTTCTCTCGCGCTCGCCGAACCCCGCGAAATGATTTCCGCCGCGGTCGATCACGGAGTGATCCAAGTGCCGCGATCCGGTCAGCCGATCGTGCTAGGAATCGACCGGCAAACGATCGGCGGTTATCCGCGCATCGGCGCGGTGGCGACGGTCGACCTGGGAAAACTCGCCCAGTTCCGGCCTGGCGAAACAGTGCGTTTTCATGAAATCCAAGCCCACGAGGCTCACGCACTCCTGCTTCGCCGTGAACGGGACTTTGCGATCGCCCGCGCTTGCCTCACCTTACGCTCATGACCGTATCTCTGAAGATCGATCTGAACTGTGACCTTGGAGAAGGTTCGCCGCACGACGCCGAACTGATGCCGTTGATCACTTCGGCGAATATCGCGTGCGGCGCCCATGCGGGCGATGAAGCGACGATGCGGCAGTGCATCGCGCTGGCGCTCCGGTATGGCGTGGCGATCGGCGCACATCCGGGTTATGCGGATCGCGATTACTTCGGTCGCCGCGAGCTGGAGCTATCGCTTTCGGAAGTGTTTCAGCTCGTCCAAGAGCAGGTCCGGCTGTTGCAAGCGCTCGCCACCGTGCATGGGGCGTCGCTGTCCCATGTAAAACCCCACGGCGCGCTTTATAATCAGGCCGCCCGCGACCCATTGCTCGCGACCGCGATCGTGGAAGCGATCGGGCAACTCGATCCCTCGCTGGTGGTGTTCGGTTTGGCGGGTAGCGAACTGCCACGCGCGGCGCGGGCCATCGGTTTACGCGCGGCCGACGAAGTCTTCGCCGACCGGACTTATCGGGAGAACGGTTCGTTGACTGAACGGAATCGCCCGGACGCTCTCATCGAAGATCCCGGCATCGCCTGTGCTCAGGTGCTGCGAATGATCCGGGAAGGCGTCGTGCGGACCATTGACGGCACCGATTTTCCCGTCCACCCCGACACCGTTTGCCTACATGGCGATGGACCCGGGGCGGTCGCCTTCGCACGCTCCTTGCGTGACGCGCTTCAGAAGGACTGATCAAGTCGAACGCGTCTTATTCTTCGATCACGCTTTCCAGCCGTCGATCGGGAACGAGCCAGATCAAGGCGACCGCCACATACAAACAGCCGGCCAGCCACGGCAGGAAAAACGAAACCCCGATTCCCGACGCGTAGCAAATCGTGGAAATCAAACCCTTAACGTCACGCCCGATCACCGACGCCAATTTGGAGTGCGGTCCTCGATCGACGACGATGAGATGCTGGAGCAACTTATAGGCAAGCGCCGCGGCCAAAAGCACGGCACCATAAAGGGCCGAAGGAACTGACGAGAAAGGATTGTTTCCCATCCAGCCGGTGGTGAACGGGAACAGCGACAACCAGAATAACAAATGCAGATTCGCCCACATGATTCGACCATTTACGTTGCGGGCGGTCTTCAGAAGATGATGGTGATTGTTCCAATAGATGCCGATGTAAACGAAGCTCAGCACGTAACCGAGGAAGACAGGGAGCAATTTCCTTAACGCCGAAAGGTCGTCGCCGTGCGGCACCTTCATTTCCAACACCATGATGGTGAGAATGATGGCGATCACGCCGTCACTGAACGCTTCCAGACGGTTCTTTTCCATGCTGCGGGTTTTGCAGGACCGAGAAATCCGCGGCCCGGAATGAATTCCTCCCTCAAGGACGCATTTCGAACGGGTAGTCGAAGGTGGGATCGCGTTCCGTCGGTCGGGCCGGCATGACGCCTTCGGCGGTCGGCGGAAGCATCCCGATCACGATGTAATCTTCCGGTGTTTCGTAACTCTCCGGCTCTTCATACTCGCCAGGGGCGACTTGCTTGATCCAGGCATGCCCCGCCACCGCCCGGCCCGAACGGACCAGCGCCGCGCGCACTTCGTCCGAATTCATGGGCGATTCGGAAATCACCAGAAGCCGCGCTTCGTCCAAAAGCGGCGGGTTCCAAAGATGGGTGAACACCTTGTAGTAGTAGCGCGACGGTTCGATTTCGGATTCCAAGGCCATTCTCCAACATCCCCGCACATCCCGTGGACGTCAAGACGTCGCCTGCTCGGAAAGAAACGCCGCCAGACGATGGAAGCACTCCGACCAGCCCGCCGCATGGGAATCGCGCGATTCGATCGTTTCGAAAAACGCCTGTTCGAAGATCATTTCCGTCCTCCCGTCATGGTCGACGAAACGCACCGTCACCAGGGTTTCATGACCAGCGCCTTTTCCCTCCTCCCAGGCATGGGTGAATGAAAGTCTCTTGCCTTCAATCAGTTCCCGATACACTCCACCCACACAAAAAACCGCTCCCCACGGCGCGCGCATGCACGAACGCCACGCGCCGCCCGGCCGCAAATCGCCACCAGATTCCTCGATGGTGAAATCCTTCGGCGCGCACCATTGGTCGAGTTGTTCCTTTCGGGTCCACGCTTCGTAGACCCGCATGGCGCTAGCGGCAAAAACCCGCTTGAGCACCAAAACGCCGTTCTCGGGAGAATCGGAAAGCGCACTCATCGGAAATCGGTCAGCCGGGCGTGGCCACGGGATCCATCCAGATCAGCTCCCAGAGATGGCCGTCCAGATCCTGGAAACCATGACCATACATGAAGCCGTAATCCTGTTCGTTTTTATAAGTCGAACCTCCCGCCGCGACCGCTTTTTTCACCATGGTGTCTACCGCCTCGCGGCTCGGGCAGGAAAGGCAGACCAATACCTCCGTGGTCTGGGTCGCGTCGCAGATCGGATTCGGGGTGAATTCGAGAAACTTTTCGTGAGTCAGCAGCATCACGAAGATCGTGTCGCTCACGACCATGCAGGCGGCGCTATCGTCGGTGAACCGGGAATTAAAGCTGTAGCCAAGTTTGCCAAAGAACTCCTTCGAGCGGTCGAGATCCGCGACCGGCAGGTTGACGAAAATTTGTTGGTTCATGCGTCGATCGAAAAAAGGACATCAGTCTTTGCAGCCGTCCACCACGCTTGGGCGAACTTCCACGGCGTATCCGGCGCGCAACGCGGGAAAACATTCAGCGAGCGAAATCGCCTCGTCGATGGAGGCACACTCGATCACTTCGAAGCCGCCGAGAGGGAATGGGTTCTCCGAAAACGGGCCGTCCGCGATGACCACTTTGCCTTCGAGTTGACGCAGCGTCACCGAAGCGCGCGGCGATTGGAACGCGGCGGAAAACACCGCGTGACCGCCGGTTTCCAACGCTTCGTGCCACGCGCCGCATTCGGCGTGGACTTCGTTGCGTTCGGCGAACGACAGGTTTTCCCACTTTTCGGGATCCGCCAGAATGATGAAGAGACCGTGCCGCATGGAAGTAACCGATTAGCGAATCAAAGCCGCCCATCGCTGGCGATCCGCCCAGAGCAAATACACCGCGAGCAGGCAGATGCCGATGAGCATCGGATCGGCCAGCCCAGCCCCTTTCAGAAGGAAGACATGGAACGCGAGGATGTTCACAATGATCGGGCCGAGAAAGAGCAGGCCGATGTTCCGGAGTTTCGGGATCATCACCATGATGCCGCCGGTCAGTTCAATGATCTTGATGAAGGTAAAATAGCCGGTCGGCACCAGCGCGCCCATGAACAGCCCTGGCGGAGAATCCGCCGGCGGCGGTTCAGGTTGGGGCCCGTAATGGAACAGCACCATCGTGCTGGCCAGGATGAACATCAAACCAAGCAGGACTCCGGCAATGTTAGGCAGGTATTTCATAGGTTGAAGAAATCAGGGTTGTCGCACCACGGCGTTGAGACGGTTCAGCCCTTCCTCGAACTGACCGCCGACCATTTTATCCATGTTCATGAAGAGACCGAACGCCTTCATCATCAGGTTGCGGCGCCCGGTCATGCTCCAAACCACTCTCGTCTGGTCGCCCTCGGGCGCGAAATGGAACTCCGTCTCGTTGGTCGCGGCCATGGGTTTATAAAACTCCAGTTGGAGCCGAATCAGATCGAAGGGTCGGCTTTCGACGATGGTCATCTTCCCCTCGCCCACCTGCTTGTTACCCGCCCAGGCGGAAACCGCACCCACGCCCGCGGCCGGACCGTCGTAAGTCTGCTTCATCGCCGGATCGAGTTTCGCCCAAGGCGACCACGCTTCCCATTTCCGAAGATCGTTCACCTGCCCGAACACCACGGGCGGCGGCGAGGCGATGATGCCGCCGCGCGTGACCCGGAATTCGGACGGCTGGAACGCCGCCACGACCAGGAAAAGCGCGATCAGGGCCAGCAGGATCAGTAAGATCTTGAAAACCATGGCGTCCCAACATGGAGGAAATTCCGTGGATCGCCAATTCCCTTTTTTCACCCGGCCGAGGCCGGCTTTCTAACACGCGAGGGCTTTCGCTTTCGTCGGCGAGGAGGCGGGCGACTTCTCCGCCGCCCGGGCTTCCGCGAGATCGGTTCGCAAACGGGAAATGAATCGTCCCATGTCGCACCAAATCGTGCGGTAGAATTCACGATCGGTTCCGCCCAACGCGACGAGCGCGCCCCGATGATTGATCCACAGCATCGTACCCGCGAGCAACCCCCGAAGGCGAAACAGGGCTTCCCACACCCGCCCGTAGCCCCGGCCGTGACGGAGTCCTTCGCTTACCAATCTGGCGCGGTGAAACGCGATGTGACCGGTTTCGTCGCGGATGATCAGACGGCACATGCCTCGCAACGCTTCATCGCGGCCATGGCGATGCAACATTTTGTAATACACGTGGCTGACGATCTCGGTGAGCAAAAGGACGTAGAGTTCAAACCCAACGCCGAGCCATTTGCGCAAGCCGCAGAACAAGCCGAAGCTCCAATGGCTGGTGATCGGCGTGCCTTCCAGGCGGGCGAGCATTCTGCCGAGCAACCGCGAATGTTCGGCCTCTTCGGTGAACCACAGATCGACCAGCCCTCGAATGCCCGGATCGGGAGCCAACCAGCGCTCGCGATCCCACGCGATCAAGTAAGCCGGCCCGCCGCCATCGCCGAGCTGGAATTGTTGGATCGAGCGCCTGAGTTTCGCCCAGGCTTTTTGCGGAATGTCCCGGGGCGAATGCCAAGCGGGTTCCTGACGATCGAGACGGTTCTGTTGGAAGTGACGGATCCAGTGGTCGATGTTCATGACGAACCGACCGTGGAAAACTTCGGAAAATTTTTTACGCGGGGGTGGTGAAGTTCGAGTGAAATTCCCGTGGTGGAGAATTCATCCGCGTTCCGATGCGGCCTGTGCGGAAACGGAATCGGCGAACGACACGTCGGCCGTAAGCCATGTCGCCACGGGCAAAGCCCCGGCGAGACCGACCGCCATGTCCTTCAGCGTTTCGATCACCGTCGATTGCAATTCCGTACCCAAGTAGGTGTCCGTGAAATATTCGAAGAACTCCCATGCGATAGTCACAAGAGCCGTGAAACCCAGCACAAGCACACACCTCAACCATCGCGGAATCATCCGCATCCCCGTGCCGCTAGGCACCGCCGCAACGAAAAGCAGAAAGCAAAGCGCCGAGATCAAGCGCCAATCAGGTGCAGGGGGATATCGATGTAACCCAGCCAGTCGGTTCGCTCCAGATACCAAAGCCCCGCGAATCCTCCCATGACCGGAAGAAACAAAGCACATACGATCAGCAATAGTCTGCGAGCACGCGATTCGAGCGGCTCGGGAATGGGTAGTTTCATCTAAAACGACATCGACGCAGAAGCGAACGATGAGCGCCTGTGGGACTCACGTCAAACTCTCGACATCGCCAGCATGGCCGTCGCCATCACGGCCATGCCGAGGTCCTCAAGCAAGGCGACCGTGGATAAAGGCACGCGTAGCACGGTTCCCATGCACGCGCATTCGAGGTCGAGACCGCGCCTCAACGCGCGAATCACCCCCAGCGCGCCGAAGCCCATCAATACCACCGTCGCGATCATGACGACCGGCAGTCGCCAGCGGGAAAGATAGCCTAGGCCGAGGGCGAGTTCCAAAAAAGGATAGAGATAGGCGTATGGCCGAAATGGCTTGGCCAGCAGATCATACATCCCGAAGCCATCCGCGAATCCTTCAAGATCGAAGAATTTGAACGCGGAAAAGAACACGAGAAACACTCCCATGAAATCCAGCATCCACGCTTCGGTACTCCAGCCGCCGTAATGCACCTGTTTCGCCGCTCCGGCGAGCGCGGCCAGGCCAACGATCACCACCAGCGGCAGATAATCCCGCCACGACTTCCCCCGCCCTGGTTCCCGGACATGGGTTTCATGCACGTGCGAATGAGCCATCCGACATTCATCCGCTCATTTTGGAACGATTTCAAATGTCGCGTTCGGACGTAGCCCGATGGGCATCACCACTCCGCCAGTCCAAAGAAAAGCCGGTCCCGTGCAAAACGAAACCGGCTTTGGGAATTTTCAGAGGCCTGGCGGTTGGAAACCGCCGCCACGGTTATTTGATTGATGGCACCGCGACGTCCGGATTCGTGTCGGCCGCGTAGTCGACACCTTCGAGGCCGAAACCGAACAAACGCAGGAAGCTCGATTGGTAACCTTCGAAATCGCCCAATTCAGCGAGGTTCTCCGTGTTCACTTCCTTCCAACGTTCGGCCACGAGTTCCTGCACGGCGTGCGTCATTTCCCAGTCGTCCACGCGGATGCGGCCTTCGACGTCGGGATGCGGGTTGCCACTGTAAAGACGATCGCGGAACAGACGGTCCATCTGCTCGATGCAATCCTCATGCGTGCCTTCCGCCTTCATCACCTTGTAGAGCAGGGAAATGTAGAGCGGGACGACCGGAATCGCCGAGCTGGCTTGCGTGACGAGCGCTTTGTTGACGGACACCCACGCCTTGCCGTTCAGCGGAGCGAGCTTCTTGTCGAGCGTGCGCTGAACGCGTTCAAGGTCTTCCTTCGCGCGACCGATGGTGCCGTTTTTGTAAATCGGCCAAGTCACTTCCGGCCCGATGTAAGAATAGGCAACCGTTTGCACCCCTTCCGCCAGCACCCCGGCGGCTTGCAGGGCGTCCATCCACATCTCCCAATCCTCGCCGCCCATGACGGCGATCGTTTGCTCAATGTCGTCGCCCTGCGCGGGTTCGATCGACACTTCGTTCACCACGCCGTTCGAGGTGTTGAGGTTCTTGTTGGTGTAAACCTTGCCAATCGGCTTGAGCACGGACTTGTAAACTTCGCCCGACTTCGGATCGGTGCGACGCGGCGAAGCGAGGCTGTAAACCACGCAATCGATCTGGCCGAGGTCGGCTTTGATCGCGTCGATCACTTCCGCCTTCATCGCGTCGGAAAAGGCGTCGCCATTGAACGAACGGGCGTAAAGACCGGCGGCGGCGGCTTCTTTTTCGAACGTGGCGGAATTGTACCAGCCGGCGGTCGCGGTGCGGTCGGCTTCACCCGGTCGCTCGAAGAACACCCCGATGGTCGCGGCGCCCGAACCGAACGCGGCGGCGATGCGCGAGGCGAGGCCGTAACCGGTGGACGAACCGATCACGAGAACCTTCTTCGGGCCGTTGGCGATCGGGCCGCGGGCTTTGACGACGGCGATTTGGTCGGCGACGTGTTTGGCGCAGCCTTCGGGATGGGCGTTGGTGCAGATGAATCCGCGGACCTTGGGAGAAATGATCATGGTCGGACAGTGAGTTAACCGGGGCGAATCATCCGCCCTGTTGTTGGGGTGGGCGGGATCGTGAACCGCAACCGTGACGAGGGGCAAGCACAGAGCGAACCCCGCCAAACGCGCGTCTATTTTGAGAACCACAAAAAACACGAAATTTCACGAAAGAGCTCTGGTTTCGTGCCTTTCGCGTCTTTCGTGGTTTCTCTCCCGCATGTCCGGCTCCGAACAAGACACCCTCACCGCCTATCACGAAGCCGGACACGCCGTGATCGCCCTGATGTTAGGACGCTCCGTCCACGAGGTGAGCATTCTGCCCGGCGGCAAGCGGCTCGGCTACTGCGAGATGCGGAAAGGCGGTCGCCAGCCCAAGGACGCGCTGGAAACCGATCTGTTGATCCTGCTGGCGGGCATGGCGGCGGAGGCGAAAGTTTCCGGCCAATACGGGCTGGGTGGCGCTTCGCAGGACCTCCACATGGCCGAAAAACTCGCCCTGTCCCGCGCCGGTAACGCCCGCCAAGCCCAGCGGCTGCTGGAGCGGACGCTCGATAAAGTGGAGCACCTGATGCGCGACGCCGCCACGTGGTCGGCCGTCGCCTTGATCGCCGAAGAACTGCTGAAATCCCGCTTCCTCAGCGGCCGTGCCGCCCGGCATTTCCACGAACAGGCGATGGCGCGTGGCAAAAAATAAGACCTATAGGACGCATGGGTCCCATAGGTCCTATAAGTCTGAGGAATCGATCCGCGGGCCGCTCAATCAATAAACCGGATCTTCCCAACCGTCGGCATCTGTCCACGGGCCATGGCTTCGTGTTGCTCGTCGGTGCAGGAGGCGTTCGTGGGGGCGTCGGCAGCGGCATCGTTCTTCGCGAAGTAGCCGTTTTCGATCATCCACGCTTCGACCTCATCGCCACTGATGTCGGGGAGCATGTGCCCGTCGATCTCGACGCAGGGCGAAAGCGGTTGGCCGCTGCGCTGTTCCATTTCCCAGCGGAACGCCGGGTTCTTGATGATGTCCTTTTCCTCCCACTCGAGGCCGTACTTGCGGAAAATCGAGCGCACGCCTTCGCTCCAGCCGCAGAAGGTCTTGAGGTAGGCGGTGATCTTCGGTTGCGGTTTGCTCATGGCCGGGACCATAGCGCCCGAATCCGCCGCCGCAAGCCTGTTGGGCAAATGAAGGGCACCGCGAATCGGGCGAATCTCGCGAATCCGAAAAAATAGGAATTAGGAAAGCAGGAAGGTGGAGATCAGGCTATTCCCACCTGAAATTCCTGCCTTCCTCATTCAAAAAGAGATTCGCCGGATTCGCTCGATTCGCGGTGACATAAAAGCAGCTCGCCGTCTTGCACCCTCCTCACTCGCTTTCCATGCTGACACCGCCAATGAATCGCCCGTGGATCTCCGCCAACTTCGCCCTGTCCGTCGACGGCAAGATCTCGTCGGTCGACCGCAAACCCGCCGGTTGGACGTCGCAGGCGGACCGCGAGCGTTTTCGCGAACTCCGTCGTGGCGCGGACGCCCTGCTGGTGGGGCGTGGCACCTGGGAAACCGACCGGATGACGATGCTCGTGCGTGACCAGGAAACGCAGCCGCTGCGCTGTGTGGTTTCCCGCTCGGGGCGATTCGATCCGTCGCATCCGATGTTCGCCAAACCCGGCGGACCGATCCACTTGCTCGTCACCGGCGAGGAAGCAGCGCCTTCGATTCCCGGCTCGACGTTTCACCGCGAGTCGTTGGCCTCGTTTCTCGGCACGCTTGCCCGGGAACACGGCGTCAAACGCCTCCATTGCGAAGGCGGCGGCGAACTGCTACGGGAATTGGCGGAGCTCGACGCGCTCGACGAACTCCATTTGACCTGGGCCGGCCACACCCTGTTCGGCGGCCGGGAAGCCCCGACGATCACCGGCGCCCCGGGCGCGTTTTTCCCGGCGTCGCGGGCGTTCGAACTGGTCGAATTCCAGCCGGCGGAAAAGAGCGGCGAGTGCTTTCTGAGCTATCGCCGCAAACGGCTTTAGTGCGCCGCCTTGTGCTCTTCGGCATGCTTGCCGTGAGCCTCTTCCTTGTGCTCGGCGTGGTCCGCATGCTCGCCATGACCGGCGCCGTGATGTTGCTCGTGCAGCTTCTTGGTTTCCTCCCAATCGTGGCGTTCGCAGGAAACGAAGGCAACGGCGGCAACCGCAAGGAGCATCGGGAAAACTTTCATCGCGCGCCCTGCATAGCGGCAGCGAGAAGCAGGGCGAAAGCAAAAATCCGCGCCGTCGGGGGAAAATCCGTTCTTCCTACGCTTCGCCGTCACGCGTGCCGCAACCAGCGGTCGACGATCGCCGCCGCGCGCTCGTGGGCGCCTTGCCCGCCAAGCTTCGCCGACGTTTCCCGCAAGGTCGCCTGCAAGCGCTCGCGATACGCCGGATCGTCGAGCAAACGGCCCAACTCGGCCGCGACCAGCTTCGCATCGGCGTCGGCCTGGATGAATTCCTCCACCACCCCGCGACCGGCCAGAATGTTGACCAGCCCGATGTGATCGATCTTCACCAGTTGGCGACCGATCACGTAGGTCGGCCACGCGACTTTATAAATCAGGCAATACGGCAGGTCGAAATACGCCGCTTCGAGCGTCGCGGTGCCGCTGGCGATGACGCCGCACGCCGCCCGTTGCATCAAGGTGAGGCTGCCGCCGTCGGTGACGAGCACCGAAGCTTCCAAGCCGGACTCCTCCACCATTTCGCGCATCGTTTTCGCCAGTTTGGGCGAAGCCGCTGGCGCCTCGAAACGAATGCCGGTCCGGGTGGCCAACATTTCCCTCGCCGTTTCCAGCATGATCGGGAACAGCCGCTCGATCTCCCGGGTGCGGCTGCCGGGCAAAAGCGCGACCAATCCTTCCTCGCGGACCACGTCCGGGATGCGTCGCTCTTCCAGTTCATCGACCAGCGGATGGCCGACGAACGTGGCTTTCACCCCGCCTTCCTCCAAAATCGGCACCTCGAAGGGGAACAGGCAAAGCACTTCGTCGATCAACTCGGCCATCTTCGGGATGCGGCCCTTATTCCACGCCCAAACCTGCGGACTGATATAGTAAACGATCCGCGTTTCCGGCAGCTCGCGCTTCACCGCTTCGGCGAAGCGCAGGTTAAAGCCGGGGTAATCGATCAAAAGCAGCACGTCCGGTCGCATCGCCTTGGCCTCGGCGAGCATTTCGTCGAACCGCGCCTTGAACCAGCCATAGCGTTTCAAGACTTCCCACAAGCCGATCACCGCCGCCTCGTCGACCCAATCGCGCACCGCCGGGCCGCCGGTCGCGACCATTTCCGGGCCGCCCGCGCCGGCGATTTCGACCGCCGGATGGAGGTGATGCAACGCCCGCAGCAAGCCCGCTCCGTGGGCATCGCCGCTCAATTCTCCCGCCACGACGTAAATTCGGCCTGCCATGCGCGGCGACCCTAGCGGCATCCCTCGTCCGCTGGCCACGAAAAATCCACGCCGCGCGCGCCGATTCCTCATTGATTTCATTTGCCCGCCGTCCTTAATCCCCTGCGCCGTTCAGGCTCCGATTTTTCCCATGTCCGACGACCTTCAAGATACGCCCCGACCGCTTGGCGAAATCGCCATCGGCCCCAGCAAGCTCGATCAGTTTCTCGATCGGAACCAAAAGGGCATGATCGGTCTGGCGATCGCGATCGCCTTGGCCGGTGGAGCTTGGATCGTCTATCGCGGCATTGAGCGCAGCCAACAGGAAGACGCCGGCATGGCGCTGACCAAAGCGGCGGAACTCGCGGATCTTCAGACGATTCTGAAGGACTACCCGAAGACGCCGGCCGCAGGCAGCGCCCAGTTGCTCGCCGCCGAAAAGCAATGGGCGACCAATCAGGATGAAGCCATCGCGACGCTGCGGAATTTCATCGAAGCGAATCCGTCGCACCCGGCCGCCCCGACCGCGCAGGCTTCGCTTGGCAACAAGCTAATGAAGCAAAACAAGATCGCCGAAGCCGAAAGCGCGTTTCAAGCGATCGTCGACAATTCCTCCGCCCGCTTCCTCGCTCCCTACGCGCTCGTCCAACTCGGCGACCTCGCGAAGACCGCCGGCGACCTCCAGAAGGCGGAATCGTTCTATCAGAAAGCGAAGAACGATTACCCGGACAACCATTTCAGCCAGATCGCCAGCCAGCACCTTCAACTGCTCAAAGCGAAACCCCCGGTTGAAATCGACGCTCCCCCGGCACCTCCCGCCACACCGGGCCAATCGCCCACCGGTCCGGACTTGCTGAATCCCGGTTCCTCGGCACCTTTTGGCACGGGTTCCGGCATTCCAGTCGACCCGGAACCCGCCGTGCCGCAACCCGGCTTGCCCCAGCCCTGAGCGGCGTCTAACCCGTTGACTTTTCAAACCTCTCAGCCTCAATTCCATCGTGTTCAAAAAATACATCGGCCAAGAATCGCCCGGCGCGCAAGACGCTCCGGAGCCCGCCCGCACCGAATCCCCAGCACCGGCCGCCGCTCCTTCCTATAGCGCCGGAGCCTCCTACAGCGCCCCGGCTCCCGCCGCTCCGGCGCAGCACCGCGCTCCCGCCGCTGGCACGCGCAACGTTCTTTCTTCCGACGTCGAAATCAAAGGCACCGTCAAGTTCACCAACGACCTCGTGGTGGACGGCAAGATCGAGGGCGAAATCGCCTCCGATGGCAATCTGACGGTGGGCGAAAACGCCCGCATCAAAGCCGAAGTCAAAACCGGCACCGTGATCATCTACGGCAAGGTCCACGGCAACATCACCGTGATCGATCGCGTCGAGCTGAAGGCCAGCGCGGAAGTCGTCGGCGATATCAAGGCGAAGACGCTCGTGATCGAAGCCGGCGCGATTTTCGTCGGCAAATCGACCGTCGGCACGCCCGCCGCCGGCGCCACCACCCCTGCCAAGGCCGACGCGAAAGTCGACGCCGCCAAGCAGGACAGCCTCGCCGGCCTCAACGCCTAACCCCTTTTTCAGCCTCCCTCCCCGCGGGGGGAGGCTGATTTTTTCACCATGGCCGCCAAATCCGCGCGCCATCGACTTGACGTCACTTGCCCCGAATGTGGGCACACGCAATCGGAACCGTCCGCCGCGGTTTCGACTGTCTGCCGTGGTTGCGGAGTGAATTTCAAAATCGAGAGCGGTAAAGCCGTGCCCCGGGCAAAGCCCGCGGCCGTTCCGTCGCGCCCCTCCACCTTGGATGCGGAAATCGAGGAGCAACACCTCGTGTCCAAGCCGGTCATGCCGTTCAAGCGCTCCGAACCCGCGCCGCCTCCTCCGATTCACCCTTGGCTGCGGTTTTTCATCAAACCGCCGCAACCCCGCGAAGTGCTGTGCAAGTGCGGGCGAACCCATTTCGCCGCACCCGCGGCCCAATCGGCGCAGTGCCCCGGCTGCGGCGCTTACATCAGCTTGCGCGATTACGAAATCGTCGACCGCTGGAACCGTCGCATCGAAACCCGCGGCAACGTGGTGGTCGCGAAAAGCGGCGCTCTCACCGGCGTGCCGGTGATTTGTCACAATCTCACCGTGCTGGGCGAACTCTCCGCTCCGGTCGAGTGCTCCGGCGATCTGGTGATCCGGCACACCGGCCGTGTGCCCGGCACGGTCACCTGCCGCACCTTGCGCGTCGAACGCGGGGCGAAAGTGGAGTTTCTCCACACCGTGCACGCTCAGGAGGTCTTCATCGATGGCCACGTGACCGGGCACATCCGTTGCACCGGCACGCTGACTCTCGAAAAACGCGCCGTGTTGCACGGTCTCGTTCAAGCCGCCCGCCTCGTCGCCGCGAAAGGCGCGCGCCACAATGGCTCGATGGAAATCCTCTCGCCCGGCGACACCGCCTGACCGTTTTTCATTTCCGCGATTTACCCGCCGCGTTTTCCCGCTCAACTTCCGTCATGCCCGCCGACGCCCCCGCCCTCGATCTGAAACAGGAAATCCTCGACCTGAAGAAGTCGCGCAACGCGGTCATCCTCGCGCACAACTACCAGACCGGCGACATCCAGGACATCGCCGACTACGTGGGCGATTCGCTCGGCCTCGCCTACCATGCGAAGGAAACCGACGCCGACGTCATCGCCTTCTGCGGCGTTCACTTCATGGCGGAAACAGCGAAAATCGTGAACCCGGGCAAAATCGTCGTCCTGCCCGACAAGGACGCCGGTTGCTCGCTGGAGCAATCCTGCCCCGCGCCCGAGCTGGAAGCCTTCCTCAAGGCAAACGCCGAGAAGAACTACTACGTCATCGCCTACATCAATTGCTCGGCGGGCGTGAAGGCGCTTTGCGACGTGATTTGCACCTCGGGCAACGCGGTGAAAATCGTCAATCTCGCCCCGAAGGATCGCCCGATTCTTTTCGTCCCCGACGCCAACCTCGGCTCGTGGGTCATGGAGCAGACCGGCCGCAAAATGGACCTGTGGCAGGGCTCGTGCTACGTCCACGTCGAGTTCACCCGCGACTCGATCGCCAAGATCAAAGAGGAATATCCGGACGCTTTGGTCGTCGCCCACCCCGAGTGCACCCAGGCGGTCCGCCTGCTGGCCGACGAGGTGTGTTCGACGGAAAAGATGATCACCTACTGCCAAAAGGCGCCGGTGAAGGACATCATCGTCGTCACCGAAAGCGGCATGCTCAACCGCCTCCGCAAGGAGTGCCCGGACAAAAATCTCATCCCCGGTCCGACCGATCGCTGCGCCTGCGCCGACTGCCGCTACATGAAAATGAACACGCTGCAGAAGCTGCGCGATTGCCTCGCGAATCTCGAACCGCGCGTGGAGATGGACGAGGAGACCCGCCGTCGCGCGGAAGCTCCGTTGTTGCGGATGCTCGAGCAGTCGAAGAGCTGAAGAAAAATAGGTCCTACGGGTCCAATAAGCCCTATAGGACTTATAATGAGCGGCACTGCTGCCCGGCGTGAGTAAAACCTCCGCCGACATTCACGTTTTGCGCTGGTCAGCGACGGCATTTCCCCCTACCTCGACCCCGCCCATGAGCGCTACACAACTCGATCAATTGAAGGAGTTTACCGTCGTTGTTGCTGACACCGGTGACTTCGAGTCGATGAAGGCCTATCAGCCTCGCGACGCCACGACAAACCCCTCGCTGATCCTCCAGGCCGCCGCCAAGCCGGAATACCGCCACCTCGTCGAGCAAGCGGTGAACGAACTCAAAGGCGGTCCTCTCACGGGTGCCGCGCTGACCGAAGCCGTCCTCGACCGCATCCTCATCCTCTTCGGCCTCGAAATCCTCAAGATCGTCCCGGGCCGCGTTTCCACCGAAGTGGACGCCCGCCTTTCCTTCGACACCGAAGGCACGGTCACGAAGGCTCGCGAACTCATCGCCGCCTACGCGAAGGAAGGCATCGCCAAGGAGCGCGTGCTGATCAAGATCGCCTCCACTTGGGAAGGCATCAAGGCCGCCGAAATCCTCGAAAAGGAAGGCATCCGCTGCAACCTGACCCTGCTCTTCTCGTTCGCCCAGGCCGTCGCCTGCGCCGAAGCCGGCGTCCAGCTCATCTCGCCGTTCGTCGGCCGCATCCTCGACTGGTACAAGGCCTCCACCGGCAAGGATTACCAGGGCGACGAAGATCCGGGCGTCATCTCGGTGAAGCAGATCTACACCTACTACAAGAAGTTCGGCTACAAGACCGAAGTCATGGGTGCGTCCTTCCGTAACACCGGTGAAATCACTTCGCTTGCCGGTTGCGACCTCCTCACCATCAGCCCGGGCTTGCTTGCCGAGCTCCAGGCCTCGACCGCTCCGCTTGAGCGCCGCCTGTCCTCGGAACTCTCCGCTTCGTCCGACCTCGAAAAGGTTTCCTACGACGAGAAGACCTTCCGTTACGAGTTCAACCAGGACGCCATGGCCACCGAAAAGACGGCCCAGGGCATCCGCGGTTTCGCCGCCGACATCGTGAAGCTCGAAAAGCTCGTCAACGAGATCATCGGCTGAGACCGGTTCACGGTTACGATTTGAAAAAAGCCGGAGTGCGAAAAGCGCTCCGGCTTTTTTTGTGAATAGTGGCCGAAAGTTCCGCTTCGGATCGTCCAGGTGCCGGTCTCCGGTACCGTCCTCATCTACACCCGGCCGCTCGCGGGTTCCGCTTTTTGAACTTTCCGCCTTCCCTCTTTCCGAGTCCAATCCCGCACTGCCATGACACGCCGATCCCTTTTCGCCCTTTTCTTTTTGGCCGCCGGCCTGACTCCCATGGCGACGTTCGCCGGGGGCAAAATCGACGACAAAACCGTCGTTTCGTTCCACGTTGAAACGGACACCAACGAGAACCCGAAGATGATTTTCGCCCTGCCGGTGGAGGGGCAGACCCGCTACTTCCGGCGCCTGCCGGAAGTTTCCACCCGGGACATGAAAACGTTCCGGCCGTTCCCGTCCGAGGCCGGGGGCTACGGCATCGTGTTCGAACTCAAGGACAACGCCGCGCGACGCCTCACCGCCGTCACCATGGCCAACCCCGACCGCTGGCTCGCCGCGATGGTCAACGGCCGCGGCGTGGATGCCGTGTTCATCGACAAACCGATCAACGACGGCAAGCTGGTCGTATGGAAAGGCTTCACCGCCTTGGAGATCCAACAGTTGGACAAGCTCATGCCACGTACGGGCGAAACCAAAAAGAGAGGCTGATCCGCCATGACGTTTCGCCCGATCGCCCTGCTCCTATCCGCCGCCCTGCCGCTGGTTGCCGCGCCGGAGGAATTGCGTTTGCCCACGTGCAATGACGCTCTCTTCAACGGTCAGCCGGAGAAGTTCTACATGTATGTGAACCGGAACTTCGAAGGCCAAGCGAGCCAAGCATGGGAAGGCGGCTGCTACGGCTACGTCCGTTCGCCCGTGCGTTTGCCCTCGGGCGAGGTCGTGCTGACGAAGTTTCACGAAGGCATCGACATCGCACCCACGCAGCGCGACAAGGCGGGCAACCCGCTCGACACGATCACCAGCATCGCCGACGGCACGGTCGCCTACGTCAGCTTGGTGGCCGGTCAGAGCAACTACGGCAAATACGTCGTGGTCGAACATCGCTGGGACGATTGCTCGGTTTACTCGATCTACGCCCACCTTTCGGAAATCACCTGCAAGCCGGGCGACGTCGTGACGGCGGGCGCGAAGCTCGGGCAAATGGGCTTCACCGGCGCGGGCATCGATCGTCCCCGCGCGCACGTTCACCTCGAGATCGTGATGAAGTTTTCGGATCGCTACGAGGACTGGAACAAGTTCGTCGGCGGCGGCAAAAACCATCACGGCAACTTCAACGGCATGAACTTCACCGGTGCCGACGCCGCGAAGTTTTTCCTCGAACGAAAAGCCAACCCGGCGCTCTCCTTTCGCGACTTTGTCGCGTCGCAGCCGGTGCAGTTCAAGGTCACCGTGCCTTCACGCGGCATCCCGGACATGGCGAAGCGATACTCATGGATGGTTCACGGCGACCCTTCGAAAGCGGCCTCCTGGGAAATCTCCTTCTCCGCCACCGGACAGCCGGTCGCCTTCACCGCGAGCGAACGCAAGGTCGCCGCACCTCTGGTGACCTATGTTCGCCCGGCGGCGATTCCGCAAAATTACCTCACGCGCGGGCTGCTCACCGGCCAAGGTGAAACCGCCTCGCTCAGCAACTCGGGCAAACAACTCGTCGCGCTGGTGAGCGATGATTTCCCGGTGGCTCCGCCGGAAACCGCAGCCGCTTCTTCCAACGCTCCGGCGAAACCCGCCGCCAAGCCCAAGGCGAAGGCCAAGCCCGCCGCGGCGAATCCGCCCACGAAACCCGCACGCTCCTGAATTTCTTTCTGACCATGACCGACCAAACGCTCGCGAAAATCGAATCGCTCGGCCTCAAACTGCCGGAAGTCCCCACTCCCATCGCCGCTTATGTGAACTGCGTCCGCAGCGGCAACCTGCTGTTTCTTTCCGGCGGACTGCCGATCGATGGCGACCGCAAGTTCATCGGCAAGTTGCCCGCCGACGTTTCGATCGAGGAAGGCTACGAGGCTTCCCGTATGATCGTCCTCAACCGCCTGGCCGTGATCCGCAACGAAATCGGGTCGCTCGACAAGGTGAAGCAAATCGTGACGTTGAACGGCTTCGTCGCTTCCGCACCGGACTTCTACGATCATCCGAAAGTGGTGAACGGCGCGTCCGAGCTGCTGTTGGAAATTTTCGGCGAACGCGGCAAACATTCCCGCACCGCCCTCGGCGTCGCCGCCCTGCCGCTGAACGTCGCGGTGGAAATCAACCTCGTCGTCGAGGTGGAGTAAAAGTAGCACCACTTTCCCAAGTTGTGGTTTCATTCGGACCGCCATGGAAGACCGCCCCATCCCTTCCTGGTCCGACGCCCACAATCATTTGCATGACGTGCGTCTCGGCGATCCCGCTCCGGTGATCGCCGCGATGCGTGAAGCGGGTGTCGTCCGCTGCGTGGTGAACGCGACGTGCGAAGCCGATTGGCCGCAGGTCGAGGCGCTCGCCCTCGCCCATCCGGATTTCGTTTTGCCCGCCTTCGGCATCCATCCGTGGAAGGCGCACACCGCCGCCGAAGGTTGGGAGGCGCGACTGCGGGAATTGCTCGAACGCCACCCGCACGCGTCGCTGGGCGAATGCGGGCTCGACCGCTGGATCGATTCGCCCGGCCTCGACGTGCAAGCGCCGGTGTTCGACGCCCAACTCCGGCTCGCCCGCGAACTCGACCGGCCGCTGATCATTCATTGCCTCAAGGCATGGCAGGCGCTGTTCGATGCATTCGACCGCGAAGCTCCACCAAAACGCTTTCTGCTGCATTCGTTCAACGGCTCGATCGAAACCGCACGCCGCTTGCTCCCGCTCGGCGCGTATTTTTCGTTTTCGGGCTATTTCCTCCACGATCGCAAAGCCGCGGTGGTGGAAACGTTTCGCCAGCTTCCACCGGATCGCGTGCTATTGGAAACCGACGCGCCGGACATGTTGCCGCCGGCCGGACAAATCCACCGGCCGCTGCCGGACGACGCCAATCATCCGGCGAATTTGCCAGCCATCGCCGAAGCTTACGCGGCACGAATCGGCCGCGACCTGGAAACGCTATCGGCACGAAATGAAGAAAACTTCGCCCGTTTCTTCCTGTAAGCTTGTCTCACCTTTCCGATTGTCGCCCTCCGTTCAACCCATTGAAATGCCCGCCATGTTTTCCTCTCGCACCCTGCTGCCGGTTTTCGTCCTGACGTGTGTGATCTCCCACGCGGAAGAAGCGCCCAAGGTTCTCGCCATTGGTTCGCCCGCACCGGCGTTCTCGTTGCCGGGCATCGACGGCAAGACGCACACGCTCGCCGAATACGCCGGTTCCAAGGTGTTGACCGTCATTTTCACCTGCAACCATTGCCCCGACGCGGTGGCCGCCGCGCCACGCACGGAAGCCCTGTATCAGGATTACAAGGACAAGGGAGTCGCGCTCATCGCCGTCAACGCGAACAACCCGATCGGCCTGCGACCGGACGAACTCGGATATTCCCCATACAACGATTCGTTCGAGGAAATGAAACCGTTCGCCGCGGAATACGGCTGGACCTTCCCCTACCTCTACGATGGCGAAACGCAGTCCTTCGCGATCGCCTGCGGCGCGCAATCGACTCCGCACGTGTTCGTCTTCGATGCCGAACGCAAGCTTCGCTACACCGGGCGAATGGATGACGCGGGGCGCTCCAAAGCACCCGTGCAGAAAAGTTACGTGCGCGATGCCATCGACGCCCTGCTCGCCGGAACCGAGGTGAAGGAGCCGGTCACGCGATCGCTCGGTTGCTCGACGAAGTGGATCACCAAAAAGGACTCCGTCGCCGCGGATCAAGCGGGTTGGGAAAATCAACCGGTCACGGTGGCCGATCTGGATGCCGAGCTCGCTCGCAAGCTTCGCAAAAACGAATCAAAGAATCTTCGACTGATCAATTTCTGGTCGACCACCTGCGGCCCGTGCGTCGCCGAGTTTCCCGCGTTGGTCGATGCGGGCCGACGGTTCCAAGCGCGCGGCTTCGAGTTCGTTTCGATCAGCATGGATCCGGCCGAAGACCGCAAGAAGGTGGAAACGTTTCTCACCAAGCGCCACGCCGCCACGCCCAAACCGGTGCAAGCGACGCTGAAAGCGGAAGGCCGCACGACCAACAACTACCACTGGACCGGCGGCAATCCCGACACCTTGGGCGAAGCGATCGACGCCGAATGGACCGGTGCGCTGCCTCACTCCATCCTCGTCGCGCCCGGCGGCAAGATCGTCTGGCGTCACAGCGGCGAGATCGAAGCCGACCAACTCCGCCGCGAGATTTTGAAGGCGCTGGATCAGCAGTGAGCACAAAGAGGAATCAACCGCAGATGGACGCCGATGAACGTTAATTAAGAGTTCCTTGATCTGCGTTCATCCGCGGGTCCACTTCTCCAAAGAAAACAAAAAGCCCGGCTCCTCACGGAACCGGGCTTTCGTTTGAAATGGAAATCACATCTCCAGCAACAAGCGCGTCGGTTGCTCGAGGCTCTCCTTGATGCGGATGAGGAACGTGACCGCTTCCTTGCCATCGACCAAACGGTGATCGTAGCTGAGCGCGAGATACATCATCGGGCGGATGACGACCTGACCATTCACCGCGACCGGGCGCTGCTGGATGGTATGCATACCGAGGATGCCGCTCTGCGGAGGATTGAGAATCGGCGTGCTGAGCAGCGAACCGTAGGTGCCGCCATTGGAAATGGTGAACACGCCGCCACTGAGATCATCGAGAGTGATTTTGCCATCGCGGGCTTTCGCCGCGTAATCGAGGATGTCCTTCTCGATCTGGGCGAAGGACTTCTTGTCGGCATCGCGCAGTACCGGAACCACGAGACCCTTCTCGGTGCCGATGGCCACGCCGATGTCGTAGAAATGGTTTTCCACGATGTCGGTGCCGTCGATGCGACCGTTGATCTGCGGCACGTCCTTGAGCGCTTGGGCGACCGCTTTGACGAAGAACGACATGAAGCCGAGCTTCACGCCGTGCTTCTTCATGAAGTCGTCCTGGACCTGTTTGCGGAGATCCATGATCGCGCTCATGTCCACTTCGTTGAAGGTGGTCAGAATCGCCGCGGTTTGCTGGGCGTTCACAAGATGCGTCGCGATCTTGCGGCGCAGCATGCTCATCTTCTTGCGGGTCGTGCGGCCGTCTTCCGATTTCGCCGGAGCGGCGGGCGTTTCGACCGGCGACGGCACGACGGTAAGATCGGGCTTCAAACGCGGAGCCGGTTCGGCTGGAGCGGCGGGCTTGGCGATGGCCGAGGGAGCAGTGACCGGGGCGGGAGCCGGGGCCGGAACGACTGCGGGAGCAGGCGCGGACGCTTTTTCCTCGGCGGACACGTTCGCTTCGATGGTGGCGATCACCGCGCCGATGGCGACTTCCTCGCCCTGCGGCACCAGGATTTTCAAGCGACCGGAAACCGGCGCTTCGAGTTCGTTGGAAACTTTGTCGGTATCGAGCGCGACGAGGATTTCGCCCTTCGTCACAATCTCACCGTCCTGCTTGCGCCAGGAGGCGACGTTGGCGGAAGTGATCGATTCGCCCGCGGCGGGAACTTTAAGTTCGACGACTTTGTCCGCCGGAGTCGTGGTGGCGGCTTGAATCGAAGTCGCCGGAGCGGAGCCTTCCGGAGTCGCTTCGAGCGTCAGCGCCGGAGCGATCTCGGCAGCGGTTGGAGCCTCGCCGAGCGCGATGCGACCGATGACCGTGCCAATCGAAACCTCCTCACCTTCGTTGACGAGAATCTGCAGAGTGCCGTCGCCATCGGCTTCGAGTTCGTTGGAAACCTTGTCCGTTTCCAGAGTCACGAGCGTATCGCCCTTGCGGACCGCATCGCCGTTTTTCTTATGCCAGCGGGCGACGTTGGCCGAGGTGATGGATTCGCCAGCGGCGGGGACTTTGATGTCGAGGGACATGATGGGAGAATGAACTGAAGGGATCGAGGGGGGACGCGATCAGAGGGTGAACGCTTCTTCGAGCAGGGCTTTTTGCTCGCGGTAATGCATCGCCTTGGAACCGGCGGCCGGGCTGGAGGCGCGGTCGCGACCGGCGTAAACCGGCTTCTGGTTGAGCACGGCTTCGAGACGCGGCGCGATGTAGGTCCAGGCACCCATGTTGGCGGGTTCCTCCTGGCACCAGACGAATTTTTCGGCGTTCGGATACTGACCGAGCAAGGCCTCCACCATGCCGCGGTGGAACGGATAGAGCTGTTCGATGCGAAGGATCGCGACGTTGTCGATCCCCTTCTCTTCGCGCCAGGCGGCGAGATCGTAATACACCTTGCCGGTGCAAAAGATGACCCGCTTGACGCTCTTCGGATCGGCGAATTCCTTCGGATCCGGCAGCACTTCCTGGAAGCAATTGCCTTCGAGGAAATCGGCTTCGGACGACACCGCTTCGGCGCGCGTCAGCAGGCTCTTCGGGGTCATCAAGATGAGCGGCTTGCGGACCTCACGATGCTTCTGACGACGCAGCGCGTGGAAATACTGGGCCGGTGTGGTGAAGTTGCCGACGATCAGGTTTTTCTCCGCGCAAAGTTGCAGGAAGCGTTCGAGGCGGGCGCTGGAATGTTCCGGTCCCTGGCCTTCGTAACCGTGCGGCAGGAGCATCACGAGATCGCTCGGTGTCTGCCACTTCGATTCGGCGGAAGCGATGAACTGGTCGATGATCACCTGCGCGCCATTCGAGAAGTCGCCGAACTGCGCTTCCCAAAGCGTGAGCATTTGCGGGAAACCGAGCGAGTAGCCGTAATCGAAACCGAGCACGGCGAACTCCGACAGGAACGAGTTGTAAACGCAGAACTTCGCCTGGTCGGCCGAAAGGCGCTCCAGCGGAATGAAGCGTTCGCGGGTTTCGTAATCGTAGAAAACGGCGTGACGTTGCGAGAACGTGCCGCGGCGGCAATCCTGGCCGGAAAGACGCACCGGATAGCCTTCGATCAGCAGCGAACCGAAGGCGAGCGACTCGGCGAACGCCCAATCGATCGGACCGCCGTTGTGCAACGATTCGATGCGGCGCGGAATGAAGCGCTTGGCGAGCGTCGGGTTGAGATGGAACCCTTCCGGAATGGTCGTCAGCACGTTGCCGATGTGCTGCAGCGTGTCGCGCGTGATGCCGGTGGCGACCGGCGCATGCGAGTAATCCGGTTGCACCACCGCGGTGGAACCGCTGAAAACCGTGCGGTCGCCCGACTCGGTGGCCTGCACCATTTTCTGGTAGCCCGCTTCGAGCTTGTCCCAAATCGCCTGCTCCACGGCATCGGCATCCGCTTGAGTGAGCACGCCCTGCTCGACGAGCTGGGCTTTATACATCTGACCGAAAGGCGAACGCGCGGCGATCTTCTTCGCGATGATCGGCTGGGTGAACGCGGCCTGGTCGGTCTCGTTGTGGCCCTGGCGACGGTAGCAATACATGTCGATCACGATGTCGCGACCGAACTTCTGGCGGAACTCCAGGGCGAACTTGGCGACCCAATAAAGCTCCATCGGATTTTCGCCATTCACGTGCAGGATCGGCGCTTCGACCATCTTCGCGACGTCGGTCGCGTAAGGCGACGAACGAGCGTCGGCCGGAGCGGTGGTGAAACCGATCTGGTTGTTGATGACGAGGTGGATCGTGCCACCGGTGCGATAGCCCGGAAGCTGGGAAAGATTGAGCACTTCGGCGACCGAACCCTGACCGGCGAACGCGGCGTCGCCGTGCAGAAGAATCGGCAGCACCTGCTTGCGGTCGGTGGCCGAGCCGTCGTCGCCGAGCACGCGCTGACGGGCGCGGGTCTTGCCCTCGACCACCGGGTTGACGGCTTCGAGGTGGGACGGGTTGGCAGCGAGACTGACGCGCACCTTGCCATCGGCCAGTTCGCGCACGCTTTCGTAGCCAAGGTGGTATTTCACGTCGCCATCGCCCGCGACCAGGTCCGGGATGTAGTTCGGCGTGAATTCGTAAAGGATCGTGGGGATCGACTTGCGAACGAAGTTCGCGAGGATGTTGAGGCGGCCGCGGTGGGCCATGCCCATCTCGATTTCGAGCACGCCTTGCGACGGGCATTGTTCGAGGATGGCGTTGAGCACCACCATCGTGCCCTCACCGCCTTCGAGCGAGAAGCGCTTCTCGCCGAGGAACTTCTTGCCGAGGAAACTTTCGAAGGCTTCCGCCTCCAGCACCCACTGCAGCGCGCGGACCTTGCGATCCATCGGATCGGCCTCGCGACGGGCGTGCTGCTCGATCCGTTCGCGCACCCAGTGGCGGACGGTCGTGTTGTGGATGTGCATGAACTCAAAGCCGATGAAGCCCGAGTAGATCGCTTCGAGCGCGGCGACCATGTCGCGCAGCTTCATTTTCTCGCCATGCAGCAGAAAAGGATTCGACGCCTCACGGTCGAGGTCGGCTTCCGACAAGCCGAACTGGTCGAGACGAAGGCGCGGGTTGCGTTCCGGCGTGGCTTCCAGCGGATTGATGTGCGCCTGGGTGTGGCCGAGCGTGCGGTAGTTGTAAACCAGGCTCACCACCTTGCCGTAGAACGCGAGGTCGGCGACCGATTGCGCGCTGGCACCGGCGGGAGGGGAAACGGCGGCTCCCGCAGCGGTTTCCTCTTCGCGCTTCCTGGTCTGCGCGGAGCCCAATTCGAAGCCCTCGAAGAAGGCCGCCCAGGTGGCTTCAACCGAACGCGGATCTTCCGTCCACTGGGCGTATTTTTCCTCGAGCAAATCCGCATTCAAGCGGGCGGAAACCGATGAGTTCATGGGTGTTTGGGGATCGCCGGGCAGCGAGGCGCGATTTTCTCGCTTGGCCCGCTGCACGCAGGGCGTAGTTAAGGGGCCTGCCCGCGAGGCGTCAACCGCCCAGCAGCTAATTTCCAGGGTATTCGTCGCACTCATCCCGATGATCGAAGTCGTCAATCTCACCAAGCGGTTCGCCCGCCACGAAGCCGTGCGCGGCATCAGCTTTTCCGTCGCCAAGGGCGAAATCGTCGGGTTCCTCGGCCCGAACGGCGCAGGCAAGACGACGACCCTCCGCATGCTGACCGGTTACCTGCCCCCGACCTCCGGCAGCGCGAGCATCGCCGGTTTCGACATCTTCCGCGACTCGCTCGAAGCGCGACGCAAGATCGGCTACATGCCGGAAAACGTGCCGCTCTACGACGACATGCGCGTGCGCGAGTATCTTTATTTCCGCGCGACCCTTAAAGGCTTGAACGGCCGCGACGCCCGCCGACGGGTCGGCGAGGTAATCGAAACCTGCGGCCTGGAAGGCGTCCGCCGCAAAATCATCCGCACGCTTTCCAAAGGCTACCGCCAGCGCGTGGGTCTGGCCGACGCCCTCGTCCACGATCCGGAGCTCCTGATTCTCGACGAACCGACCAACGGCCTGGACCCCAACCAAATCCGGCAAATCCGCGAACTGATCCGCCGCTTGGGCGAACGACGCACGATCATGGTTTCCACCCACATCCTTCATGAGGTGGAAATGACCTGCAACCGCGTCATCATCATCGATGGCGGGCAAATCAAAGCCTCCGACACCCCTGCGAACCTCGTCTCCAGCATGCGTGCCGCCGGTCGCGTCCAGGTGGAACTCCGCACCAGTCCGGAAGCCGCCACGGCCGCGCTCACCGCCCTCGACCACGTGAAAAAAGTCACTGCCGAACCGCTCGACTACGGCTGGACGCTTTTCCACGTCTGGGTCGAATCCGGCACCGACGCCCGCGAACGCATCCACCGGCTCGCCAGCCAAAACGGTTGGCCGGTGCGCTCGTTGTTCCGTCACGAAGCGAAACTGGAAGACGTGTTCGTCGAACTGACCCGTCCGGACTGATGACGATCGATCCGATTCTCGATGCTCTGGCGGATCCCGGCTGGATCGCCGTGCCGGAGTTTCTCTCCCCCGACGAAGCCCGCGCGTTGGCCGCCGCTTGCGCCGAATGTTGGGACGACGGCGAATTCCGTCGTGCCGGAGTCGGCCGGGGCGAATCGTTGGCGATCCGCGAAGACATCCGTCGCGACCATGTGCTGTGGCTCGACCGCGAACACGCCGGCCCCGCGCAGAACCAGTGGCTCGATACCATCGATGAACTGCGAGTCGCTTTGAACCGCGGGCTTTACCTCGGCCTGCGCGAATACGAAGGACACTTCGCGATTTATCCCGAAGGCGGTTTTTACAAAGCGCATCTCGACCGCCACCAGAACACCCAGCACCGGATCGTCACCGTCATTCTCTATCTGAACGACGGCTGGCAACCCGGCGACGGCGGTGAGCTGAAAATCTGGACCACCCCCGGCGAAAAAGACGGCCCGTTCGAACTCATCGAACCCCGCCTCGGCACCGCGGTCATCTTCCGCGCCGGCGACTTCTGGCACGAAGTCCTCCCCGCCACCCGCCAGCGCATGAGCATCACCGGATGGTTGCGAGTGTAGCATAAACATTCCTGTTTGTGATCGGTGTAGCGGGAACATCCCCGTTTGCGAGCCTGCCTCTTTACCAAACCCACAAGCAGGAATGCTTGAGCTACATGACCTTCACCGTTTCATAACGGTCCCGGATGTTCTCGTTAAAGAATGCCCCGAGCGATTCGGCCTCCCTCAACGCCTCGACCACTTCCCAAGGCACGCCGTGATACCGGTAAATCCCGCCATTCACGAACTCGACCTCAAGCGTCGACGTCCTCGGCTGGTATCCGATTGAGCGCAGACTGCTCGAACTGACCGCCCTCCGTTTCATGGAGAACTATCCTTCCAGATGACCGGAAGCGCATGCCGGAATCTGGTCGATCATCTCCCACGCGTCATCCCCGGCGGCAACCCCGGTTCGCCATGAACAGGATGTTGAACCGTCGCACTTGCTGAACCGGGATAAACACCGGCATTATGACGAATGCTAACCGATTAGCAAAGGGCTAGCCCGAAGCCGCCTTATCGGTTAGAAGGAGGCAGTTCCGCTCCCTTAATCGTCTCAACCATTATGGACTTCCGCGAATCGCTCCCGAGTTCATTCCGGCATCGATTTGATTCTTTGGGTGGATACATTAATGCAATTTTGGAACAGAAGCGAAAGGGCGAGCCAAAGCTGACGAAGCGTGAAATTGAGTTCATTCAAATCGTAGTCTTCATTACCGTGCTCAAGCGTTTCCTCGTAGAGGGCGCGAAGGCAGCTCAAATGACACTGGACGAACTCAAGGAGCAGGGCATCAAATCATTCTCAATTGGGAGTTCTCACTTTGAAGAAGGCTCGGAGGATTTGAGGCGAGGATTTGTTCTTGCATCCGAATTACTCAACGCGATTTCGAATCCCCGGATTAAAGAATGGGTCGAGTCCGACAAACCGCTCTATCAAATCGTTGACGACTTGGATCGCAATGCCCGCCTCCCGTAAACCGTGGGTCGAAGTCGATTCGACTAAGGAGGATCTTGCGCGGTTTTTCCGCCAAAAATCCAAGGATCTCTCCAAATTCGGGAGCACCGTGAACCAGACTTTCGAGGCTTATTTATTTGCCTCAACGCTTTCCCATTACCGACAAAAGGGATGGATAGTGGATGTCGTCAACCCACTGAATCGGGAGACTAAGCAGCGTGATTTCAAACTGAAATTCAGCACCCGCGGAATTCCCTCCAACTTCAGTTATGCCGTTTGCACGAAGAACAGCGTTTCGGTGGAGCTCCGTCATCAGCTTCGCGTTTCTACCGCGCATTACAGGCAGGCTCAAGGTTACAGTGCAAATGTTTGCCTGGACCTTGCGGTCATTAAAAGAGGCGCAGCTGAGGGGTTGGGCGATCGTGACGCGGCCGACAATTCCGAACTCATTACCTTTGGTGAGGCGAAGCACATGAATGCCTATGCCGAACTAGTGGCTGGCTTTGTCGGATTGGTTCATGAAATGCAACCAGTTCGACTTAAGCCCAAGGCACCCAAGCTTCACCCTGATCACCAATGCCCATTTCTTTTCATCAGCGGCTACATTCTCGCCACCGCAAAGGGAATTTTGGAAACCGTTGAGAGAAGAAAATTGGACATTGCGGTTTTCCATTTGGAAGCGCCACTCCCGGGCGAATTGAAACGCCGTGTAAAGAAAGCCGAGGTTGAAAAGAGAGTGGCGAAGCCAAAAGCAAAGAAGGCAGCCAAGAAGTTCAGCGAAATTCACCAAGACGATCTGGATATTCCGTTTTAGTGGGGCGCTAAAAACCTACGTATTTTCTGCTCTTTCTCTGATCGGCTATACCCTCATTCCACATTCTACTTCCTCGGGCGGAAACCCATCACCAGGCGGATCGCGCACAAGGGCAACGCGCCGATAACGGCAGCGGCGAGGGCGACTTTCAGGCCCGGGTAAACGCGGGCACATTTGCGGTCGAGCCCGCGCAACGCTTCGGCGACGACTTGTTCTTTCGGCACGTAGAACGCGCCGATGGCCGGATCCTTCTCGGGATCTCGCTGGGCGATCCCGCCGAATTCGGTTTTCACCGGACCCGGGCAAACGGCCACCACGGGAATGTGGTGTTCCTTCAACTCAAGCCGCAACGCTTCGGAGAAACTCGTCACGTAGGCCTTGGTCGCCGCATAGACGGCGAAGTCCGGGATCGGCAAAATCGACGCGAGCGAGCTGATGTTGATCACCGCGCCACGACCGTGCATCACCATGTCCGGCACCAAGGCGTGAGTCAGCCACGTCAGCGCCTCGATGTTCAGGCGCAGCATGGCTTCCAGCTTCGACCAATCGGCGGTGATGAATTCGCCGTAATCGCCCATGCCGGCGTTGTTGACCAACAAATCGGGCGACAGTCCCCGCTCGACCAGTTCATGCATCAAATGCTGGCAACCGTCGGGCGAAATCAGATCGGCCGTGATCGACACGACCTCCACCTCGGGAAAAGCCTCGCCAATCGCGTCGGCGAGAAGAACCAGACGTTCCTCCCGTCGCGCCACGAGGACTAACGTGTCGACCCGTGGCGCGAGTTGGAGAGCGAACTCTTCGCCTAGACCGGCGGACGCGCCGGTGACGAGAGCACAGGAAAAACGAGTGGCATGGGGCATGGCGCGGAGACCCTAACCCCATGCGACGAATTATGCCACCGCTTCGGCGCCTTGATTCACCAAGGCGATGCGCAGCGGCAGGCGGACGAGGATTTCGCCGTCGCAGCCGATGTCGATCGAGTAGATGCCGGCTTTCGGGAAACGAAGGCCCTGGAGGTTCATGACGATGTTGCGGGTCACGAACGGCACGTTCTTCGGAAGCTGGACTTCGAATTCCGGCTCGATCGGCATGTTGTTCGGGTCGAGGGACTCGCCGTCCTCGTCGATGATGTTGATGGAAAGCTTGTGACGGCCGCTGTCTTCCGGCGTGAAGCAAAAGCGGAGAGCGAGGGCGCACTGCGGGTGGACGACCGGCACGGCGCGGGCGACGAGCGTGTCAAAGGTGCCGGAAACCACGAGCTTGCCGTTGTAATCGGCGGCGAAGTCGCAAAGCGAAGCGATCTGAATATCCATGTGTTTGGAGTGGTAAGCGTGTTGCTCGCGACGCAAGGTCGCGACTGTTTATCTCTGGCGGGAAATCCGCGTCGTGGGAAGACAAAAGAAGATCAAAAATCGTCGCGAATCGCCTAGAGCCGTCTCGGTTTCAGGCGATTGATTATCAAGGTCCTTCGTCGGTTTCCTCAACTGGCAACGCCTTGGGCGGCTGGGCGTTTTCCTCCGCGCTAGGCGGTTCGCTTTCCCGGACGGGAGCGGGCAGAGGGGTCGGACGTTCGCCCTGTTCCAAAGGCTCGACCGGCACCGCTTTGAGAACCCCTTCCTGTGGCTCGATCGGCGCGAGATCGCTTTCGTCCACCGGCACGGCTTTGGCGGGCTCGACCTCGTCGCTTTCCGGGACAATCAACACCGCTTTCGGCGGCGGCGCGATGACATCCTTGATCTCGTCCTTCAGCGGTTCGAAGAACGCCTTCACCATCGGCGCGGACATCCGGCCGCCGGAAACTTTTTCGCCCGGACGGCCTTCGTAAAGCACCGCGAACGCATACCGCGGATTGTCGCGTGGCAGGAAGCCGGCGAACCACGCGAGGCGCTGGTTCTTCGACGGCGGCCCCCACTGGGCGGTGCCGGTCTTGCCGCAAAGCTCGGTGAAACTCAGCGCCGCCGATCTGGCCGTGCCGTAGTCGCTGTTGACCACGTCGCTCATCCCGCGACGCACCACATCCACCGCGTCCGGCTCCAGGCCGAGCCAATTGCGACGCTCGGGCTTGGTGGCTTCGATCACTCGGCCCATTTCATCCTGCACTTGCTTGACCAGATGCAGCTTCGGCAGCGCGCCGCCGTGGGCGATGCCCGCCATGGCCTGGGCGACCTGCAAGGGCGTGGCGAGCAAGACGCCTTGCCCGATCGACATGTTGGCGGTGTCGCCGTCTTTGATACGACGCTTTTCGTATTTGAGCATCCACTCGTTCGTCGGCACGAGGCCGGTCGCTTCGCCGATCAATGGCAGACCGGTTTTTTGGCCGTAGCCGAGCCGGCTGGCCACGCCGAGAAACGCGGTCGGCCCAACCTTGATGCCGACCTGATAGAACCACGGGTTGCAGGAGCGGGCGAGCGCCCGTTTCACATCGAGGTCGCCCTCAGGGTTCTTGTTCCAGTTGTTGAAAACGTGATCGCCGATCGAAATCGCGGCCGGGCAGTAAATCACCGAATCTTCCGTCACCACGCCCGCGTTGAGCGCGGCGAGCGCCACGATCGGTTTGAACGAGGAAGCGGGCGGGTATTCGGATTGATACGCGCGGCTGTAGAGCGGACGCGAGGGGTCCTCGGTGAGCGCTTTGAAATCGGGCGCGTTGATGCCGATCATCACGGTCGGGTCGAAAGTCGGCCGCGATGCCATCACCAGCACTTCGCCCGTGATCACGTCGATGACCACGAACGCGCCGCGTTTCGCCCCTTCCTTGAGCACCTTTTCCGCCAGCTTCTGCCAGCGGAGATTGAGCGTCGTCACCACCGTGCCGCCCGGCCGCGGACGCTGGGTTTCCTCTTCGAGCAACATCTTGCCGTTCTCGTCGAACTGCAGGCGCTTGGTGCCCGGCACGCCGGTAAGCTGACGGTTGTAGAGCTTTTCGAGGCCGGCGCGGCCTTCGATTTCCTCCCACATCGGCTCGTTGAAATTGATCGGCCCGGTCGGCAATTTGCCCACGCTGCCGACATAGCCGAGCACGTGCGACGCCAATCCGCCGTCGTTGTAATAACGTCGATAAACCGGATGCAGAATGAGATCGGAACCGAGCTTGGGTTGGAGCAGCCGCGCCGTTTGCGGGTCGATCTGCTCGGAAATCAACAACGGCAGCCAGCGGCGGTCCTTGTAATGATTGTAAAGCTCATCGTCCGTCGGGGTCGCCAATGACTTGAACACCGGTCGCAGTTGTTCGATCCGGGTACGGCCCCAGTTGACGATGAAAGCGCGGTCGGGATTTTCGGGGAACTGCTTGAATTGCAGGCCGACCTGATACGCGACGACGTTCTGGGCGAACGGTTCGCCCTCCCGGTCCACGATCTGTCCTCGCGGCGCGGGGATTTTCAACGTGATCGCGCGGGCGTCCTTCTGCGTCTTGATCGAAGCATCGCGAGCGCTTCGGCCATTGATTCCCACGCCGTTGGCCGCCGGGGCGGCCGGATCTTCCACGGCAAACGCGGAAGTCATCAGGCAAAGGCCGGTCAGCCCGTGCAAGGTGATCGACAAACGGTTCGGAACGCGCATCGCAAACGACGATAACGGCGGTTTCGCATGGGGCAACGCCCAAAGCGCGGCCATTTCCCGCCCCTGCCTTGCCCGCCCGCCGCGCGCGTGCATGCTGACGGGGATGACCGAATGGAATTTCCTGGCCGTGGTGATCCTCGTCGCGCTTTTCCTGCTGTGGAAGCTGGATTTCGCAGCCACTCTTTTGAATCTCCAAAGCTTCCCCCAGCAGGTCCCCGCCCCGCTGGCAGGCTGCCTTACCCAGGAGTCCCTCGACCGCGGTCGCGCCTATCTGCGGGCGAACGCCACGTTTTCAATCGTTCGTTCCAGCGCGTCGCTCGCGGCATTAGTGGCATTCTGGGCGCTGGGAGGATTTCCGTGGTTGGACGGGGTCAGCCGCGCTTGGGCGAACGATCAGCCCATCGCCACCGGCCTGATTTTTTTCACCCTCATCGGGCTCTCTCTCTCCCTGCTCTCCCTGCCCTTCGACTGGTATCACACCTTCGTCATCGAGGAAAAATTCGGCTTCAACCGCGCCACCCCGGCCACCTTTTGGACGGACCGGATCAAGGGCCTGCTCATCAGCGCCGCGCTCGGCCTTCCGCTGGCCGCCGCCGTCCTTTGGATTTTCCTGCACGTCTCCCATGCCTGGCTGTGGGCGTGGGGCGTTTTCACGGTTTTCCAGCTTCTACTCACCTACCTCGCCCCGACGTTGATCCTGCCGCTTTTCAACAAGTTCACGCCGATGCCGGACAACGAGCTGAAGCGAAAAATCCAGGCACTGGGCGAGCGCTGCGGCTTCCCGCTCGAAGGGGTGTTCGTGATGGATGGCTCGAAGCGTTCCTCCAAGGCGAACGCCTTCTTCACCGGATTCGGCAAACGGAAGAAAATCGCGTTGTTCGATACGTTGATGGAAAAACACAGCGACGAGGAACTGCTCGCCGTGCTGGCCCACGAAATCGGGCATTTCCGTCGCGGCCACGTCCGGCAACGCATCGCCGCCGGGATTTTGCAAAGCGCTGCGCTCTTTTTCCTGCTCGGCTTGGCGACCGATCCGGATGGCGCGTTCGCCCGGCAGCTTTTCGCCGCCTTCGGCGTGCCGCGCATTTCTCCCCACGTCGGACTGGTGTTGTTCTCGCTGCTGTTCGAGCCGGCCGGACGGATCCTCGGTGTGTTGTTTCACGCTTGGTCGCGTCGCCACGAATTCGAAGCGGATGCCTACGCGGTCGCGGTCATGGGCGAATCGTCGTCGCTGGCGGAGGCCTTGCGGAAACTTTCTTCCGATCAACTCGCCCACCCTTCGCCCCACCTCCTGCGCGTGTGGCTCGATTACTCCCACCCGCCCTTGTTGCAACGATTGGACGCGATGATGAAAGCTGACCCGTCCGCCGCGCGTTGAACGGTTTCTTCTTTTCCCGCCATGTTTGATTCCGATCGCTATGACGGCCGCATGCCTTACCGGCGCTGCGGCGATTCCGGCCTGATGTTGCCCACCATTTCCCTCGGGCTTTGGCAGAACTTTGGCGACGTCAACGACTTCGAGGAAGCCCGCAAAATGATGCGGCGCGCGTTCGACCAAGGCGTCACGCATTTCGACCTCGCCAACAACTACGGCCCGCCGCCCGGGTCGGCCGAGGAAAACGCGGGCCGCATTCTCCGGGAGGATTTCGCCGGACATCGCGACGAGCTGATCATTTCGACCAAGGCGGGTTACACGATGTGGGACGGGCCTTATGGCGACTGGGGTTCGCGGAAGTATCTCCTGTCCTCGCTCGATCAATCGCTGAAACGTCTCCAGCGCGATTACGTCGATGTGTTTTACCACCATCGCGCCGATCCCGACACGCGACTCGAAGAAAGCATGTCGGCTCTTGCCACCGCGGTGAACTCGGGCAAGGCGCTCTATGCAGGGCTTTCGAACTATCCACTGGAGCGACTGAAGCAAGCGGTCGCCATTCTCAAGGACATGGGCATTCGCTGCCTGGTGTATCAACCGCCCTATTCGCTGTTTCGCCGGGGCGTCGAAGCGAGCGGCACGCTCGATTATCTTTTGGAGGAAGGTATCGGCACGGCGGTTTTCAGCCCGCTCGCGCAAGGCATGCTCACGCCGAAATACCTCGCCGGTATTCCGGAGGATTCCCGTGCCGCCAGCGACAGCCCGTTTCTGCAACCGGATCAGGTTCTCGCGCAACAAGCCACGCTTCGCGCGCTCGGCGAACTCGCGGACCAGGCCGGCATGCCGCTGCATCACTTCGCCCTGAAGTGGGTGCTGCGCACTCCCGCCGTCACGACCGCCATCATCGGTGCCCGCACCGTCGCGCAGCTCAACGACTCGCTCGCCGCGCTCGCCGCCCCTCCTTTGAGCGCGGAAATCCTCGCGGCCGCCGACGCGATCGCGCCGCTGACGAGTCTTTGACGGAAAAACCATTTCCGTTTACCCGTTTCCTGCTTACTTCCCCAACATGACCTGGAACGAACGCTTCCTTGCCCTTTTCGATCGTTGCGTGGCCGAATACCGCGGCGGCAACAAGGATTTCACGACCTATTACGGCCAGCCCGATCTCGCCTTCTTGGACTCGATCGGATACAAGCCCCGCGAGTTTTTCGATTTCGTCGAAGACTTCTGCGAAGAAAACGATCCCTCTCCTTCGACCGCCCTCTTGATCGCGTCGGTCCGCCGCGATTACTTCATCGTGATTCAAGAAGGCGAACTGAGTCCACGACCGCTCGTCACCCTCGATCAACTGCCGACTTTCGGCGACGAAATCCACGGCATCGCCTATCTGCCACGGATCCTCGCCAAGGGCCGCGCCAAATTACGGGGCGAACTCGATCCGGACGTCATGTTCGGCTGCGGTGGAGACCGGAAATTCCTGCGCGACCACGGCGACATCCACCCGGCCGACTTTCTCCGTCATGTCTGGGCCGCCCACGATGACGACGATCTCATCGCCGCCTGGGTCAAAGCGGGCGGAAAAGCCTGAGCCTGGAAAAAATGAAAACCGCGGATGGACGCGGATTCACGCAGATGATCAAGAGTTGCGAAGGTTTCCTGATTCACCCGCTGGATGAAGTCTCGCATAGACTCTTGAAATGAACGTTCATCTGAGTCCATCTGCGGTTCATTTCCTCTTTAGCCCAAGCAGCCGCCTCAAAGGCCGCGAGCGATCGCCTCGGGGGTCAGCACTCCGACGTAGGGTAGATTGCGGTAGCGGCCTTTGAAGTCCAACCCGTAGCCGACGACGAATTCGTCGCCGATGACGAAACCCGCGTAGTCCGCGGCGATTTCTTCGTCGCGTGGACGATCTTTGACCAAGAGGACGCCCGTTCGCACCGAACGCGCGCCCTCTTCGCTCAATCGTTCCGCGACGGCGTGCAAGGTTCGGCCAGTGTCGAGGATATCGTCCAGAAGCAGCACCTGGCGGCCCTTCACTTCCGGAAATGCCCGGTCGAGGAAATCCACCGTTCCCGAACTTTGCAGCCCGCCATGGTAGCTGGCCACGTTGAGGCACTCGATTTCGAGTTGCCGCGGGATGCGCCGGAGCAAATCGGCGGCGAAGACGAAGGCGCCTTTCAGCAGGACGATCACCAGGAGAGATTCTTCGGTGAACTCGCTCGCGATTTCCTCCGCCAACGCGTCCAGCCGCTTGCCGATCACCTCTTCGTCGATCAGCACCCGTTCGATGTCGTTTCGCATGGGGACATCGTACGCAAAAAACCTTCCGGTAGTCCAAAAAGACCGCCGGAAGGTTGTGCAAAGGAAACTATTTACTCGGGAGAGCCCGCTTGGAACGTGACATCGCCAAGCTGAGCCCGGCCAAGCGCGTCCAGCACGTCGATCACCCGCTGATACTTGGCCTCCTCGGCTGCGTAGATCGTCACGAGGACTTTCGATTTTAAAGCGTCGCTGCTTTGCTTGAGTTGGATCAAGTTGGCCGCCAGCTCTCGCAAGTCCGTCGACTCCGGCGCATCGAGCGGATCGTCGTTCAGGTAAACCTGGCCGTCGTCGTCGATCTTGATCGCCACTTCGTCCGGAGTTTCCGTCTCCGTGTCGCTTGGAACCGTTCCCGGCAACTTGGTGTTGTGGGCGTTCTCCACCTGGACCGCGCCCGCCATGACCATGAAGTAAAGCAGGATCACGAACACCACGTCGATCATCGGCGCGATCTGGAACCCGAGATTGACTTCCGTCGAACCCCTTCTGTGTTTGGGAATTTTCATCGGCGCATCACTTGTTGGAAGCCGCGAACGAGATGTCGGACAAACCCGCCTCGGCGAGCACGTTCATCAACCGCTGGACCTCAATGGCGGGCAAGCCCCTGTCGCCACGGATGACGATGCGAAGTTTCTCGTCCGCTTTTTTCCGTTCTTCGAGATAAGGCACAAGCTCCTGCTGGTCGTCGTAGATTTTCTCATCCACGACCAAGGCGGCTTTGCGCTCGCCTTCGTTCCAGCGAAGATTGACCGCCATCTCGTGTTTCGAGTACTCCGGATCGCGCTTCTTGGCGTTCGGCGACACCGGAAGCGTGAGCTTCTTGTCAACCTTCAGCACCTCGGCCGACGTGATGGTCATGAAGAAAATGAGCAGCACGAGCAACACGTCGATCATCGGAGCGATTTGGAACTCGGGTTCCCCGTCTCCACCTCCACCTCCACCGGCCATAGTATCTGGTTGTTATTGGGTTTAAGTGATCCGGACGAAATCAGCCCGCTTCCGGAACTTCGATCCAGTTCGGCAGAGCGGCGAAAGTCTCTTCCTGGCCGACGTCGGCGTTTTGAAGATACTCGTAAGGCGCATTGCGGAACAATCGCTCGGCTTCCTCATGAAGCAAGTGAATCGAACCCTGAAGCTTGTTGCGCAGGAAGTAGAAAGCCATGAACGCCGGAATGGCGACGAACAGACCGGACGCGGTGGCGACAAGCACCTCCCCGATGTGACCGGCCAAACCGCTCGGGTCACCGATGCCGGCGGATCCGAGGTTGGCGAACGCGCCCTTCATGCCCGACACGGTGCCGAGCAGACCGATCATCGGCGTACAAACACCGATAACCGAAAGGTAGTTGATGCGGGTCTGAATCTTCGAGTTGGTCTTTTCCACATCGGCGTAGAGAGCTTCTTCGGTGGCATCCTTGCCGTAACCGACCGAACCAAGACCCGCGCGAACCACGCTGGCGAACGGGCTAAGCGAGCCCTTCATCGCTTGATACGCACCGACATAATCGCCGGCGCGGAAACTCTGCTGAGCCACCGCCACGTCTTGCTCCGGGATCATGCTCTTGCGATTGGTACGAAGCCAAACGTCGATGATCAGCCAGACCATGGCGATCGAGCACAGAAGGATGAAGTGCATGACCCAGCCACCTTCTTTATAGACGTCGAGGAGGGTTTTCTTCGTTTCGCCCGCCGCATGCGCGGATTCCGCGCCGAAGGCGGCCACGGGCAACAGCACGAAGGCAAGACAGGTTGCTGCTTGGATGGTCTTTTTCATGATGGGTTCTGGGGTGGTGGAGGTCTGAAGGGGATGTTTGATGCTTTATTTGAGAGATTCCAGCCGCTTCTTGGCTTCGTCGGCGATCGCCGTTCCGCGGGCATCGTTGATTGCAGCGCGCAACAGGGCGACCGCTTCTTCACGACGGGATTGTTTGGCGAGGGATTCGGAGGCGAACAATTCCGCCGCTCCGTTGATCACGCTACCGCCGGTCGGATATAGACACGGGACGGTGAGATAGCCCTGAAGAGATTCAGCCTCCTTCTTGGCGCGCGACAAGGCGTTGGCGCGGAAGAACGCGGCATAGGCGGAAACCTCCACCGGGTTCTTGTCGTCCAGAAGGTCGCCAAACGCGTTAAGCCGGTCATCGAGCTTGGTGGACAGAGGCAAGGTGATCGCCTTGGCCAGCAGCATCCCGGCGTCGGTTCCGGATTCCGGCGTGGCATCGGCCAACTCCTTGCCAAGCGCTTCCATCTTGGCGTTGTTGCCGATGCGCGCGTAAGCCACCAGAAGAGCCCGGGCGGTTTCGACCCAGTAGTTTCCCTGGACCGAAGCGGTGGCCTTCTGGGAGTTGAGAACCGGTTCCAGTTGGGCGATCGCCTCCACCGGCTTGTCCATCAGGATGAACGCGACGCCGCGATTGATCGCCTCGGGCTTTTCTCCGGAAATGTAATCCGCCAGGTCGGTTTTGAACATCTGGCCGGTGGTGAAGCTGTCCTGTGCGGTGAGGACCTTGAACTGGCCGTTTTCCACGGTCAGGGCGTCAACCGGCAAGGAACGGCCGCCCTTGAAAACGATCCGTAGGGGATCGGCGGCGCGGGACACCGGAGCGAGCGAAAGAAGCGTCGCGGTCGCCGCAAGCGCGGTCATACGAAAGGAAAGAGAAGTCATGGCGCGGGTTTTTATTGAACGATGTCCTTGGCCTGCTTCGCGCGGGGCGTGTTTTCGAGTTTCGGATCGGTGGCCAGTTTGCGGAGCGTCTCCGTGACCTCGGCCTCCATGCCCAATTCCTTCAGGACCTCATACGCCTGCCACATCGCTTCGGCGCAGATTTCGGGGTAATTCTTATACTTTAAGTAAACGTTTTGGTAATAGCCATGCGCCTTGGCGAAGGACTCGCGCTGCTCGTTGCCGGCCTGCTTGGCGGCGCGCTTGCGCCAAACATTCGCAAGTTCGAGATACGCTTGACCGGCTTTTTCGCCTCGGAACGATTTGTCGCCGACGATCGAGAGCGCCAGCTTTTCGGCTTCGTCGAAACGGTTGAGAGCCGAAAGCGCCTGCAGTTGGGCCAACATCGCTTCACCCATGCTGGAGAGACCGGGATTTTTCTCGATGGCTTCGGTAAGAATTTTAAGCGCCACTTCGGGCTGTTTGCGAGCCAGGGCCACCTTGCCGAGGCCGACCGGACCGGCGTCGGAGAACATCGACTCCTTGTAGCGATCGGCCAAGCGCTGGAAGACGGCCTCCGCCTTGTCGAGTTCGCCTTGCTTCAGAAGGATATCGCCGGAGGCATACAGCAACGCCGGGCTGAGAGCCGCCGGGTCGGTGTTGAGCGCGATGCCTTTGAGATAGAGCGCGGCTTGAGCCGATCGCTTCATCAGTTCGTTCGCCTTGGCGCGGGCATAGTAAATGCGGGCGTTGGCGGTCGGATTCGGCTCCTGCCCCACGACGCGCGTGAGCTCGTCCACCACGCGCTTTTCAATCGCTTCGGGGTCGAATTCAACACCCTTCTTACGCGGTGGAATGATCGTGCGAACGAGTTGGTCGATCAGCAATTCCGCCTGTTCGCTCGCGGGATCACTGATCCGGTCTTTCAAAGCGTCACCCAACATCGTGACCGCCTGATCCGCCTTGCCTTCCCGGATCTTCATCTTGGCAAGCCAGTTGGCGGAGACCAGCGCGAGCTGGCTCTTCGGTTTCCGCTTGAGGAATTCGCCATGGAGCTCCGCGATGCCCGCCCAGTCCTTGCGGGACTGCATGATCGTGGTCGCCGACTCCAGCGCGTATTGAATGGTTTCGTCCGGGCTATCCGTCCAGACCGCTTTCTTGTAAGCGTCCAGCGCCATGGTTTCCGCCAGATTCGCGCTCTCCGCGGTGGTTCCGCGCTTTTTCTGGCTCCAGGTGTCGCCAATCAGGAGAAGCATCGGCGCGGCCGCACCGTCATTCGGATGCTTGGCCAGATAGTCGCCAAGGCTTTTGATGATCCGGTCGGATTGGTCGGTTTGCTTATCGTTGAAATCGACGAAAGCCAGACGGTAAAGGATATCGCCGGTGTAAACGCCGTTCGGATACTTTTTCAGATACTCGTTACAGGCCGCCAACGTTCCCTTGAAATCGTTGGTGAGGAAATTCCCCATCGCGATGTGGTAGAGGGCGGATTCGACAAGTTCGCTCTTCGGATAATCGTTGATGAGCCGTTGGAACTGCCGAATCGATTCCGGGAACTGGCCGTCATTGAACAAAGCCCGGGCTTGGAAAAACGCCCAGCGGTCGCGACTTTGGGAATTGGGAAACTTCGCCTCCAGATCCTTGCTCAACGTGATCACGTCCGACCACTTGTTGTTCTGGCTCAACGATTCGATCACCAGGCTCGCAACCTGCTCGACATTGGGAGACTCGGGAAACTTTTGGAGGAAATCATTCCCACGCACCAACGCCTCTTCGGGCTTCTTGAGGCTGTTCAGGACAACGATTTCGGCATAAGCCGCCGCGCCCAAATCTTCGGCTTTCGGGTGCTTGGTGCGGATTTCGCGGAAGCAAACCAAGGCTTCTTCGTAGCGATTGAGGAAATAAAGGCAGCGGCCCCGGCGCATCAACAACGCGGCATCGAGGTCCGTCTTTTTCTCGATCGCTTCAAGCGCCGTCGTCGAGGCGGTGATGGTGTTTTTCACCGCGCTCAACAACTCCGACGCGTTCGAGCGCTGGCCCAGCGGCTTGTCCTGCTCCGCCGCCACGCGAGCTTCCAAAGCCTGCGCATCCTTGGTCAGCGACTGCAGCGACGCGCGCTGGATTGCCAAAATCTGATTTCGCGGCAATACCGAGCGGTAAATGAGAAGCGCGGCTTCGTAATTCGAGCTGATCAGTTCGTCCGCCCGGACGATCACCTGATTGGCGTACCACGCCATCGAATCGCGGATGCCGGGCTGGCGGATCAAGCGATCGAGGTAAGAAACCAACTCGTCCAGCTTTCCGGACTTCGCCATCACGCCGAGCATTTCCACCGCGGCGGCGGTTTGCTGGGAGGTCCTGACGTCCGAACCCATCAGACTGCGGAAAACCTGAGCGGCATCCGCATCGCGCTTCAGATCGAGATAAACCTGACCCAGCGAAAGACCCGCTTCGGAACGAAGCTTGGGATCGGCGGAAGCGGTCCTCAACGCTTCGATCGCGCCTTCCTTATTCCCTTGTTCAATCCGCGCCCGGCCAATGCCCAGTTGCGCACGGCTGGTGTATTCCCCTTTCGGGAACTGGCGGATGGCGTCCAAAAACGCCTTCTCGGCCTGCGGATATTTACCGCCGAGGAAATAAGCCAGGCCCAGATTGAATCGCAGCTGCTCGATCGGCCCTTCGGTGGCGTTGCCCACGGATCGCAAAAGTTCTTCGAGCTTCTGCGCGGCGAGCGCGTGATCGGACGCGGTGAAGGCCTGGGCCGCCTCGTCCCACAGCTTGTTCAAAGCCGCCGGGTTGGCAGCCGGCGCCGGCGCTTGGGCGGATGCCGAAAACGGAGCCGCCGCAACAAGCAAGGCACAAAGGAAGGAAACGTGTTGGCTGGGTTTGGGAGTAGCCATAGGAAAGACGTTGCAACCTCTTTCTTCAGACCCTCACGTGTCAAGCGAGAGGGCCCGAAAATCTTATTCACCACGGTTAAAACGCAAAACGCGTTCGCCATCGCGGCAAACATCCAATCGATCCCGCGCCTGCAATTCCAAATAGGCCGGATCTTCTTTCAAAGAGCGATACTCGGCCAGCCGGTCGTCTTTTTCCATTTTGACGGCGGCTTCCCGTGCCTGGGTTTCCCGCAATCTCGCCTCCACCACGTCGAGTTGACGCTTCTGGGGCAACGCGGCGGCCACCACCACGGATCCTCCGGCCACGCACAGCACGGTGAACGCGACGCGATTCACCACGCCGATCGCCCGCGTGCGGGCTTCCAAACGCGTGATCTTGCCGTTCATCGCCAACTGTTTGTGCGCCATCGAATGAGAGAACACGATCTCAAATGAACCCCGATTGTCAAGGAAGCGAAAGCATCGTTATTCGACCGCGTGGATGCTCACGCCGTGCTCCTTGCAGAGGTGCTCAACCGCGGGCTTATCCAGGAGCAAGGTGCGACGCGCTTCCACCGCGATCGCCTTCACCCCGGATGCCACGCAGGTCTCGATGGTCGCGGGGCCCACCACCGGCACATCGAACCGGAAATCCTGTCCGGGTTTGGAAACTTTCACCAGCATCGCTTCTTTCCCCCGCCCCAACTCGCCGCCGCGACGAATACAGGCGTTCGTGCCTTCGAAAGCTTCCACGGCCAAAACCGTTCCGTGGCGGACTACCACGCTTTGGCCGATGTCGAGGCGGCTGCTTTCCTTCGCGATGCGGAATCCGAACGCGGCGTCTTCCAACTGACGCTTCTTCATCACCGGACCGCACACGTGACCGGGTTCCGGCAGTAGATCCTCTAAAAAAGTCGTCGCGGGCAGCAAAGGAATGCCATCCTTCTTGAGTTCGTCCGCGATCGCGCCGAACAAGGACTCCGCGTTGCGTTCTTTCACCCGCGCCAAAAGCATCAGTGTGCGGAGATCCGGGCGAAGGTCGAAAAGATTCTTCGGCGCGATTTGGCCGACCATGATCGCTTCGTTCACCCCCTCTTTGAGGAAGAACTTGATCAGCTTGCCGAGCTGGCCGACCCGGAACAGCCCCCAGCCGTCGACCCGTTCGCGCAATTCCGGCTTCGTTTCATTTTCGAAGGCGGCGATCACCAAGCGGATGCCGGGGCATTTCCGCCGGGCCGCTTCGACGAATGTTTCGGGATAGATCCCGTTGCCAGCGATGATTCCTATGGTGCGAGGTGCGGACATGAGCGCGAGGAGCGAGACTTCCCGGGCACAGGCAAAAGGAATCCGTGAGGAAGTAGCGGCTGTGGGACTCGAACCCACACTCACGAGGAACTCGATTTTGAGTCGAGCGCGTCTACCAATTCCGCCAAGCCGCCGTTGCGGGCGGAACATGAAGGCGATCCCGCCAGAAGCGCAAGCGGATTTCCCAACAGCCCCAAAGAAAACCACCGAGGCCGGAACGGTTGGTTAAGAAATCTTAAATTCCCACTTGAGATGTGGATTTTTTTTGAAATAATTCGACGCTATGAAGGCTTCTTGGATGTCCCTCACCTTTGCTCTGGTGTGCGGCGGACACGTGCTTGCGAAATCGGAACTGGAACTCCTGCGCGAACGTCGCGCGGAATTGAATCGAAAGATTCAACAACTCGAACAGCAGGAGAAACGCGCGCTGGAGAACGCAACACCGAAACCAGAATCCACCGCCGCATCGACACCGTCCGTATCCGCCGGCAAGGAGGAAGGACGTGTTTATCTCGTCCGCAAAGGCGACACGCTGGAGCGGATTTCACGCAAAACGCGCGTGAGCGTCGCCACGTTGGAGAAATTGAATCAGTTGAAGGCGTCCACGGTCATCCATATCGGTCAAAAGTTGAAACTGCCCGCGCCGGCCGCGACGGAAACTCGCCCGGGAGAAACCCATCCCAAGGAAGCCGCCGGGGAAAACGAAACAACCTCTCCCGCCACCAAAACGATTTCCAACCCGGCCTCCACCGCCGCGCTCGCCTCAGGCAACTCACCGAGATCCAAAACGATTTCGAAGAGCGATCCGAAGGCCGGAGCTAAGGCGCCCGCACTAAAGACTGAAGCGGGAAACGATAAGCTGGTGATTCACTCGATCACCATCCAAAGCCCGGTGGTTTACAGCGATTTCGCAAGCATGCACGGCACCACCACCGAGCGGCTGAACGAATTGAACGGTTTGTCCCTTGGCAACAGCCAGCTTCTGGCCGTGGGTTCGGAATTGTATGTCCCTGCCCAGCCTTGAATTCCAAACAAACGGCCATTGAAGTCGAAAAGCCCGTCCGGGGTCACTCCGGGCGGGCTTCTTGTTTGAGATTTTTTTAAAAATTAAAAGTCACCTGCAAATCCTGGGGCCCTTGGGGCGATTCTTCCCGTCTTCCTTCGCCCAAGCCCGCCAAAGCGAAACGGGCGAGTCGCGCGATCGTCGCGTCCAAATTCATTTTACCGCAGGCGCCTTGAGCATCGCGTTGCAGCGATTCCTCACCGGTCAACGCGTGCGACAAGGCGCCGGTCAGAAAGTGCAATCGCCACGCCAGATCTTCCGGCGCGGCATCCGGCAAAGCCTTGGCCAAAAGACTCACGCCACGCGCGAAAGTTTGTTTCGCCAGCCCCGCCACCGCCGGGGGCATCGCGAACGATTGCTCGCCGAGCATCCGGCCTAAAAGCCGGCAGGCCAGCGGCTCCGGCAAGGAAGAGTGTCGCACCTGATTCATCACCGGCCGAACCCAGCCATCAAAAAGGCCTTCGATCAGCACTTGGCCGGGTCCGCCACTTCGTTCCACCCGGTCCAGCAGAATGACGCTCTCCTCGAAGACGGGCATGAGGTGACGGGCCATCACCGCCGCGACCAAGCCATCCCGGCTACCAAAATGATAATTCACCGAGGCGATGTTCATTTCCGCCCCTTTGGTGATGTCGCGGATCGATACCGCCTCGAATCCCCGGCGGGCGAACAACTCCTCCGCCGCCGTCACCAGACGCAGCTTCGCTCCTTCCGCCGGGACGCTCGTTCGATCCATCGCTTGATTGCGATAGCCCGCCGCATCCATGGTGTCAAACGCCCGATTGAAACCCTGTGGCGTCTTAACGAATCGTGCCGTCTTTGATCACGAGCGTGCGGTCGCCTCGGGTGGCGAGGTGTTCGTCGTGGGTCACCACCACGAGCGTCACATGATGCTCGGTCGCGATGCCCAACAGCATGTCCATGATCTCGCCGCTGGTTTTCGAATCGAGATTGCCGGTCGGTTCGTCGGCGAAAAGGACCTTGGGCTCGTTCACCAAAGCCCGGGCGATGGCCACGCGCTGTTGTTCGCCGCCGGACAATTCGGCGGGTAAATGATCGGCACGCTCGGCCAATCCCACGCGCGCGAGCGCTTCGCGTGCGGCTTCGGAGCGATCCTTTCGCCCGATCAAAGCGGGAACCATCACGTTTTCCAAAGCCGTCAGTTCCGGCAACAGCAGGTAATTCTGAAACACATAGCCGATCGTGGCATTGCGGAACTGCGCCTGTGACCGAGCGCCGAGAGAATAGAGATCGACGCCACCGATGTGGATCCGTCCACGCTCCGGACGTTCCAGCCCGGCCAAGGTATAAAGCAACGTCGATTTGCCCGCGCCGCTCGGGCCGCACAGGAAAATTCGCTCGCCGCGACGGATGCGCAGGTCGATCCCGTGCAACACTTCCACCAGCTTGCGGCCCAAACGGTAGCTGCGATGCAGATCCGTCGTCTCGATCATCACCTCGTCGGTCACAGGCGAAACGCTACATGGAAACCCGCGCAGCGGAATCGAAAACGCTCGCTCATTGATGCAAGACACCCGCGCCCGGTTGGCCGGACGCGGGTGCGTTTTCTTGCTCCCTATAAAAACCCTCGTTGCCTATGAAAATGAAACTTAGCGGCGGTCGATTCTCGGCCCCATGCGCAGCCGCAAGCCGTTGCTGCCGGAATCCATGTCGAAATTCAAACGCTCGACGCGGTCCCTGACCTCCTTCGGCGCGGCGGCCTTGTCCTGTTCGGAATTCCATGGGCCGGACCAAATTTCCTTCCCCTGCTTATCCAATACTCGCACTTCCGTACCGCCATTCCGGCTGTTGATTTCGACCGACCCCTGGTCGTCCAACAAACGGATCGAACTGGCGGAGGAAAAATTCGATTCCACCTCCGAAGGAGCCTTCATTCCTTCGAACATCTTTTCCGCCCGCTTCCTCATCTCGTCGATCGCGTCGTCCATCTGAGGGATCGACTCGTTCTGGAACGGCTCAACGCCACCACCGCGCAAACTTTGTTCGATGGAGTCACGAATGCGATCCGCTTGTTCCTGCGGCAAATTCCGCAACATCCGGTCGAGTTGTTCGTTAGGTTGCCGCGGCCCACGGGCAACCGGCGCTTCCGGACGATTCGTTAGCACGATGTCACGGCGATCCGGTTTCCCCTCATGGATGAAATCGATGGAAATCTTGTCGCCCGGCTTCTTCGCCTGAACCGCGCGGGTCAGGTCTTCGCGACTGCGGATGATCGCCGTATCCGCACGGGTGATGACATCGTCTTCCGCCAATCCCGCCGCGGCGGCCGGACCGGAAGGATCGAGCGAACTCACCACCAAACCTTCGCCATTTTTGAGGCCGAGATGGATCGCCAGAATCTCCGGAGCGCGATAACCACCGACTCCCAGATAAGCGGCATTCGCCGCCGGGGCCACGGCTCTCGGTTTCGCAAGCGGACGCTCGGGCGCCTGAGCCGGCTCTTCCACCGGGATCTCCTGCACCTCCGTTTCCCTTTCCACAGTGCGACCGGAAGGCGCGGGAGGTGGCGGAGTCCCGCCTGAAGGAGCTTCAATGGCGAAGGCCGGGAAACTCAAAAGCCCCGCCGCAAGAAAGGATCCGTAACGATTCAACTTCATCTTCAACAAACGATGAGCGCCGTAATTCGAGCGGCTTGTTCCAAAAAAAATTTCCGCGTCCGCGGTTCAATCGGCCTTTTCCGGCACCAGAATATACTCCACGCGCGGTTGTTCGACTTCGACCTTTTTGCCCTCGGCGTTGATGAAGCTGCCTTGCTCTTTGTAGACGATCTTCATCACGCGATGCGGCTTGCCGTCTTTCAAAACGACGCCCTCATCGCTGGCATCCTCGACATTTCGCCCGAAGGACGCCGGCACATATCCCGGAGTGGAAATGGGATGTTTGCCATGGACGATCGGAGAATTCTCCACGACCGAACTCCCGCGAGGAGAGGTGGGCATGAACAACGCCGTGGCCGCTCCGAGGCAGGCGACCGCGGCAGCCGCGGCGATCGGGCGATAGCGACGTTTGAAACCCGGTGCGGCTGAACCTTTCGTGAACAGCACGATGTTGTCGTCCAATGGAAATGGAGTGGTCGCCACGATCGACTCCAGCGACACCATCAATTCCGCGGGAACTTTCACCGGCTTCGCCCCCCGGACCATCGCTTCGAAACGAGCGTCTTCCACGACGGGCAACGCGAGACGATCTTCCATCGCGTCCTCCAAGCGGGACAATAAACCGTCATCCGGCGCTGCGGGACGCATCGCGGACAACCGGTTTTCGAGTTCCTGGAATTCGGTGTTCATGGGTAGAGATCGTAGTGTCAGAGGTCGCCTTTGCGTCGCGCGCCGCCGAGTTTGCGTTTGAGGGCCTCAAGGCCGTAGCGATACCGGGAGGCCGCTGTGTTTTGAGAAATGTCGAGAGCCTCGCCGATTTCCGCGAAAGTCCGTTCGCCCCAGATTTTCATGACGATGACTTCGGCGAATTTCGGTGGCAGTTCCTTGAGGCCGGCTTCCAGCAGCGCGCGCGTTTCGTCGTCCGAGGCGTCGCTTTCGAACCATGGATGAAACGCTTCCTGCTGCTCGGTTCCGAGGTCTTCGCCCACGGTGTCTTCGCGGCGTTTCCGGCGGTCGTCGCGACGGCTGAGGTCGATCGCAAGGCGACGGATCGCCGTGTATAAATAAGGCATCCAGGCCTCCTGGCCGCCGACGAATTCGCCCGTTCGAATTTTCTCCACCAGCTTGACCAGTGCGTCCTGAAGGACGTCCTGCGCGTCTTCGTTCGACCGCGTTTGCTGGCGGGCGAAAAGCAGGAGACGAGGGGCGTTTTCCCCAAGCCACGTACGCCAAGCGGACGCGGAGGGTGAGAGATCGGTCGCGGAATTCACCAGTGGGGAGAAGGCTTCCATCACGTAGCGTTCAGGAACTTAAGATTTGTTTGAGAAAATGCGGGAAAAATGCCGAGCGAGTGCCGCACCGGTCGGTGAAACCGGGTGCTCCGCCAACATCGCGGGCGTGCCTTGGGCCACGAGTCCGCCGCCATTTGCCCCACCACCAGGACCAAGATCGACTACCCAATCGGCCGAACCAATCACGTCGAGCTGGTGTTCCACCACGACCACCGTGTGCCCGGCGTCGCGCAATCGGAACAGGGCGTCCAGCAACCGGGCGACATCGCCGAAATGCAGGCCGGTGGTCGGTTCATCGAACAAATACAAGGTGTGCGGCGCCTGCGGTTTGGCCAATTCCACCGCGAGCTTCAGCCGCTGCGCTTCGCCCCCCGACAAGGTATTGGCCGCTTGCCCGAGCCGTAGATAACCGAGACCGAGGTCGATCAGAACTTCGAGCTGTCGCCGCAGCTTCGGTACCGGGCCGAAAAATCCGCGCGCTTCGGCGATGGGCAAATCGAGGGCGTCCGCGATCGACTTGCCCTTGAAGGTCACCTCCAGCGTTTCGCGATTGAACCGTTTGCCCAGGCACGCGGGGCAAGCCACCCAAGCGTCGGGCAAAAAGTGCATTTCGATCTTCAATCTCCCAGCGCCTTCGCAGCGATCACAGCGCCCGCCGACGGTGTTGAAACTGAACCGTCCCGCGCCATAACCCCGTTGGCGGGAAAGCGGCAGCTTGGAATAAAGCTCGCGGATGTGATCGAACGCGCCGGTGAATGTCGCGGGATTCGAACGCGGACTGCGGCCGATCGGCGATTGATCGGCGACGACGAATTTCCCGATTTCCTCCAGTCCCTCGATCCGGTCGTGCCTTCCAGGCAGCTCCCCCGCTCCGTGAAAATGACGGGCCAGCGCGCGACGGAGAATGTCGTCCACCAGCGTCGATTTCCCGCTACCACTCGGTCCAGTGATGCAAACGAGTCGCCCGAGCGGCAGGGAAACATCGAGGTTTCGCAGGTTGTGCTCGCGAGCGCCGCGAATGACGAGATGCGACAACGGCAATCCCGACGCGGGCGGATGCACGGGCGGCGGCGATTCGCCCCGCAACCAACCGCCGGTCGGCGAAACGAGTGAATCGGGCGGACCTTGCCCGATGATTTGGCCGCCTTCATGACCCGCGCCGGGGCCGAGGTCGATGACATGATCGGCGGCACGAATGATTTCTTCGTCGTGTTCGACCACCACGACCGTGTTTTCCAAATCACGCAGCCGTTTCAACGCGCCGATCAATCGGCCGGTGTCGGCGGCATGCAGGCCGACGCTTGGTTCATCGAGCACGTAAAGCACCCCGGAAAGCCCGGCGCCGAGTTGGGTCGCCAACCGGATGCGCTGCGCCTCGCCGCCGGAAAGCGTGCCGCTCGCGCGGTCGAGTCCCAGATAGCCGAGACCGACTTCTTCCAGGAACGCCAGCCGCTTCCGCACATCGCCCGCCAATCGCCGGCAAATTTCCACCCTCGCTTCGTCGAGCGAGATGCCGTCAATCCAGCCCAGCGCATCTTCGACCGGCAACGCGCATAAATCCTGAATGCCGAGCCATCGGCCATTCGTGCCTTCAAGGCGCACCGCCAGCCACTGCGGCTTCAGGCGTTTGCCCGCACAGACGCGGCACGCGCGATGCGCCATCACTCGAGAAAATTTGCGCCGCGCGAGATCGGTTTTCGCCTCGCGGTATTTGCGCTCGGCTTCCCGGCAAAGTCCTTCGAACGCCTTCCGCTCGGGCAACTTCTCCCGGCCGGTTTTCCAGCCGGTTTCGATCGTGCCGCCTTGGAAAATCACCTCGGCCGCGTCCTCCGGCAATTCGTCCGGCGCGAGGGTTTCCGGCAGTTGAAACATCCGGACGATCGCCGCCGCTTCGCGTTTGAACTGAGCATGTCGCGGCGAACCTTCCGACCACCAGCCGCGAATCCCGCCCGCGGCCAACGGCTTCGCGGGGTCGCCAATCAAAAGCGCGGGATCGCAGAACATTTCCACGCCCAGTCCTTCACAGGCGTCGCACGCGCCAAGATGCGAGTTGAACGAAAAATGCCGGGGCGAAAGCTCTTCAAGCAACACGCCGGTCGAGGGATTGCGATAGCTCGTCTGAAACGAAAGATCCGTCCACTCGTCCGCTCCCGGTTCCTGCCACGACGCCCTGGCTTCCGCGCCGCAAATTTTCAACGCCGCCTCCACCGAGTCCGCCAAGCGAGCCTCGCTACCCGGGCGAATGACCAAACGGTCGACCACGACTTCCACCGCTACCGGATGTTCAGGCCATTTCGTAGCGGCTTCGTCGATTTCCAACACTTCGCCATCCACTCTGATCCGCACGAATCCCTGTCGCTGGAGATCGCCCAACAGACGTTCCGGTTCTTCCGGCGGCACTGGCGCGAGCAGGATGACGCGACTCCCATCGGGCAAGGCCGACAGCGCCGCGACGATGTCCACCGAGGACATTCGCTGTAACCGCTCGCCAGTGGCCGGATCGTGCGGCACGCCCGCCGCCGCCCAAAGGACGCGGAGGTAATCGTAGATTTCGGTCGCCGTCGCCACCGTCGAGCGCGGGTTCAATCCCCCACTCCGCTGTTCGATCGCGATCGCCGGGCTAAGTCCCTCGATCGAGTCGACGTCCGGTTTCTCCAATTGATCAAGAAATTGCCGCGCATAGGCGGAAAGCGATTCCACATAACGCCGCTGGCCTTCGGCGTAGAGCGTGTGAAACGCGAGCGACGATTTGCCCGATCCGCTCGGTCCGGTGATCACCACCAGTTTCCCGCGCGGGATATCGACATCGATGTCGCGCAAATTGTGCTGTCTCGCTCCACGGATCCGAATCGCTTCCACCCGCCAAGCAAACCGTGCCGCAGAGCGCTTGCCAAGTTTGCATCACGTTTGCGGGTTCTTCATTAGCGGCGTGAAAGCCCGAACCCGGGATGACGTTTTTCGTGCTTAATCAAAGTCACCCGGATTCCATCATCCTGCAAAATCCGGAAAAAGATCACATACGGAAATCGTTTCATCAGCGATCGCCTGAGATCATTTTGGACGATCACCCACCTCCGTGGCATAGAGGCGATGAGCAATACCTGCCTCTCGAACTCATCCACGAAGGCCGCGCCGAGGCCGCCGGACCGGGTTTCGTAGTAATCGCGGATTTCTTCGAGTTCCAGTGCGGCCGCCGGATGGTATTCGATCCTCATTTCCGCAAACGGCGCATCAATTCGGAGTGGGAAAGCGGTTCCACCGTTCCGGACTCAAGTTCTTGGTCACGGGCTACGGCGAGCGCGATCGCCTCTTCATCACTATGTTCCGCCATTCGGACGTATGGATCTTCGATGCTTTCCCAAAGCGAAGCCGCGAGCAACGCCCGTTCCTTCAGGGGAAGCCGCAGCGCTTCGGGTGCGATCTGATCAATGCCCATGGGAGGACCATAATCGGGTTGAGTTAAGGTAAAAAGCAGGAATTTCCCAACCTCCGGCCCGCTGGCAAGCCGCCCTCCCGACGCGGACTTCGTCCTCGCGCATCCGTCCGATTATCTCGGAATCCGGGATTGGATCGTATCCCCCGTATTCGTGGTTTCATCAAATCTTCTCGATCTGAATGATCCGAACGATCTCACCGGCTTGGAGGATTCCAACGGCGTCTTTCACTCGCTGCACCTTGGCCCGCACCCTCAGGTCGTCCTTTTTGAAGTCATCGGATAGGTTTTGCGGTTGGTACGATTTTCCACCGTCCTCAGCGATCACCCAGCCGCCGCCTTCGATATCCAGATGGCGGATTGTGCCGACGATCATGAACGCGGCTTGGTCCGGCTTTTCCTTCGCCGGTGGAGTTTCCGGTGGTTCTCCTTGGGAAAAGCAGAGCATCGGACCGGCAAGAAACAACGCGGTGATGAATAGAAGGCGTCTCGTCATCCGATTAACCTACCTCCGCGAAAGGCATTTGACAAAAGAACGGCTCATTTACGGCGTGAGAAACACCGCTTTCCAGGAAGCCGTTCCTTTGCCCATGTTCGCGGCAATTTCGGGATACCGATTCTTCGCGTCCTCAAAGCTCATCACGAACATTTCGAACGTAAAGACCAGATCCTCGGTACGCGCGTCTAGATTCTTGGAATAGACAGCTTTCCCAGTCACTTTCTCCAAACTGGATGCGTACTTCGATCCGATGAACGAATATTCATTCACGTCGCGATTAAAATTGCCCGCACTCAATCGCCAGGAGTCGCGAAACTGAGGCTTGTCTTGGTTTTCCGGCGGATAACCGAGGTGGAACGACAGCGGAGCAATCACCAAGTCCTCATGCACCTCGATGCCGTTCGCCCAATAGATTTGATCGAGCGATAGTGACATTCCGGGTTTTTCTTTGTCCTCACATCGGCAGCGGAAGATCGCGACCTCATCCGGGTTTGGCTTCGCCTTGAAACGCCGTTTTTCGATCCGCAGATCGCTGGGTGCCAACGTGCTACATGTCTCGACGGAAAGCATGCGGGAGTTGAGAGACGAAAACTCGCGCTTGTTGCAGCTTGGAAAATTAGCCACGACGGCGACAAGGCAAGCGAGGCCAAGGAAGCGCTTATTCATGCGCCAGAGACTCATCTCTATTAGAAGACTGTTGCAACGTCATTCGGCATTTCCCCTGTCGCCGCCCGAGGATTGGAACTTGATCGCGTGCGCGCCGAACCGTTCCATTCCCTCATGTCCTCTTCGCTTCGCGGCAAAACCATTCTCGTCACCGGCGCTTCCAGCGGGATCGGCCGGTCGTTGTGCGAATTGCTCGTCGCCCGTGAGGCGAATGTCCTCGGCGTGACCCGCCGTCCGGATGCGTTGCCCGAAGACGTTTCGCCCATCGCCGCCGACCTTTCCAAAGAAGAAGACATCCACGCGATCTTCCGCGGGCTCGGGCGAATCGATGGTTTGGTCAATTCCGCCGGCCTGGCGCTATTTGCCCCGATGCTCGATGGCAAACCGGAAGCATGGGAGGCGATGTGGCGCGTGAACGTCTTCGCGCTCGCCCTCTGCTGCCAGCTCTCGCTCCGCCATTTCCCGGCCCACGGCGGACGAATCGTCAACGTCTCGTCGATGAGCGGACATCGCGTGCCCCCGACCGGTGGTTTTTACGCGCCGACGAAATTCGCCGTGCGCGGGATCACTGATTCGCTGCGGCACGAACTCAAGGCGGCGAATTCGAAAGTCCAGGTCGCCACCATTTCGCCTGGCTTCGTCGACACGCCCTTGCTCGAGACCTACTTCGCCGGTCGCGAAGACACCCTCGCCGGCATCCGCTCGCACATGCGGATGCTCACCGCGCACGATGTGGCCATGAGCATCCTTTCGATCCTCGAAGCGCCGGAGCACGTCGAAGTCACCGATATCCAGCTTCGCAGCGCCGATCAGCCGCATTGAGATTTGGCACCGCGAATCGGGCGAATCCTACGAATCAGAAAGAGAAAGGAATGAGGAAAGCAGGAAGATAGGAAATAGGGCTACTCTTCCTTCCTGAAATTCCTGCTTTCCTCATTTCTAATTTAAAGATTCGCGAGATTCGCCCGATTCGCGATCCCTCAGAATCACCGCCGCCGCTTTTTCGCAGGCAATTCGTTCATCGCCTCCGCCACCGCGACCGGCAGGTTGACGCCGCCATTGCCACCGAGTTTCCGGTCGATCGTTTCCAGCCGCTGGATCAGATCGCGCACCTCATTTCGGGCATAAGGTCCACCCGCCGCTTCGCAGAAATGCGTGCGGCAACCGAACGGTCGACCGTCGTAAATCTGGCACAAACCGGTTTTCCCGAGAAACGGGCACGTGCCGTCGGTGGGCGGCACGACTTCCTTTCGCCCGGCGGCGCGCCAGGCTTGAGCCGCCATCAACGCCTCGCCCTTGGTCAAAAACGGCGTACGACCGTTGAGGCGGAAACGACAGCACTGGGAAATGCCAGTGCAATTCCGCGAAACCGGCCGACCGGCCAGTTCCACGTAAATTTCCCGCACTTCCCGAATCGCCTCGTCGCTCACGGGAGAAAGTTGCCAGTTCCCAGTTGCCAGTTCCCAGCGATTTTTCCCGGACTGGAAACTGGGAACTGAAAAACTGGCAACTTCCTCTTTTCGGCGACTCCCCTCTTTTCGTATTGCAACAGCGTCTCAATAGGTGCTTTGTAGCCGCAGATGCCTTTCGCTCTCGCCAACGATCTTGCCGTGGACAGCGCTATGACGCTGAACCAGGCGCGTGTCGGTTGCGACATGCGGATCCAGTTGCTCGACGGGCCGGCCTGCGAGCGTCTGCGCGACCTTGGCTTTTGCGAGCAATTGCAGGTCCGGAAGCTCTCGAACGGCCGGAATTTGATCTGTTCGGTCTGCGGCACCCGTCTGGCGATCAGCCGCGAGCTGGCCGATCAAGTTTGGGTGGCGCCGGTCGGTTGAATCGCGCATTACCGCGCCGCCCATGTCCGAGTCCGCCTCCCCTGAGACCATCGCCCTCGTCGGCAACCCGAATGCCGGGAAAACGACCCTTTTCAACGCGCTGACGAAGTCGATCGAACGGGTCGGCAACTACGCCGGGGTGACGGTGGCGGTGAAGGAAGGCGAAATGTTCACCCCGCACGGGCAAAAACTCCGCGTTCTCGATTTGCCCGGTTGCTACTCGCTGCGCGCCCATTCGCCCGACGAAAAGGTCGCCCGCGACGCCCTGACCGGCCAACTCGCCGACACGCCGAAACCCGCGCTCGCCGTGTGCGTGGTCGATGCCTCGAATCTGGAGCGTCATCTGAATCTCGTCCTGAACGTGATCGAACTGGGCCTGCCGGTGGTGGTCGCGCTCAACATGGTCGATGTCGCCGAAAAGCAGGGCCTGCGCCTCGATCCGGCGAAGCTTTCCGAGGAACTGAACGTGCCCGTCGTGCCAATCCAGGCGAACGCGGGCAAAGGGTTGATCGACCTGAAACAAGCGATCCGCCACCCCTTCCCGCCTGCGGCGGACAGCTCTTGGGCGCATGGGCAAGAGGATCCGGAACCCGCCCGCCGGGCGATGGTTTCCCGCTTGTGCGAAGTCGCGGTCCGACGTCCGGACGCCCATCAACAAACGATTTCCGACAAACTCGACTCCGTTCTGCTGCATCCCGTCTTCGGTTGGGTTTCGTTTCTGGCGATCATGTTCGCCGTCTTCTGGTCGATCTTTTCCTTCGCCGGAATCCCGATGGGCTGGATCGAAACCGGGCTGGGCAATCTCGGCAAATGGGTTGAATCCGCGATGTCGGACGGCGACCTGCGTTCGCTATTGGTCGACGGCGTGATCGCGGGCGTCGGCGGGGTGCTGGTTTTCCTGCCCCAGATCGTCCTCCTGTTCCTCTTCATCGGGCTGCTCGAAAGCTCCGGCTACATGGCCCGCGCGGCCTATTTGATGGACGGTTTCATGGCGAAGGCCGGGCTTAGCGGCAAAGCCTTCCTGCCGCTGTTCAGCGCGCACGCCTGTGCGATTCCGGGCGTCATGGCCACCCGCACGATCGATTCCGCCAAGGAACGCCTCGTCACCATTTTCATCGCACCATGGATGAGTTGCTCCGCGCGCCTGCCGGTTTACTTCCTGTTGGTGCCGCTGCTGATCCATCGCCAGGAAGGCTCCTGGCTTCAGGCGGCGATCCTTTTCGGGATCTACTCGACCGGCGTGCTTACCGCGTTCGTGGTCGCCCGCCTCCTCCGCGCCCGCCTCGGTCCGGACAAGCAACCGAACCACTTCATGCTCGAGCTGCCGCCGTATCGGGGGCCGCAGTGGGGCTACATTTTCCGCCACGTCGCCGACCGCGCGTGGGCATTCATCGCCAAGGCCGGCACCGTGATTCTCGGCCTGTCGATTTTGCTTTGGGCGCTCAGCACCTACCCGAAGACCGACAGCGAAAACAAAGGCGACCAGCTCGCGCACAGCGCGATGGGCCGCATCGGCCATGTGATCGAACCCGTGGTCAAACCGCTCGGCTTCGACGGCCGCACCGGCACCGCGATCCTCACCTCATTCGCCGCCCGGGAGGTCTTCAACACCACCCTCAGCGTCATTTTCAATGTCGAGGAAAGCGACGACGAGGAAGCGACCCGGGGTGCTTTGCGTGACAAGCTTTCCGAAGCCACCTGGCCGGATGGCCGTCCGTTGTTCACGCCGCTGACCGTGGTGTCGCTCCTCGTGTTCTACATTTACGCCCTCCAGTGCCTGCCAACCTCGGCGGTCGTGGCGCGCGAGGCTGGCTCGTGGAAATGGGCAGCCGGGCAATTTGTGTTCATGAGCGGTTTCGCCTATGTTGCCTCGCTGCTGGTGTTCCAGTTCGGTCGCTTGTTCGGCTTGGGCTGAAATCCGTCACCGCTCCACCTATGACGCTCGATTGGCAAACCATCACCGCTTTGATCATCGTCGGCGTGACGCTGGCCGTATTTCTCATCGGCTACGCCCGCACCAAGAAACGCGGCGGCTGCGGTCACAATTGCGGTTGCGACCACGAGCCAACTTTCCACCGCGTGCGCAAGCGGAGCTGAAGTTTTCTGAAACCGCAGATGAACGCGGATGGACGTTAATTGAAGAGGATAAGAGATCCTCTGCATCTGCGTGAATCCGCGTTCATCTGCGGTTCATTTCCCTCTTCACCTGAGTCCCACCGCGTGGCGGACGCGATCGAGCACCTTGGTCGCTTCTTCGCGGGCGCGTTCCGCCCCACGAGCAAGCACCGCCTCGACATAACCGGGATCGGCCAGGATTTCGGCCCGGCGGGCGCGCATGGCCGCAAAGTAATCCCAGTAAGCGTCGGCCAAGCGGGTTTTGAAATGGCCGTAGCCGAAACCCCCGCTGAGGTGATCGTTCACCATCGTTTGGTAATCGGCCTCGCTGGCGAAAAGTTTGTAGAGCGCCAGAATGGTCGAGTTTTCCACCGGCTTCGGTTCTTCGAGCGGGGTCGAATCGGTGACGATGTTCTTCATCACCAGTTTCTTGGACGGCTTCTCGTCGCCGAAAATCGGGAGCGTGTTGTGGTAGCTCTTGCTCATTTTCTGGCCGTCGGTGCCCGGCACCACCGCCGTGTCCTCGCGGATGATCGGCTCGGGTAGGACGACCGTGCCTTCGCCATAGGCTTCGTTGATCTTCACCGCCAGGTCGCGGGTGACTTCCAGGTGCTGCTTCTGGTCCTTGCCGACCGGGACTTTATTGGAGTCGTAAAGCAGGATGTCCGCAGCCATCAGCGCGGGATAAGCGAACAAGGCGTGGTTTGGCGCGATCCCCTTCGCCACCTTGTCTTTATAAGAGTGGCACTTTTCCAACAGGCTCATCGGGCAAACCGTGGAAAGGATCCAGGCCAGTTCGTTGACCTCGGGCACGGCACTCTGGCGGAAAAACACCGCGCGTTCGGGATCGAGGCCGCAGGCGAGGAAATCGACGGCCAACTCGCGGACGTTTTCGCGCAGCGCCGCCGGGTCGTGGGTCGACGTCATCGCATGGTAATCGGCAATGAAATAGAACGCCTCGCCTTGTTCCTGCAGATGCACCGCCGGCTCCATCGCGCCGAAGTAATTGCCAACGTGAAGTTTGCCGCTCGGTTGCAGGCCGGTCAGAATTCGCATGGCGCGGAGGATGGGACGGCATCCGGCGGACGGTCAAGCGGAGGGAAACATCGTTAATCTGTCTTCTGGCCCGCCATTCCATGCGATTCGCCCATTTTTCATGGGTTCTTCATTCCCACGCGCGTCCGGTTTGTTAGCGTTCCACTTATCACGCGCCGAATTCCATGGATTACGCCTCCGAAACCGAAGTCATCACCGCCGGCAAACACCTGCGATCGCTCACCGGCGGACTCAACCAGGTCCTGTTCGGTCAGGAGGAACTCGTCGGTCATGTGCTGACCGGCGTACTCGCCCGCGGCCACATCCTGCTCGAAGGTTTGCCCGGGCTCGGCAAGACGGAGTTGGTGAAAGGGCTTTCGAAACTCCTCCACCTCGGCACGAAGCGCGTGCAGTTCACGCCCGACCTTTTGCCCGGCGACATCACCGGCAACCCGGTGCTGCAGGAAAGCGACGGCCGCCGCGAGTTCGTGTTCCAGCCCGGACCGCTGTTCACCAACATCGTGCTGGCCGACGAAATCAACCGCGCTTCGCCGAAAACCCAGTCGGCCTTGCTTGAGGCGATGCAGGAACGCCGCGTCACCGTGCTGGGGCAAACGCACGAACTGCCCCAACCGTTCTTCGTGCTCGCCACGCAAAACCCGATCGAACTGGAAGGCACTTATCCCCTGCCCGAAGCGCAGCTCGACCGCTTCCTCTTCAAACTGGAAATCACCCGCAACAACGTCAGCACGCTGGAGCGCATCGTTTCGCACCGCGAACTCGGCGCCGAACCGCAGGTGGAACCGGTGATGGACGCCGCGACCTTCAACGAGTTGCTCCAACTCGTCCGGCGGATCTTCCTCCCCGACGTCGTGGCGAACTACATCGCGCGACTCGTCGATGGCACCCATCCGGGCCAATCGGCCGCGGCCCAAGGCGTGCGTTACGGTGCCAGTCCGCGTGCCGCTCTCGCTCTCGCCTCCGCGGCGAAAGCACGGGCGCTCTTGAACGAACGTACGAACGCCAGCTTCGAGGACGTAAAAGCGATCGCTCCCGCGGTGCTGCGCCATCGCCTCGTGCTCGATTATCACGCCCGTGTCGAAGGCCTCACGCCGAACGACCTGGTTCGCAGCTTGTTGGAAGAGATTCCATTTCAAGCCAGCGCGACGCCGAAGACTCTCAAACCCGCCTGATTTCCCCCGCAACCATGTTCCGGTTCGCCCTCTTCCTCGCGCTCGCCGCGACGGCTTCCGCCCAGGTGACCTTCTTCCGGCAAGTCTCCGACACCAAGACGGACACCCACATCGAAGTCACCGCCCTGTTTTCCAAACCCGCCCCGCGCGGTTATCTGCCGGTCCACATCCGGATCGCCAATCGTTTGGAAGGCGATCGCTCGGCGCGGCTTTCTTTTAACAGCACGGCGGGTGTGACGATGAAGTCGGAGTTCGACTTCGACGCGCCGGGCGAAAAGACGGTGGACCATGACATTCTCGTGCCGTTGGCGACTCAAACGAGTGCGGGTTCCTACAATGGCATGACGGTCAACGTCGAACTCACCGGCAGCTTCGGCTCCACCAGCGGTTCGGTTTCACAATCACTCGACGACCGTCAACCCGCCGTTCTGCTGAGCGAGAAGCTTTTCACTCCGAACGCGTCGAAGCTGGATGCCGAGGCGAATTCGAAATTCACCGGCGGCTATCGCGGACGGGAGTTTGCGGGCAAATTCGATCCGCGGCTTTTACCGGACGATTGGCGGGCATGGTCGGGCTACGACTGCGTGATGATGACCGATGGCGACTGGACCGCCGCGCTGCCCGGAGCGCGCAACGCCCTGCTCGCCTGGGTGCGACTCGGTGGCCATCTGGTGATTTTTTCGGAAACGAGCACTGCCGCCAGCCTCGGCCTACCGCAAGACACCAGCTTTGGCACGATCACCTTCAAACCGATCGGCTCTTCTCTTACCCTCGACCCGCCGGTCACCGTCGCACTCGCTTCCTCCACGGTGCCGAATCACCAATCCCTGCGCGAAGATTACAGCAGCACTTGGCCGCTACAGCAGTACTTCGGCGGTCAATCGTTCAACTACGCCCTCTTCATCATCGTGCTCATCGCCTTCGGCGTGATGGTGGGGCCGGTGAATCTGTTCGTCTTCGCGAAATCCGGCCGTCGCCATCGCTTGTTCATCACCACGCCCCTGATTTCTCTGGCGGCCAGCCTGTTGCTCATCGCGCTGATCCTTTTGCAGGATGGTTTCGGCGGACGCGGCATGCGCGCGGTGCTGATGGAAGTCCGGCCCGACAACAACGAAAACGCGGCTTACATCCATCAGGAGCAATTTTCCCGCACGGGTGTGCTGACGGGCGGACGCTTCAAGCTGGATGAAAACGTCTCGCTCTCGCCCGTTCCCATCGCCGATTCGCGCTGGGCTCGCCTGACGAACTCCGTCAGCTACCATTTCTCCCGCAATCAGGCGAACTACTCGCTCAACCCCGCCGACGGCAAACTGGCGGCGGGCGGCGATTGGTTCCAGAGCCGTTCGGAGCAAGGCCACCAGCTCGACGCCGTCGTGCCGACGCGCGGGCGATTGGAACTCGCGGCCGCAGCGGGCGAACCCGAACTGCTTTCGACTTTCGAATTCCCGCTGGAAACCGTGTTTTACCTCGATTCCGCCAAGCAGTGGTGGCGCGCGGAAAACGTGCAGCCCGGCGTGCGTTTCAAGCCGGTCGCCATCGCCAGCTCCATGGTCGACCTGGTGCTCAATCAAGAGAAGTCGCGTTTCGGCAAACGCCACGAACAAGCGCTGAACCGGATCGCCAAACGCCCGGGCGCTTTCCTCGCCATCGCTTCCGCCGCGCCCGGCATCGCCACTTATCCGGGCATCAAGTGGAAGGAAACCCACACGGTCGTCACCGGACCGGTCGTCAAACCGTAAGCCAATCATGTCCGCTCTCAAGGTTCACAACCTCTACCGCTACTTCGGCAACCTCCAGGCCGTGAATGGCGTTTCATTCGAGGTTCCGCACGGTTCGGTCTGTGGGTTCGTCGGCGCGAACGGCGCGGGCAAAACGACGACCATGCGGATTCTCGCGACGCTCGATTACCCCACGATGGGCACGGCGGAAGTTTGCGGGATCAACGTGGTCAATCATCCGTCCGAAGTGCGGAAACTGATCGGCTGGATGCCCGATCACTTCGGCAACTACGAGCACATGACGGTGCTCGAATACCTCGACTTCTACGCGCGGGCGCTCGGCTACAAGGGCACGGAACGCCGCAAGCGCGTGAGCGAAGTGATGGAGTTCACCGATCTCGTGCCGCTGGCGGAGCGCTTTTCCAACAAGCTCTCGAAAGGCATGACGCAGCGCCTCGGTCTCGGCCGCGCGTTACTGCACGATCCGCAGGTGCTCATCATGGACGAACCGGCCGCGGGGCTCGACCCGAAGGCGCGGGTCGAGTTGAAGCACCTCATCCGGGTGCTCGCGAAGGAGGGAAAAACGATTTTCATCTCGTCGCACATCCTCTCCGAATTGGGCGAAATGTGCGATTCGCTGTTGTTCATCAACGCCGGGCGAATCGTTCACCACGGCGGAGCGGAAGATCTCAAGCGCGGTTCCGATGGCAATGGCGGCGTGCTTTACGACGTGCAGATCGATGGCGAACCGCAGGCCGTTTCCGACTGGTGCGTCCTGCAACCGCAGGTCGAATTCCTCGAAGGACGCAAACACGGCGGTCGCATCCGGATCGAAACCGACGATCCCGCGAAAGCCGCCGACGTGCTCGCCCGCATGATCAAAGACGGGCTGCGAGTGGTCGAGTTCCACCGCGAGCAACGCAATCTGGAAGACGCCTTCATCGACATCCTAGGGCGAATCGAACGCGGCGAGAGTCATCCCGTCATCCCGCCGCCGATGCCGCGGGAAACGAACACGTCCACCCTCTGACCCCATGTCCGCCGTTTCAGATCTCCGCGACGATTTCCCCGACCGCCTTTCGCCGATGTTGGTGAAAGAGCTGCGACAAGGTTTGCGGGCGAAAGCCTTCATCGCCGTATTCCTCGTGCTGCAAGCGTTGCTCGGGCTGATCCTGTTGGCCGCCACCGCGGGCGCTTCGTCCGACCGCGCGGGCATGGCGGTGTCGCAGGTGATCTTCGTGTTCTTCGCGCTCGCCGTGCTGGTGATCCAACCGCTGCGAGGCATCGCCGCTCTTTCGTCCGAAATCAAAGGCAACACGATCGACCTGATGGTGCTCACGCGATTGAGTTCGTGGCGGATCATTGTGGGCAAATGGACGGCCTTGGTCGGGCAATCCTCGCTACTCGTCGCGACGATCGTCCCCTACCTCATCCTGCGCTACTACTTCGGTGGCATGAACTTGTTCGCCGAGTTGTTGCTGGTACTGTTGGTATTCGTACTTTCGGCCGCTTTAACCGCGGTGACGGTGGGTCTATCCGCATCGAGTTCGATCCTGGTGCGCGGCTTGATTCCGCTGGCGGGAACGGTCGCGCTTACGATCTCGATTTTTGGCGTGGGCTTCGGGGGTGGACTAAAGGAGTTGATTGAAATCTGTTCGTTGGAATCCAGCCAACACATCGCCCGCGTTGTGGTGTTTGTATTCACCATCACCTACCTCGGCTGGCACGCCCTGTCGCTCGGTGCATCGCTGATCGCGCCTCAAGCCGAGAACCACGCGACCCTCCGACGTATCGTCGCGTTGATCTTCATCGCGGTGACGAATGGGATCTTCATTTGGAATGACGCTCTACTCAGCGAATTGATATCCATGTATGTCGTGTTGGGCGCTCCGGCGATCGTCCTTGCGCTCAGCGAACCGCAGCACCTCCTTTCCACGGTCTGTGTCCCATTTGTAAAAAAAGGATTCATCGGCCGCTTGGCGGGGCGCTTCCTTTACCCGGGCTGGGCAAGTGCCGTGGCGTTCACCGGACTGCTGACCCTTCTCTGCGGCGGAACGCTTCTGCTGTTGCCGGGCGTAAGACAAGGTTTCAGTTCAGACGAAATCATCGTATCGCTCTCCTTGCTCGGTGCCTTGTTATTTCCAGGACTCCTCACCGTTCTCCTCGGTCACAAGTTCAAGGAACGCTTCGCCGGCTTCGTGCTGCTGCTGATTGCCAGCGGTGTCTTCGCTCTGGTCCTCGGCATTCTATCCGAATCTCTTTCAAAGCGGGAATTTCTGTGGCTCTTCGTTTGGAATCCCCTGGTGCTGACCATCATGGAGAATTGGTCCGGGACGTTTTCCGACGACGCCCTCATCGTCGCCGGGCTCGCCGTGAATGGCATCTACTTCCTTCTGCTCTTCATCAAAGCCTTCCAAGCCTTCCGCCCGATTCGCGAAACCGAACGCTCCATCCTCGCCGAATGACCCGCGAGCAACTCCAGCAATGCCATACGCGGGCGATGGCCGCCGCCGGACGCTTGCGGTTGCCGCTGCGCTCACGCGTGTGGCGCGGCCAAGCGGGCGAATTCAATGGCGGCGGCACGGGTTCGTCACTCGATTTCCAGGATCATCGCTCGTATCTGCCGGGCGACGATCCCCGGCACATCAACTGGCAGGCTTATGCCCGCACCGGTCACTACACGATGAAGCTCTTCCGCGAGGAAGTGCGACCGGTGGTCGATCTCGTGTTCGATGTTTCCGAATCGATGTTCTTCGATCCGTTGAAAGCCACGCGCGCGGCGGAGTTGTTCTACTTTCTCGTTGCCTCGGCCCGCGCCGCGGGCGCCACTCTCGGGCTGCATGCCGTGCGCGGCAACACGACCGCACAAATCGATCCGGAAACGCTGCGCTCCCACCAATGGTTGGAAAACATCCGGCGGCTTCCCGTTTCCGGCGACGCCACAGCGCCCGATCTCAGCCGTCTTCCACTTCACGCGAACGCCGTGCGCGTGTTCGTTTCCGATCTCCTTTTCCCCGGCGATCCCGAACCGTTGCTACGGCAACTGGGACAACGCCACGGCAGTATTCTGCTCTTCGCTCCCTACCTCGAAACCGAAGCCAACCCCGCGTGGTCCGGCAACTACGAGTTCATCGACGCCGAAGATCAATCGCGCCATCAGCACCGGATCGAACCTCACACCTTGAAACGCTACCTCGAAGCCTACGCCGCGCACATGGCGTTGTGGAAACACGCCGCGCGACGCCACCAAGCTGCCTTCGCCCGCATCCCCGCTGAAGCCGACTTCGCCAGCGCTCTTTTTGCTCACGCGCTTCCCGCAGGAACTCTCGAATCTTCCTTTTAACCTATAACCCATAACCACTCACCAATCCCCTTTGCTGACTCTCTCCAACCCCCTTGGCCTACTCGCCCTGCTCGGCATTCCCGCCGTGCTGGCGATCCATTTCCTGCAACGGAAGTCGGTGCGATTGCCGGTTTCGACGCTCTTTCTTCTCGAAAAGACGCGCCGCGAATCCGCCAGCGGACGGCGCTTCGACCGCTTGATGCAGTCGGTGCCGCTGTGGATGCAGCTTCTCGCGGTACTGCTGCTGACCTGGTTGTTGACCGAGCCCCGTTATCAAAAACCTCGCAGCATCCAACGGGTGGCGGTGGTGCTCGATTCGTCGGCGTCGATGAGCGTGTTCAAAGACGCAACGCTCGCGGAATTGCGGGAAAAACTCCCACCCCTGCAAGGCCCTGCTTCGGCCATCGAGTTCACCGTTCTCGAAAGCACGCCCGGCCGTCCCCGCTTGTTCGCGGGCGATTCGATCGACCGGCTGATCGAATCCCTCCACGATTGGAAACCGCGCGGCGGTCTGACCGATCCGTCCCAAGCGATCCGCCTCGCGCGCTCGCTCGTTTCGCGCGACGGCACGGTCGTTTACGTCACCGACACCCCGCTCGAATCCGCGCCCTTCGATGCCCGCCAACTCTCGGTCGGCAAGCCCGTGGATAACGTCGGCTTCACGGGCGTCTCCTTCGCGAAAGAAGGCGATACGTTGATCTGGCGCGCGTTGGTGCGCAATTACGGCAAACAACCGGCCGAGCGCGCGTGGTCGCTCGAAAGCCCGGCCGGTCGCAGCGAACCGAAATCGCTCCGTCTCGAACCCGGCGGCATGGTTTCCCTGCAAGCTGCGTTTCCCGCCGGAACCGATCGCGCCCACGTGACGCTTTCAAGCGATGCCTTCACGTTGGACGACGTCCTGCCTCTCGTGCGCCCGAAGCCAAAGCCGCTAGCCTTGTTCGCCCCGGTCTCCGACGCATTCGACGATCTGACCAAGCGTCTGCTCAAGTCACTCGACGCCACGACGCCCGTCAACGATGCGGCGAGCGCCGATCTCTCGATCGTGCGTTACGACCCGCTCGACCCCGCTCTTCCGCCGGGCAACGCGGTCGTCTTCGTGCATGACTCCACCCAAGGCGGCGCGTATTTGAAGGGCGGCATCATCACGGAGAAACATCCGTTGCTCGACGGCCTCAACTGGCAATCGCTGCTGGTACGCGAAACCATCCCGCTCGAACGCACGAAGGCCGACCGGGTGCTTCTCTGGCAAGGCGAACGGGCGTTGATTTTCCTTCGCGAAATTCCCGCCACGCCTGATCGCCCGGCCACCCGACAGCTTTGCTTCAACTTCGATCTCCGCCTTTCGAACGCCGCGACCCAACCGGCGTTCATTGTCCTGCTGCATCGTTTCGCCGAATCGATTCGTTCGGAAAAAGTCGCCGCCAGCTCGGAGTTGTTGGAAACCTCACAACCAGTCGCGCTCGCCTTCAAACCTGGCAACGGGACCACGCCCGCAGCCTCGCTGGAAGCCGTCGTCAGGAATACCGACACCATCCCAGTCGCGAGCTATTCCGTCCGTCCGGGCGAACCGCTCCATGCGCCCACCGAGCCGGGGTTTTTCACCGTCAAACAAAGCGGCCAGCCTTTGCTCGATGCCGCCGTTCACTTCGGTGACTCGCGCGAAGCCGACTTCTCCAACTGCCAGCCGACGGACACACTCGAAGGAGCTTCGGCGGGAAGCATTTCACGCCATACCCGCGAAGATCCCTGGTGGCGCGTCTGGCTTCTCGCCCTCGCCGGCGTCCTACTGGTCTCGTGGAAACCCCGCTCTTCCCAATAACCTTTAACCCATAACCTCTAACCTGAATCTCCCCTTCCAATCCCCCGAATGGTTCCTGCTGCTCCCGGCCTTCGCCTTGCTCGGCTGGTTTTGGCGCGGCCTCCGTCTCCATTCGCCGCTCCGCGCCACCTTGCTGATCTTGCTCACGCTGGTGCTGGCCGATCCGAAATTGCGCCGGCAGCAAAACGCGCTGGATCTATGGGTCTTGCTCGATCGCTCGGAATCGACGGAAGATCTCGTGGACAAGGGTTTGCCCGAGTGGAAACACCTGTTGGAAAAGTCGAAGCCGACGCGCCATGATCGCCTGCGCTTTCTCGACTACGCCGCGGAGGTCGTGGACACCGAAGCCCAAGGCGTCACCTTTTCCCGCAAACTCACGCGCACCAATCTCGCGCTGCAAAACGTCGCGGCGCTCGCGGAGGAAGACAAGCCGGCCCGCGTGCTGGTGTTCACCGATGGTTTCTCGACCGAACCGCTGCACGAGGGAGCGGCCCAGTTGCAGGCCCGCGGAATCCCCGTCGATTTCCGCCTGGTGCGGGAGGAAACCGCCGATGACTCCCGCGTCGCCCGGCTCGAATTTCCCGAACGCGTCCAAGCGGGCGAGCCGTTCCTCATTTCCGTCACGGTCCGGGGTTCGAAAGACGGCGCCATTCCCCTGATCCTCCGACGCAACGGCCAGACGTTGGTCGAAAGTACGGTTTCTCTCGTGAATGGCGTCGGCAGAACCGAGTTCACCGATCGCATTTCCCGCACCGGTGGATACGATTACGAAGCGGAGATTCGCCCGGAACACGACGCCCATCCGGGCAACAATCGGGCGAATCGTTGGATCGAAATCGCGGGCGGTCCGCGCGTGTTGCTCGCCTCGCGTTACGTCGATGATCCGGTCGCCAAAGTACTCACGTCGCGCGATTTCACCGTCGAGGTCGTCAACGATCCCGCCCAGCTCAAGCCGGGACGCCTCTCCGGAGCCCGGGCGGTCATCTTCAACAACATCCCCGCTTACGAAGTGCCGTCCGATTTCCTCGCGGCCCTCGATTTCTACGTTCGCGAACAAGGCGGCGGCTTCCTGATGGCGGGCGGCGAAAAGTCGTTCGGCTCGGGCGGTTATTTCCAATCGGCCATCGATCCGTTGCTGCCGGTGTCGATGGAACTGAAAAACGAGCACCGGAAACTTTCCGTAGCGCTGGGAATCGTCATGGACCGCTCCGGTTCGATGTCAGTCAGCGTGCCCGGCGCCGGGGGCAAACCGCTCACGAAGATGGATCTCGCCGACGCCGGCGCGGCCAATGCCATCGATTTGCTCGGTCCGCTGGATCAGGTGACGGTTTTCGCGGTCGATAGCGAACCGGAGACGGTCATCCCGCTGACCCAGATCGCCAACAAGAAGCAGGAACTCGGCAATCGCGTTCGCAAAGTGCAATCGCAAGGCGGAGGCATCTACGTTTACAACGGGCTGAAAGCGGTATGGGACGAATTGAAGAAAGCCCAAGTCGGCACGCGCCATGTGATCCTGTTTTCCGACGCCGCTGACTCCGAGGAACCCGGCGACTACAAACGGCTGCTAGCGGAAATGACCAAGGAAGGCTGCACCGTTTCCGTGATCGGCTTGGGAACGAAGGCGGATTCCGACGCGAAGCTGCTCGAAGACATCGCCAAGCTGGGCAACGGCCGGATTTTCTTCTCCGACCAGGCGATGGATATCCCGAAAATTTTCGCGCAGGAAACCGTCACCATCGCGCGTTCGGCGTTCATCAAGGATCCCATCGGCGCGAAAGCAACCGGCCGCTGGACGGAGGTCTCGCCCAAACCGATCGAATGGTTGCCGGAAGCCGACGGCTACAATCTTTCCTACGCTCGCGAGGATGCCACGGTATCGCTCGTTTCGACCGACGAATACTTGGCTCCATTGGTCGCGCAGGCGCGTCGCGGACTCGGCCGGACCGCGGCGGTTTCGTTTCCTCTCGGCGGCGATTATTCGGATCGCACCCGCCGTTGGCCGGCCTACGGAGATTTCCTCCAAACCACCACGCGGTGGCTGATGGGCCTCGACACGCCGCCTGGCATCGGCATCCGCCACCGGCTCGACGGCACCCGCTTGACCATCGACTTGCTTTACGATCCCGCGCTCTGGTCGGAAAAACTCGCGGCGAAACCACCGAGGCTGAGGCTGTTGGAAGACGGCGGCGGACAAAAACCCTACGATGTTCCCTGGCGACGCCTCGCTCCGGGTCACTTCGCCGTGACACGCGACCTGCCGGAAGGTTCGGTCGTGCGTGGCGCCATCCAAGTCGGCGAATCCGCCCTACCCTTCGGGCCGCTCAGCGTCGGCTCTTCGGTCGAATGGGCCTTCGAACCCGAACGCATCGACGAACTCCGTGGCGTCGCCCAACAAACCGGCGGCCGCGAGTTGTTGGACCTTTCCAAAGCGTGGCAACGTCCTCCCTTTATTCACGAAACGTCGCTGCGCTTACCGCTCGTCATTGCGCTGCTGGTGTTCGTTCTGTTGGAAGCGCTCATGACTCGCACAGGCTGGAAGCTGCCGGTTTTGGCGATCCCGAAACGGGCTTCTTCAGAACAGGCTGTGAAACGGGCGACAAAACGTCGTGAGGTCCTTCCTACGGAACCCTCCTCGGTTAGGCCGCCTTCCGTTGAGATTCAGGCTCCACTCTCGCAACCGGGCGAAAGCGAACGCTCGGCCCGTTTCCAACGCGCCAAGGATCGAAAAGGCTGACTGGTCGAGGAACTTATTTATCCACAAAACGGCATTATCAACGCCGGATACTGACTCGCATAAGCAACGACCGTGAGGCAATTTGCACACCACGGCTCTTCATTCTTGCCTTTAGCGATTCGCTATTTATTTGTAACACTCCAATACCGGTCAAAAAGCCGCGATGGCGGTTTGTTTCAAGCTTCAGTTCCTACCGTTAAAACTCATGAAACCAAAAGGATTCGCTAGATCGTTACTTGGGGCATCCGCACTCACAAGTGTTGTCACCTGGTTCACTACAATGCCCGCTGACGCTGCTACCCAAACCTGGGATTTCGGCGCGGCTACTCAGGATTGGAATACGGCAGCGAACTGGACGAACGATGCGTTCCCCAACGGTGCCGGCAGCAACGCGATCGTGAATACGAGTACCGGTCTTTTTCCCGTTATCAGTGCGAACTCCGCATTTAGTCCCGCTGACGTCCTCATCGCGGACGGGGGGACCAACACGGGGCGCCTCGATCATACGGCCGGGTTGCTGACCTTAACCGACGTTTCGGCCAACGGCACTTGGTTCATCGTGGGGCGCGGCGCCAATACGGCTACCGGAATCTATAACCTCGCTGACACCTCTACGGTCGGTGGGGGGATTACCGGATTCGGCCAAGGCAGCGGGGACCTCACCGTCGGCAAGCTCTTCGCGGGAGGTGCCTATTTCAACGCACTGGGCACCGGCACGATCAACATCAATACCTCGGGAACGGTCACCGCGAATTCCACGCAAAACTTCGCAGGCCAAGGTAATGCCACAATCGTACTGGGCACCGGAACAGGAGCTTCGGGAACGCTTAATTTGGAAAACGGCACGGTGAACGCAGCCGGCGAAGTCTGGTTCGGGAACAACGCCACCGGCACAGTCACCCAATCGGGCGGGACTCTGAGCTCAGGTAGTTTCTTTGTCGTCGGTCGCAGCAGCGGAGCGGTTGGCACCTATAATCTGTCCGGCGGCACGGTGAACGCTACGACGACCAACGCGGCCTCTTTCGCGGTACTTGGTTCCTTTGCGGGCGCGAATGGAACCCTTTCGGTATCCGGTGGCACGTTTAACGTGAGCGGCGGGAATCAGATGATCATCGGAGAAGGCGGCACGGGAACTCTAAACGTCTCCGGAACAGGGCTCGTGACCATCACCGACGCCACTCAAGGACTTCGCTTGGGCGCTAACGCCACCGGCGTCGGCACCGTCAATCTTAACGGTGGCACGATCCAGACAGCCATCGTCACCAAGGGAACCGGCGCGGGAACCTTCAACTTCAACGGCGGCACACTCCAAGCCAACGCGGCCTCGACCACCTTCATGACGGGACTCACCGCCGCCAACGTGCAATCCGGCGGGGCGGTCATCGACAGCAATGGCTTCGCCATCACGATCGCCCAAGCACTTCTCGATGGAGGCGGTGGCGGCGGTTTGACGAAGACCGGACTTAACACACTCACCCTCAGCAGCGCCGCGAATACCTATACAGGCCCCACGTTGATCTCGAACGGGACCTTGGCAACGGATCTTACGGGTAGTCTTGGACCTGGCAACGTGACGATCGCCGACTTGGCGGGTGCCGGTCTCACCCTTGGCAATGGCAGCAGCATCGCCGATACCGCCACCCTTTTCTTCGGCGACGCAGGGACGATTACGTTGAATAATGCCACGACCGACACGGTGCTCGGCATCACCCAAACCGATGACTCCCAAAGCATCGGCGCGGGGACTTACACCGCCGCACAGCTCAACAGCTTCTTCGTTGTTTCCTCCTTCGGTGGCACAGGCACTCTCACGGTGGTGCCCGAACCCGCCATCACCCTCTTGGGTAGCCTCGGCCTTCTTGGCATACTGCGCCGCAGACGGGTGGCGTGAAAGCAGTCCAATTTCGTTCAGAGCAGCCGGCCGGGATCTCCTGGCCGGCTTTTTTATGGCTTCGGCCGTTCGTGGCGAATTAACCAAAACCAGAGATGTTTAACCAAAACTCCAGAGATTCCCCACTAATTCGAATAAGAGCTTTTTCTACTTGTCCACTTGACACTCCTGTTAGTTACTACCGAGCGAACGTTAGAAAGCCGCCATCCATAGTTTTCAGCCTATGGAACAACCCAATCAAGCGGCCTCAACATTCCAACCAAAACCCACCCATGAAACCGAAAGGTCTCGCCAAATCCTTGCTGGGAACTTCCACCCTAACAGGCGCGGTTCTCGGCATCGTAGCATCCACCGCCACCGCCGCCAACTGGACCGGCGCCACCAACCAAGATTGGAACACGTTAACTAACTGGGATGCGGATCCGAACGGCGTAAACGACACGGTTAATGTTGCGACCGGCAATTTCCCCATCATTACAGCGACTCCCACCTTCACCCCGATTGACCTTTTCATCGGTAGCGGCCCGGGCAATAGCGGCCGGCTCGATCAAACCGCTGGCACCCTTTCCACCGGCGCTGGAAACTGGATGTGGGCCGGAGAAGGCGGCGGCACTGGCACTTACAACCTTTCGGGAACAGGCAGCTTGAGCGCTGGCGCTCTGAATGTGGGAGCGTGGGGCGACCCTGGTGCCACGGGTACCGCGAACATTAACACTTCAGGCACGGTGGATCTCACGGCCGGCGGGAGCCGTCCGTTTGGTTTCGGCGACGCCTCTCTCCTCGTAGGCGAAAATGGCAGCACCGGAACTTTCAATTTGCAGAACGGAACGGTGAACGCAGCCTTCAGTTCCCGGTTCGCCCAAGGAGCCGGATCAAGCGCCACCTTGACCATTTCCGGAGGCTCTCTCAATACCACGGGCGAGTTCCAGTTGGGACGAAGCGCGACCGCCACCGCGACCCAATCCGGCGGCACGAATTCCTCCACCAGCTTTTTTGTCATCGGGCGCGATAGCGGCGGCATCGGAACCTATAACCTCTCCGGCGGCACGGTGAACGCCGCGACCGCCAGTGGATTTACCGTGCTTGGTTCCTTCTCCGGAGCTCAAGGCACGCTCGATGTGAGCGGCACCGGCGTCTTTAATTCCCCGACCGGCGGCATGATCATCGGCGAAGGCGGCACAGGCGTCCTGACCGTTTCCGGCGGCGGTGTCGTGAACATCGGAACACAGGGCTACCAGCTTGGCGCCAACGCGTCGGGAATCGGCACCATCAATCTCAATGGAGGCACCCTGCAGGGCGGCTCCGTTTTCAAAGGTGCTGGCACGGGAACCTTCAATTTCAACGGCGGCATACTCCAAGCCACCGCGACCTCGGCCACCTTCATGACGGGACTGACCGCCGCCAACGTGCAGTCTGGTGGAGCGAACATCGACACCAACAACTTCGCCATCACCATCGCCCAAGCCCTGCTCGATGGGGGCGGTGGCGGCGGTTTGACGAAGACCGGACTTGGCACACTCACCCTCAGCAGCGCCGCGAATACCTATACGGGCCCGACTTTGATCTCGAACGGGACCTTGGCAACGGATCTTACGGGTAGTCTTGGACCTGGCAACGTGACGGTCGCCGACTTGGCAGGCGCCGGTCTCACCCTTGGCAATGGCAGCAGCATCGCCGATACCGCCACCCTTTTCTTCGGTGACGCGGGAACGATTACCTTGAATAATGCCACGACCGACACGGTGCTCGGCATCACTCAAACCGATGACGCCCAAAGCATCGGCGCGGGGACTTACACCGCCGCACAGCTCAATAGCTTCTTCCTTGTTTCCTCCTTCGGTGGCACGGGCACTCTCACGGTGGTTCCGGAGTCGTCCGCCGCGCTTTTTGGCGGGTTGGGCGTGCTCGGCCTGCTTCGCCGTCGACGCAAGGAGTAAGGGCTCTAGCTTTCAAAACAAACCCTTCACAACCGGCCGGGGCAACCCGGCCGGTTTTTTATGGTGATTTGCCATATCCGAGCTGCCGTTTCCGAGAGCCTTCCCTTCCAACACCAAGGATGGGAGACGAACCGCCCACGGCCTCCACAGTCCTACAAGCTAATTCGCATAAGGGTTTTTTTGATCTTGCCGTCTTGACGTCCATGTCACTTACTCTCGCCTACCCTACCCATCTATGAAACCAAAAGGACTTGCAAAAACCTTGCTTGGGACCTCCGCGCTGACTGCGGTAGTCGTCAGCTTTTTCGCCCCATCTGCATCCGCCATTTCTGACACGTGGACAGGCACCACCGATACCACGTGGGCGACCTCAACGAACTGGCTTGGCGGCAACGTGCCAGGCACCGGTGACACCGCTACTTTCAACAATGCGGGTAACGGCAACACCACCATCGACCTCGGTGGCGGCGTGACCATCGGCACAGTACTCTTCGACACCTCCTCGGTCGCAGCCTACACGATCGGCTCCGGTGGCGCCGGCAGCCAGACGCTCACGCTCGGCAGCACGCTCGGCAACGTCATCACGATGAACTCCACCGTGGCGGCTGATCAGCTGTTCAACTCGAATCTGGCCCTGTCGGTCAACAGCACGGCTAACGACGCGAACACTTATTATGCGCTGACCAACAACAGCCTGACGAACACTCTCAATATTGCCGGTGGCATCAGCGCCAGCACCGCGGGTGTGAAAACCCTGCGCGTGACCGGTAGCGGCAACACCAACATTTCCGGCGCGATCACTTCCGGCTCCGGCAACGTGAGCCTCTTCAAGACCGGCTCCGGCACACTCACCCTCTCGGGCGGTGCCACTTGGAGTGGTGCCGGCATCACGGACGGGGCAAACTTCACCACGTCCGCGGTCTTTCGGGAAGGTCTTACCGTTCTGAACGGCGGCACCTACAGTAATTCCGGTGGCGAACTCGTGATCGGCGGCGTGGCCACCCATGGCGGCGCGGGCACCAACACCACGCTTCAGCTTGAGAATGGTACGACCCTCAGTAACATCAACTGGTTGAGCGTGGGCCGGGGCAACGGCACCGGCACCGCAACTTCCAACCTCGTCCTGAACGGCAACGCGTCGATCTCGACCACGAACCTGAGCGCCGGTTTCAACGCTGGCAGCGCGCTCAATCTACCCAAGGGCACCATCACGCTGAACGGCACTTCGACACTTGCGGTTACCGACGTCGGCACAGGCTTCACATTCAACATCGGGGAATCGGCAGGCTCAGACATCACCATGACGGTTAACGACAGCGCCGTTGTGAACCGGACCGGAGGCGTCACCGCACTGACCGCCGGCAGCCAACAGACGCAGGGAGCCCTGCAGATTGGCCGGGCTGGGACAGGCACAGTGATCATGAACGGTGGCACGATCAATGTCGCGTCCACCGACCTTGGTCGTGGCGTCAACAATGCGACCGCTCAGAACGGCACGTTGACGATCAACACAGGCGCCACTTACAACAACGAAGGCGACTTTCGCATGGGCTTCGCCGGTGGTGCCAGTGCCCGGGCTACCCTAAACTTGCAGGGAGGCACCCTCAACGTTGGCACCACCACCGCTCGCATACTAGCTGTCGGCACCTTTGATTCGGTCCAATCGACCCTCAATATTCAGAGTGGCAACCTCAATCTGAACGCGAACAGCAACATTCATTTCAACCGAGGAAACAACATCGGCCCGAACGTTATCAACCTGAACGGCGGTGCCATCACCTCCTTCAGTGACAATGCAACCACCGCGAATGGCTCCGGCGTGTTGGACATGATGCAAGTCGGTCAGGCGGCTTCGAACAACACCTTCAACCTCAACGGCGGCACGCTCACCATTCGTCAGATCGTTTCTACGACGAACAACGGCACCCGCACCTTCAACTTCAACGGTGGCACGCTGCGGGCGACCGGCGATACGGCGGGATTCATGAACCTTGGCACCGGCACCGCGCGCGCCAATGTCCGTAACGGCGGAGCGATCATCGACACCAATAGTTTCAACGTAACCGTTGGCCAAGCGCTGGAGCACAGCAACATCGGCGGCGACAACGCGACCGACGGTGGCCTGACCAAGACCGGCCTCGGCAGTTTGACCCTTACCAACGCCGCCAACACCTACACGGGCAACACCCTGATTCTGAACGGCGAGTTGGCCACCGGAGCCACTGGCAATTTGGGTCTTGGCAATGTCACGGTGACGGACTCCATCACCGCCGCTCTCAATCTTGGAAATGGCAGCAGTATCGCCGATACCGCCACCCTCTTCTTCGGTGACGATGCGACGATTACTCTGAACAACGGTTCAACCGAGACGCTGTTCGGGGTTACCCAAACGGATGACTCACAAAGCATCGGCGCGGGGGTTTACACCGCCGGAGATCTTAACACGTTCTTCGGCGTTACATCATTCCTCGGCAGCGGCACCCTTACCGTCGTCCCAGAGCCCTCGGCCGCCCTCCTTGGCGGATTGGGCGTGCTCGGCCTGCTTCGCCGTCGTCGCAACGCGTAACGGGAATCGTTTCGCAACGCGTTCTTTCACAAACCGGCCGGGCTATCCCGGCCGGTTTTTTATGTACCTTCGGGTTTCTGGCTTGCGCCCCCTAGGCCACTTCATGCGTCATGCACGATGCCTGAAGCGGCGGTTTCAATCTCGCACGGCGACGGGCCACAAAGCCTTCAAACCCCTATGATTCAAGACGTCCTCGTGCTCGGTGCAGGTAGCGCCGGCCTCATCGCCGCGCTTTCGTTCAAACGAAAAATCCCCCAACTCAATGTCCGGGTGATCCGCAGTCCCTCGATCGGCGTGATCGGCGTCGGCGAGGCGACGACCCCGAACTTTCCCGGCCATCTTTTCGAATACCTCGGCATCTCGCGCAAACGATTCTACGCCCTCGCGGAGCCGACGTGGAAACTCGGGATCAAGTTTCTTTGGGGCGAACGAGGTCGCTTCAATTACACCTTCGAACCGCAGCTCGACGTCCTGTATGCGGACCTAACGAAGCCGAACGGTTTCTACTGCGACGACGATTTCGACAACGCCAGCCTGCCGGGCGCGTTGATGCATCGGGACATGGCATTTCCGCGCCAAGCGAACGGTGCCCCCGACATCCACCACTGGCATGCCTTCCACATCGAAAACAAAAAGTTCGTCCGGGTCCTCGAAGAGGTGGCTCGCGAACATGGCATCGAGTTCACCGACGGCGAGTTCGCCCAAGCCGAACAAGGGCCGGATGGCTTGGCCGCGCTCCACCTAAAAGACGGTCAACGCCTCTCCGCCGATTTCTTCATCGATGCCAGCGGGTTCCGCAGCGAGTTGTTAGGCAAGGTGCTCGAAACGCCGCTCACCAGTTTCGCGGATTCCCTTTTCTGCGACAAAGCGGTGATCGGCGGGTGGGAGCGAGAGGAGGGCGAACCGATCCTCCCCTACACTGTGGCCGAAACGATGGATTCGGGCTGGGCCTGGCGCATCGACCACGAGAAGCTGATCAACCGGGGTTATGTCTATTCCTCGCAGGCGATTTCCGATGACGCGGCGGCCGAAGAGTTTCACCGCAAGAATCCGAAGATTAAAGACGAGCCGAAAATCGTCAAATTCCGCTCCGGTTACTACGAACGCCAGTGGGTCGGCAACGTCGTCGCCTTGGGCAATTCGAGCGGTTTCGTGGAACCGCTCGAATCGACGGGCATCATGATGCTTTGTTCCCATACCCAGGCGCTGATCGATCTGCTCCGTCACAGCGATCTGGAAATCGTCGACTCCATGCGCGACCTCTACAACGAATCGACGACCACCGGCTGGAAGGACGTGAAGGACTTCCTTTCGATCCACTACAAATTCAACGGCATGCTCGATACGCCGTTCTGGAAATCGGTGCGAGCGGATGCCGACGTCTCAAGGGTCCAGCCCCTCATCGACTTTTATCAGGACAATGGACCCACCGGATTTTGCCGCTACCGGCTTCCCAAGACCCAAACCGACTTCGGCCTGGAAGGTTATCTGGTGATGCTCGTCGGAAATAAAGTGCCCTACAAGAAGCGCTTCAAGCCGAGCGCGGAAGAACTTCAAATCTGGGACCGCAAAAAGCGTGGGTTTATCGCAGAGGCCAAATGCGGCATCACCTCGGAAGAAGCGCTGGCTTACGTAAAGCATCCCGGCTGGCGCTGGCACGCGGACCCGGCTTAACGGCGCGCTTCTGATCGTCGGTTAAAAGCCCGACCCACGGCGAAATTCTTTCACCTCACCGGCGGCCCGTTCAAGCGGTGTTCGCCGGTGACTTCGTATATACCCGTAAACCGGCATCCGCTCGTAGCGCCTGAAAACGCCGAAACGCCGGTTGTTTACCAGAGTAAACCGAGTACCCCTTGGAGATTTGCGCGGCTGCGCGCTTATTCGTGCTGCCTGATCGGAAAAGTCCGATTTTGTGACCTTTTCTCCCCAATCAGGTCCGTCATGCAGCAAGCACCTGCAGGATGGTTTCTCCCTACCCTACCCCCAAACCCTACCTATGAAACCAAAAGGACTCGCAAAAACCTTGCTTGGAACATCCGCGCTGGCCGCGGCGATCGTCGTCAGCTTTGTAGCACCCACGGCCTCTGCCGCCTCCGCCGCTTGGACCGGCACCACCGACGCCTTGTGGGCGACCACCACCAACTGGACCGCCAGCCCCGTCCCGGGCACGGGCGACACCGCGACCTTTAATGACGCGGGCAACGGCAACACGACCATCGATCTTGGTGGCGGCGTGACCGTCAGCACCGTGCTTTTCGATACCGCTTCCGCCGCTGCCTACACGATCGGCTCCGGCGCGGTCGGCAGCCAGACGCTGACGCTGAACAACGCCGGCGCGGTGACCATGAACTCCACGGTCGCCAACAACCAGCTTTTCAACTCCGCGCTTACGCTTGGAACGGATGCCACCGCCCAAAACTACACGTTCACCAACAACAGCACCACCAACTCGCTGACCTTCGCCGGTAATATCACCGGAGGAACCGGCGGAACGGCGGGCGCCAAGACGCTCAATATCACCGGCTCGGGAAATACCAACATCAGTGGGGCTATCGCAAATGGCGGTGCTACGACCTTAACGTTGGCAAAGGCCGGCACTGGCACCCTGACTCTTTCCGGCACCAGCACCTACTCCGGCGGCACACGAGCGAATGCCGGCACGTTGATTCTCTCGGGAACCCGTGCGAACCAAGCTGGGACCGGTGACTGGTTCTCCGTCAATAACGTCGGCGCCCAAAACGCCACTGTGAAAATCCAATCGGGCGCTAACTGGGGCGTCCAAGACTTCAACATCGGCGAAGTCACGAACGCTCGTGCTGCCGTGCTTCAAACGGGGGGCGCCTTCACAGCAGCGAATGGGGTGTGGGTCGGAAACGGCACTTCGACCTACGGCTATTACAACCTCTCAAATGGCACATTGACCAACACAGCCGGCGACCTTGCCATCGGTAGGGGTAACAATTCGACCGGCGTGATGGACGTCTCGGGCGGTTCGGTCACCACCGGTTCGTGGATTGTTTTGGGTCGTGGTCAGACGGCGGGCACCGCTGCATCCGGTCTGCTCAATGTCACGGGGGGCTCGGTGACCTCGAACTCCAATAACATCTCTCTGAACTGGGCTCCTGGATCGGGAGCGCTCTCGGTTCTGAACGTTGGTGGTGGAGCCGGCGCAGCCAGCGTTAACGGTGTATCAAACGCAGCCAACTACCTTGATGTCTCGCAAGTGAACTCGGCTGGCACGGCAGGCGTTGTTAACGCACTCTCGAATGGCACGCTTACGGTCGCGCAAGTGCGGGTCACCGGTGCCGCTTCGACCGCGCTTTTCAACTTTAACGGCGGAACGCTCAAGGCGACCGCTGCCAATGCAGGCGCCAATTTCATGAACAGCGGCAACATGGATGCTGTGACGGTTTACAGTGGCGGCGGCACGATCGACAACAGCGGCACGAACATCACCATCGGCAATGCGCTTCAAGGTGCCACCGGCAACGGTATCACCTCGATCGCAGTCACCAACGGCGGATCCGGTTATATCGGCGCACCGATGGTAAAGATCACCGGCGGCACCGGTAACACCGCGACCGGTTATGCGGTCATGGTGGACGACGGCACCGGCAACGGCACGTTCAAAGTTGGCTCGATTGTCATCACCAGCGGTGGCACCTATTCGGTCGATCCGACCACCGTGACGCTTAGCGGCGGCGGAGCTTCGACCGCTGCCACGCTCGGCAGCATCACCACCGGTGCCAACACCAGCGGCGGCATGACCTTCTCGGGTTCGGGCACGACCACCCTCTCCGGCGCGAGCACCTACACCGGCGCGACCAACATCAACGCGGGCACGCTCGCCCTTGCCTCCACCGGTAGCCTCACCAGCACCCAGCTCAACGTTTCCACCGACGCGACCTTCAACGTCTCCGCGGTCAGCGGCGGCTATCAGGTTGGCAATGGAGTGACCTTGACCAACAACGGCACGGTGACGGGCAGCTTCACCGTCGGCAATGGCGGCACATTGAATGGCACGGGCACGGTTAACGGCAACCTTACCGTGGGATCCGGCGGTAGCATCGCCCCTGGCAACAGCCCGGGCGTGGTGACCGTGAACGGCAACTTCGATCTGCAATCCGATTCGACCTTCAACGTCGAGCTCGCCGGCACCTCGCCGGGCGCGGAGTATGATCAGCTCTTTGCGAACGGCAGCGTGACTTTGGCTGGCGCGCTCAACCTGACCGCCAGCTTCGTGCCGGTGGACGGAGATCTGTTCTTCATCCTGGTGAACGACGGAACCGACGCCATCAATGGCACGTTCGCAGGCTTGCTCGAAGGCGGCACGTTCAACGTGAGCGGTCAGGAGTACCAGATCACCTATCAGGCGAATTTCGAAGACACTCCGAGTTTTACCGGTGGTAACGACGTCGCCCTTATGGCGGTGCCGGAACCGGCCGCCGCGCTTCTCGGCGGACTTGGCATGCTCGGTCTGCTTCGCCGTCGCCGCGTGTCCTGATGAGATTCATGTAACTGGTTATTGGGTTTTGGCCAGTTACACGGCCGGCCGGGGAGTGCTCCCCGGCCGGTTTTTTTATGTACGGATTTGCCATAATGGGTGGGCGCACTGCCGGTGGATATGGCCGCTGGCATGCTTCGTGGACGCCGGGTAGCGAGGGCGATTCGGTAGGAGGAGAAGTCATTGGCAATGGTTTCAGGCACTGACAGGTCGGCCGAGTCATCCCGGCCGGCTTTTTTTTCGTGCGAAATCCCATGCCTGCGACGGCCGATAGGTTAGGCGGGGAATTACGCATGAACCCGGATTAAAACCGGAGCTTCTCGAATCTTAACCGAGAAATCCGCACAATTAGCATCCGACTTTATAAATAAGCTAAAACCTCCAACCTGCTTTTACTAATTCGAATAAGCCAAATACCCCTTGTTCTATCAATGCGGAGGGCCACCTACTGCGACCGTCCAATCGGAAAAGTCCGATTTTGTGACCATCCCCTAACCCTAAAACAGACCTGAGATTCGCCCGTACGGCCCAGCTTGCTGACGCACGGCTTTTCTTCCCCCACCCCGTGACCCTATGAAACCCAAAGGACTCGCAAAAACCCTGCTTGGAACGCCTCCCACACTGCCAGGATTATCCGGCAGCCTGTTTTTAACGCTCAGTCTCGCCGTAGCCTCTCCGGCTTTCGCCGCGACCGTCACTTTAACCGCAACCGACGCGGCCGGAGAAAGCAGCTTCTCCTCCGGCCTTCATTGGAGCGATACCACCGCCCCTTCCGCCGCCAACGATTATGTGGTGGCGGGCGGCCGATCCCTCCGCACGATCGCTGACTCAGGTTCGGCGACTTTCGAGGGCAACTCGCTCACGCTCGGAGATGGAACGACCGCTGGCACCTTGGTTCTGAAAAACCAACCCGCCGGGGCCGTCATTACCGTCAATAATCTCACTCTCAACAACGGTGAGCTCCAGGTTGGCGGCACTTCCACCGGTGCGGCCAACAGCGTGACCGTCGCTGGCAATGGCATCACCCTCGCCTCCGGTTCCACCAACCGCCTGAACACCGGTGCGGCTGAACGCCGTCTTACCGTGACCGCACCGATTTCCGGAGCCGGCGCGCTGCAGAAAACCTCGGCTGGCGTCGCGGTTCTGAACGGTTCCAACAGCTATACCGGCGGCACCACGATCGTGGCTGGCATGCTTCAATTCGGCAGCATCGCTTCCATGCCTGCCAGCGGAACGGTCGCGACCAGCGCCAACACCACCCTTGCGGTGAATGTCGGTGGAGTGGGCGAATTCACCAACGCCACCACGGGTGCGGGCTCCATTGGCGGGCTCCTCGCAGGCACGGGTGGTCAAGGAGCCGCCGTGACATGGAACGCTTCCGCTTCCATCGGCCTCGACACGACCAACGCGACCGGAAACGTCACCTATGCCGACGCCATCAATCGGGGCCTTATCAAGCTCGGAACCGGAACGCTCGAACTCACCAACGGTGGAACGTATGCGACCGCCGGTGCGGCGGGATTCCCTCTCGTGATTCGTCAAGGCACCTTGCTCCTGAACGGCGGGACTCACACCGTCACGGGTGAAGCCGTCATCGGTGGCACCTTCGGCACGGCAAACGGTGCCGCGGGCTACGATGCCAAGCTTCAAGTCGACTCGGGCTCGCTCGCCGTCAGCTCCTGGCTTTCCGTCGGTCGCGGCAACGGCACCGGCGGTGTCAACTCGGACCTTGTGCTCAACAACGCGGCCACCGTCACCGCCGGCAACCTCAGCGCCGGATACAACGCCGGCAACGCCGCCAACCTGCCCAAGGGTTCAATCACGCTCAACAATACCTCCTCGTTGAGCGTTAACACCAACGGCGCTTTCCAATTCGCCGAGTCCGGCGGTTCGAACTTCACGATGACGCTGAACGACTCGTCCAGTGTCACGGTGAACGGCAACGGCAGTCAGACGAACCGCTACATCGGCGGTTTCGGCACCGGCACACTGAACATCAACGGTTCGGCGTCCTTCAACGATCTCGGCACTTCCGCCCTCAACATCGGCTACCAGACCGGTACCGGCGTGGTGAACGTCAACAGCGGCACCTTTACCCACGCCAACGGCGAACTCCGCGTCGCGGCATCCAACACCAGCGGCGCTTTCTCGGGCGGTTCGGGCACCTTCAACATCTCGGGCGGCACCGCCACCGTAGGCGCCCTGACCGTTTCCCGCGGCAACAACAACCAGTTCCTTCCGAATGGCACGGTGAACGTGACCGGTGGTGCCTTCACCTCCACAGGTGATGTCATCCTGGGTTACGCTGGCGCCGGCAACCTCGGTAAACTCAATGTCGCGGGTGGCACGTTCAACGTCGGCACCACCGCGGCAAGATGGCTCCAGGTCGGCGTGTGGGACACCGCGAAAGGTCAGATCGACATCAGCAGCGGCAACCTGAACTTGAACACCGGTTCATCGATCAAATTCAACACGCAAGGCACCGTTGGCGCGAACGTGATCAACCAAACCGGCGGCAACGTCACCTTCTACAGCGACAACGCCACCACCGTGGGCGGTGCGGGCGTGATCGACATGCAGACGGCGGGCGCGGCTGCCAGCAACAACACTTACAATCTGAATGGTGGCACGCTGACGGTTCCACAAATCGTTTCCACCGCCACTACCGGCACGCGCACGTTCAACCTCAACGGCGGCACCTTGAAAGCCGCGGGCAACAGCACCGCGTTCTTCAACCTTGGCACCGGTAACGCCCGCGCCAACGTGCGTGACGGCGGCGCGATCATCGACACCAACGGCTTCGATGTGACGGTCGCCCAGGCGCTGGTTCACAGCAACATCGGCGGCGACAGCGCGACCGACGGTGGCTTGACTAAAAACGGCAACGGGATTCTGACGCTTTCCGCCGTGAACACGTATACCGGCGCGACCAGCATCAACGCTGGCACGCTCGCTTTGGGAGCTTCGGCCTCCTTGGCCAGCACGCAGATCAGCGTTTCCAGCGGCGCGACTTACGACGTTTCGGCTCAGGCCTACTCCGTCGGTTCCGGCGTGACCCTCACCAACAACGGCACCGTCAACGGCGGTTTCTCGGTCGCTTCCGGCGGCACCGTCAACGGTTCCGGCACGTTCAGCGGCGCGGTCATCATCGACGGCGCGCTGAACCCTGGCAATAGCCCGGGTTCCCAGACTTACGCCGGGGGGCTGACCCTCGGTGCCGCGTCGACCACCACCATGGAAATCGCCGGTCTCGGCGGCGTGGCGGGCACCGACTTCGACTTCATCGACGTCACCGGCGGCACGCTGACCTTCGACGGCACTCTCGCCATCGTGGACTTCGGCGGCTTCGACACCAGTGCTCAATCCGGCACTTTCAACCTGTTCGACATGGTGTCTGGCGCGGGCGACTTCGATACGGTGACGGTCGACGGCAATGCTCTCACCTACAACGTGGGAACCGACGACTGGAGCGCCACGGTTGGCGACGCCACCTACAACTTCGCGGAAGGCACCGGCGTGCTTTCGGTGACGGTGGTGCCCGAACCGACCGCCGCCCTTCTGGGAGGCATTGGTTTGCTCGGCCTGCTCCGTCGCCGCCGTCAGGGTTAATTTGCAAGTAAGGTTATTGGGTAGTTCAGCCGGCCGGGATTCGTCCCGGCCGGCTTTTTTGCGAACGCGACCCGTGTTTTCGCAGGCAAAAACCAGCCCCACATGAAAACTTCCGCCGCGACGCCCGTAAACCTCCCTCACTCATGCGCGCCCTCTTCCTGTTCTTCCTTTCGCTTTGCTTCACTGGAGCGCTCTCAGCCACCCTGGATAAAATCGAGCCCGGCGAAATCTGGCGGGACAACCGGGGCAAACACATCCAGGCACACGGCGGCAGCATCCTAAAGATCGGCGATGTCTGGTATTGGTTCGGGGAGGACCGTACGGAGGAAGACGGCAAATCCGGCAAACCTCGGGAACGCTGGGTCGCCTGCTACGCGTCGCGCGATCTGATGCGTTGGGAGTTTCGCGCACGTGTCGCCGGCGGTCCGCCACCGGAGAAAGAAATGGGAGTCCCCTACGTCTTCGAGCGACCCAAGGTCTTTCACAATGCGAAGACGGGCAAATTCGTGATGTACGTGCACCTGGACAACGCGAAATATCGCTACGCCCGCGTCGGCGTGTTCGTCTCGGACACGGTCGACGGCCAATACAAGTTCGTGCATAGCCTTCGCCCGCTCGGGCAGGAAAGCCGCGATATCGGGCAATTCGTCGATGACGACGGCTCGGCTTACCTTATTTTCGAAGCCCGTCCGACCAAAGGTTTCTACATCGCCAAGCTGTCCGACGACTATCTCACCGTTGATGAGGAAACCTGCTTCATCAAAGCCGGGCTGGAAGGCGGAGCCCTGGTGAAATACGACGGTCTTTATTATCTCGTGGGATCCTGGATGACCGGCTGGAAACCCAACCCCAATCAATACGCCACCGCCACTTCCCTGAAAGGACCGTGGTCGGCGTTCAAGGACATCGCGCCGAAACACACCAACACCTACGGTTCCCAGTCCACCTTGCTGGTGAAAGTCATCGGCACGAAGAAAACCTCCGTCATTTACATGGGCGACATCTGGCGACCGAAGGAGCACCGCGACGGCCGTTATCTTTGGATGCCGGTTGAAATCGGCGGCGGTCGACTCTCTTTACCGGAACCGAAACCCTGGAGCATCGACGTCAGAACCGGGGAAACCAAAATCGCTCCCGTTCCGTGATATCCGCAAATAGGAGAGCGATCGCCAAAACCTCAAAATGGCGATCTCCTCTTGTCCCTTTGCCCGGCATTCTCTAATCAAAGCCACTTTCATGCGCTCCCGTTTCTTTCTCACCATGTCCCTCGCCACCGCGCTGATGGGCGGCAGCCTTCCCTTGCACGCCGCTGAAACGAAGTCCCCGGCGGGCGTCGCGCATACTTTCACGCTGGGAGAAAAGGATTTCCTGCTCGACGGCAAACGGCTCCAAATTCGCTGCGGCGAGATCCATTTCGCCCGCGTGCCGCAGGAATACTGGCGGCATCGCTTGAAGCTGATGAAGGCGATGGGACTCAACGCGGTCTGCGCCTATCTCTTCTGGAATTTCCATGAACCGACCCGCGGCCAATACAATTGGAGCGGCCCGGCCGACGCCGCGGAATTCTGCCGGATCGCCCAGGAAGAAGGCCTCTGGGTGGTGCTGCGTCCGGGCCCGTATGCCTGCGCCGAATGGGACGGCGGCGGCCTGCCATGGTGGCTGTTGAAAAATCCCGACATCAAACTGCGGAGCCAGGATCCGGATTTCATGGCCGCTTCGTCGGCCTGGCTCAAGGAAGTCGGCCGCGTGCTGGAACCGCTTCAAGTGACCCGCGGCGGCCCGATTTTGTTGGTTCAGGCGGAAAACGAATACGGCTCGTACGGCAACGACGCCACCTACATGGGCATGATTCGCCAAGGCCTGATCGACGGCGGCTTCGACGTGCCGCTTTTCGCCTGCAATCCGCCAGGCGCGTTGAAAAACGGCTTCCGCCCCGATCTCTTTCAAGTGGTCAATTTCGGTCGTGACCCCGAGGCGGGCTTCAAGGCCCTCCGCCAGGTCCAACCCAAAGGCCCGCTGATGTGCGGCGAGTTCTATCCCGGTTGGTTCGACACGTGGGGCGCTCCGCACCATCTGGGCGAAACCAAGCGCTACCTGGAGGACTTGGAAACGATGCTGAAAGCGGGAGCTTCGTTCAGCATTTACATGGCGCACGGCGGCACGTCCTTCGGGTTGTGGGCGGGTGCCGACCGTCCCTTCAAGCCGGACACCAGCAGCTACGATTACGATGCGCCGGTCTCCGAAGCCGGATGGATCGGGGAAAAATTCGAGCTCACCCGCAAGCTGATGTCTTCCTATCTGCTTCCGGGCGAAACGATTCCGCAGCCTCCGGCTCCTTACCCGGTGACGAGTCTGCCGGAATTCACGCTCTCGGAATGCGCGCCGGTTTTCGACAACCTTCCCCAAGCGGTGGAAGAAGCGTCGCCCCGGAACATGGAAGCCTATGATCAGGGCCAGGGCTGCCTGGTCTACCGCACCACCCTTCCCGCCGGACCGGCCGCCACCCTCCGCGTCGAGCGCGCCCACGATTTCGCCTGGGTCTTCGTCGATGGTAAACCGGTCGGCGTCATGGATCGCCGCACGCGACGTTTCGAGGTGAAGGTCCCGGCCCGCTCGGCTCCCGCCCAGGTCGATTTCCTCGTGGAAGCCATGGGGCACGTCAATTTCGGGCAAGAAATCCACGATCGGAAGGGCTTGTTCGGTCCGGTCAAATTGGTGGCCGGCGGAACCGAAACGGTCCTGAAAGACGCCTGGAAGGTTCATAACCTCCGCCTCGATGCCGCGCAACTCGGCGGGCTCAAGTGGACGCAAGGTCGCAAAGAGGCCGGGCCCGCCTTCTGGCGCGGCACCTTCGATGTCGCGAAACGCGGCGACACCTTCCTGGATCTCAGCCAGTGGGGCAAAGGCGTGATTTGGATCAACGGTCGCTGCCTCGCCCGCTTCTGGAACATCGGACCGACGCAAACCGCGTATCTGCCGGGTGCCTGGCTCAAACAAGGACGCAACGAATTGGTCATCCTCGATCTGACCGGCCCGGAAAAACCGGTCGTGCGGGGTCTTGAAAAGCCGATCCTGGACCAGCTCCGTCCCGAGAAAGATCTCGGTTCCGCTTCGCCTTTCTCCGGCAAAAAGCTGGTGTTGGGCAACCGTCAGTCGACGGCTTCAGGCAGCTTCAATGCCGGCACCGACATGCAGGAAGTGCGACTGCCCTCAGCCGCCAAAGGACGTCAGTTCTGCCTGGAACTCCTCAACTCACACGATGGCAAACCGTTTGCCGCGATCTCCGAATTCGACCTGCTGGGAAAAGACGGCCAGCCGATTTCCCACCTGAACTGGACCATCGCCTACGCGGACAGCGAAGAGCGCACCAAGGAGGACGGCTCGGCGACGAATGCGATCGACGGTCAATCGGCGAACTTCTGGCATACCGAATGGAGCCAGTCGCAACCCGGATTCCCCCACTACCTGGTGATCGATCTGGGCGAAACCACGGAAGTCTCAGGCTTCCGCTACACCCCCCGTCAAGGCAACACTCCGGGCCGGACCAAAGACTGGCGGGTGTATCTCGCCGATGGTTTTGAGATCAAGTGAGGTCTGGGTGTCTTCATCCCAACGGGATCAAGTCCCCTAGCCCAGGGTTGACCGGCGTAGCCGGGCTACCCTGGGTGGCGGTCCCTCGAATTTCCAACCCCAACGGGGTTGCATCCACCGGCGGATTTTCCACTAACCTTTCGGAGGCAGCGTGCTGCCGTCCTCCCACATACCATGCACCAGAATGTCCTGGGGAAACTCGGGGACTCCGAATTCGTGGCGTTGGAGCTGGCTGATCAGGGTCTTGACTGCCGCGCGACCGACCTCTTCGGGGTTTTCGAAAATCCCCGCATCGGCATCCGAATTCCGCACGCTGCTCGCGGCCACGGCGACATCCTGCGGCACCCGGTATCCCGCGGCGTTCAGCAGACTCACGATATTGCCTTCCGTGCTTAGAATCGCGTCGGGACGATATTGTTTCATCCAGTCGTCGATCTGCTTCAACACGCGTCGGCTAGGCTCCGGATTGTTTTCCAGAACCAGCAGCGGGATCCGGTCTTCGGGCGGGGAAAGCAACTGGCTCTTCAAGAAGCCCGCTTCGAAAAACGCGTAGCAATCCAGAGTCTCACTCGTGAGATGTCCGATCCGCTTGTAGCCCTTTTCCCGGATCATTTTGCAAGCGAGGAGCGTGTCGGAAGCCTGGCTGTGGGTCACCACATGGACCGCCGGGTGGGTGACGGTGTGTCCGATGCGGATGGCCGCGAAATGTTTCCAATCGAATTCGAAGGCGTGGGCGGGAACCGGCGGACGTTGAGGCGGTAGAAGGATTCCTTGGATGCCCTGCGCTTCCAGGATGCTTTTCAAACGCTGCGGGGCGAATCCCTTTTCCCCTCCGCAAACGAACTCCTCGATCCGATAGCCGAGCCGTTCCGCCGCCGCGACGGCACCTTCCCAGTTGGCCCGGAACAACGGAACTTTGTGAAGCTCTTCGGGCTTGGGCCAAAAATTCAACCACGCCAGCGAGGCATGCACCGGAAGCACCTTGGACCCTTGGCGGAAACGGATCAGAGCGGTGGCCGACGCGTTGGCGCGGTAGCCCATTTTCGCCGCCATTTCCTGAATCTCCTTACGCCGCACCTCCGGTATTTGCGGGTCGTTGCGCAACGCCATGGAAACCGTCGCCTGGGTCACGCCGAGGGCCCGCGCCACGTCCTTCTGAGTGACGCCGGTACTGAATTCAGAATGATCCATGGTGATGAGTTTTAGAGGAATGCGGAGCAGCATCGACTCCAAGTCCACGATAGCTTATTCGTATCAGTTCCGCCTCACTTGGGAATAGATGAAAAGCTTTCTAGTAAGTCGGGCTCGACCCGCGCGTATACCGGCCCGCGTTGGTCCGGGATGTCAGGCAGACCCGTTCCGGCGTCCCTTTCTTACACTTTTAAAACTCATGACATTTCCAAGCCCCTCCCGTCGCCGTTTGATCGCCGCTCTACTGGGATGCGTCGTTTGCCAGTCCGTCACCGCGGAGGAAGCCCCCGCCCCGAAGAAGGTCGAAATCCAGTCGTCGCGCACCCAAGGCACTTGGGAAGGTTGGGGATGTTCGCTCGCCTGGTGGGCGAAAATTTTCGGCGACCGCGATGATCTTGCCGATGCGTTTTTCACGACCAAACCGGTCACGCTGAACAACCAGACGCTGCCGGGCCTCGGCATGACCATCGCCCGCTACAACGCCGGCGCTTGTTCATGGAACGAATTCGACGGCCGGAAAATGCAGGTCTCGAAAATCATCAAACCTTTCCGACAGATCGAAGGCTTCTGGCTCGATGGAAAAAACCCGGACCCGGAATCCGCGAGCTGGAACTGGTCGGTCGACGCGAACCAACGCGCGATGTTGCTCAAAGCCCGCGACCGCGGCGCCAACCGGTTCGAATTGTTCTCGAACTCGCCGATGTGGTGGATGTGCGCCAACGACAACCCTTCCGGCGCGAAGGATGGCAAGAAGGACAACCTGCGCCCCGACCAACATCGCAACTTCGCCATCTACATGGCGACGATCGCCAAACAGGCGAAGGAAAAGTGGGGCATCGCTTTCACCACGATCGAGCCCTTCAACGAGCCGGTCACGAATTATTGGTTCGCCGATTGCAAACAGGAAGGCTGCCACTTCGACCCGAAAACGCAGGTCAAATTCCTGCCGGTCCTGCGCGAGGAGTTGGACAAACGCGGTCTCAAGGATCTGCCGATCGCGGCTTCGGACGAAACGTCGTTCGACCAGGCGGTCGCGACCTGGAACAGCTACCCGGCCGAGGTGCGGAAGCTCGTTTCCCAGATCAATGTCCACGGCTATCAGGGACGGAAGGGTCGACGGGACCTCGTTCATCAAGCCGCGAAGAAGGACGGCAAGACGCTCTGGAACAGCGAGTATGGCGAAAAGAACGCCGATGGTCTGGAAATGGCCTACAACCTCCATCTCGATTTCAAACACCTCCGGCCGACCGCTTGGGCTTACTGGCAACCGCTGGATCACATCGGCTGGGGCCTGATCCGCACCGACGGTGATCTGGGGACCAAAGTTCTCCACGAAGCCAATCCGAAGTATTTCGTGCTCGCCCAATATTCCCGCCACATCCGGCCGGGCATGAAGGTGATCGAAACCGGCGACCTTGAAACGATCGCCGCGATCGACACCCAGGCGCGGCGTCTCGTGCTGGTCGTGCTGGGCGGAGAACAGCCGGGCGAAAAGTCCTTCGATCTTTCGAAGCTCCCTCTCGCCAACGCGAAGGTGACTCGTTGGATCACCGAACCCAAAGCGAGCGTTCGATACGCGATGCACGAAGAAGCGCCTCTCAAGTCGAAGACGCTTCAGGTAAAGGTGCCCGCCAACTCCGTTCAGACGTTCGAGATCCAAGCTCCGGCGGCTCCTTGAATCCGCCCGGCTTTCGCCAAAAACCTTCCCAGCAGGCCCCTTGATGAATCCCAGCCCCGCAGCCGAAAAAACCCATCACGACACCCCCGCCGAGGATCGCGTGCCCCCACGCGAAAAGTTAGGCTTGGGCCTCGGACGGATGGTGGTGGAGGGCACGCACGGTTCCCAGTACGTGCTGGTGAATCCGGTTTACAACATGATGATGGGGCTCAGCCCTGGTCTCATCAGCTTGATTGACTTCATCAAGCGGCTTTGGGATGCGATGATCGACCCGATTCTCGGGCAATTCTCGGACAACTTCCGCTCCCGCTGGGGTCGTCGCCTGCCGCTCATGCTTGCGGCGATCATTCCACTGGCGCTTCTGTTCGCCGGGCTTTGGTGGTTCCCGCGCGGGGTTTCGACGAACTACCTCTTTTGGCACCTGCTGATCGTCTCGCTGGTGTTCTACACGTTCTATCCCTTGTTCGCCATTCCCCTCGCCGGGCTGACGATGGAGGCGACCGACGACTACCATGAACGCAGCCGCATCGTCGGGGTCAGCCTTGCCTTCGGCTTCGCGATCCAAATCGGCAGCCAGTGGCTCCCGTGGATGGTCTATCAGTTCAAGGATCCCGTCACCGGCGAATCGGATATCATCACCGGCATCCGTTGGGTTTCCGCCGGCTGCGTGGTGTTCTTCATCCTGATCGGCATGCTGGCGATTTTCCTCTGTCGCGAGCGCAATTACCACCGCGTCGCGGCCACGCAGGAACACATCCCGCTCATGGCCAGCCTGAAGTCGGTGTGGAACGACCGGCAGTTCATGACGGTGCTGTGGGCGCGCTTCATCTTCTGTTTCTGCTACAGCCTGGTGGGCATCCTCGGCGGCTACATGAACGTGTATTATGTGTTCAATGGCGACAAGGAAGGCGCGTTCAAAGCGTTCCGTTTCCTCGGTTCGTCGTATCACGTGTTCGCCTTGATTTCCTCGCTGTTCTTCTTTCCGTGGCTGGTCCGCAAGATCGGCAAGAAGCGTGCGCTGCAAAGTGCCGCCGGGTTATTGATCGTCGGCTGCATCTGTAAATTGTTCCTCTACATCCCCGGTCAACCTTGGTGGCAAGTCATCGTGCTCGGCCTGAACGGCGTGGCCAATGCCGGCTTCACTTTAATCCCAACCGCCATGGTGGCGGACCTCGCGGACGAAGACGAAGTCGCGACCGGCTATCGTCGCGAGGCGGTGTTCGGCGCGCTGCTCGCGTGGTTTGAAAAAGCGGGCAATTCGTTCGGCAGTTTGATCTCCGGCTTCTTTCTCGTGTGGATCGGATTCCAAGCCACGGCCGCGGGCGGCATTCAGTCGGACCTGACGAAAGAGCTGATGAAATACAGCTACTTCGCCGCGCCGGCGATCGGTGCGATCACCGCGCTGTTCCTGGTGAAGCGCTACACACTGACGGAAGAACGCGCGTATCAGGTCAAAGACGAGCTGCTTCGTCGCCGCACGCAAAAGGCATCCCAAGCCTGAACCTCCGGCAAATTCCTTCTCAACGCATGTTTCCCGACTTCAGTGCCAATCCGCTTCGCACCCGCGACGACCTCCAGCGGCTCGTCGGCGATCTGACGTCGCCATTAACCCCGCACTTTTCGCCCGGCCGGGCGCAGGTGCGATTGGGTGCGAACCAAGCGCACTACGGGGATCCCGCGGGTTGGTTGGAAGGCTTCGCCCGGCCTCTGTGGGGGCTTGCTCCGCTGGCCGCGGGCGGCGGGGATTTTCCTCATTGGTCGCTCTGGCAGGAAGGCCTCGCCTCCGGCGTGGATCCTTCTCACGAAGAATACTGGGGACTCGCGGGTGATTACGATCAACGCAGCGTCGAGCAGGCCGCCTTCGGTTTCGCCATCGCTCTCGCGCCGGAACGTTTTTGGGAGCCGCTTTCAGTCGAAACACGCGAACGACTCGCCGCTTGGCTGATACGAATCAACGACGTCGAACTGGTCCGCAGCAACTGGCTGTTCTTCCGTGTGCTCGTGAACCTCGGTCTGAAGCATCGCGGCCAACCGTTTTCCCAAGCCGCGATCGAAGCCGACTTCGACCGCATCGAAGGATTTCACCTCGGCGGCGGATGGTACGAGGACGGTAAAGGCGGAGCACCCTGGCGCGACGGGCGAACCGGCGACTACTACGTGCCGATGGCCTTCCAGCTCTACAGCTTGATCTACTCGAAGCTCGCGGGCGCGGAGGATGCCGAACGCAGCTCACTCCTAAAAGAGCGCGCGACGGTTTTCGCCCAGGACTTCCAGCACTTCTTCGCTGCCGATGGCTCGGCACTGCCGTTCGGTCGCAGCCTGGCCTATCGTTTCGCCCAAGGATCGTTCTGGGGCGGCCTCGCGTTCGCGGATGTGGAAGCCCTGCCGTGGCCGGTGATCAAAGGCCTCTACCTGCGCCATCTGCGTTGGTGGATGAAGCAGCCGATTTTTTCGGAAACCGGTCTGCTGTCGATCGGCTACACCTATCCGAACCTCATCATGGCCGAGAGCTACAATTCTCCCGGCTCGCCCTATTGGGCCTACAAGGCGTTCCTCCCGCTCGCCTTGCCGGAGGACCATCCGTTCTGGCAGGCCGAAGAAGCGCCCCTCCCCGCCCGTCGTTCAGTGCATTCGGTCGCCGGTGCGAAATTAATTCTCACCACCGATCCCCGCTCGCGGGAAATCACCGCCATCAATCCGGGGCAACCGACGCTCGAGTGGCCTCGCAACGCCCCGCACAAGTATTCGAAATGCGCTTACTCAACGCGCTTCGGTTTCTCCGTGCCGGTCAGCGTCGCGACCCCGGCGGAAGGCGGCTTGGACAATGGTCTCTCGCTCAGCGACGACGGCCGCTTCTTCCGTCATCGCGAACAATGCTTCGACGGCGAAGTGAACGACGGCGTCGCGTTTTCCCGCTGGAACCCGTGGCCGGACGTGGAAGTCCGCACCTGGCTGCTCGCCGAGCCCACCGGCCACCTGCGCGTTCACCACATCCGCAGCGACCGGAAACTGTGGTCGCTCGAAGCCGGATTCGCCGTGAACTGGGATCGACGCGCGGAACTGAAGACTTCGGAAAATGGCAGCGTCGGCCCTGAAGTGCGCACGCCAGCAGGAGCGTCAACCTTGCGGGATTTGCTCGGCGACCGCGAAGGCGGCATCGTTGACCTGGGCGCGAACAGCCACCTGCTTGCCTCACTTTCCTCGATGCCGGTGCTTCGCGCCGAACACGCCGCGGGCGACTACTGGCTCGTTTGCCGTGCGGCGGGATCGGCCGATTCCGTCGACGATTTCTCCATCGCCAAAACCTTCGAAGCGCAAGCCGGCCCGGACGGCTGCCGCATCCTTCTTGAAGGCAAACTTTGGTGGACTTCCACCGGTCAACCCTGCCGCGAATCCAGCCCCGAACGTCTTAAAGTCCTCCAACAACTTGTCTGAACCTCATCTACTCTGAACTTATGAGCACCGTCACCCAAGTCGCCACGCGCGAACAAGCTCTCGACCTCGCCATTGAGAAAATCCGTCGCAACATCCCCGGACTTTATCAGCATCAGACGACTTGGGGCTACTCCGTGGACGGCGACTACGTGAAGCGCCCGGAAGGGTTCTTCAACATCTGGAACTGGACGACCTCGTTCTTCACCGGCATGGCGCTCATCGGCTACAAGAAGACCGGCGACGAACATTTCCTGAAGCACGTGCTTGCCCTGGAACCTCTCTATCAGGCGAAGGTCAACGAGTACGCCGAGGAAACGATGCACGACCTCGGCTTCCTTTACTCGCTCTATTCGGTCGCGCTCTACAAGCTGACCGGCGACCAGCGTCATCGCGAACTTGGCCTGCGCGCCGCCGACGTGTTCGCCGCCCGTTACATCCCCGAAGGCGAATACATCCGCGCTTGGGGCCGGATGGACGAGACCGACAGTAACCACGCCGGCATGGCCATCATCGACTGCATGATGAACCTCCAGCTCCTTTACTGGGCGACCGAGGAAACGGGCGATCCAAAATACCGCGATATCGCGATCAAACACAGCCTCACCACGATCAAGACGTTCATCCGCGAGGACGATTCGATCTACCACTGCTTCCGGTTCGACCTGAAGACCGGCGCTCCCGAGCGCGGCGACAACGACTGCGGCTACGCGGCGGAAAGCCACTGGGCGCGTGGCACCGCCTGGGCGATCTATGGTTTCGCCATGGGCTATCGTTATACCAGCGACGAACGATTCCTCGACGCCTCCCTGCGCCTTTCCCGGAAATTCATTTCGGAACTCGACGAGGAAGTTGTGCCGATGTGGGACTTCCGCCTGCCGGAAGGCGTCCTGCAAATCCGCGACTCCTCCGCCGCGGCGATCGTGGCCTGTGGCTTCCAGGAACTTGAATCGCTCGGCAAGGCGGACGTCCTGATCCGCGAAACCAAGACCCGGTTGCTCGATCGACTCTGCTCGGAAGACTACCTCGACACCGACCTCGAAGTCCGCGGCCTGCTCAAGCACGGCCAGGTCGGCAATGCCTTCGATTCCTACACCAGTTGGGGCGACTACTACTTCACGGAAGCCCTCGCCCGCGAAACGGGCATGGAAATCAACTGGTGGTGACCGGGCTTTGTGGCTGCCGCGGCTCGCGGCAGGCCGTGCATGCGGCGGCCCGCCGCATCACCCGTAAGGCCACGGTGGCGGGTCACCACCGTCACGGCCTGCGACGGGCCGTCGCAGCCACGAGGGGTTCAGACCTCTCATAGCTGGGACCAAACGGATTCATAGCTCCCGGCGCGGGGAGCCCCATTCTAACCTTGCCGGGTCGCGGCGGGCGGGCACACTCCGCGCCATGTCCTCACCGGATGCCCTGCGCGCCGTCGTGCGCGATGTCGCCGATTTCCCGAAACCGGGAATCGTCTTCAAGGACATCACCCCGATTCTGGCCGACGGGTCGCTTTTCCGCGACGCCATCTCGCTGCTTTGCGAAACCGCGGCCGGCGCACAAATCGACAAGGTCGTCGGCATCGACGCCCGCGGCTTTATCTTCGCCGCCGCCGTGGCCGATCGCCTCGGCGCGGGATTCATCCCCGTGCGGAAAAAAGGCAAACTGCCTTGGAAAACCCGCCAGACTTCCTACGCGCTGGAATACGGTGAAGCCGTCGTGGAACTCCACGAGGACGCCGTGAAGCCGGGCGAACGCGTTCTGGTCGTGGACGATTTGCTCGCCACCGGTGGCACCGCCGCCGCCGCGCTGGAATTGCTCAACGGACTCGGCGCGGAAATCGTCGGCGTTTCTTTCCTAATCGAACTCACCTTCCTGCACGGCCGGGAGAAACTCGGACCGCATCCGATCCACTCCGTGCTGCTGTATTGATCACCCCCTTTCCCAACTACCTACCATGTCCTGGACCCGCTACTGCCAATCCGTCATTCGCTATCCGCAACTCGGATTCTCGATCGACTTCTCGCGCATGGACGTCGATGACGCCTTCGTCGCCTCGATGCAGCCGAAGATCGACAAGGCCTTCGCCAACATCGCCGCCCTGGAGCGTGGCGAAATCGTCAACCCGGACGAGCAGCGCATGGTCGGTCACTACTGGCTGCGCAACGCCGCGCTGGCCCCGAACGAAGCCATCCGCAAGTCGATCACCGAGCCTCTCGCCGCGCTCAAGGATTTCGCTGAAAAGGTCCACACCGGTCAGGTCGTCCCACCATCCGGCGGCCAGTTCGAACAGCTTCTGCTCATCGGCATCGGCGGTTCCGCCCTCGGCCCGCAGCTCGTCAACGACGCCATCGGCCACGGCGCGAAACTCCCGATCGCTTTCTTCGACAACACCGACCCGGCCGGCATCGAGCGCGTGCTGAGCGACCTCCGCAACGGCCCGGGCCTCGACAAGACCCTCGTGCTCGTCATTTCCAAGTCGGGCGGCACCGCCGAAACCCGCAACGGCATGCTTGAGGCGAAGGCCGCCTACGAAGCCGCCGGCCTCGATTTCGGCAAACACACCGTCGCCATCACCGGCGAAGGTTCGAAGCTCGACCAATACGCGATCGCCGAAGGTTTCATCACCCGCTTCCCGATGGAAGATTGGGTCGGTGGCCGCACCTCGGTGATGTCGACGGTCGGCCTCGTGCCAGCCGCTCTTCAGGGCATCGACATCGATTCGTTCCTCGCCGGCGCCGCCGCGATGGACGTCGAAACCCGCAAGGCCGATGCGAAGACCAATGCGTCGCTGCAACTCGCACTCGCCTGGTACCACGTCGGCAACGGCAAAGGCGAAAAGGACATGGTCGTGCTGCCCTACAAGGATTCGCTCGTCCTGTTCTCGAAGTACCTCCAGCAGCTCGTCATGGAGTCGCTCGGCAAGGAACACGATCTCGATGGCAACGTCGTCAACCAAGGCATCGCCGTCTATGGCAACAAGGGTTCGACCGACCAGCACGCCTACGTCCAGCAGTTGCGCGACGGCGTGAACAACTTCTTCACCACCTTCATCGAAGTCCGCAAGGGCCGCGCCGGTGACGGCATCGAAGTGGAACCCGGTACCAGCTCGGCCGACTACCTCCAGGGCTTCCTCCGTGGCACCCGCAAGGCGCTCTACGATTCGGGCCGCAAGTCGATCACCATTTCGATCCCCGAAGTCACTCCGTTCCAACTCGGCGCGCTCATCGGCCTGTTCGAACGCGCGGTGTCCTTCTACGCCACCTTGGTCAACATCAACGCCTACCATCAGCCGGGCGTTGAAGCGGGCAAAAAGGCCGCCGGCGTGTTCCTCGAACTCCTCAACAAGGTTCGCGGCCGCCTCGTCGCCGACGCCCGCACCGCGGAAGAAATCGCCACGCTCTGCGACGCCTGCCCGGAAGACGTTTACCACTGCCTCACCCACCTCGCTTCCAACGGCGAAGTACAGATCGCCCTCGGCAAGACTCCGGCCGAAGACACGTTCTCGCTCTAATCGAGTTTACGATTCATGCAAGAAGGCGGCACCGCGCGGTGCCGCCTTTTTTGTAAAGTAGCACAAGCATTCCTGCTTGTGTCTTCCTCATCTTCAAGCCGCGAATCACGTAGCGGCTCTCCCCACCCCCAAACAGGAATGTTTGCGCTACTTCCTCCCGCGCAGGTAATCCTCCACCTTCATCCGCCTTGATCCCTCGGGCTGCACTTCATTCAGGCGCAACGCCCCTTTCCCGCAGCCGACGAGTAGTTGGCCGTCAATCACCTTGAACTCCCCGGCGGGCAGGTCCAGATCGACTACCGTCGTCGGTGGATAGATTTTCAGCCTGCGTTCTTTGCCCGCTTCCTGAAGCGTCGTGAACGTGCCCGGCCATGGATCGTAGGCGCGGATTTGGCGTTCCAGATCTTCCGCAGTACGACTGAAATCCAATCGCCCGTGATCGCGATCGAGTTTGGAAATGTAGCTGACCCGCGATTCATCCTGAGGCGTGCGGCCGGCCGTTCCGGACGCGAGTTGCCCAATGGCTTCCCACATCGCTTCGGGCGCGAGTTCGGCCAAGCGATCATGGAGTTCACCACCCGTCTCTTGTTCGCCGATGACGATCGATTTCGCCGAAATGATGTCCCCCGCATCGAGCGCCTTCACCACGTGCATCACGGTGATGCCGGTCTCGGTATCGCCCGCTTCGATCGCCGCTTGAATGCACGCCGCGCCACGATACTTCGGTAGCAGCGAAGCGTGCAAGTTGATGCACGCGATCTTCGGCAACGCAATCAGCTTCTTGGGCAGGATTTGCCCGTAAGCCATGACGACCATCAGATCGAGATCGAGCGCGGCGAGTTCGTCGATCACTTCCCGCACCTTCTCCGGCTGCAACACGGGGATGCCCGCTTCCAAAGCCACCGTTTTGATCGCCGGCGGCGTCAACGTGTGATGACGGCCGACCGGCTTGTCCGGCTGCGTGACGAGGACCACCGGCGTCATCCCCTCGGCGATCAGCCGCTGGAACGACGGAATGGCGATTTCGCCCGTGCCTAAAAACGCGATTCTCATGAAAGTCAGACTCCCGCCGTACGTTGACGCAACTCCTGGAATGCGGGCAGCGACGTGATGCGGTCGATGATTTCGCTAAGCACCACGACCGGCGGCTGGGTGGCGTCGATGTCCGTCACCAGCGCGGGCGAATAGAAATCGAGGATCGGCTTCGTCTCGGCCTCGTAGGTGGCGATGCGTTGCTCGATCACCTTGTCGCTCGCATCGTCCAAACGATTGTCTTTCAGCGCGCGCTTGCGCATGCGGTGCGCGAGCTCGGCGCGATTCGGGCAGGACAGATGGAAAACCTGATGCACTTCGACGTGATCGGAGAGGATTTCCGCCTGACGCACGTTGCGCGGAATGCCATCGAGCACGAGGAAGTCGATGTCCGGCTTGTAAACGTGCAGGGCGCTCCAGTTCAGGATCTGCGCGTGCCACAATTCGATCGTCAATTCATCGGGCACCAGTTCGCCACGGCTCGAATAGTAGACGAACTTCTGCCCGAGAGCCGTGCGGGTATCGAGCGAGCGGAACACATCACCGCAGGGGCAATGGAAGAACCGGGGAATCGATCCCAGAATCTTGCCTTGAGTGCCTTTACCCGAACCCGGCGCTCCGAGAATCAGGAACGCGGGCAATTTGGAAGGAATCGATTTGGACATACGGAAAAGGAAAAAACTAACACCGCGCCGGCAACGGAGCCAACGGATTAAATCGTGGGTGCGGTCGCGAAGATGATCACGGGCACGATCAACGCCGCGTCGGCCAGTACCCGCAACGCCTCGACCGAAAACCGCGCCCGCATTCGGTTGAGAATCTGGAGCAACGCCGCGCCCGTCAGGATGGCGTAAAAGAACGACCGGGTGGAGGCTTCGCGGTCCAATACGGCGAACACCAGTGCGGCCGCGCCGAGCAGGATCAACGGGATCGTGAGAGAAAGTTCCCCGCCCGCTTTTTCCTCCGGATCCTCCTGCTGCCGGTCCTTTTCCCAGACATCGATCGCCGTGATATTCAACATGCAGAGCATGCCGAAGCAGATCATCTCACGCGATTTCATCAGATCGCCCAAGCCATACATCGGTCGATAGACATGCACGGCCACGGCGGTGCCATAGGCGAACACCAAACCCGCGAGCGCGTTTTTCGCGTAAGCGGCTTCGCGGGAGCGCTGGTTGGAGAACAAGGCCATCGCGAAAAACACCAGAGTCAGCAAGAGTCCTAGGACCGCATACCGCAGCACTTCGATCGGCATGGCCACCAGCGCGAGCACCAAGGCTACCAATGCGGCAACCGCGCCGGTGACGAAGAACGCCCGTTTGTGTTCGAGATGAAACCGGTGTCGCGCCTGTAACAGATCCGATCCCGCCCCGCGCAAACCGGCATCCAGCAAACGATCGAAAATATATACCGACCAAACCGCCAGCCCGAGCACCACATAGGCGACCGCCGGCAGGTAATCCACCCGCCAAGTGTGGGCGAAAAGATACAACCACGCGACGGCAACCAGCGGAGCGTCGAGACTCAGGAGGTTGGGAAGCAGCCAAAGGGGCGTGCGGCGATCTGGCATGCGTGCGCCGCAACTTTCCCGACAGGCCCCGGCCATGCAAGCGCCCATTTGACAAGGATGCTTGAGCCGGAAAGCGCGGGACGCCACGTTCGCGGGGTGCCGACGCTGCGCGAACTGCGATTCACCGCCATCGATTTCGAATCCGCCGGGGCGACCCGGGGGCAAACCGACACGCCGGTGCAGGTCGGACTCGCCCAATGGTCCTTGTCCGGTGGCCATGAATCGCCGTTCGTGTCGTATTTAAAAACCCACCAGCCGGTGACTTGGGCCGCTCGAAAAGTCCATGGCATCGGCCCGGAACATCTGGAAAACGCCCCCACTCTGCTTTCCCTTTGGCCGGAATTGAAGAACCGCCTGAGCGGATCGGTCGTGGTCGCGCACAGCAAAGGCACCGAGAAACGGTTTCTCCGCGCGTTCCCCGGCCATGGGTTCGGTCCTTGGATCGATACGCTTTTGCTCGCCCGCGCCGCATGGCCCGAGCTGGACGGTCATTCGCTCGGAGCCTTGGCCGAAGCGCGCGGACTGAGCGCCGCGATCAGCGCTCTCGTGCCGGAAAAACGCTGGCACGACGCGCTTTACGACGCCGTCGCGTCACTGGCGCTGCTCTCCGATTTGATCGAAACGTTCGCCCTCGCCGACGAACCGCTCGAGGTTCTGCTTCGACCGGACATTTCCGTCTGGCACCGGCTGAGACGTTGAAATGGGTCATACCTTCCGATCCCAGCGGGATCACAGCCACTCAGCCTTCGTGGCTCGCCCCAAGAGGCTTCGAACTCCGGTAAAACGCGGCGAACAACACGACGCACAGCAGAGTGATCGACGCCAGCACGCCCCAGAACACCGCCCAGCCGCCGTGCCCCCCAACCACCGCGCCGCGATAAAGTGCGCCCACGAGCATCGTTCCCAGCATCGTACCGAGCCCGCCGCTGATCAGCACCATCAAGCCTTGCGCCTGTCCGCGCATGTTCGGCGGCACCCGGCGATCCAGGTAGATTTGCGCGGTGATGAAATAGAACGTGTAGCCCACGCCATGGAGCACGACGCCCGGCACCAGCCAGGATTTCACCGCCGTCACGCCCGCCACGGTAAACAGGATGAAACGCAACGCGGTGACACTCAGGGCGAAAAGCAGCACGGTTTTCACCCGCCAGCGCTTCATGACCGTGCCCAGCACCAGCAAGGTGGCGATTTCCGTCCATTGCGCCCACGCGATCGTGCCGGTCGGATGCGGATCGCCCAGCACCGCCAAATGCCGCGGCGTATAGATGTAAAAGGCCGCCAGCGGGATCGAGAGCAGCCCGGTGACGAGGAAAAAGATCAGCAACTCCCGTTGCTTCATGAGCCCGAACGCGTCCAAGCCGAGCAAACTCGCCCAGGAACGCGGCTTTGCCGTGGGTAGGGTCGCGGGCAGCATGAACGCCACAACGCCAAGCGCCAGCCGGGCGACCACCGCCGCGTAGCCGGACATCGTGGAATGGTCGGCATGCAGCACATAGCTGGTGATGAACCCCGCCGCCATCCAGCCGACGGTTCCACCCATCCGGACGAGCGGAAATTGCCGTTCGCCGTCTCGCAAATGGGACAGCGCGATGGTGGCACCAAGCCCCCACATCGGTCCCGCGATCAGCGAGTTGAGCGCCAGCAAGCCGATGAACCACCAAGGATTCCAACCCGCGTCCAAAACCCAAAAGGCCGCGAAATTGGTAGCAGCCGCCAGCAAGGCGATCCACCCGAGCAGCCGCTCGGCCCGCATTTTTTGGTCGGCCAATGCTCCGCCGATAAGGGGCGAAATCAATCCAGCGCACGGCATGGTGAGGAAAGCGGCCGTCACCCAGGCACCCAAGCCCTTGGCTTCCAACAAGTTGGTCAACGCCGGAGTCCAAAACCCCGGCCCCATGCCGAGGAAAAAGCACATCAGCCACAATCCCGCCACCGTTCGGGAAATTCGTGCGTCGTCGGCCACGTGCCGAAGCTGCCGACCCGTCTCACGCACCGCAAGGCCCGTTCGCCCGCGGCCCGATTCCTTCTTCACTCCCCTCGCCCGTCATGCTGAAATACCGGAATGCCGATGCTATCCCCTTGGCTGATTTCCGAGGAATCGGGCGAACCGTTCCGTCATTGCGTCCATTGCCGGCTGCCGCTCGACGAAATCGACGCGCCTTGGTTGGTGAACAAGGAATACCGCGGGGGCGAATGCGTGCTCGAATACGCGATCTGCCAGCACTGCCGAAACGCCGTGGCAGCCGGGTTTTCCGAAGAATCGAGAGCCGCCGTGCGAAAATTTCTCGAAGAGGAAATCGACTGGGCGGCGCGAATCGAAGCGCTGATGGACGAACCGTCGATCGACCTTCACCTCGCGCAATGCATTCGTTGCCATGCACCGCGCGAAACGCTGAAGGGCTTCGGGATCTCCGCTCAGTTCGACGCCTCCGGCGAGCTGGTCCGGGGTCCGTTGCCGCTGCTGATGTGCGACGACTGCACGGCCCGGCTGCGGGAACGATTCTCGCCGGAAAGTTTGGTCGTCTGGCAGCGCTTTCTCGCCGAACACTTCCCCGGTCCGCCCGGCGATTCCGAAGCCTCGCAAGATACCGGCTGGACCGGGTTGATGTAGCAGGTAACGCGGCATCGCCGAGGCCGCTTCGAAGCGGGCGGAGCGACCACGTTCCTTCGAGCCAATCGAAGCCTTCGTCAGCCGAACCGGACTTCGTTGCCCACACGCTTGCGAAGCGCTCTCGGCGAGAGCGCGCTACCTCACCCCCAGCGTCGCGATCTCGAAATCGATCCGCGCCGGGCCTTGCGGTCCGCCCGCGATTTCCCGCCGCGTGATCTTCGAGCCGAGCAATTGCTCCAACATCCGCAGCTCCATACCAATGGCATGCGGATGACGTTCGAACACCGCGAGCAACGGATGATGATACTCCTCGATCCGGAATCCACGGTCGGCATCGTATTTGCACCGGGCGAAGCAACCTTCCTTCTCCCGTAAATCCGCCAGCAAGGTGGCCTTTTCGACCAACGACTTCGCCTTCGCCAGCTTCGACTTCCAGCGTTCCGCCTGTTGTTGGAAATACTGGAAAAGTAAACGATCCGGTGCGGTATCACCGAACATCGTCCGGACCGCGTCTAAAATTTCGAGCGTCAAGCCAGTCCCCGCTTGGGGAAATAACGCCGCGGCTTTTCCGTGCAGACGGTAGAAAATTTCGGGGCGCCCGACCTCCGTGCGCGGTGCGCGGCGGCGTTCAAGATACCCCAGTTCCAATAAATCCTCGCAGTGCTTTTTCGCCGCCATGTAGCTCATCTCCAAACGCTTGGATAACTCACTAACCGGTTGGGCGCCGGTGATCTTGAGTTCCTCCACAATGGCCACCCACTGGGGTTTCACAAGATCTCGAAAGCCGGGTAAAAACATGGATGGGTTGAGGTTCGGGCGAACGAATCAGCATGCAACCGAAAATCCATCCGGAAGAGAAGCCCGCGGTCATTTGACATCGGGAGACCCCGCCCTAAGATTGGCGAGCAAGCCGATGGCCAACCGTCCGACCGATTTCGAACCCGCCTTCCGGAGCCACGCGCCGGGTTATTGGGCGGAAGACACCGTGGAACTCTGGGATGACTACAAATGGCAGCTTCGCCATCGCGTCGATTCCCTCGCCGATCTCGAAAAGCGGCTGAAGCTAACCGACGAAGAACGCGCGGGAGTTCTGCTGGCCGGCACCAAGCTGGCGATGGCCATCACGCCGCACTTTTTCAATCTGATCGATCCAAACGATCCCGATTGCCCGATCCGCCGGCAGGTCATCCCGCGCCTCGACGAGGGCTGGGCCGCTCCAGAGGAAATGGCCGACCCGTGTGGCGAAGACAGCCACATGCCGGTGCCGGGCCTCGTGCATCGCTACCCGGATCGAGTGCTCTTCCTCGTCACCGACCGCTGTGCTTCCTATTGCCGCTATTGCACGCGATCGCGCGTGGTTTCAGGCGTCGGCGAACAGCATCTGGAAACGCAAATGGAAGCCGCGTTCCGCTATCTGGAGCGCACGCCGCAAGTTCGCGACGTCCTCCTTTCCGGCGGCGATCCCCTGCTCTTCAGCGACGACAAGCTCGACCGCATCCTCACCCGGCTGCGCTCGATTCCGCACATCCAGTTCGTCCGCATCGGCTCGCGCATCCCGATTTTCCTGCCGCAACGGATCACGCCCGAACTGTGCGCGATGTTGAAAAAACATCACCCGCTCTTCATTTCCGTCCACACCAATCACCCCCGCGAGTTGACTACCGAAGTGCGCGACGCTCTCGGCCGCCTCGCCGACGCCGGCATTCCGCTCGGCAACCAAAGCGTGCTGCTGCGGGGGGTGAACGATTCGGTCGAAGTGCAGAAGGCGCTGGTTCACAAGCTCCTCATGTGCCGCGTCCGGCCGTATTACCTCTATCAATGCGACCTCATCACCGGTTCGTCGCACCTGCGGACCAGCGTGACGAAGGGCTTGGAAATCATCGAAGGTCTGCGCGGTCACACCACCGGTTACGCGGTGCCACAGTTTGTCATCGATGGCCCCGGCGGCGGCGGAAAAATCCCGCTCAATCCGGATTATGTGGTCCATCGCGATGAGCACCACACGTTGCTCCGCAACTACGAAGGCGAAACGTTCGAGTATCCCGAACCCACCGTCATGCCGCAGCCCATCCGCGCCGCTTTGCACGACAAGGCGATGGAGACGGCGTGAATCCGTGGCGGGGGGGTGACCACCCCCCACCCAGGCAGTGTTTTTTATTTTTATTGGTTGGGGGGGGGGAGC
>Ga0307408_100000071_pt1 | contig 116933 bp, 90 predicted proteins | sample 322Cmetagenome_FD_202116 | JGI IMG/M metagenome (GOLD analysis project Ga0307408, IMG submission 202116) | Maize rhizosphere microbial communities from greenhouse at UC Davis, California, United States - 322HYB-C-3 | ecosystem: Host-associated > Plants > Roots > Rhizosphere > Soil | place...
GCGTCGGCAGGACTGGGCTAAGGCGTGGGCGGCGTCACCGACCGGTCGTCGGCCGAGCGCGTCAGAAGGGCCTTCACATCCGGAGTACGAAAACACAGTCGAATGAGCGAACTCGATGGCCGGTGAAAGGCTTGCAGGTGACACAGCGTGCCCATCTTGGGCGCTGCGTGTCTGCGAAGGCGGCGTTGGCTGTCTCTTGAGACACTTAGGCCTCGGAAGAAGCATGTGCAGTAGACGTTATGCCGAAGAAAATTCAAGCCAGTCAGCCGGGGCCTCAAAGCAAGCCAAGCACTCTTGGGCGCCTGCCGAATCTCGGCCCGAAATCGGCTCAGTTCCTGCACAACGCTGGAATCAATTCGCAGGAGCGACTCGAACGTCTCGGTTCGGTAAGGGCCTACTCAATGGTCAAGGAAGTTGAGCCAAGCGCCAGTCTCAACCTACTGTGGGCGCTTGAGGGCGCTATTAGCGGGCTACATTGGCGTGAGGTCGCAACAGAACATCGCACCAGCCTGCTGCTTGCTTTGGAGAACTATGAACAAAGCAAGCAAGGAAAGCCCAATGTTTAATGCTGTCCTGCTGTTGTCCAAAAAAGCCCTGCTAGCCGCGGTTTAAGCCTCTCATCAAGAGGATTCGCCCCGACAAGCCGCTGGAACGGCCGGGGCACCTTGATGCGCGGCGCGGTGACCTTCAACTTTCATCGACGGGAATGCTCTTGAGAACGCTTCTGCTGTTCATCGCCACTGCCCTCGCTGAGATCGTCGGCTGCTACCTTCCCTACCTCTGGTTGAAGCAAGGCCGCTCGGCTTTGCTGCTTGTCCCGGCAGCGATCAGCCTAGGGCTGTTCGCATGGCTGCTGACGCTGCATGCAACAGCAGCGGGTCGCGTCTATGCCGCCTACGGCGGCGTCTACATCGGCGTGGCGATTGCCTGGCTTTGGGCCGTCGACAAAATTCGTCCCACGCTGTGGGACTTGGCTGGTGTGGCGGTCGCGCTGTGCGGCATGGGCATCATCATGTTCCAGCCGCGCAGCTGAGTCTCTTCAACGACAGCAGCCACCTCCAGCCGCTTTAGGCGGCGTCGCCATGTCCTTGAGGATCGTGCACTGGGCCGCCGGTCCCCCCGCGCACATCTCCGTGCAAGAGCGGACGAAGCGCGACAAGCTGCGATCCAGTGCCCGCAGCTCAGCCATCTTGGCGCGCACCGCAGTCAGGTGCGCCTTCGCAATTTCCAGCGTTTCGAAGCAATCCCGCTCCTGGCTTTGGGAGAGCGAGACCAGCTCGCGAACCTGCTCGATTGGGAAGCCGAAGTCGCGGCATTGGCGGATGAAGGTCAGTAGGGCCTCGGAATCCGCTTGGTAGACACGGTGCCCGCTCGGGCGCCGCTTTGCCGCGGGGATGAGCCCGATCTCTTCGTAGTAGCGGATCGTCGGCACGCTGCAACCGGTGCGCTCGGCCAATGTGCCGATGGTGACGTCGACGAGCGTTTCCAGGTTTTGCATCGAAGGGTCTTGCATCTCAAGCTACTTGAGGTTCTAGAGTGCAGTCTATCGGCCTCTCGGCCACCACTGAAGGAGCAGAAGATGAAGAAGTTGCTTGCCGTGTTCGGTATTGCGGCGGCCTGCAGTGTCTGTTGCGCACCGCTCTTGCTTCCCTTGTTGAGCGGCTTCGCCGGCTCTAGCCTTGGGTTCTTGCTTGGCTGGGAAGCCGCTGTAGTCGCAGGCGTGGCTGTGGCGGCGGTCGCCATGGTGCTGCGCCGTCGCCAAGCAAAGGCGGCCGCATGCAGGCCCGTCAGCGATGTGGCAACCGCCTCCGGCTGTGGCGGCGGCTGCGCCACAGCGAAGCGGGGTGCCGCATGAGCGCGCCTCTCGCTTGCACCCTCGCCGGCCCCGACATGCTCGCTCGGCTGGCGACCATCTCCGAGTTGGCGCAACGCGCCCTGCTTTCACATGAGCAGGATGGGCCAACGCTGCACTTGCGTTACGCAAGCAGCGCTTCGGACGAGCTGGATCGGCTCCTCGCTCACGAGCGCGAGTGTTGCGTACCATCTCCCACGGCCCGGTGCCCGAGCTGAAATGGCCGCCCATGACGATGGGCTTCGGCAAGCCGTCTCCGCAAGCCTTCGCCGACGTCAAGGTCGGCGACCAGGTGCGTTCGAGTTCAAGAAGGGCGGGCCGATGGACTGGCAACTCGTGTCCGTCCAGAAGCTCGTGATGACAGCGGTGGCGTTCAAGCCCTCGACGGTGCCGAGGGCTTCTAGTGCTGCGCCGCTGCAGGCAATGAACTGGTGGTTGAGAGCCCTGGCCTTAGCCCGGCAGCCCAAAGTCGGCCTCCTTGAGCGGAGGCTTTAACAGTGCATCCTTCATCCGCTCGAGCACTCGCAGTCCCGCCACGATGCCTTCGCTGCAATCCCACAACGCTGCAGCCGCTTCGTCGGTGAAGCGCCTCGGCTCACCGCCCTCGTAGTACACCTTGTGGATCGCGCACCAAGCATCCTCGCCCGAGACGAACTCAATGACGCGGTAGTTCCAGGTACTTTCGGAGCTCGATGCCACAACGTTCACCTCGGTGGAGGAGGTGCTCGAGGCCATCGCCAACTCGGCCAAGACGTTGGACCAGTCTGTGTCCGTGGCACGGTTCAGCCCCGACGTCCGGGCCGCAAGAGCTTCGCGCCAGCGCTCGGGGTCACCGACTTGGACAACTGCGTCCAGACCTACGTTTTCCAGCAGCAAGGCGAGCAGCATGAGACGCTGCTCAGCGACTAGACACAACCGGCCGTCGAATGCTTCGATTTTCCCCGGCACCAAGCGATGCTTGATTGCGAACTCGGCCCCACGCCAAGCGCGCCCCTCGCGTCGGAAGTCCCAGCAGACAAGCGCACCCTGGGGGTCACCAGATTGTTTCCGCAGTGCGTGGTCGTTCTGAGTGATGACGGTTCCTCCGATGGATTCGAGCCTTTCACGGGCCGACAATTGGTCCAGGCAGACTCACACGTAAATGGTCTGCGGACGCTCCGACCTCGAACAAGGTCCTTCCATGCTTAGCTCATCCGTAGCCCCTAATCGCCGCCTCGCTGACAAGGTCGCTGAGAACCTCGCGACGACTGTGCGTGCAAAGGAAGTCGGCCGGCAGTCGCCCATTTAGGGCCTTGTTTGGTCGTTGAAGCCACAACCCGAACCAAACGCCGCTATCGCTAGCCAGCGGCCTTCCTGCAGTGCTCACAGCTACCTCGATGCATCCGAGCAGGTGGGCGATGAACAGCAGCACTTCGGCTTGCAACGGGTCGACCCAGCGGCCCTCGCGAAGGCCTGCTGGTATGTCTGCCGCATCGAGGCTGATCCAGTCGCCCAGCGTCGCTTCGTCGATGTGCAATGCTCTTGCAAGCCTCACGACTTGTCCAAACGGTAGGCCATCTCGCGCGCAGAGCACGAGGTCACCCGGAGCGGCTTCTGCCCATTGCCCGAAACGGTAGTCGAACTGAGCCGCGACGACCGCGGGATAGCCGAACTCACCCGGCTGAAGCTCAGGCGCCTCAGCAGACTGCCGAAAATCAAAGCTGTGGGTTCCACACAGCCTGCAGCGCAGGCGGGCGGCGATGGCCTCCTCCGGCAGTTCCGTGAGACCGGCAGGGCTCACGGCTTGGTGGATCGTCCTGCAGTTTGGGCATAGCGTGAGCCTCATGCTTCAGAGCCTCCGCGTGCCCCAGCGGCGGGCGCCGGCGTCGCGGTTGGCAGGACCTTCGCGCGCACGACCCGAATGCCGTGATAGCCCTCAAGCTCGCACTCGAGTTGCTGAGCTGGCTGAAGCTGCCGCCAGTCGACACCTTCTGTGTCCTCGCCCACGCTGAAGGTCAACCCATCGGGACCCTCCAGGTGCACCACCTCGAACTCTTCGACCACCAGTACCACGGTTGCGCGGACGGGCTCCGGCCACCGAGGTAGCTCCCCCTGCGCACCCGCCGGCGCGGCGGCGACATCGCCGTCCAGCCGGCTACGAAACGCACCAGCGTCACGCGGTCGCGACATCCCGTCGAGCCACTGGCGCAGCTCTAAGGCGCTTGGGTCCCAAAGCCCTTTGTCGAGTGCTGCTAAGAGGTGATGCGGCTGCAGTGGCACCGCAATGTCCGCGTCGCCGTCGGCAAGGATCACGAAGTCGATAACGTCGGGCTGTCGGCGCAAGTAGCCCTCTATTGCCCCCTCGGTGCCCTCGGGGGTAGCGGTCGCAACGATCCACCTGCCGAGCGCGTGGACCAGGGCTTCGCCAGAACCCTGAGGAAAGGACTCTTTCCAAGAGCCATAAAGGACAACTTGAACATCGTCGCGGCCCCTAAGGCTGTCGGCCAACTGGTATAGCCACAGGATGGCGTCGGCGGCAGTGAACATGCGACCCAACGGCTGCATGACCGATTCGTAGTGCAGGAATACCGTGCGCATGACGTATCAACAGCCTGTTCGTCAGACCGCCGGCACGACCGCCGCGTCCGCCTCGATCAGGCTGCCCCCAGCGTCGAATAATCCCTGAGGTCGCGTCCGCTCAGCACCCACTACGATTGCCATTGAAACGAGATTGCCCACACGGTCGGCTGGCACAAGGGGCGCATCCGGGCAGAACTCGCGCCCGTCCTCGTCTCGAAAGACAGCGATTTGGACCCCGCCTAGCGTCCCGAGCAGCATTTCCAGGACCCGTTTCGTCGTCCAGGTCTTGTCTTCGGCCAAGCAGCAAAGGACGGACAGGACTGCGCCCTTGCCAGCGGCCACATAGGCCATCATGTCCAGGCCGTTTTCGCCAACGTAGTGCTCGATGTGCGCGTAGTCACCCGTACCCACAAGCTTGGTGGCGAACACAAAAGGCTTCGTAGTCTCCGGCCAGTTGTAGTCCGCAGATTCGATCTGAAATAGGTTGGACGAGTGGGTCTTGATGTACATGCGTTGCGTGCCTTTCTGACGGGCACGCTAGCACCTGACCCCCGTTGTTTCCTAATGGCCTATTTATTGCTATACGGCCAGCCGCAATTAACTGTTAAGCCTCTGCGAGCCCACGAAAGGCCGCTCCGCGGCGCGGATCGCGAAGCGCGGCGCTTGGAGCAAGCGACGACAACTTCAGTGCGCGCGGCCCATCCCACTCACCCGTGGTACGCCGGCCGGCGCCGTCTCAGATGTCGTCGTCTGCTATGGCGCCTTGCCTCGCAACGTAGGCATCGACATAGCTTTTGCGCCAGCGCTTAGGTCCCTCCGCATGGGCGCGCTCGAACTCGCCCGCGGTCTCAAGGCGCCACAACTGTGTGCGGCCGATGCCGCCAAGTCGAGCACGCACTTCGACCGCGGTGAGGAGCACATCGCCGTCTGATTCCGATCTAGGCGCAGGCACAGAGCGTGCGTCGACGCGGCCGATGAACTCGTCGACCGAATCTCGGTCCAGCCGCATGGCATCGGGACGCAACGGATAACCATCTTCGTTGACGACCAAGCCGCTGATCTTGCCGCGCTGGGCTGCATCAAGGAGCGCGGCAGCGCGCTCCTCGAGCTCAGGGACGCCGGCTAAGAACGGCAACCCTTCATTGACGACAACCAAGCCTTGCTGCTGCTGCGTAAGCCCTTGCCATTCGACGGCCGCTTGAGCCAGGGTGACCCTGTCCATGAAGCGGTTTGCCGGGCGGAATGTGGATGCGTTCATCGTCAGATCAAGTCAGAGTCGCCGTAGTCGATGGCAGATGGCAACTGAGTACCCGCCGGTGAAGGCGCACCGCGTTTCGCCTTGGCCGTAGCAAGCCGCGAAGTGCGCTGCGCCCGACGCAAGGCGGCAGCTGCATCTTCGGACGCACGTTTCGCCACGGCGACCGGGTCGGTCTTGTCGAGCGTGTTGTACTTAGGACGCGGGGCCTCGAAGTGAGGCTCCGGATCAGGCAATGCAGTCAGCTCTTCGAGGCGGGCTCCCAGAGCAGCCCATGCTTCCGCCATGAGCTGCCGCAGTTCGCCACGCATGTAGGTGCGCTTCATCTTGTCGGGCTGGACGTGGTTGATACAGCGGTCGACCACGTCGCTGTGAATGCCCAATTCTTCCATGATCGTCGCCGCGGTTCGGCGCAGATCGTGGGAACCAAACGGTCCGCCTTCAAGAAGCAATTCCGTCGAACCACGCCGGCCTTTGTGCTCCGCGCCCTGGAGATTGCCCAACGCATGCGTGAGAGTCTTCGCGTTGGCTGGCCCGTCAATCTCGCGCCCCCGCGCAACGGCAGGGAAGATGTGCTTTCCGACTCCTGGCATCTCAAGAAGCGCCTGCATGTGCTTCTTTGCGAACCGCGACAGGTGGATGACGTGGTCCTTCCTGGCTTTCTTGGTGTTCGTCTTTTTCTGGTTCGCCACTGGAACCGTCCACGTCCCTTTAACCAGATTCACATGGGACGGTTCGGACAGCATCGTCTCCTCGACGCGAGCTCCCGTACTGAGGATGAGCCAGCTCGCGTGCTTCCAGCGGTTGGTCAGGTAGCTCTTCGCCATGCGCCAATGAAGCTGCGTGACCTCTTCATCGGCCAGCGCACGGTCACCTTCGTTGGTGTGGCCGCCGAAGGTCTTCGCCTTGATGCCCAAGGTCGGGTCACGGTCCATCCACTCGAAGCTAGCGGCCCAGACGACCATTTGCCGAAGGCTGTGTAGAACACGTTCAACAGTGCCGGTCAGGCCTTTCGCCTGAACGCGCTGCAGGATCGTCTTGACATGCGCTTGGCGCATGTGCTCCAGGCGTAGGTCCGCCATGCCGTCGCGAAGGACGTGACGTTCGAAGGTGCCTTGCAGATAGGTCCCACCGTCGCTGTGATGATGTGCCAGATAGTCCTTGTGCCACCGGTCGAACAACTCACCGAGGGTGACCGGCGCGGCTCCATGCTCCTCGGCCAGCGCCTTCGCGTGCACTACCGCGGCCACGGCCTCTCGTAGAAGCCTAGGGTTATCGCCCCGCTTAAGTTCCTTCCGGTACTGCTCTGCCTTCCCGCGCGCGTCAGCTAGGCTGACGGCTGGGTACTCCCCGATATAGATGAAATCCTTGACCTTGTTCAGGGTGAATGGGAACCGCCACGACTTCGTGACACCACTGCTGTTCCGTTTGACTCGCAGGACCAGATTGCCCCCGTCGCGAAGGTCTTCTTCCTGTACGCCGTCCTTCAGCTTGTAAGACTTGATTTGCGTGTCGTTGAGCTTGTTGGTTTCGCGACCCACCCTATGCCTCCGTTTCACTCCTGGATGCGCCAGGGGTGCTTGCAGGTTTGCCATCCTACATGCCCAGGGGTGCTTCCAGGGGTGCTTTCTGCTGGAACACGTCGTTCGGATGCACTGAAACCTCAATCGGCGAAGACGGAACATCTCCGAACAAGCATGAACACCGATCAACTATGAGACATTGAATAAAATCAACAACATAGCTGCGTTTGCACTGATGTTTCCTAGGCATCTCAGGAGGGAACGAAGCACAATATCCCTTGGTTGTCTTGCACCTACCTTGAAACTATGCCAATTAGCGCACTTGCATGGGGTGCAAGGGGTAGCGAGTTCGAATCCCGCCGTCCCGACCAAAAATAAGAAGAGAAATCAAGGACTTAGAAGCGAAAGCCTCTAAGTCCTTTTTCCTTTCTGCCTCCATAAATCATCTCGGGGGTACACCCAGGGGTACACCAAATGTCGGCTGCCAACGAACGTCGTCGGACACTACGAGACAAGCGCCCCTTCCCCTACGGGTGCGGGCAGGGCTCCCGGCCTCTTTTTGGCTGAGCGACCTTTCGCAGCGACAAGTCCGCGATCACCCACGATGCAACTGTGCAGACGCCTGCACACACTTTTAGTGAGCGACGTAACACGGCTAAAGGAGGGCAGGAATGAATGGCCATCGCACAGCGGCTTGGGTGCTCGTACATTCGGACGCGAATAGATTGAGCTTGGTGTCCCCGTGCCAGCAGCTCATCCTTGGCCCCTACACGAGCATCTGCGACGTAGAGCAGGCTCTCAAACGGCTGTGCCGCCTAAGCCCGAGCACGACCGCTGTCGTGACCTTCAGCCCGAATGGCAAGACGAAGGTGCGATTCAGCAACTCCGTCGAATTCACGGTCACATCCAAGGCCAATGCAGAGACAGTCGCAGCCCTTCTGAGACAGGCGAAGCACAACAAGGTGGACGACCAACGAGATCCCCGACGCCGACGCTTCAGCATCTCGGGCCCAGTCCAGAGATTCGCGGACTACAACTAGGCCGCATCCCGACGCCACTGCGCCGCCCTACCCGGATATGCGGCGCAAGGGCACCCTTGGATAAATAATCAGTATCATTGGGCGAACTGGTGAGGATCACCAGTTGGGAGACCTCACAAATTTGACAGCGGAGCGCAGCCCCCATGAACAACAAGATTGCCGCGCACTTTTCCGGCCACGAGACATTCCCATTGCGTCAAATGTGGCTCAAGAAGGCCTTCGACCAAGCGATCGAAGGCGGGTCGATGCGCAAGTCCACCTTCACTGACGAGAACGCAATCGCGTCCTTCGGCGTTGGCAAGAACATGGTCGCGTCGATCCGGCATTGGGCCTTGGCATGCGGCGTCATGTATGAGGCGGACGATGGGTTCCGAATTGGCGGCCTCGCCGCCGAGATACTCCAAGACGGCGGCCTAGACCCCTACGCGGAAAGTCCATCGACCGCATGGCTCGCCCATTGGCAGCTCGCGGGCCGATGCTTTCGCTCCACCACATGGCATTGGCTGTTCAACCATGTGACGGCGCCCACCTTCACCCGCCAAGAGCTCGAAGAGCCTTTGGCCCGATATGCCCGCGAGCTCGATCCGAAGCATCGCCTCTCCGCCTCGACCATCTCGCGCGACTTGGAGACCTGCCTTCGCAGCTACGCCCCGCGCGCGGCCGGTGGCTCGCCCGAGGACTTCGCTGAGCCGCTGCTTGGCGAGTTGGGTCTGCTGCAAGAAGTCCACAAGGGGCAATACGCCTTCCGCCGCGGCCCCAAGGCCTCGTTGCACGATGGCGTATTCGCGTATGCCTTGGTCGACTTCTGGGACCGCGAGGCCGAAGGCCAAAGCTCGCTGGCCTTCGAGACGGTCGCATACGCCGAAGGCTCTCCGGGACGGGTCTTCAAGCTCGATGAAGAGTCGATCGCGCAGCGGCTCATCGCCCTCTCCGACTTCACGGGGCGCAGGCTCGAATGGACCGATTCCGCGGGACTTCGCCAAGTCCACCGCAAGCACATGACCCGGGAAGATATCAAGAACATGATCAGGCACGCCTATGACTGAAAAGAAGCAACAGGCGCTCTCTGACATCGTCCAGATCTCCCACCAATACCAGCGCTCCATCCGCGTCGACGCGGACATCGGCCGAGCCGACGCCCTCTCCGGCTACATCTGCCATGCGACCGCGGCGGCCGTGGTCGAGGGCATGTGCAGGCAAATCGCGGACACCAATCAGCGCTGCTTCACCTGGACGGGCCCGTTTGGCGGGGGCAAGAGTTCGCTGGCGGTAGCGCTGGCAAGCGCGCTGCACCCCGACAAGGCTTTGCGGGCCAAGGCTCGCCAAGCGCTGCATCTGGACTCAAAACCCTACTTCGACAAAGCCTTCCCTGTTCAGAAGGGATGGTTGATCGTCCCGGCTGTGGGCCGGCGCGGCAGCGTCGTGTCCGAGCTCCATGCCGCCCTGCGCAAGGCACAGGGCAAGACCGTCGACGGCCGCAGCAAGCCCACCTCGCAAACGCTCATCGCCGATCTGCTTGAAGAGGCCAAGAGCCGCCCGCGCGATGGCGCGCTGGTGTTCATCGACGAGATGGGCAAGTTCTTGGAGGCTTCCGCCCTCGGCTCCGGAGACGATGTCTATTTCTTTCAAGAGCTCGCCGAAGCTGCGGCCCGCTCAGAAGGCCGCCTGGTGGTCGTCGGCGTGCTGCATCAGTCCTTCGCGCAGTATTCGGCTCGCCTGGGGATCGACACCCGAGACGATTGGGCCAAGGTACAAGGCCGCTACGTCGACTTGCCCTTCGTGGCCGCGAGCGACGAGGTGGTCGAGCTCATCGGCCGCGCGATCGAAGCGAAGGTCACGCCGCCATGGATGCGCGACGCCTCCAAGGCCATCGCCGAAGCCATCCGCTCGCGCCGCCCCGCGGTGGGGCAGAACTTCGCCTCCGCGTTGGAGTCCTGCTGGCCGCTTCACCCGGCCATGGCCGCGCTGCTGGGCCCGATCTCCAAGCGGCAATTCGGACAAAACGAGCGCAGCACCTTCGGCTTCTTGTCGTCGGTGGAGCCGCATGGCTTTCGCTCGTATCTGAACTCGACGCTGCTCGAGAACGCGAGCTGGTATCGCCCGAGCGACTACTGGGATTACCTGCGCTCGAACCTTGAGCCCGCGATCTTGGCCTCCCCAGATGGCCACCGCTGGTCGCAGGCGGTTGAGGCGGTGGAGCGTGCCGAAGCAAAGACCGGAGACGCCCTGCTCGTCTCGCTGATCAAGAACATCGCGGTCATCGACATGTTCCGCAACGGTTCGGGACTAGCGGCCGACGCCGCGGTGATCAGTGCCCTCTTCTACGACAAGACTCGCGAGCAGCTCGACGAGGCCCTCAAAAGGCTCTCCGAGCTCAAGGTCGCCCTTTACAAGAGCTACACCGGCGCATGGTCGGTCTTCGAAGGCAGCGACTTCGACATCGACTCCGCCATCGCGCAGACCTTGGCCGCCTCCCCTGGCATCGACTACGGTCGCTTGGCCCAACTCATGGGCATGCATCCGGTGGTGGCCAAGCGGCATTACCACGAGACCGGCTCCATGCGCTGGATGGAGCTCTCGCTGTGCAGCATCGAGCAGGCCGAGAAAATGGCGGTGGACTACTGCCCCAAGAAGGGCGAATTCGGCGCCTTCATCCTCGCGCTGCCGAGCAAGGGCATGAAGCCCAGGGACGCGAGAAAGCGCGCGCAGGCCTGCGCGAAGCTTCGCCCATGGCCGGTGATGATCGGCATCCCTGAAAACCACGCCCGCATCACGGAGCTCTCCGCTGAGCTGGTGGCCCTCGAGCAGGTCAAGGATCGCCACGAGCTATCGGGCGACGCGGTGGCCCGCCGCGAGGTCTACGCCCGCCTGGCGGCCACCCGCGCGGACTTGGAGGACCAATTGCAAGCGGCCGTGTCGCTGGCGAAGTGGCATGACGGGAGCGAGCAGATCGTCGAGCCTGGCTCGAAGCTCTCGCCGGTGGCGTCGAGCCTGGCCGAAGATCTGTTCGGCGATTCGCCTCCGGTGTGGAGTGAACTGGTCAACCGCGACAGCGTGTCGAGCAACAGCGTCAGGGCGCGAGGCGACTTGCTGCACGCGATGATCAACGCCGAAGGCCAAGAAGCCTTGGGCTTCGAGGGCTACCCGGCCGAGCGCGGCCTCTACGAGACGCTTCTCAAGAGCACGGGGCTGCATCGGCAAGACGCCTCCGGACTCTGGCGCTGCATGCCGCCTGACGACGAGTTCGCCTCGGGCTTCAAGAATCTGTGGGACGCCACGCGCGCCCTCTTCTCGGACGCCGACGCCAAGGTGGGCGCTCACGAGATCTACGAGCTGTGGAGCGCGCCGCCCTTCGGCATGAAGCAGGGCATCCAGCCGGTGATCCTCACGGCCTTCCTGCTGGCACACAAAGCCAACGTCGCCGTCTACAAGGACGGGATGTTCGTGCCGCGGCTCACCGACTTCGACATCGACGAGTGCTTGCAAGACCCAGATCGCTTTTCGCTGCGTTGGGTGGCCATCGACGAAGACAAGAACCGCATCCTCGAAGGCATCTCCAAGCTCTTGGCAGAGATCGGCGAGAACGCCGGCGCGGCCGACCCGCTCGAAGCGGCTCGCGGCCTGGTGGCCATGGTCTTCAATCTGCCCGAGTGGGCTCGCCGCACCTCGCGCCTGGGCAAGACAGCCCGGGAAATGCGCGACATGCTCCTCAAAGCCAGCGACCCGCACAAGGTGCTGTTCGTCGACCTCGCATCCCTTTTGGGCGCAGCCGACGGCAAGGCCTATGTGAAGGCGCTGCGCGCGCCGCTGCAGGAGCTCGCCGGCGCTTACGGAAAGATGCTCGCGGAAGTCGAAGCCAAGATGCTCGCCGCGCTCGACGCCAGCCGCGATGACCTGCAATCCCTGCGCGATCGGGCTAACTCTGTCTCCGGCATTTCGGGCGACTACCAGATCGATGGCTTCGCGACGCGCCTGGCCAACTACGACGGTTCGCGCGCGGCGCTAGAAGGCATCCTGAGCATGGCGGCCGAGAAGCCTCCACGCGACTGGGTGGACCGGCACATCGACGCCGCAGTCTTGGAGCTGGCGAAGTTCGCCCGGCGCTTCCGAGAGTCCGAGGCCTTCGCGGGCGTGCAAGGCCGCGCGGCGCGCACTGAAGCGATCGCGGTGGTCATCGGCGCGGGCGCGGACACCAAGACAATCTCGCGCTCGTTCGCGATCCCCGATCGCCATCGCAAAACGGTGGAGGCCAAGGCCGACGAGCTCGCCTCGATGTTGGAAGGCCAAGGCCTAGGGACTGACGTATTGCTAGCGATCCTGGCCAAGGCCGGGATGAAGCTGGCGTCCATCGACAAGGAGGCGACCAATGGCTGAACGCCACGTTCTGGGGATCTCGGGCGGCAAAGACAGCGCTGCTCTGGCCGTCTACATGGCCACGAAGCATCCCGAGCTCGACATCGAATACTTCTACACCGACACCGGCGAAGAGCTCCCCGAGGTCTACGAGTTTTTGTCCAAGCTCGAGGGCAAGCTGCACAAGCCCATCCTGCGACTGAACCCCAATCGGGACTTCAAGTTCTGGCTGCGCCAATACAACCATTTCCTGCCCAACCCGAACTCGCGCTGGTGCACGCGGAAGCTGAAGCTCGCGCCGTTCGAGGAGTGGGTCAAGCCCATGCTCGCGGGCGGCGACAAGGTCACGTCCTATGTGGCCATCCGAGCCGATGAGGACTATCGCGAGGGCTACGCGGCGAAGGCTGAGAACCTCTTCGTGAAGCTACCGTTCCGCGAGGCCGGCATCGACAAGGCAGGCGTCATCGACATCTTGGAGAACTCCGGGGTCGGCTATCCGAAGTATTACGAGTGGAGATCGCGCAGCGGCTGCACCTTCTGCTTCTTCCAGCAAAAAATCGAATGGGTTCGTCTGCGGGAGAAGCACCCCGACGCCTACGAAGCCGCCAAGGCCTTGGAGAAGGACGCTCTGGAGCACGGCTCACCCTTCACGTGGTCAAAGGGAGAATCGCTCTCGGACATGGAGCAGCCGGAACGCATTGCGGAGATCCAGGCTGAATACGGGATCCGCAGGGCCCGCATGCTCAAAGCCATCCCCATCAATCCGCTGCGGCCTGTGAAGGCCTGTCCAGATGACATCGACGACATTTACGGTGTCGACGAAGGCAACGGCTCCTGCGCCGTTTGCCACAAGTGAAGAACGCCGCGCCCTTCCCAACTGACGGCGCGCGCGACGTGGGTGGGATCGCGCCAGGTCTTAAAGCGAATCCCAGGTCACCGAAAGACGCGCTGACGGCATCCGAAGCGGCACTGCATCTCGGGATAACCCCTGAGCTCCTGTTCTTCTATACGAGCCGGAGTTTTCAGAAGTGTCATGGAGAAAGCCGTCGGCTGCGCACTCTCCAGATTGAAGGCTCTACTCGATTCCTTGTCTCGGAGCTCGACGCCTTCGACTCCTATTTGCGGGAGCCGTGGGGAAAGGTCGGCGAGGCGCGCAAAGATCCGCCACCAAAGGTGCTTGCATACCTGCACGCCGAAAGCGGGGGCAGTTGCGTTCGCTGTGGGTCTGGCGTCGCTGTGCAGACGGCGCACATTGATCCTTGGGCCAGCTCCCGTTGCAACCATCATCACAATCTTCTTCGGATTTGCTCGAGGTGCCACAACGAGCATGACGCGCACCAAAGTCTCCCGACGGAGGAGCTCAGAAAGCTCAAAGCGTCCGGAATCGAACGTCTCAAAGCTAACCTTCGAAGCCGCCTAAACCTCCGTCCTCATTTCCCGCTGCCATCGCCAGATCCAATGTTCGTCGGCCGCGCGGCTGAACTGGAGCAGATTCGCGACTCGTTGCGCACCGACCGCTATCTCCTTGTTCATGGGCCAGGTGGCATAGGCAAAACGCAGCTTCTGCTGAGAGCGCTGGAGACTGCCGATACAGGAAGGCCGGTGCTCTGGATTGAGGCCGAGCGATTTGACGGTGTGGAGGCGATGAAAGCTGCCATCGAGGTCTCGCTTCGAAGCATCCAACAGGGCGCAAATGGGCCGCTGGAATCCAGCTTAGACAAGCTTCAGGCGTGCCTGGTCATCGACGGCTTGGAGCAATTCAAGGCGTCAGACATTGACGCGGTTGACGATTGGATCACCCAACTGCAAATCCAGTTGGCCGACACGCAGATCGTCATCACATCGCAGGCAGATCTGGCGCAAGCGCAGGTTGACAATTACGTGCGGCTCGCAGGAATCGAAGCCGAAGCCGCCGAACAAATTTTCGTCCACCACCTGCGGCCCGGCATCCACACAGATGCGAGCAGCATGCGTGAGCTTGTCGCATTCGCTGACGGCCACCCTATGACGCTGCGTCTTGAGGCGATGCTGGTCAACTACTTCGGTTCAAGTGGCATCGCGCTGGAGCAGATTCATCGTCGCGGCGCTGACATGCTGGAAATCCAGAAGCGATCTTCGCAAACTCGTCGAACGTCTCTCCGAACGTGCCTCTCCCTAGCATACGACGCCCTTACGGATGACGAGCGACGGCTTTTATATTTGGTCGCTAATGCCCCAGCTGGACTCTTCAGTCGCTTGCTGGAAGATCAGCCCGAGTGGTTTGGCGATGGGCGGTCGGCAATTGCAGGTGCTTGGAGGTGGGGGCTCATCGAAGGGACAGATCGCGGCGAAGCGCGTGAGCGTGTCCGGATGTTGTCACCCATCGCGAGCTATGCCGTGGCTCGTTGGGTTGAGGAGCGTCCAGAGGAGGCGGATAGCCTCACCCTGCAATTGGCAAAGACCTTCTCGATGATGGCAGCCGCGATCTCGATGCATTCCGAGAAGAATGGTGGCGTGCCGAACATGGTGGGACGATTCGAGGAGGAGATTGCCAATCTGCTTAGGGTGGTGGATCTCGCAGAGAAGCGCCCCGACGACAAACTGCTCGGTTTGATGGCCGCAGGCGTCTGCTCTGAGCTGATGCGTTATTTCTTCGTGATCCGACTAGGCCACCTCGGCAGCAAGGTAATGCTACGTGGCGCTCGACTTGCATTGCGAGACGGGAATGCGCGCAGCGCTAGCGCATTGCTTACGCTGACAGTCGGACTTGCCTGCCGAAGTCAGGAGCGAATCGATCTCAAGCCTGCGATCGCTTTGATTGACGAAATCGGACTCAAATCGGGCGACGACTCATTGACCTTGGGCAGACTTGACATGTGTCGCGCGATAGCGGGAAGTCTTCGAGAGAAGAGCAATGCCGTCAAGGAGCTTTCCCTAAGCGCCATCGCGCATTTCAAGGATGCGCTTTCATCCATGACCAAGGCATCTGCTCCAGAGAGCGCTCTTGAGGACATCGAAAACGATCTGGCTTCGTGCTACGGAATCTTGGGAGGGGCGCTGCTTTCTGAACGCGAATTCGCAGCGGCAGCAACGGCTTATCGAAAGTCACTCGATCTAACGAGGGGACAGTCCATAGCTGTCAATGCCGGTCAATCTCATCACCAAATCGGCAATTGCGAAGCATATCTTGGCAACCTGCACGAAGCGGCGTTCCGTTACACAGAGGCGGCAAATCATTTCCATGCCGTAGGCATGCTGGGCTACTTGGGCAACGCCCTTAGTGAGTTCGGGCATCTACTTCTCGAATTCCAGACCGATGACGATTGGCCGAAGCTGCCCTCGGCTGAACTCATCGCGGACGGAATCGACGACGTAGCTGCAACTATCGAGGGCTGCTTTGGCCGGTATCCCTTCGACCTTGAGGCATGCGCTATCGCCCTGCGAAATCTATTCGGAATATTGGTCTTGATCAGCTTCAACAAAGAGGGGAGAACGCTCGCGTTCCCAGAACATCTGCGAGCTGACCTTCTTCCATGGGCGGAGGAAGCCGTCTACGCGATGGATGAGGATTGGTGGGACGAAATCGGGAGCGACGCGGTTCACGCTTTCAGGGCGCTGCTCGAGCTTGAGGAAACAATCGCGCAATTTGTGAACGCCGCTCTCAGCTCACAAAATGGTCCAATCGATATTGCCCCTCTAGCGGAGGCATGTAAACGCCTTGGATTCTTCGGAGGGCATCCTGACCGAGGACGCAACTGGCTGATCGTCTACCTACAGCGGCGTTGGGGGTTAGCTGGCGAGAAATTCGATGAGTTCTTGGCATGGCTGGACAAGTCCCACCCACAATTCAACACGCCGCTCTTCTCGATGGACTCCTAGCTGTTCATTCGATTGATCGAAGAACTCATTTGTAGACAGTCTTGAACTGCTGGAGATGCCACAGCAGGAGCGCCGAAGTCAGGATGACCGAAAGGCAGGCGCGATCTTCTGGCCGCTGCTCGGGGCTGCCTACTCAATCAATTGAGAGCAGGTGGTCGATGGCATCGACTAGCGTTGGGAAGACGCACTCGCAGCATTGCCGGACCATCTCGAAGTAGCGGCGCACCGACGGATCCTCGATCTGATCGACCATGAAGATCCGCTTGCCTAAGGCCTTCGCGAATCCCACCTCCAGAGCCAAGGAATAGCCGCCGGGATTGGTGGCCTCCATGTTGGCCAGCACGATGTCGGATTCGCGAACGGCCTCCAGGTCCCATCGCGTGTATTCCGCCGGGTCTTGGATGTTGTGGGCACTCGGATCGAGCAGCTCGAAAGAACCACCCAGCCGGTTGATCACCTGAGCTTGCCAATTCGATCGAAAGCCGCCGGCCAGGTAGATCTTCTTACGGGGTGGTGGGGGCTTTGCCAGCATTGGCATCCTTCTTGAATTTCAGTTCGGCGACGGCGATCGAAAATGGCGTTGCCATCGCTCGGTTGTAAAAAATTTCTCCGTGCTTGAACAGGGCCAACGCCAGGCCCAACAACAGGATTGTCTGGGCCCACCAAGGCGCCGCGTGGTCGTACGCGAACAGCAGCTTTGAAGAAAACAATGAACAAGCTGCGAAGTCGATGGCGATGATCGCCAGCGCGGTTCCCACACCGATGCAGAGCAGCGAGATGAACATGAACCTGCGCCCCATCGACGCCGCCTCCGTGGAAACGGAGAGAGCCACGCTGCGCAGGTCGTTGTAGCCCCAGTCCTTCGCGCCTGACCCGGTCTGCTGAGCCTTGACCAGCTCGGAGAACCATTCGTAAGACTGGCGCTTCTTTGCGCCGGCTTCGTCGAAGGGCTTGGCAAAGCCGATTTTAGCGAGCAGCTTCTTCAAGATCTGCTCATGAAGGGCGAGCAACGCATGTCCGATGGCGAACAGGATGCCGGCGAACGTGAGAGCCGCCGCGGTCGAATCGCCGAGCTTGAAGACCGCCTGCAACTGTGTCGGGCCCAAGTGCATGAGCGCCAATCCGACCGCTAGGACCGCGCCGGGCACCCACGCGCCAATCAAGTCGTTGAAGAACTTGGCGATCGTGTCGGTCGCATCGTCGATCTTCATTCAGCGCCTCCTCTGCCCCCGTTGTCAGCGGCGATGGCGGCCACCGCGGCTTCAATCTCCTGGTCCGACAGGAACGGCGCTTGCGCGAACACCAAGCCCTGCTCTCCGTTGAGCTTGGCGGCCAGGTGCCCACGACCCAGCAGGAGCTCTGCGCCCGGCCGGTCGAGCGCGATCTTGGAGGTCGCCTCGCTGGACACCTTCAAGATCAGCCGGTTGCCCAGGTTCTCACGAAGCTGCATGGGCATCACGTCCTTGTCGGGGCGCTGCGCCGCGAAGATCAGATGGATGCCGGCCGCGCGGGCCTTGACGCCCAGCCGCTGCACGGCCGCCCCCACCGCGCCCTTGTAGGCGTCGTCGAGCATCCAGTCCGCGAACTCGTCGTGGACCAAGAAGACCATCGGCAATCGCTCTTCCGGCGAGACCTTGGCGTTGTAAGTCGGCAGATCTCGAGCGCGGGCCTTGGCGAATGCGCGGTAGCGGTCCTCCATCTCCTGAACCAGCGCTTCAAGGACTTCGGCGGCCTTCTCCTTGGTCGTGACGATCTCGTCGCGCATGTGCGGCAAGTCCGCCAGCGGGGCGTAGTCGACGCCCATCTTGGGGTCGATCAAGATGAGCTGGGCAAGGTCTTTGGAGTTCGTCGCGGCGATGTCCAAAATCAAAGCCTGGATCAGCACCGACTTGCCGCTGCCGGTCGCGCCGGCCACCAGCGAATGCGGCTCGTGGGACGAGAGTCCGCCGAACTCGCCGCCGAGATTCAGATACAGCAGAGCGCCGTTGATCTCTTGGAGTCCCAAGAGGAAGGACGTATTGATGCCGGCGACGTTGCGGTTGAGCTCGCGACGCGACCAGAGCTCCCAGAGGGAGACGGCCTGGCGCTTGGAGCCAGCGATCGTCACCACGATTTCACCCGGCTTGGGTTGCACCGTGACCAGGTTGATCGCGTGCGTGGTCAGAAGCTGCGTGCGCTTGTTCTCGATGTCCTCGACGCGCAGCTTGTCGGAGCCGGCCAGTCGCACCAGGCAGCCATTGGGAGTCAGCCGTGTCCCGAGGATCGCGGCTTGCAGCCCATAGCTGTTGAGGGCGGCCTTGAGCTTCTTGGTGACCTCCTGGGCCCACGCCTCACGCTCGGCATCGGATAGCGAGCCGCCCGCGAATTTGGAGGCGACCAGCTCAGCGAGCGCAGCCCCCAAGATGGCGGATGGCGCGGGTTGGAGCGCTGGGGCTTGGGCCGAAGCCGGCGGCGCAGCGTCGGCTTGGGCCGGACTTTGCGGAGGAACCGCAAGCTCTTGCGCCGGAGCGCTGGACTCGGTCGTAGCCGAGGCGTCCTGCGGTTGCTCCGAAGGTGCTTCGACCGAGGCGTTGGCGAGCTGACTCACGGCCGCGAGCCACGGCACGCGCGGCGCTGGCTTCTTGAAGCTGTGGCCGGACCAGGGCTCTTGAGGGCCGAGGCCAGCGCGCGCCTGCAGGCTTCCGGCATTCTTCGCATAGGCCTCGACAAGCTTTCTCAGATCTTCTCGATCGAAGACCTCTTGCCAGGCCTTCACGCCACTCTCATCGAGCAGAGGCTCCTGTTCAGAGGCCGAGCCAGAACCTGCGTCCGAGGTGTGGATGTAGACTTGCGAGTAACCCCGAAGCGAGATCTCAACTTCTCCCTCGCGAAGCTTCGAGCGGGCGCGCTCCATGAGGCCCGTCATGCCAGGCGGAATCTCGGCGTCGATGAGCATGTCGGCCAGGCGAGCCAACCACACGTCGCGGTCAAGTCGACCCGGATCGCCGAACAGGGCCTCGCGGAACTTGTCCAGCGTCTGGAGCAGTTGGTCTTTGGAGCCGCGACGCGCCGCGGCAAGACCATCGGCCCCGACATATTTCGATTCGACGATGGAGATGACGACGCGGATCCCCTCTTCCTTCTCCTCGACATTGATCGCGAGGATGTCGGCGATGCGGCTCTCGGGTTGCGAGAGCCAGCTCGCGTAGTCGTCGAGCAAGAAATAAGCGGTCAACGTCTGGCCACCGCTCGCCTGAGCCTTGAACTCCTCGGCCAGCAGATGGCGACTGAGGACCAGGCCAATCATTTCGCCCGCGGACACGCCGCGCTTGGCCGCGCGCAGCACGATGTCGCCAGAGACGGAGAGCGCATCTCGCTTGGCTTTGTCCGCCGTCTCGGTCAACTCTTCAACCGACAGCGGAAGCTTCAACTCGTCGAGACGGCGACGCACGAGAACTCCCAGCAACCGCAGCTCGGAGGTCGAGCTCACGATCATGTTGCGACCGTTGGTCGAGCCGCGGCGATAGCGGACGACTGTGATGCTGTTGTGCTGGAGCTGGCGCTTGTCGAGCAGCTCGTCATAAGTGGCGACCCATTCGGCCAGCTCGTGAGCGTCTTTGATCAGGGCGGCTAGATCCTTGCTTTGCAGTGAGATGCGCCGGACCGGCAAGAACCGCTTCTCTTGTTCGATGTCCTTGGACATGCATATGGAGGCCACGGAGGTGACGTAGGACCACCCAGAAGCCGTCTGCCATGGGCAGGTCAGGAAAGTGGTCGATTTGAGCTCGTCCTCGCCGGAGACGCTGCGATAGGACCAACGCGAAGGAGCGTGATCAATACTTGGGCGATCGTTGGTCCACGGCACCTCCAGCCACTCCTCGCGGGCCGAGCGGGCGACAACGTCATGCAGGAATGCCACGTCGAAAGCCTTGAAGCCCTGTGCGCTCTCGCTTGGTGTCGACGAGATGGGGCTCACAGCGATCCGCAGCTTCGAGATGAAGTTGTCGCTGGTCTCACTGACCACGGGAAGGTCAGGATCGTCCCCAGCCTTGTTGACCAGTTCGCCGTAGACGCTCCGAAGCTTCGCCTGGTCGGCATGGCGCACCGACACGCTGCATTGAAACTTTCCATCCTCTTGGATCGAGGACAGCTCCCGCACCGTGGCCAGCGGCAGCTCGGCCGCGTCGGCGTTGTAGAGCACCACGCTGAGGTTTGAAGCCTCATGGGGCTGCAAGCCGACGTAGCGCTCCAACAGCTCGCGCGCCTGTTTGGCCGCGGCGGCCGGGTCCACGTCCGACATTGCATCCTCTTCGCCGCGGATGGGGGATTCGAAGAGGCTGTAGCCGTTGACCGTGCTGCTCTCGCTGACAAGCTTCGGCGAGCTGCCCGCATTCAACACCGCGATCTCCGGGTAGAACGGATGGGCGATCTCATCTGCGAGCTCGCGCATGAAGATCTCGCGATCCCCATAAAGGATGCTTTTGCTCGAGAGCAAGTGCGTGGCGAAGGCTGCCACGCGACGCGACTTCACCGCCAGAGCTTTCATGCGCTCCGGGTGCCACGGCGGAATGATCAACGACGGGTTGTCGCCGGCCACACGCACCGTCCCCACCGAGAGAACCTCGGAGACCAGCTTCGAGCGACAGATGTCGCCGCGAGCCTGCGTCATCAGCGTGTTGAGGAGCGCGCCGAACGACTCGGCTTGGCGCATGACTGCCTCGCCGTGCAGTCCAAAGGCGATGAAGTCCTCCATCGCCTTGATGTAGTCCGCCTCGAACAGATCCCAAGCGGCTCGCACCTCGTCGCGCTGGGCCTTGTTGAGCCGGCCATCGTCCTCGAGCTGCTTGATCCGCTTCTTGATCTCCTGCCGCAGGCTGCCAAGCTTGTTCGTCGCAGGAACGAGCGATCCAGCATCGGTCGAATATGTCGCCTCAAGCGAGTTGATGTCGAGAAGCGAAACGTTTTGAACGCCCCCCTTCTTGCTCACAAGCCGCCGATGCACTTCCGTGAATCCGACCGCGCCCTTCTCCACGAGGCGGCGCATGTCCCCGACCATCGACAACCCGATCGCGCCGGGCTTGTAGATCCAGACCAGCTGCGTCTTGTTGAGCCGGGTCTCGGCGCCGCCGGAGACCCTGAGCAGCTCCACGTCGAACTTGATTTGCAGCGCCGCGCGCCCGATCCCTGTGAAAGGCTTGAACTTCTTGTCGCGGCTCTGGGCGATCTCGCGCTCTTTGGCGATGAACTTATCGAATTCAAACAGCGGATCGGGCAGATCGGCCGTGGTCATCTTCGTGACCCTCCAATCCACCTTCGATCCCATCAGCCCACGCAGGCCGCGATACATGGCGGAGAAGTAGCTGCCGGCGTCTTGGTTGAAGCGCTCGCGCCACTCGGTCCGACCTTTGTTGACGGTGAAGCGCAGGATCCGCTCGCCGTTGGCGTCGTCCAAACCTGCATGCAGGTTGTTGACCACTCGCGCAAAGCCGTCGAAAAAGTCCACGCACTCGATCGGCTTGCCGAACAGAGCCTTTTCCCAGCGAGCCATCAGCTTGGAGTCGCGCTCGAGGAATCGGCGGTGAGAAGCGAAAAATTCCTCGTCCTCGGGTGTGAATTCGCCGCGGCGTTCCCGCGTCTTCAGATCTTCCAGATGCTTTCGCCCATCCTGGGACAGCGAATCCTCTTCTTCGCAATCGTGCTCGAAGAATCGAAGCGTCGTGTCAGCCAAGCCCTGAAGCTTTTCCTTCGGCTTGTCGAAGGCGAGATAGACCCCATCGACTTCCCACTCAAATTGGGCCAGCGCCGCAGCGGCGGTTTGGTCTCCGGCCGAAGCCGCAGCGAAGGCCAACAAGGCTTTGCGCGCGCCTTCATCGATCTCATTGACGTTCGCGTCAATCCGCTCTTGAATTTCATCCGGATCCAGAGGCTGACCGTTCTGGCGCAGCTTTTTCAGCAGGGGAGCCCGCTGGTCGAAGAGCTTCGCGAACGCTTTCTGCCAGGGGCCGCGCGCGGTGGCGAACGTCCTGGCATTGGTGAAATAACCGCTGTCCTTGGGCAGTGCAACCCTGGGCAGCGAATAGCCGATGGCGTCCCGAATCGGCAAGCCGCTCGTGGACATGGCCTCGACGACCTCCGAGCAAAACTCGCCGAGCTGCACCAGCGAAAGTTCGGTTGCGTTGAGCAAGCCGCCGATCGCGGCTTGGAAGACCGCGCGATCTTCGGCCACCGGAGAAAGGCCGCCGGTGAATAGGGCCGCGTCGACCCAGGGCTGCGCCTCCGCGCGCATCTCCTTAGCGCCGATCGGCGTGACGTGCGCGAGCGTATCGGCGAGGTTGTGCTCGCTGCCGCTCGCGGTGAGGATCGCCTCCTTCTCCGTGACGGCGTTGTTGCGCACGTAGCCGGCGTTCTCGGCGATCAAGATTTCTGGCGGCAGCCCCTGACCGACCACAAGCGTCTCCGGGATCATCAGATCCATCCGGGCGAACAGATCGGTCTTGGCCATGATCGCGCGCGCCACGGCGGCGACCTGGCTGGACGAGAGCCTGTCGAGGCGGAATAGCGCGACGGTGTCGTCGGCTTCGGACGGTTTTGCGAGGCGCTTGGCGAGGATGTCCGCGCCGACGCGCCCGATGATGCGATCGGTCAGCATTCAGCCTCCACCTCAGACGCGAACGGGTTTTCAACAAAGGAACATGAGTCGGAGAGCCTGCGAACCAAGCCCAAGCCAACAAGCCGGGCTTCGAGGTTGTCGCGGTTTTCAGTGAGCTCCGATTCGTCGATGGCCTTGGCGTCCATCAACCGGGCGCCTTCGACTTCGCCGAACACCAGCCCATAGCGGCTCTTGGCCGCGGCCAGGAATTCATCGAACTGCATGCGCTCGCCGACTAGAGCGATGACGATGGATTTCAGCAGCCGATCGTTGGGCGCATAGCGGTAGCGGCGCGAGAGCCTGCGGGAGCTCAGGCCGATCGCTCGCGACCATGACGCGTGGATCTTGCCGACGTGCTGGGAATGCCTAGTCAGCGCATCCTTGACAAGCCTGTCGATCAAATCGTCGGGCTTGCGGGTCGCGAGGCCTTCTTTGTCTTTGTCGTCGGCCGGCGGCCACTGGAAGGCCTCGCGCAACAGCTTCACCCGCTCAGCATCTGGGAATTCAGCCGAGTCCGCGTCGATCCAAGCCTTCTCTCGTCGGATGGATTCGATGTGCGCGCGGATCGCCTTCTCAGGACAGCCCTGGTTCTGCAAGTAGCTGTCGCTCGACAGAGCCCGAACCTTTCGACCATCCTTGGAGACGATCTCGCAAACGAACTCGACCGGCTCGTCATTCCCGGCGACCCGCTTCGCGCGCTCGATGAAGTAGAGCAACATGTGGAGGCCCGTGATCGCGATCAGGTGTTCCAGGGCGTCGTAGACCGGCATGTCCCTCGACAGGATCGCCAACCAGTCTTCGCAGATGAGATCGAAGCGCGGATTGGAGACTTCGGGCAGATAGCCAGAAGTCCGCGGATCTTCGGGAAGCTGCGGATCACCTTGCAGCGCTCGGGTCAGCCGATTCATCGGCGCCGAGCGATCGAACAGACGCTTGGCCAGGATGTCACCGAGCTCGGCGCCCTTCTTGGCTCGGGTCAGCATCAAGTAGAGCAACTCGCCGGAGCGCGCGAAGAAGCGCCGGTCGTTGCTCATGTTGCCCTTCGCGTCGATCTCCAAGTCTTCGTAGAGGGCGTCGGGCCCGAACGGGAAGACGAACTTCGAGCTCCAGCGCTTGTTACTGCGGGACTCGAACGAGGAGGAGCGCAGCAGCTCGATCGCCTTAGCGAAGTCGTTGAAGCCGCTGAAGGACTGGCGCAGGTAGGCCACATCCGCTTTCGAGTCCCCGTTGCCTGTCTTGCCTTGGTCGAACTTGTCGAACCACTGGCGCCACTTCTCTTCGTCGGAGAGCTTGCTCTCAGCGATGGATTCGACGTAGGGGTTGTTGAAGAGCAGCCCGCGCAAGCGCATTTGGCGCTGCGGCTTGAATCGGACGGATCCGCCCAGCCCCTCATGCGGCCGGAGGGGTTTTTCCAAGTTCGAGCCCAGCACGCCCAAGAACTCGAGCACGGTTAAATGCGGGAGCTGCTCGTCATAGAGCCGATGCCCCCAAATGTTCTCGTCGACGCAGAAGTCGACGCGCTCGATCTTCGGGCGCTTGATGATCTCGCTCATGCCGGAGCCCTCACCGTCACGGGGCGAACCAAGCCGCGCCCACCGGGTTCGATGTCGATGAAGTCAAGGGTCATGGCCGAATCTTGGCCCCCCACCTCGTCGTCGTCCGCGACGCCGTTGCGGCGGACGTTCTCCGCCTTGCGCAGGAGCTTGGCTTTGAAGGCCAGCAAATCCTCCAAGCACTCGTTGGAGAAGCTGGCGGGAAGAGCTCCCTCCGCGACGCGGGCGAGGAACTCATGGCGAATCGGCGTGAGATCGAACTCCACGCAATTGGCCGCGCCCGCGGCGAGCTGAACTTCCAGATACGGGCGGCCCGTCAACTCACGGAGCTTGATCGCCATGCCAAGGCCTTGCTGGCGCCGCGCGGTGGTCTCGTGGTCGCAAAGCACGCTCACCCGGCTTTGCGTGAAGCCGCCGGAGCTGGCGATGAAGATGCGGTCGGCGTTCTCGAGCAACAGGCCCGTCAACACGCGATTGAGGCCCTTGGCGATCCGCGCTCGGACCGCCTCGCTGACTTGCGTCTTCTTCTCCTTCAACGTGTCGATGATGCCAAGGTAGTCGCCCGCGAAGCGGTAGACCGTCATCGACCAGCGCGCGTAGCCCGGCTCGTTGTCTGGCAGCGTGAAGTAGAGCCTGCGGCGTTGGTCTTCCAGCATCTCCATGAACTCCGCCGCCCCGCCGTCCAGCCGAGCCCCCTCGTGACCTTCGAGGTAGTTGTGCTGGGCTTTGAGGAAGTTCTCCGTGGCGCCGTAAACGGAGTCGCTGGCCACCAGCCGAGCAAAATCGGACTGAAGCCGAGCGTCGTCCTTGCCATAGACCAGCAAGCCATCGGCCCCGTTCGAGGTTTCCACTCCGACTCCGAAGGACGCCATGGCCTTGAAGACAGGGCCGTCGAATACCCGGCGCTTGGGAAGGTTCGCGCCGAAAGCGTTGGCGTAGATGCTGGCTTTGCCGATGTGGCCCGCCTCTTGGATCTGAGCCACGTCGGCGCAGGTCATGAGGTTCTCCTTCGCCTCCTTGGCGTCGGAGTATCCGAGGACCATGTTCGCGCAGAGCGCGAGCAGATCCCGCACCGGAAGATGCAACCCGTTGAGCCTGGCGATCTCCACCAAGTCACCGAGGCGACCGGCGAGTTGCCCGCCATCGGCTTCGCCGAGCAGGCGGCGGCGGTTCTCATCGATCGGGCAAACCTTGTCGCCCGCCTTCAATGAGCAGCGGGAGCAGTTGTTCCACTGCGGATGCCCCGCAACGGCTTTGGCGACCTCTTCGATGGTCTTGCGCGTGGTCGCGCGACTGAGGTCGAACACCGCCAGGCGATCAGGAGCTGGACCGGCTTGCACGAAGCACTCTTGCAGCGGCTTGCGCAGCGGATGCCTGCCGCCTTGGCGCTTGCCGAGGATGCGCAGGCGATCCAGGACTTGACCATGGTTAGCCGCCAGGATGATGACTTCGGAGTCATCGCCGCCGAGAACGGACTTTTCCAAGCGTTGCATGGACAGGTCGCTCGACTCGCCCTCGAATTCAGAGAGGTCCTTGACGAACACCGCCAGGCGACCATCCGCCAAGGGCAGCTCCTTCACGTTGCCCTTTGCCGCCCAAGCCTTGGCATCTCCGCCAAGGCGGGTCCACAAGGCCCGGCAGTGATAGGTCTTGCCGTCGCCGGCGGTGCCGGCGATAAGCATCGAGCCTGGGGCCTTGGATTCGACGTGCGCAACCATGGCCTCGAGCAGCGGGGTGGCAAGCTTGATCGGCTCGACCTTGGCCCGGCCGACGGCAGCGGCCACGTATTCGTCGAAAAGCGTTAGGTTCTGGGGCGTCGGGCCGTAGCTGCGTAGCAGCTTGACCCAGGCGCTACTGGGCATATCAGCTACTGGATGCTCTTCTTGGTTTGGCAAGTTTGTTCTCCCTTTCTAGGGGGATTCTGACCTGAATCAACGCTAGCAAGAGCCTTACAGCCAAGGCCACGTCGTGCCCAACGAGCGAATCAGAATTTTTTCAATCACATATGACCTAACTGAACCGTAGAAGACCGGGGCACCGACAGCTGCCCCTGAAGCACTTCACCACGTAGCCAGTTCCTCCGCCCGGAGGAGCTGGCTTTTTTTTCGCCGACACCAAGGAGCCAACTTGTGAGACCCCTCTGCCCTTCCCCGCTCGAAAACCTCGCCGCCTTCGCCATCGCCTTCTTCAGCGGCGCCCTGTCCGTGCTCAGCCTGACCCGCTACATCCACCGCATCCGCAGGGGCGCCCCGGATGCTGGGCGATGACGACGCGGAGTACGACGGCCGCCATGACCAGCATCGGGCGTGGCAAGACCCCACAGCGGCAGCAACGTCCTGCCCCCACTGCGGCTCCCTGCGCCTGACGCAGCGCCGTCTGGCCCGCCGCGTCCTGGGCCTCATCGGCACGCTGGCCGGTGCCGCCGGCTCCGGTATGCGCGCCTGGCGAGGTGCCGAGGCCGGCGGCGTCATTGGCTCCGTCGCTGGTCCACCCGGCATGGCGCTCGGCGCAGTGGCCGGCGCCGTCCTGGGTGCTTTGGCCGGCGGCTCGACGGGCTGCGCCATCGGCGTGCGCCTGGGCGATGCCATCGACAGCCGGCTGCTCAACGACCTGCATTGCCTGGACTGCCGCCACGCCTTCAACAGCGCGATGCCCGCAGAGGCATGAGCCTCGCTTCCTCCCCTTCCATCCCCTCTTTCTCTTCTTGGAGATCCCATGTCCCAACCGCAAAGCCTGGCCTACGCCGGCACGTCCCCCTGGCAGAACCTCGGCAACCCGCTGCCACCGCGCCAGTCCATCGACACCTGGATGCGCTCCGCCGGCATGGACTGGTCCATCTGCTCAACACCCGTGCGCTACATGGCCGAGACCAGCGGCGCGCTCGGCGCCATCATGAGCTTCGAGGAGCAAAAGGTCCTGTACCGCAGCGACACGAAGGAAGCCCTGTCGGTCGTCGGCAACCGCTATCAGGTCGTTCAGCCTCGCGAGGTGCTGGAGTTCTACCGCGACCTCACCGAGGTGTCGGGGTTCGAGCTGGAGACGGCCGGCGTGCTCAAAGCCGGCCGCAAGTTCTGGGCACTGGCGCGCACCGGCAAGCAGGCAGCGCTGAAGGGCACGGATGTCGTCAAGGGCTATCTGCTGCTGGCCACGTCCTGCGATGGCAGCCTGGCTACGACGGCCACGCCGACGACGATCCGGGTGGCCTGCGCCAACACGCTCAACATCGCGCTGCGCGAGGCCGTCGGCGCGATCAAGGTGCCCCACAGCACCAGCTTCGATGCCGAGGCCGTCAAGCGTCAGCTGGGCGTGGCCGTGTCGCAATGGGACAGCTTCATGTACCGCATGAAGATCCTGGCTGAGCGCAAGGTCAAGAGCCACGAGGCCATGAACTACTTCCTGCGCGTCATCTGCGAAGCCGGCCCGTCCGCACCGTCCAGCGGTGCCGACAAAGCGCCCACACTGAGCAACGAACGGGCCTTGGCCAAGGTGCAGGAGATCTTCGACGGTCGAGGCCGGGGGGCGGAGCTTGCCGCCGCCAAGGGCACGGCCTGGGGACTGCTCAACGCCGTCACCGAGTTCGTGGATCACGAGCGCCGCGCGCGCAGCCAAGAGTACCGGCTGGACAGCGCCTGGTTCGGTCAAGGGGCGCAGCTCAAGCAGCGCGCGCTCGAACACGCCCTGGCGCTGGCCGACTGACCCGTTTGACTTGCTGTCGGCACAAACGCCCCGGCCTCGTGCCGGGGCGTTGTGCTTTTCAGGGTCTCCTCTTTCATCCATCCGGTCGATCCGCAGCGCTGCTGATCGGCAAGGCGGCGTTCGCGCCGAACCTGGAACCTTATGCAAATCCAACCTTCGGACTTCACACCGACCTCCGCCGTCGCGTCGAACGCCCTGCAGTTCAGCCATCGTTTCGACCTCGGCGCCATCGTCGTGTCGCCCCAGGCATTGCGCGCCATGCAACGCTTTGGCACCGATCCCAGCACGCTCGTGCATCGTCACGCTTCGGGCGACTGGGGCGACATCGGCACCGAAGCGCAGCTGGCCAACGAACGGGCTTTGAGCTCGGGCGGGTGGCTGGTGTCGATGTATGTGCTGCGCTCTCCCATCGGCGCCCACCCTCGCCGCCAGAGCCTGTGCGTCGTGACTGAGGCAGGTGGCAGGTTCACGACCTTGCAGCTCCTGGACGAGGTCCGACAGGAGCCCTCATGAGAGCAGCGCATTCCTCTGGCGGCGCGCAGTCACCGGGCGCAGCACCCCGACTCGTCCACGAGCATGTCGCCGGCCTGCGCTTTGATCGGGAGCCCTGCCACGCCGTTCTCACGTCGGGAGGGCTGCGCTGGACACCTTTGGCCTGGCCTTGCGAGGACGACTCGGCCGCAAGCCAATCCGATGCCTGCGCGATCCGCCATGTGCTGGGCCTGCTGGCGCTGCGCAAGGTCGGCCCGGCGGAGATCGGGAACCTACGGCGGCGGCGTGACGGCTGGCGGCTGCCAGGCCTGCGGGCGCGTGCCACGATGCATCAGGATCGCCCCTTGCAGGATTTGGCTGTCCAGGCCCGAGAAGCCATCCGGCACGGCAGGATTTGCCAGCTGGAGATCCGGACCGCGTCGGCGCAACGGCTCGTGACGATCACGGGCGTCGAGGTAGAGGCCGGCCATGTGTCGCGCATCCGCGCCCTGCTCGTGCTGGACCCGTCCGACGCCCAGCCCTGGGCCTGCGGGCACAACGCCCGACTGCCCACCACGCAGACCTCGGAGGCCGTGACCGTGCATCAAACCACCGGGCACCTGCTGCGCTGCCGGATTGGCCGCTTGATCGAATGGTCAGCGTCGTAATCGTCAGGCGTCGCCCACCTCTTCCCCCACCTCGCCCCCCTGCACAGGCCTCGGTCCGCAATGTCGGACCGAGGCTTTGTGCCGTCTGGGCCTCATCTCGGAGATCACATGGCACCCGCCCTTCCCTCAACGGCGCAGGACGCCGCGCCGCTGTGCCGCAAACCGGCGCTCAAGCTCGTCAAGACGCAGACGCTGGACCGCGATCAATGGCTGGCCGTCCGCAAGCGCGGGATTGGTAGTTCGGACGCCGCTGCAGCGGTCGGCCTCAACCCCTACAAGTCCCAACTCGAACTGTGGATGGAGAAAACCGGTCGCGACGCCGGCCTGCCCAAGATCGACCCAGAGGACGACAGCACGCCGGTCTACTGGGGCACGCTGCTGGAGCACATCGTGGCGGCGCAGTACACGCGCCGCACGGGTCATCGCATCCGGCGGGTCAATGCGGTGCTGCAGCATCCAACTGAGCCCTGGATGCTGGCAAACCTGGACCGCGAGGTCATCGGCGTGCCGGGCGTGCAGATCCTGGAGTGCAAGACGGCCGGCATCAACGGCGCCCGGCTGTGGCGCGACGGCGTGCCCGAGTACGTGCAGCTGCAGGTCATGCATCAACTGGCCGTCACGGGCAAGCAGGCCGCCGACGTGGCCGTGCTGATATGCGGGCAGGAACTCCGCATCCACCGCATCGATCGCGACGAGCGGCTGATCGCCCAGCTTGTTGAGCTGGAGCGGCGTTTCTGGCGCTGCGTGGAGCTGGACATCGCACCGTCGGCGGATGGCTCGGATTCCGGCCACCAGGCCTTGCAGGCGCTGTATCCCCGGGACGACGGCAACGTTCTGGACTTCAGCGGCGACCTCGTGATGTCGGCGCTGTTCTCTGACCTGCTGGCGGTACGCCAGGTACTGAAAGCGCAGACCGAGCAGGAGGCCCGCATCAAGCAGGCCATCCAGCAGCGCATGGGCTCCGCAACCCGTGCGGTCTTCGAGACCGGCGAGGTGAGCTGGAAGCGCAGCCAGGACAGCGAGGTGCTGGACACCGCGAGGCTATGCCGGGACGAGCCGGAGCTGGCGCGCTGCTTCATGACCACCAAACCAGGATCGCGCCGCTTCACGGTGCATGACGACAACGACCGGGCTCAGCCCTTCCATTTCAACGACAAGGAATCTCCATGCTCAAAGGCCTCGCCTTGACCCCGCCCATCGTGGGGCGCATCTCCATCGGCAAAGTCGTCGAACGCGGTGACAAGCGCCTGCCCGAGAAGGATGACGAGTTCACGATCACGACACAGGTTCAGACCAAGGACGGCTGGCTGCTGCATCCGCTCAATGAGAGCCTGCGCGGGAAGCCCACGGGTTCGGACCGCTCTGCCAAGCTACGCAGCATCCCCGTGCGGCTGCTGTTCGACGATCCCGAGCTGAGCCTGCGCGCCAGCTACACGCGCTTCGACCGGAAGTCCGGCCGGCCGCTGTGCGTGGGCAACGGTGAAACCTGCCGGCGGGTAACTGCCTCGGGCACGCAGTCGCTTCCCTGCCCGACGCCGGACGGCTGCGAGTTCGCCGACCGGCAGTGCCGGCCACTGGGACGGCTGAATTTGCGCATCGACGGTGGCGAGGAAGCCGGCGACGAGTTGGGGAGTTTCGTGTTCCGCACCGCAGGGTTCAACAGCATCCGCACGCTGGCGACCAGGCTGCGCTACTTCGCCGCTGCGTCCGGCGGGTGCTTGTCGACCTTGCCCGTGGAGCTGCGGTTGCGCGGCAAGTCCACGACGCAATCGCATCGCGCGCCGATCTACTACGTCGACCTGACGCTGCGGTCGGGCATGAGCTTGGCCGAAGGCGTGCGTCAAGCCAGGGCCGATTGGGAGGCCAGGCGCAGCAGTGGGGTTGACCAGGCCGCGCTGGATCAGGCGGCGCGAGAGGGGGCGGCGCTCGGAGCGTTTGAAGAATCAGCGGAGGAAGCCAGCGCGATCCTGGAGGACTTCTTCCCGCCAGACGAGGGCAGTGGCGGCGCAACGGAGACGGGACATACCTCAGCCGTCAAACCGGGCCTAGCCGACAAGCTGGCGGGCAGGCTCGACGCAACGCCTACGCCGTAGCCTGGCTTCCTTCGGGATCGAACAGCTCCCGTGCATCCACCCCCAGCGCGTCAGCGATCCGCTGGATGTTGCGGATGCCCAGGTTGCGGCGCTTGCGCTCGATGCCGGAAATGTAGGTGCGGTCCAGGTCGCAGAGGTCGGCCAACGCTTCCTGCGACAACTGCTTGTCCAGCCGCAGCCGCTTCATGTTGTCGGCAAACAGGCGCAGCAGTCGGTCCTCGTCCGCAGGCGCCGGCACCGCACCGCGCCCACGCGGGCTGAGTGGCTTCTTCTTGCCTGTCGAACTTGCGGATCGTGCGGCGGTTTTCACGCCGGCGATCCTCTGGACCTGATGACAATAGGACTACGGACTATGAGTCACACATGTCCAGCTCGCCGCCGATCCATACACCCGCACCTGCTCTGACAAAGGACTTGGCCCACGCTAGGCAAGGCTGTTTTTCTTGGCCGAAAACGTGACTCAAAGGCAACACAAGGGAGCTTCAAATGACATCAAACACCACATCCCAGGAGACTGCCTGGTACTACGAGGGCGGCGGCGAACGTCGTGGCCCGGTTTCACAGGAGCAAATCCGGGTCGTCGCAGCCGGGGGCGGCCTGTCTGGCTCGACGCTGGTTTGGCGCAGCGGCTGGCCGGACTGGCGGCCCATCAACGCCACGGAACTGAGACACCTCGTGGCACCGGCGCCGCGTGCAACGAATGCGGGCGCTGGCGACGCTGGTAATACCTGGCACTACGAATGGGGCGGCCAACGGCTCGGCCCCTTCACTGCTGCGCAGATGCAGGGCTTGATTGCCAACGGCTCACTGTCCCGCGGAACCCTGGTCTGGCGCGCGGGCCTGGATGCCTGGACGCCCATCGAGAGCACCGAGCTGGGCGAGCAGCTGACGCGCAACACGCCTCCGCCGCTCGATGGCACGCGCGTGAACAACAACGTCGTCTGGCTGCTGGCCCTGTCGCCGGTGTTGATCGGCATGCTGCGCTACGTCGTCGCGCTGATGGCGACCGGTGGCAACGAGACCCGGGCGGATCAGCTGATGGAGCAGAACGCCTACTGGGTGCTTGGGCCGGTGATCAGCATCGCCCTGTGCTACTGGGACGTATCGGTGCTCAAGAAGGCCGGCGTCAACACCCAACAACTCGGCCAAGTCTGGCTCGTGCCGGTCTATCTATTCAAGCGGGCCAAGGCGCTGGCGCAGAGCCCTGTCTATGCCTGGGTCTGGATCGGACTCTTTGTGCTGGGGCTGCTGGCGGGCGTCTGACTTCAGGTCTCCACACGCACCAGCCGCCCGCCCTGCGCCCTCCGACTTCTTCTTCCTACCCCATCCACCATGAACGATCACAACAACGCTTCCGGCAGCACATCGCCCGACGTGCCGCCTCCCCTGCCCTCCAACCGGCCGAGCATCGGTGCGGCGACGCCGTCGAAGGACGTTCGACCGCCCGCACCGTCCCAGCCTGTCACAGCTCGCCCCGACGAGCCGCTACCCGCCGGTATCAAGGGCTGGTGCTGGGGCGGTTTCCTGCTGAACTGGGTCTGGGCGATCCGCTTTCGAGTCTGGTGGGGCCTGCTGGCCTTCGTGCCACTCGTTGGCCTGGCCGTGCCCTTCTGGCTCGGCATCAAAGGGCGCGAGCTGGCCTGGCGCCGGGGCGAATGGAGCAGCGTTCAGGCGTTCAACGACGTGCAGCGCAAGTGGTCCATCGGGGGTGCGGTGGTCGCAGTTCTGGCCGGCCTGGTCTACGGTGGCAGCTTCGCCTACGAGAGGTGGCAGGCACATCAGGCCGAAGCGGCCACGCAAGGTCCGGGCATGACGCCGGAGCAAATGGCCAAGGTCATATCTGAGCCCGTGGATCTCAAGCAACTTGGCGTTCAGCCATCGCCATCGGCGTCGGTGGCGGCTTCCCCGCTGGTGGAGCCGTATTCGGTGCTACCAGAGGCAAGCACGATGGCCGTGCCGGTGGTCGGCAGGTCGGGGCCGTTCAACGTCTACGCCATCGAACCCAAGGACGACCTCGACGCCCTGAAGTACTTCGTTGGCCACACGGTCTATCAACCACAGGAACTGGCCCAGTTGCTGCCCGTCATCGAGAAGGTGGCAGCTGACCACTATGGCCTGACCTGCGAGTACCTATGCGCCGACGCGCAAGGCAACATCGTTGGCCGTACGAGGATCCACACCGATCGCGGCGGCGCCAAATAAAGACCAGCGCCATAACGCGACGACAGCACAAAGCCCAGGACGCTCGCGCGTCCTGGGCCTTTGCCGGCCTTCATCTTTTGTCGCCAAACGCCATAGCCGCAAACTCCAACGCCCAGCCTGTGTAGATGCACCCGCGCTGTCTCCCGGCACCGCATCTGGCGTTGATGTCAAGATTAGGGCGACGACAACAATCAGGCGCAGCCGATGGCACTCAGGGACGAAGTACCGAAGGTCGGGATCTACATCGACTTCGAAAACCTGCACGCGACCTTCGCCGACGCCCAGTTCGGGGATGGGTCGTACCGGGACAATCGCATGTCAGTTCAGCCGATGTTCTTCGACATCGCGCCGATCCTTCATTACGCGGCCTCGCTTGGCGACATCGTCATCTGCAAGGCCTACGCCAACTGGCAGTTTTTTTCCAACTACCGGCATGTACTGAACGAAGGGTCGGTCGACCTGATCCAGCTGTTCCCGCGCGGGGCAAACATGAAGAACTCCGCCGATATCCGGCTCGCGTTGGACTGCTTGTCAGACGTTCATAGCCACGACCATCTCTCACACGTTGTCATCGTCTCCTGCGACTCTGACTTCATACCGCTCGTTCAGCGCGTCAAGCAAGCAGGCCGCTTCGTTGCTGGCGTCGGCGTAACGGGACGCAGCGGGAGATTCCTGGTCTCGGCCTGCAATGAGTACAAGTTCTACGAGAACCTGATCCCTGCGGCTCCCACTTCGACAGATGGATCTGTGGCGGCCCAACCTGGGACGCCGGCCGTGACGCCACCCTCGGAGACTTCAGGGGGCGAGAGTAGATCCGAGGCAACAGCCGCCGAACCCGGATCTTCGACACCATCCTTGGTCGAGCTTGAGCCCGTATTACTCGAAGTCATGCGCCAACTCGCTGAACGCGAGGACAACTACATTTTCTGCGGCAAGGTGAAACTGGGCATCAAGCGCAGGCTGCCAGCCTTCGACGAGCAAGCTCTCGGCTTCACGTCGTTCAAGCAGTTCCTGCAACGCTTTCCCGAGTTGGTCACCTTCGTCGATCACGATGGTGGTGGACATGTAGCTCTCGTAGAGCCAGCTGCAACAGGCGAGTCCGCCACGCAAGACCTTTTCAGCCAGCCAAAGCCAGAGCAGTAGCCTGCCTTGCCGATGAAGTGTGGCCGCACGGCAAGTCCACAACGCAGCACAGCAGCGCGGCAACCTACTACGTCGCCTGCTCCCGCCAAATGCGGACGACGCGCGCGACGGCCCTCGCCCGCTCTTGGGCGATGCCGAGGCTCGCCCAAATAGCCCTAACGGTCGGCTTGACTTGGCCCAACTGGATTTGGGTCCAGACTTGGGCGGCCAGGGCCTGCACCTTCCGCAGCTCGGGGACGTCATCGTGACAGAGCTCGGCAGTCACAGTCTCTGCTGGCGACGACGTGGCTGACGGCGTGACTGCCTGGGGCACGGGCTCAGGCGCCGGTAACACGTTGACGTGACCGTCTTCAGTCCTTGTGGCCCGGGCCGTGCCTGACCGCGTCAGGCCGAGCATCACTTGCCTCCCACGCCCCGGCAAGACCAGGTACCGACACAAGGCACCTATGCCTTCGAGGATCACGGACACGGGCAGCACCGTGATTGAGTCAGCAACCGCTGGACTCATCCCGAAGTCACGCTGGAGTCTCGATGTGACCGGATCGTCACGAAGCGCCTCCTTGCGTTGGCGGAGCCTGTCCTGCGTGACTTGCCAGCGTCGCGCTTCCTCCTCTTCGGCCTCCAGCGTAGCGAGCCGTGACTTGAGCGCGACGTGACGGATGTTGAGCGATGTGCAGTTAGCTTCACAGTTCGCTTCGGCAAACCGGGCCTGCATCCACTTGGTCCGCACGCTGGACTCCTCGTCGAGAATCGCCGAAAGGTTGCGCTTGGGCTCGATGGAGGTCGAGACCGAGCTCAATTCCACGGCCGCAATGCGGTGATCGGCGCGACGTGTCTGGATTGAGCATCTGCTCCCTGCTTTTCCTCCCTGAGCAGGCGCCCGCGATGACAGCGCCGGCGTTCAGACCCTCGGCAAAGCCGGGGGTCTTTCTTTCCAGTGCAGCGCTTACGACCGCTTCTGGCTGTTCAGAGTTACCCGCGTCAAAGCGCGTAGCGACCGCTACGATCGCAAGTGGACATTCTTCGGCCGGCTCTTTCACAACCGCATTTTTAATGACCGTCCGCTTGTTATCCCGATGCTGGAGGGCGGGCGACGTCGAGTTGCACGCTTGTCCAAGAATGCGGGCTGTCCCTAAAGGGAACCGTCGATCAGAGCCTGCGCGGCTCTCCAATCAGCTGTGCCAAAGCCTTCTGTGAAGCGGGAGAACACGGGCTCCAGGATCGCCCTGGCTTCTGATCTCCGATCGTGCCGTTGCAAGTGGCGCGCAAGACTCGTTGCAGTTCGGAGTTCCCACGATGCTGCCTCGTTCTCGCGGGCGAGGGCGAGTGAACGTCGCAGCAGCCGTTCGCCTCCATCGCGTCCAACAGCGGAGCTTCCTCGTAGCGCGCGCTCGCCCTGCAGGCGCAAGGCCTCGGCGGCGCACCAGCCCACCAGGCCCGAGTCGACTCGTTGAATGCAGCGCGGCGTCAGCCAGCGGTCATCCAGTGTGGCGAGATGGTCGGCCAGTACCGGCTCAGGTTCCTCGAACCAGCTGGCATCGGCAGTCGGCGGCACCTGCCCGCCATCGCGCAACAACACCATGGTGCGCAGACCGCGGCTCCAACGCAGCCAGTGCGAAAACCCGAGCAGCTTCTCAAGATCGGCCAATTGTGCAGCCAACTGCCTTGCCGGCTCGATCAATCCGCTCCACAACGCGATGACGAGCGAGCCCATCACGATGACCTGGCACTGCGCCAGCGGCGAATCGGTGAGCGCGTGCTCGATGGCTTCCTCGGCCATGGCAGCGGCGCTATCGGGGCGGCCCTGCATCCACAGCGTTCGAGCGAGTACCACGCGCATGGACACTCGCAGCTCGACGGGCGATGGGTTGTAGCTCAGAGGAATGGTCCGCCAAGCCTCACCCAGGACGCCACGGGCCTTCCCGGCAGCCTCGGTGTGTCGACCGGCGAAGTGCAGCGTCTGGGCCTGGATGCGCGCCGCGACGAGACGGGCGACGGGATCCTCGATGCCTTCGGCGAGCTGCTCCAGCTTGTTCGCCCAGACGGCACTGTCCTTGAAATCGCCGCGCAGCACGGCCATGGCCCACATGCCGTTGACGCCGGAAAACCGTTGCAGCGTCTGGTCTGCGCCGGTCAGCGATGTGGCCGCCGTCTCGAGCGCGGGAACGATGGACACGCCACGGCCCATGCCCAGGCAGGCAAGCAGGAAGGTCATCCGCCGGCGTTGCGCCTCGGCCAGGGTCGCATCGAGCGTGCCTCCCAAGTGGTCGACACCTTCCGCGATGGCGTCGATGGCGCGCTGCACCCGCTCGCTGAACTCGTCGACCAGCAGCATCTGCCGTCCGATCGCGAAGCCGGCGATCGTCAGCTCGACACCCAGCGCCATATCGCCGTCCGGCGTGAAGGCCCAGTCGAGTGCAGCGCGAATGTCGTCGATCAGCGGTGCGTAGCGGGAGATCCAGCTTTGTCGCGTCATGCGGTTCCAGGCGCTGTCGGCCTCGGCTAGCACGCCGGCCAGCCAGTGCGCGTGGCGCAGGCTCACGGCCTTGCGCTCGCCGGCCTCGTCCAGCTTCTGGCCGGCGTAGGCGCGCGTGGTGTCCAGCAGGCGCCGCACATCGGGGTCATCGCCGCGACCCGGCGCGACGAGCGACTTGGCGACGAGGTCGAGCAACGTGTCGTGCACCTCGTTCGCGCCGAGATGGCCGTCAGCCACGACTTGCGCAGCCATCGCCGTGCTGAAACCGCTGCGGAACACCGACAGCCGGCGCAGCACCGTCTGCTCCACGGGCGAGAGCAGTTGATAGCTCCATTCGAGCAACGCCGCCAAGGTACTGTGGCGCGCCGGCGCATGGCGACGCCGCACCGGGAGGTCCAACAGCAGGCTCTCCAGCTGCTGCGACAAACCGGCGAGGCCCATCGAGCCGACCCGCGCCGAGACGATCTCGATCGCCAGTGCGATGCCGTCCAGCCGGGTGCACAGCGAAATGAGTTGCGGCACGTCGGCGTCCGCTGGCGTGAAGTGCGGTGCGGCGGTCCGCGCGCGTTCGACGAACAGGCGCAGGGCCGGGAACGTCATGGCCTCGGGAAGGGAGAGCGCCTCGCCGGGCTGCGGCAGCGCGAGCGGCGCGAGCCGGTAGAGCCATTCGCCGCGGGCCCGCAAGGGCTCGCGACTGGTGGCCAGCACGGCCACACGTGAGCCGGCACCGCCGAGCGCCTCGGCCAACTCGGCAGCGGCGTCGATGACGTGTTCGCAACTGTCCAGCACGACCAGCGCGTGCCGCTCGTTCGCCCATTGCTGCAGCACGGTGGACGCCGAGGTGTAGTCGGTGAGACAGCCGACGGCGGAGGCGACGCGCTGCGCGAGCAGCGTCGGATCGACGACGGGCGCCAGATCGACGACGTAGACCCCGTCCGGATAGTCGGACGCCGCGGCATGCGCAGCGGCGAGCGCCACGGTGGTCTTGCCCATGCCCCCGGCAGCGAGGACGGTGACGAAGCGCTGCGCCTTGAGCTGCGCCACGACGCGCGCGATCGCCTCCTCGCGGCCGAGGATGTCCAGGCGCCTCGCCGGCAGCGCGGTGCGCGGGGCACTCGCGCGGCTCGCATCCACCAGCGCGAAGCGCGGCTCGGCATCGTCGGGATACCAGGCCACGTACCACGCGTCGGAATGCATGCCGAGCGCGTTGTTGATGTCGCCGACCTGTGCGCACAGGCGCTCGACATCGCCGCCCGGCTCGCTCAGCCCCGACGCCTCCAGCTGCGCCACCGACACGCCCGCCGGCGTGGCGGCGATCGCGGCGAGCAGCGCGACGGCCGGCTCGTCCAGCGCGACGGCGCGGGCGCCGACATGCAAGCCGGGCGGTGCGCCTCTGAGCAGGAAAGGCCCGAAGGCGAGTGTTTCGGTCTCGCTCATCACCTGTGCAATGGGTTTGTCGGAGCCGGTCATGGTCTCACCCACCATGACGCCGAGGCGTGAATTTGCGTGAATCCTGCGGAGGCCGGAGATCCGCAGCGCCCGCAGTGGGTATGGTGGCGAAGCATTCCGCCCGACCCTCTGCCCCCTGCCACCCCATGGCCTCCTTGCCGACCTCCGACCTCGCCGAACGCCTGGACCGACTGCCCGTGACGCGGCTGCATGTGATGGCCATGTTGATGTGCGGCATCGGCATGACGATCGACACGCTCGAGATGGCGTTCGGCGGCGTGCTGGGCACCGTGTTCTCGGCGCAATCGCCGCCTGTGCCGCCGGGCGAGCTGGGCCTCCTGCTCTCGGCGGTGTTCATCGGCGCGGTGATCGGCGCCCCGCTGCTGGGGTGGTGGGCTGACCGGCAAGGTCGGCGCGTGGCGCTGATCGGCGTGATGGTGTGGATCTGCCTCGCGTCGCTCGGCGCCGCAGTGGCCGACGGCGTCGGGCAGCTCACGCTGTGCCGCTTCCTCGGCGGCCTCGCACTCGGCGGCTATCCCCCCATCGTCATCGCCTACCTCACCGACCTGCTGCCTCCGCAGCGGCGGGCCTCGCTGATCTTCCTGAGCCTCACGCCGGCGCTGTTGGGGCCGCCCGCCGCGATCTTCATGGTGCGCTGGCTCGCGCCGCTGCAGCCGCTGGGGCTCGAAGGATGGCGCTGGGGGTTCCTCGTGGGCTGCGCGTGTGCCCTGGTGTCGGCCCTATCCTTCCTCGCGCTGCCGGAATCGCCGCGCTGGTTGCTCGCGCGCGGCCGCAAAGACCAGGCCGAAGCGGTGCTGCGCGGCTTCGAACGCTCGGCCACCGTGCTCGCCATGCCGTCTGGCTCCCAGGCTGCGAGTGAGCTGCCGGCCCCTGCCGACTCACCCTCCTCCGTCCCCATGCGACGGCGCTGGCTCGCCGTCGTTGGCCTGTTCTCGCTGAGCCCCTGGGCGACCATCGCCTTCCCGCTGCTGACCGGCGCCGTGCTCGCCCAGCGCGGCTTCAAGCTGGACGCCGCGCTGCTCATATTCGGGCTGTCGTCGATGGGTCCGATGGTGGGCACCTTGGTCGCGTCCACCGTGATGGACCGCTTCGACCGCCGGCTCGCCATGGCGGCCTGCGTCGTCGCCATGCTCGCCTGCGGCACGGCCTTCAACTTCAGCACGGGCACCGTGGCGTTGATCGTCGCGATGGGCCTGTTCAATCTCTCCGTGGCCCTGTATGTGCCATTGCTCACGGTCTACAGCGCCGAGCTGTTCCCGACCTCCCAGCGTGCATCGGCCAGCGCCATCGCATGGGCGATCAACCGACTGGGAGGTGCGCTCGGGCCGCTGCTGCTGGTGCCCACGCTGCGCAGCGCGGGGCCCGCCGTGATGTTCGCCGTCGTCGCCGTGAGCCTGTTGGCGACGCTGGCGGTGCTGGCCACATCGCCCCGCGGTCTCGAACGGCAGGCGGTCAGTTGACGGTGTCGCAGGCGGCCAGCAGTGCCCTCGCGCGTCGCAGGTCGGCCGTTGCGCCACCCTCGGTGATCCCGGCCAGCGTTTCCTGAAGCAGCGCCCGGGCCGGCTCGGGCCTGCCGGCGCCCTGCCAGTGCGCCGCGAGGCTGGTCGCGGCGCGCAGCTCCCACGCGCGCGCGCCCTGGCTGCGCGCCAGCGACAGGGCGCGCAGCAACAGCGGCTCGGCTTTCAGGCGCTCGCCCTCGACGCGCCACACCTCCGGTGCGCACCAGCCCACCGTGCCGGCTTCCACCCGCGCCAGCGCGGCCGGCCCCGCCAGTTCTGGCGCCAGCGTGGCGAGCATGTCCGACTGCTTGTCGCTGCCGCGATCCGTGTTGCCGAGCCGGGCGCGCAGCGCCTCGACGTCATGGCCGCGCCGTGCGAGCACTTTGCAGTAGCTGTGCGGCCAGGCGATCCAGAAACTCTGGCAATGGGTCAGATCGTGGTCCACGAGCCGGGCCAGGAAGGACAGCGCCTGCGCGTCGTCCCCGCGCCAGAGCAGGATGGGCATGATGGCCAGCGACAGCGCGTGGCTCAGCGCGAAGGGGTGGGCGCCCTCGCAGAAGCGCAGCAGCTCCAACGCGCGGTCGAGCGCCTCGTCGGCGAACCCCTGCATCCAGCGGATGCGGGCCTGCAGCGTGCCCATCGACACGGGCAGCGGCAACTGCGCGTAAGAACCGGCTCGCCACGGGCCGGCGTGTTCGAGCACGCGCAGGCAGCGCTTCCACGCGGCGTCGTGCTCGCCGAGGTGGTGCCGGCCGAGTGCGTCGAAACGCCATCCCACCATCGTGGCCGCCGCGTGGGTGGGGTCCAGCGGATCGACCGGCAGCGCCGCGCAGCGCGCCGCGCGCAAGACGACGGTCGGATAGTCGCCCCGGCCGAAAGCGTTGACGCACAGCGCGAACAAGGCGATGCGCTGCTGTTCGGGCGATCCGACGCGGCTTGCGAGGTCTTCGAGTCGCGAGGTGGCGTCGGCGGGGACGGGGTGGTCCAGCAGGCATTGGCCACTGACCATGCACAGCAGCGCCAGCAGCCGAAGCTCCAGGCCGGTTTGCGGCTCCCGGTGCGATCGCAACGCGGTAAGCGCCGCGAGCGCACGCGGCAGGAACTCGTCGTTGAGCCCGATCTCCAGTTGCAGGCGCCCGGACTCGATCATGAGTTCGGCGCCGAGCACGGGATCGGCACCGGGGCCGTGGGCCCAATCCAGCGCCGCGCGCACGTCGGGCATGGCAGCGGCATGCGCAGAGCGCCACAGCGCCAGCGTGGTGCGCGGGTCGCGCAGCTCCGCGTTGGCGCGGGCGAGCGCGTCGCGCATGCTCACGGCATGGCGCCGCGCCACGTCCTGCGCATCGCCGTCCTCGGCGAGCCGCTCCGCGGCATAGAGCCGGGCCACGAACAGCAGCCGGTAGCGCGCGGCACCGCCAGGCTCCAGCACGACCAGCGAGCGCGAGACGAGGTCAAGCACGCAGGCGATCACCCGAGGCTTCGGGATCCGCTCGCACCCGGCCACCTCCGCCGCGGCCTGCAGGTCGAAGCTCGAACGGAAGACCGACAAGCGGTGCAGCACGGTGCGTGTATCGGCTTCCATCAGGTCGTGGCTCCAGTCCAGCAGCGCCTGCAGCGTCTGGTGGCGCGGCAGCGCGGTGCGGCGGCCCCGGCGCAGCAGGCGAAAGACGTCGTCCAGCCGATCCGCCAGCGCCTGGATGCCGAGATGGCCGACGCGCGACGCCGCCAGCTCGATGGCCAGCGGCATGCCGTCCAGATGGCGGCAGATCCGTATGCTGGCGGCCAGGTTTGCGGGCGTCAGGAGAAAGTCGTTGGCACTCGCCGTCGCACGCTCGACGAAGAGGCGCAGCGCCGCGAAGGCCAGCGCGTCCTCCACGCTCGACGCCGTCTCGAGGGGCGGCACCGCCAGGGGGTCCAGCCGATAGATAGCTTCCGTCTCGGCCTCGAGGGGTTCGCGGCTCGTGGCGAGGATGCGAACCCGCGGCGCGATGCGCAACACGCGTTCCGCGAGCCCCGCGGCCGCGGCCGCCAGATGCTCGCAGTTGTCCAGCACGATGAGCAGGTCCCGCGGCGCCAGTGCCTCGTCCAGCAGGGGCCACGGATCCGACTCCGGCACGGCGACACCCGCAGCTGTCGCCAGTGCATGCGGCACCAGCGCCGCATCGTCGAGTGGCGCGAGGTCGACGAAGCAGGCGCCGTCGGCATGCCGGGCGGCCGCGGCGAGCGCCAACGCCACGGTGGTCTTTCCCATCCCGCCGGGCGACACGATGGTGACCAGCCGGGAGCGTTCCAGCTTGGCCGTCAGCACGCCCAACTCCTGCTCCCGCCCGACGATGCCCGTCAGCCGGGAGGGCAGCAACTGAGGCGACATCGGCGCGGCAACTGCAGGCACCAAGCTCGCGGCGTGCTTTCGCGTGACGTGCATGACGAAGCAGTAGCCCCGCCCGGGCAGGCTGGCGATGTATCGCCTGCCGTCCACGCCGTCCCCCAGCGCCTTGCGCAGCGCCGACATGTGCACGCGCAGGCTCGATTCCTCCACCACGGTGCGAGGCCAGACCTGCGCGAACAGGTCGTCGTGGCTCACCACGTCGCCCGCGCGCTCGACCAGCGCGACGAGCAGGTCCAGCGCGCGGCTGCCGACACGAACGGCGTTGCCGCCTTGCATGAGACGCTTGCGCGCCGGATCGAGCGTGAACGGCCCGAAGCTCAGCACCCGCTCGAACGCCGGGTCCGGGGCAGAGCCGCTGACGCCAGGCATGGCTAGAAGTCGTGCCGCACTGTCGCGAGCCAGGTGCGCGGCGCGTTGTAGTTGGCCGCGTCGACGTCGACCGACGGGATCATCGTGTGCAGCACGACGTTGCTGCGGTTGGTGGCGTTGCGCACGCGCACCGACAACGTCCAGCGCCGCTCGGGACTCGCCCAGCTCGCGCCGAGGTTCACATACGTCTGCGGCTCGATCGCGATCGCTGGCGTGTTCTGCACGTCGGCGAACTGCTTCGACAGGTGCTGCAATGTCGCGTTGAACTCCAGCGACGACCCGTCCGCCATCGGCTGGACGTGGCCGAAACGCGCCGAGAGCGACACGTGCGAGGCATACGGCAGTTCGTTGCCCACGTAGTTGCTGAGCGCCGCACCCGTCGGGTTGGCGAACTCCTCGATGCGGCTGCGCAGCAGCTCCACGGCCAGCGCCACCTCGGTGCGCGCGGCGAGCTTGGCCGCGAAGTCCATGTCAACGCCGTAGGTCTTCGCCCGGCCGGCGTTGACGAGCACCTGGTCCGGCACCAGCACGCCGTTGATCACCGTGTTCTGCAGCCCGGCGAGGTACTCGCCGTAACGGTTGTAGAACAGCGCCACATCGGCCGTCAGGCGCCCGTCCGCGAGGCGCCATTTGCTGCCGAGCTCCCAGGTGCTCACCTTCTCGGGACGGGTGGCGTACGTCGACGCGATTTCGGACGCGGTCGCCCGGTTGAAGCCGCCGAACTTCTGGCCCATCGCGAAACTGGCGTACAGGAAATGGTCGCCGTTGCGCTGCCAGTCCAGGCCCAGCCGGGGCAGCAGGCCTTGGCTGGCCGTGGCCAGCCCGGTCGCGTTGAAGACCTCCTGCGTGCGTTGCTGGGCGGCGTCCAGCTTCCAGAACCGGTTGCGGCCGGTCTGCTTCGTGCGGTAGCCGCGCAAGCCGGCGGTCAGGCCGACCTCGTCGGTCCACTGGTAGTGGGCCTGGCCATAGAGGCCGACGTCGGTCGTCTCCAGATGGGTCTGGCCCTCGGTATCGATGCGGGACCGCGGCGGCGGCGGGATCTGGTCGACGATGCGGTCGAAGTCGAAACGGTCGGACACCAGCATGAGGCCGGTGGTCCATTCCAGGCGGTCCTGCTTCGCCTGCAGCTGGACCTCTTGCGAGAAAGCCTCCTGCTCCACCGTCTGGCTGAGCAGGTAGCGCAGCTCCGACTTCCCGCCGATGTCGGCCACCGTCGGGTCGTCCCGGTAGGTGCGGTAGCCGGTGATGGACAGCAGGTCGATGCCGTCGCCCAGCGGATGGCGCACCTTCAACTGCAGCCCGCCGGCCACGCGCTTGAACGGCCCCGGCGTCGCGGTCACGAAGGTCACGCGCGGCGCCGACCGCGGGTCGTTCAGCGGAAAGTTGCCGGTGTTGGTGTCGGATCGATCGAGCAGGCCATCGACGGCCAGCACCGCGTCCGTGCCGGACGGCTGCTTCACGCGCAGCTTGGCGCGGAACTGCGTCGCTTCGAGCTTGTTAACCCGTTCGCCGGTGGACGCGTTGAAGCCGTAGCCGTTGTTGGCGCGGCTCGACAGCGCGAAGCTGCCCGACATCGGTCCATCGCCGATGGGACCGTTGACATAGGCATGCAGCTCGGCGTTGCGGTAGTTGCCGAAGCCCATGGAGGCCCAGGCCACGGGCGAGCGGCTCGGGTCGAGCGAGATCACCCGCACCGCGCCCGCCGTCGAGTTCTGTCCATACAGCGTGCCCTGCGGGCCGCGAAGCACTTCGATGCGGGCGATGTCCGGCAGGTCCCACAACGCGGTCGCGTAGCCGCGCAACAGCGGCACGTCATCCACATAGATGCCCACCGCCTGGCTCATCGCCGGTACCGACGCGCCCATGCCGCGGATGCCCACGGCCTGCGGCTGGTTGCTGAACCCGTTCGGCACGGTGACACCCGGCACGGTGCCGACAAGATCGCTGAGCTGGGCCGTGCCGTTCACTTCGAGGGCATGCTGGTCCACCACGCCAACCGACAGCGGCGTCTTGCCCAGCACGCCTTGCCGGCGCTGCGCGGTGACGATGACGGGCTGCAGCGAAGTGGTGGCCGCCGATGCCGAGGAGGCCGCGCCCTCGGGTGGCTGGAGGGCGTCCTGCGCGGTGGCCGACAACGCGAGCACGGCGGGCAACAGCCCGGCGACCCACCTCAGCGAGCCGCCGCATCCACCTTGCCTGTTCCCCGTGCTCACCATCTCCACTCCACCACGTCCAGCGCGCGCCTCGACGAGGCGCCATGCCAAGCATGATCGCCGCGCCCACGCGGGCGTCTGCGTGAATCGGTGTGAAAACTGGTGAGGCCGCCTGGCGCACCGTGAACGTCAGCCCAGTTCGGCCATCAGCTCCCGTGCAGCAATCAGGTCGGCGGTCGCATGGCCTTCCTCGAAGCGCTGGTAGACCTCCGAGAGCATGCCGTGGGCGCCCTGTTGCCGGCCCTGCTCCTGCCACAGGCGGGCCAGGCTGGTGGCGCTGCGCAGCTCCCACGACAGCGCGTTCTGCGCACGCGCCATCTCCAGTGAACGGATCAGCACCTTCTCGGCATCGGCCGCCTGCTCGGGCCCGCCGCGCCGCCCGTTCTCGGCATGCGCCCGCAGGATCTCGGGCGCGCACCAGCCCACCACGCCGCTGTCGGCGCGCTCGACGCCAAGGGATGAGACCGCGCTCTCGATCAGCGTGCCCAGCATGTCCAGTTCGCCCATGCCCGACAGGCTTTCCATGGGCCCAAGTTCGATGCCCAGGCGCAGGCGCCCACCCTCGGCGCGCGCCGTGAGCACCTTCTCGAAGCTGCGCGCCCACGACTGCCAATAGGCCTGCGAATGCCGTTCGGCATGGCGGCGCAGGCGCACCACCAGCCCCTGCGCGCGCTCGTTATCGCCGCGCCACAGGGCGATGGGGATGGTGCCCATGGCCAGCGCCTGGCTCAGCGCCAACGGGTTGTCATCCTCGGCATGGGCCTGAGCCTCGGCGGCGCGCTCGACGGCGCGGTCGCAGGCGCCCTGCATCCACAGCATGCGCGCCTGCACAATCCCCATGGACACGGACCTCGGGATGTGGCCGATGTACTGGCGGTAGGCGTTGCCGGCGGGGTAGTGCAGCACGCGTTCGGTGAGCGGCTTGGCCGCCTCGTGCTGGCCCAGGTAGTGATGGCTCAACGCGAGGAAGCGATCGGACAGCAGCACCGCCGCCGGATCGTCCGGTTCGGGGACCACCTGCCGGATGCTGCGAGCCACCTCGCCGACCTCGCGGTAGTTGCCGATGCCGAAGGCCTTGGCGCACAGGGCGAACAGCGCCTCGATGCGTTGGGCGGTCGAGTCGAGCTGTGTCGCGAGCTCCAGCGTGCGCTTGACATGGGCGTCATGGGCGAACTGGCGTCCCCTCGTCTGGGCGCCGAGAAAGCCTCGCGCCGCACACAGGCGCAGCTCCAGACCGGGCTGGGGCGGCTGCAAGGTCTCGACCACCTCCACCGCGATGTCCACCCAGCCCCGGAACTCGTCGATCAAGCCGAGCTCGTAGACCAGATCGGCCGCCGCCACCGTCAGCTGCACACCGAGCAACCCCTCGCCTTCGGGCGAAAACGCCCAATCCAGGCCGGCACGGATGTCGTCCATCATGCGGCCATGGTGCTGCAGCCATTCGCCGATGGGCTGCACATCGCGCTGGGGCACGCTCTGCAGCAGCACATCGCGGCAATGCGTGGCGTGGGCCAGCGCCAGACGCCGCGCCTCGCCGCTGGAGGCCAGCTTCTCGGCCGCATAGGTGCGCGTCGTGTAAAGCAGGCGGTGCATGACGGTGTGGCCACTGACATCCACCGCCACCAGCGACTTGCTCGCCAGCCCCAGCACGCCGTCCACCACGGCTTCTGCGGACAGGTCGGCGTCGGCCAGCACGGCGGCCGCCGATTCGAGCGTGAACGCCGAGCGGAAGATCGACAGCCGGCGCAGCACCATGCGCTCGACGTCGTTGAGCAGGTCGTGGCTCCAGTCGAGCAGCGCCTGCAGCGTGCGGTGGCGCGGCAGCACCGTGCGGCGGCCGCGCGTCAGCAGCGTGAACATCTCGTCCAGCCGCGCCGCCAGGCCCTGCAGGCCGAGGCTGTCGATGCGGGCCGCGGCGAGTTCGATGGCCAGCGGCATGCCGTCGAGTTGCCGACACAGGTGGCATACCACGTCGATATTGGTGTCAGTCAGCGCAAAGCTGTCGGAATTCGCCCCGGCACGCTCGGCCAACAGCTGGACGGCGGCAAAAGTGCGGGCTTCCTCCAGCGAGATCGGCTCCTCGAGCTCCGGCGCCTCGAGTGCCGCCAGGCGATACACCCACTCGCCTTCGGCGTCCAGGGCTTCGCGGCTGGTTGCCAGGATGTGGATGTGGGGCGCCTCGCGCAGCACGCGCTCGGCCAGCGAGGCGGCACCGTCGATGACGTGCTCGCAGTTGTCCAGCACGATCAGCATGCGGCTGCCGCGCAGCGGCTCACGCAGGGTTGCCCAGGGGTCGCTCGACGAGACCGAGATGCCGAGCGCCGATGCCAACGCCAGCGGCACGCGGGCGGAGTCGGACAATGGCGCCAGGTCGACGAACCACACGCCGTCGGGGAAGCGCTCGAGCTGCGATTCCGCGACCGCGAGGGCCACGGTCGTCTTGCCCATGCCACCCGGCGCGACGATGGAAACCAGGCGCTGCCGGGCCAACCGCTCGCCGAGCGCTCGGGTGACGGACGAGCGCCCGATGGCATGGCTGAGCCGGCAAGGCAGGTTGTGCGTGCGACGCGCCCGCGGCGTGGCTGCGCGAACCACGTCTGCCTCCCGCGCCGCCGTCGGCGGTTGCGCATCGAGGGTCACCACCGGCACCACGAAGCTGTAGCCCCGCCCGGGCACATTCGCGATGTAACGGGCGCCGGCGACGCCATCGCCGAGCGCCTTGCGCAAGGCCGAGACGTGCACGCGCAGGCTGGTTTCCTCGACCACCGTTCGCGGCCAGACACGGGCTTCCAGCTCGGCCCGGCTCAGCACCTCGCCCGAACGTTCGGCCAGGGCACACAGCAGGTCGAAAGCGCGCCCGCCAAGGCGCAACACCTTGCCGTCTTCCAGCAATTGCTTACTCGTGCGGTCGAGGACGAAACGTCCGAATGCGAGCGCCGGCAAGCCTCCACTCGTCTCGGTTCGCATCGTCCGCAGGCTGATCGGGGGCTACTTTGCGAGGTGCGAAGACCTCAGGCAATTGGCGGGAATATAACTGGCACAAGCTTGGAGGCGAGCGGTCGATTCCCCTCCTAACAATGGGGCAGGATCACCATGCTGGCGGTGTGATGGCAATCAGAACGCCCAGCACGAGCAGCCGAGCGCGCCCCAGAAGCTGCGCGCATCACCGGCCTGCGCTGCGCGGTCCCACACGTGGGCATGGGCATGCACGCCGCAGGCCGTGCCACAACCGCAACCCAAGTTGGTGCGGTCGCCGGTGCGCGTGAACAGGCCCGCCGCCGGGTTGCGATGCTGGTAGGCCCCAAAGCGGCGGAGCGGGCTCCAGTCGGGGCTCACGGCCGGCAGCGGCGGCGCGATGTCGGCGAAGGGGCTGCTGCCGTGCACCACCTTGCCACCCATGACGGTGAGTTCGGCGTACAGGTCGGCGATGTCGCCCTCGGGGATGCCGAAGTAGTCCGCCGACAGCACCGCGAAGTCCGCATGCTGGCCGGCGACGATCTGGCCCTTGCGCCCTTCGTCGTCGCTGAACCAGGTATTGGCCTCGGTCCACAGCCGCAGCGCGGCATGGCGGTCCAGCAGGTTTCGCTCGGGTGTCAACTGCAGGCCGCCGACGGTCCTGCCGGTCACCAGCCAGCTCAGGCACACCCACGGGTTGTGGCTGGACACGCGCGTCGCGTCCGTTCCGGCGCCGACGGGCACGCCGGCCTCCAGCATGGCCTTGACGGGCGGCGTGGCCTCGGCGGCGCGGGCGCCGTAGCGCTCGACGAAGTACTCGCCCTGGTAGGCCATGCGGTGCTGCACGGCGATGCCGCCCTGCAGCTTGGCGACGCGATCGATGTTGGGTCGGGAGATGGTCTCAGCATGGTCGAACCACCAATGCAGACCGGCGAAGGGCGTGTCGCGGTTGACCTTCTCGAAGACGTCCAGCGCACGGCCGATGGATTCGTCATAGGTAGCGTGCAGGCGGAAGGGCCAGCGCTTTTCCACCAGCAGCCGCACGACGTCCTCCAGGTCGCTTTCCATGCCCGCCGGCAGCTCCGGCCGCGGCTGGCGGAAGTCCTCGAAGTCGGCGGCGCTGAAGACGAGCATCTCGCCCGCACCGTTGTGGCGGTAGGTCGCGCTGCCGGACAACGGCGGCAGCATCTCCGTCCACTTCGAGAAGTCGGCCTTCTCGCCCCCCTTGTTCTGCGTGAAGAGGTTGTAGGCGATGCGCACGGTCAGCTCGTCGGCGGCGGCAAGCTGCTCGATGACCTGGTAGTCGTCGGGGTAGTTGTGGAAGCCGCCGCCGGCGTCGCAGATGGACGTGACGCCCAGGCGGTTCAGCTCGCGCATGAAGAGGCGCGTGGAGTTGACCTGGTCTTCACGATCGAGCTTGGGCGCCTTGGCCAGCGTGGCGTAGAGGATCCACGCGTTGGGCTGGGCCAGCAGCAGGCCGGTGGGCGTGCCATCGGCGCGGCGCTGGATGTGGCCGCCGGGCGGGTCGGGCGTGTCCCTGCCGTAGCCCACCGCCCGCAGCGCCGCGGCGTTCAGGAGCGCACGGTCGTAGAGGTGCAGGATGAACACCGGCGTGTCCGGCGCCACGGCGTTGAGCTCGTCCAGCGTGGGCAGGCGCTTCTCGGCGAACTGCTGTTCGCTGAAGCCACCCACCACGCGCACCCATTGCGGTGCGGGCGTCGCATCGACCTGCTGCTTCAGCATGGCCATCGCGTCGGCGAGGCTGCCCACGCCGTCCCAGCGCAGCTCCTGGTTGAAGCTGAGGCCGCCGCGGATCATGTGGATGTGGCTGTCGATCAGCCCGGGGATGAGCCGCTTGCCGCGCGCGTCGATGCGCTGCGTGGAGGGGCCCGCCAGCGCCAACACCTCGGGCTCGTGGCCCACGGCGAGGAACTGGCCGTTCTTGACGGCCAGGGCGCTGGCCTCGGGCTGTGCCGGGTTCAGCGTGGTGATGCGGGCGTTCGTGACGATCAGGTCAGCGCTCATGTCTGCTTCTCATGGATCGGGGCTTCGATGCCGGTGATCTTCGGCACGCAGGTCTGCTTGAACCAGGCCACGCTGACGTGCTCGCGGTTCAAGGCCCGCAGCGCCAGCGTACCGAGTTGCTCGCCGGTGGCCATGCCCAGCAGGCCGAGCAGTGCGATGGCTGGCGGCGCAGGCGACTTGACGTGCAGCACGGCGTAGAGGATGCCGGCCAGCACCCCGACCGCGAGCGACAGCAGGTAGAGCTTCATGGTGACGCTGGCCGAGTTTCAGTGGCCGCCCTCGGACGCCGCGAACATCGTCGCTGCGTACGTGATGCCGATGCCGTAGGCGCCGCCATGCTTGCGCGCGATGCCGGTCGTCAGGCCGTACGTCTCGCCACGCGCCCAGTCGCGCTGCAGCTCCAGCAGGTATTGCAGCGACGTCATCGGGCGCGCACCCGCCTGCACCATGCGCTGCATGGCGAACTCGTGCGCCGCGGTGCTGACGTCGCCGCAGGCGTCGGCGATGACGTAGACCTCGAAGCCCTGCTCCAGCGCCGACAGCACCGGGCCGACGATGCACACCGACGTCCACAGGCCCGCCATGACGAGGCGGTTCTTGTCGAGGCGGTTGATCTCGACGGCGATGTGCTCGTCTTCCCAGGTGTTCATCGACGTGCGGTCGATGACGGCGTGGCCGGGGAAGGCCTGCTTGATCTCGTCGAACATCGGGCCGCTGAAGCTCTTCTCGGCCACGGTCGTCAGCACGGTGGGCACCTTGAAGCCGGCGGCGGCCTCGGAGATCAGCGCGGCGTTGTTGCGCAGCTCCACGGCGTCGATGGATTGGGTGGCGAACGCCATCTGGGACTGGAAGTCGATCAGCACCAGCGCATGGTTGGCGGGGCTGAGCAGGGCTTTGGCGGGAAGGGCTTTGGCGGCGGACATGGCAGGCTCCGGAGGCTAGGTTGCGGTGGGTTGACGTTATGAACACGCAGGCGTCACGGCATCTCTCGGATGGCAGATGGCGGGCTCGTCTCTTTGGCGTCCCGCGGCACCAGCGCCGCAGCGGCGGCCACCAGCGCACAGGCCAGCCACAGGCAATCAAACCGCAGCCAGGCATAACCCGCCGCGCCCAGCGCCGAGCCGAGCGCGAACACGGCTACGACTGGCCACATCGCCGCAACGCGCGTTTGAGAGGTGGCATCGGAACGGCCAGTGGCGCTGGCCAGCAGGTCGATGGTGAGCTGCGTCACGTTGCCGGTCATCACTGTCGTCTGCACCGGCCCGGCCAGGAGAGTACGCATCAATGCGTTCTGTACGCCGATGGCGGCGATGAGCAGGAAGCCGATGGCGACAGCGGCCAAGTCGTCGGGCCGCAGCGGCATGCCGGTCCACCGCGGCGCGAGGGCGGCCGCGGCGATCAGCAGGGCCTCGGCACCAAGCAGCCACGCCGCTGCATTCATTTCGCGGCGGTAAAGGGCGACTTCGGCCAGGTTGGCGACCACCACGCTCACGATGAACACCGGCAGCGCGAGCGACTTGATGAGGATGTCGACGTGTCGGTTCACCACGTCCGCACCGATGAGCACGAAGTTGCCCGTGACGTGCGCCGTGAACAGGCCGAAAAGGCCGATGAAGCCGCAGGTGTCGACGTAGGCGGCCGCCAGCGCAAGCAGCGAGCTACGGGCGGCGGCAGGCGTCACGCCCGCGCCTCCACGAGCGCGACGTACAGCAGCGCCGCAGTCAGCGCGATGTGCTCCCAGAAGCCGTTGAAGGCATGAGCACGGGCGGGGCCTGGCGGCAGCGGCCACCAGCGGTGCGCCAGGAAGGTGGCTGCCAGCGTGAACACCGCCAGCGCCACGCCGCCCAGCCAGGCCAGCCGTCCTCCGCGCAGCAGCAATGCGCTGCCGCCGAGCTGCAACGCAACGACCGCCGCCGTGATCGGCGCCACCGCGGTGTCGCCGAGCAGGCCGATCACCTCGGCCTGGGCGCCGGCGAAGTCCAGCGCCTTCATCACGCCGCTGATGAGATAGGGCAGCACCAAGCCCAGCAACGCCAGGCGCCGCCAGTTCAGCGGGAGGCCCACGCCGCCCTCACGACACGGCGGTGCGGCCGGCCACGAGCTGGCGCGCCACCGTGGCCACGCGCTGGCCGAGGTGCTCTGCCGTCAGCAGGTCCGCCGGCGGCGGCGCCACGTCGGCGCCCTCGTCGGCGTTGGACTGCGCGGCCGCCCCGAGGAAGAAGCCGTGGCGGTTGACCACGTCCTCGGTCGACTTCGAGTTGTTGTGCCCCGGCGGCAGGCCGAGGTTGACCCAGTGCATGCCGTGCTGGGCGGCGAACACGGCGATCTGCTGCAGCGTGTGCAGCTTGTCGCCCGAGCGCGCGGCGGAGTTGGTGAAGCCGGCCGCAACCTTGTCGCGCCAAAGGCCGCCCTTGGCGAACACGGTGCGCGAGGTCGCGTCCATGAACACCTTGAACTGCGCGGAGGCGCTGCCCATGTAGGTCGGCGCGCCGAAGATGATGGCATCGGCCTGGGCCAGCAGGTCCCAGTGCTGGTCGACGTCGTCCACCGGCACCAGCGTCACCTCGACGTTGCCGGCGGCGTCAGCGCCGCGGGCCACGGCCTGCGCCTGCTTCGCGGTGTGCCCGTAACCGCTGTGGTAGACGACGGCGAGGCGGATGGGGAATTCATGGCTCATGGAGCACTCCTGAGTTGATGAAGCGGTGGCGGCCTACTTGGCCAGGAAGTCCTTGATGCCCTGCACGGTGGCCGCGGGCTCCTCCTCCATCAGCCAGTGGCCGGCACGGGGGATGACGAGTTCGGTCACGTTGGTGGCGGCGTTGCGCATGGCCACGGCCTCGAGGCCGGCGAACGACTTCTCGCCGCCGACGGCCAGCACGGGCATCGTCAGCTTGGTCTTCATCGACTCGAGGTTGTCCTTCGCGTCCTGGCGGAAAGCCTGGAACTGCGACAGCGCGCCCTTCATCGCACCGGGCCGCGCGTAGAGCCGGGCGTAGTGGTTGCGGGTGCCCTCGTCGATCTTCTCGGGCTGGCCGCCGAAGTCGTTGTAGAAGCGATCCAGGAAGATGCGCTCGCGCCCGGCCACGAGGCGGAACACGTCCTTGCCGTAGAAGTCAAAGTGCCACAGCTTGGGGTTGCGCACGACCTCGTCCCACGGCGGGATGCCAGGGGGCGGCGCGTCCATCACGACCAGCTTGGTCGTCTTCGTCGGGTAGCTCGCGGCGTAGGCGTAGGCCACCATCACGCCGATGTCGTGGCCCACCACGTCGGCCTGGTCGATGCCCAGCGTCTCCAGCACGCCGCGGATGTCCTTGGCCTGGTTCTTCTTCTCGTAGCCGTCCTCGGGCTTGGCCGACAGGCCGATGCCGCGCAGGTCCGGGACGACGACGCGGTGGTTCTTGGCCAGCTCGACGGCCAGCGGCGTCCACATGTCGCCGGTGTCGCCGAAGCCGTGCAGCAGCACGACGGCCGGGCCGCTGCCGCCGACGCGCACGTGCAGCGTGGTGCCGTTGGTGGCGATGTCCTGCCGCTTGAACGTGGCCGGATAGGGCTTGGGTTGGGCGGTGGCGTGCGGCGCTGACGTGATCGCCGCAGCGGCCAGCAGCGCGGCGCCGAGCAGGTGTCGAGTGAAGATGGGCATGGGAACTCTCCTGAGGGTGGTACTGCGGTTGGGAATCAGGTGCGCGTGATCGACATGCCGCCATCGACGAGCGAGGCGGTGCCAGTCACGAAGGACGAGTCGTCCGACGCGAGGTAGAGCGCCGAGCGCGCCAGCTCCTCCGGCGTGGCCACGCGCTTGAGCGCATGGAGCTGCGTGAGAAAGGCCTGCGACTCGGGCGTGTCGTTCATGTCGCGGTACATGTCGGTGTCGACCGCGCCAGGCAGCAAGGCGTTGACGCGCACGCCCTGCGGGCCGAACTCGGCGGCCAGCGCTTGCGTCAAGCCGATGAGCCCGGACTTGCTCGCCGCGTAGGCCGCCACGCCGGGGAAGGCCGCGCTGTAGCCGACGAACGTGGACGTGAAGATGACCGAGCCGCCGCCGTTGTTCAGCATCTGCGCAATCTGTTGCTTGGCGCCGAGGAAGGCGCCGGTCAGGTTGACGGCCAGCGCATCCGCGAAGCCTTGCGCCGACACCGCCGTGGACGGGCCCTGCTCGCCCAGCGTGCCGGCGTTGTTGAAGGCGACGTCGAGCCGGCCGTAGCGCTGCACGGCCAGGGCAACCAGTGCCTGCGCATAGCCTTCCTCTCGAACGTCACCTGCCAGGAACAGCGCCGAGCCACCGCGGGCATCGATCTCGCAGGCGAGGTCTTTCAGTTCGGTCGCACGCCGCGCCCCAAGCACCACCTTGGCCCCCTCCGCCGCGAACAGCAGCGCGCTGGCGTGGCCGATGCCGGAACTGGCACCGGTGATGAGGGCGACCTTGCCCTTCAGACGTTGGCTCATGCGGAACTCCCGGTTCGTTTTCGATGGCCTGAAGGTTGGGCGATGGCCGCGTGAAGCGCGAGTGAATCGCCGCGATTCCTCGTGAGCGCGGCGTGAATGCCGGCGTGAAGCGGCCGGCTCGCAAGGCTTCACGGCGCTTTACTGGCTGCGGCACGCGTTGGTGCGGAACATGGCGACGCCGGGCCGACCCCAATCAGGAGAGAACCATGCTGATGCCCCCTGCGACCCGCGTGCGGGTCGATCACCCCGAACCGCTGGTTCACCGCGGCATCGTGGCGACGCTGCGCGCGGACAGCCGCTTCCAGGTGGACGAGACCGCCCTGCCCGACCTGTCGCCGCCCCAGGTGCTCGTCACCGACCTGCCCGCGGGCATCACCGCCGTGCTGAAACGCGGATCGGCCGCACCGGCCGTGCTGGTGCTGTCGCACCTGGACGGTGAACTGAGCATCCGCGGCGCACTGCAGCATGGCGTGAAGGGCTACCTCACCCACGACTGCCTGCCCGATCAACTGGTGGACGCTGTCATGGCGCTGGCCCGCGGCCAGCGCTACCTGCAGGGCAGCGTCGTGCAGCGCCTGGCCGACACCGTCGCGCAGGACCTGCCCACGCCGCGCGAGGTGGACGTGCTGCGCCTGATGGCCACCGGGCTGTGCAACAAGGCCATCGCCGCGGAGCTCAACATCGGCTGCGGCACCGTGAAGACGCACGTCAAGGCGCTGCTGGACAAGCTCGGCGCCCCGACCCGCACGGCCGCCGCCGACATTGCCAAGCGCCGCGGCCTGCTGGACCCGGTGGCCGCGAGCCTGGCCAGCGACCGGCTCATGCGGCGACGCGGAGGCGATGCGGCGCGCTTTCATGCCTCGGCGTTCGCCTGAGCCTTCGCGAACATTCACGCCGATTCACGCCCGGCACCCGCAGCGCCGTCGATGATCTCCGGGCGCGCAATGCCGCCGCGTGAAGGATGTGTCGCATGTTCGATGTGGGGGGCGTGAAGGAGGCTGAGCCGGGCACCGTGCCGACGGCAGTCGCCTTCGGCCCCTTCCGCTATGACCCCGTGCAACGCGTCGTCAGCGACAGCCACGGGCCGCTGCGCCTGGGCAGCCGGGCCGTGCACCTGCTGGCCGTGCTGCTCGAGCAACCGGGCCGGCTGTTCAGCCGGGACGAACTCGTCGCCCGCGTGTGGCCGCACACGGTGGTGGAGGAGACGAGCCTGCGCGTGCACATCTCGGCGCTGCGCAAGGCGCTGGGCGACGGCGTCGACGGCGCGCGCTACATCGCCAACGTGCCCGGCCGCGGCTATGTTTTTGTCGGGGAGACCGGCGCCTGGCGTCCTGGCAGCGGCCTCCCACCGGGCAACGTGTCGCCCTCGACCCTGCCTGAGCCTGACGCCCGCGCAGGCTCGCCCCTGCTGCCGCCGCGCCTCACCCGCCCCATCGGGCGCGAGCACGCCATCGCCCAACTCGCCGAGCTGCTGGCGCGCGAGCGGCTGGTCTCCATCATCGGCGCCGGCGGCATGGGCAAGACGACCGTCGCGCTGGCCGTGGCAGACACGCTGGCCGGTCGCTATGCCGACGGCACCCATCTCGTCGACTTCTCCCACCTGTCGGACCCCGCGCTGGTCGCTGCCGAACTGGGACGTACCCAGGGGCTGATCGTGCCTTCGAACGACGCCACGGCGGTCCTGGAATCCGCGCTGCGCCACAAGCGGCTGCTGTTCGTCCTCGACAACTGCGAGCACGTCATCGACGCCGTGGCGACCCTGGTCCATCGGCTCCTGCGCGCCTGTCCGGGCCTCTACTTCCTTTCCACCAGCCGCGAGCCGCTGGACATCGAGGCCGAGTGGGTCTTCAAGCTGCCGCCGCTGGCCCTGCCGCTGCCGGACGAGTACCTCGACCTGAGGGACCTGCTGGCCTACCCGGCCATCCAGCTGTTCACGGAACGCGCACAGGCCAGCTGTGATTCCTTCAGACTGACGGACAGCCTGGCGCCGGCCGTAAGACAGCTGTGCGGCTTCCTCGACGGCATCCCCCTGGCCATCGAGCTGGCCGCGGCGCGGGTGGACAGCCTGGGCGTGCACGAACTGCTGCAGCGGCTGGAAAGCGCCTTTGAGCTGCTCACACGCGGGCGCCGCACGGCGCTCAGCCGTCATCGCACGCTGCAGGCGGTGATGGACTGGAGCTACGACCTGCTCAGCGACAGCGAGCGACTGGTGCTGCAGCGGCTGTCGGTGTTCCGGGGCGCTTTCGACCTGGATGGGGCGGTCGCAGTCGCGGCATGCGCCGGCCTGGACGCGGCGCGGGTCATTGACGACGTGCTCAGCCTGAGCGCGAAGTCGCTCATCGTGCTGGAGACGGCAGACGACCTGCGCGTGCACCGGCTGCTCTACATCACGCGGCTCTACGCCGAGAAGCGGCTGGCCGGCAGCAACGACGCAGCGACGGTGCACCGACGCCATGCCACTTTCATCATCGACGGGCTGCAGCGCGCGCGCGAAGCCGGCGCCGGCATGTCGCACTACCACTGGTCGCCCGCGCTGGGCTCCTCCTTCGCCGACGTGCGCGCCGCCATCGACTGGGCCCTCATCGCCGAGAACGACCTCCCGCTCGGCATCCAGCTCACCGCCTTCGCCAAGCGTATCTTTTGCGATGTCGGCCTGGTCCAGGAGTACCTGACCTACATCGACGCTGCGTTGGCCAAACTGCCGCGGCTGGGCGCGGACCGGGCGGCGCTGGAACTGCCGCTTCGCATCGCCGCGGGCTTCATGCTCGGCTACCTGCCCGATGGCTGCCCGCGATACCTGGCCGCCTTTTCACGCACGCATGAGCTGCTGCAGACCGCGGGCTCCGAGAGCGACCGCATCGAAGCGTTGTTCGGCATGAGCACGACGTCGTATGGTCAGGGTGACTACCGCCGGTCTCTCGCCTGCTGCGAGGAGATCCGCACACTGGCCACCGGCCGTTTCGAACCGCTGTCCATCGCCATCTCCGACCGCATCTCGGCGCTGTGCCTTCACGCACTCGGCGATCACGACGCCGCCGAGGGGCTGGCCTGGCGGGTGATCGCTTTCCAGGGCGCCCGCGTCGGCCGGCAGTTCCTCAGCGAGGTGCCGTTCGGCGTGTCCATGCGTGTGCAGCTGGCGCGCATCCAATGGCTGCGCGGGGAGTTCGGCACCGCCTGGGCCACACTGCAAGAAGCGAAGGATCTCAGTCGCGATGCCCACGTCTTCGCGCGTGGCCAGGTGCTGGGCACTGCGGCGATTCCCATGGCCCTCTGGCACGGCAAGGCGCAATTGGCCGCCGAATGGAACCAGGAACTGCAGGACCTGGCGGAGCGCAACGACCTGGCGTATTGGGTGGCGCACGCCGAGGCTTTCAAGCGTGTGCTCGACGGCGAGGCGATCGTGCCGGAAAGCGCGGTGGCACTCACCGTGGACGGCTGCCCGCCGCTGGGCGACATCGTCGCCACGCTCCACGATTCGTGTCCGTCCGCAGCGACTCAGGCCCGGGTCGATGAAGGTGCCGTAGGCTGGTGCGCGCCGGAAGTGATGCGGCTCGTGGCGCTCGATGGCATCGACCGGGCACCAGACACCGCCACCGCGCATTTGCAGGTGGCCCTGCATCTGGCCGAGGCGCAAGGCGCCCGGTTCTGGACGTTGCGCATCACGCTCAGCATGCTGGCTGCGTCGCCCGATCCGGCGGACAAGGCCCACGCCCGGACGACCCTCCAGCAGTTGCTGTCCGTCATTGATGACGGCAGCGACGTGCCGGAGTTGGTCGCGGCCCGCGCGTTGATGGCAAGCGTCCGCTGACGGGCATCACAGCGACAGCGACAAGCCGCCAGTGGCGCGCTGCATCGCGAGCGGCAGGTCGGCGCGGTAGAGGGCGCGCACCAGCAGGAGGCCGCAGTCGAACTCCACCAACGCCCAAGGCACGTGGATGGCATGCCTCAGCGCACCCAGCGAGACGTCCACGAAGCAGCCCGTCTCGCCCGCGTGGCATTCGATGCCCGCCTGCGGCCAGATCAGCTCGAAGACATAGCGCACGGTGCGTGCGCCGGCCAGGCGCTCCGAGTCGGTGGGCGCCCACGCGTCGGGCAGCGGCTCGCCGAACCGCGGCGAGCCGTGGATGAATCGTGACAGCCCGATGGACCAGGACATGGCGCACTCCCGCCGTGAAACGCACGCCTACTGTCCAGCGCGGCGGAGCGGCTCGCACCGTCCGAATGGGAGAGGCCCGCACTCCCATGTGGGAGGGGCGCGCTGCGCGCCGGATGCCTAGCCTTGAGGCACCCCCTTCGCCCCCCGGCCCATTCCAGAAAGGCTCTCACCATGCTTGGACTTTCCGCCCTCGGTGCCGTGCACACGGCCATCGCCCTCGTGGCCGTGATCAGCGGCTTCGCCATGTCGCTGCGCTTCGGGCGCATCAGCGCCGATCTCGCGCTCGGCAAGACCTACATCGCCTGCACGGCGCTGGCCTGCGTGACCAGCCTGGGCATCTTCATGCACGGCGGCTTCAACGTCGCGCACAGCCTGGCGCTCATCACGCTCGTAGTGCTCGGCGTTGCGCTGGCCGCCGGCCGTCACCGGGACACCAGCCGCGCGGCGACCTACGTCGAGACGCTCGGTTATTCCACCACCCTGTTCTTCCACATGATCCCGGCGCTGAACGAGACGTTCACGCGCATCCCCGTCGGCGCGCCGCTGTTCACCGGCCCGGACGACCCGGCCCTGCAGCGGGTGTTCGGCTTCGTCTTCCTCGCCTACCTGCTGGGCATCGCGCTGCAGGTGCGCCACATCTGGAGAACGCCGCTGCAGATGCGCAGGACCTGGCTGGCCTGATGCCACACCTCCCCCCCCGTTCCCTGAAAGGACCCATCCCATGACCCGTTCCATCAAGCGCGCGCTCGCCGCCGGCGCCATCACGCTCGCCACCGCCTCGGTGATGGCTGCGGCCCCCAAGCCCACCATCGTGCTCGTCCACGGCGCCTTCGCCGGCTCCTCCAGCTGGAACGGCGTCGTCGCCGAGCTGAGCCAGCAGGGCTACCCCGTCATCGCTGCCGCCAATCCGCTGCGCGGCGTGGCCAGCGACGGCGCCTACGTCGCGGCGCTCGCCCGGTCGGTCAACGGCCCGGTGGTGCTGGTCGGCCACTCCTACGGCGGCGCCGTCATCTCGGCCGCAGGTGCCGGCCTGCCGAACGCGAAGGCGCTGGTGTTCGTCGCGGCCTTCTCGCCCGACCAGGGCGAGAGCGCCCTCGCGCTGACGGGCAAGTTCCCTGGCTCCACGCTGCCGCCCACGCTGGCCGCGCCGGTCAAGCTCGACGACGGCGGCGAGGACCTCTACGTGCAGCAGGACAAGTTCCCCCAGCAGTTCGCCGCCGACGTGCCGCTCGCGCAGGCCCAGGCCATGGCGGCCACGCAGCGGCCGATCAAGGCAGCGGCCCTCGCGGAGGCCGCGCCCGCGCCGGCCTGGAAGGCCCTTCCCTCGTGGGCCATCTACGGCACCGGCGACCTCAACATTCCGCCGCAGGCCATGGCCTTCATGGCCGAGCGCGCGAAGGCGAAGAAGACCGTCGTGGTGAAGGACGGCTCGCATGCGTTGATGGTGTCGCACCCGCGCGAGGTCGCCGCGCTGATCGCCGAAGCCGCCCGCGCGGTCAGCGGCGACTGATCACCACCGCCAGGAGCCCCGCATGACCCACGCCACAGCCTCGGGCGGCCCGCACTCCTCGATGGCCCTCTACGCGCTGACCCTCGGCGCCTTCGGCATCGGCACCACCGAGTTCGTCATCATGGGCCTGCTGCTGCAGCTCGCCGCGGACCTGCAGGTCAGCCTGCCCACGGCCGGCCTGCTGATCTCGGGCTACGCGCTCGGCGTCTTCGTGGGCGCGCCGCTGCTCACCGCGTCGCTGAGCAAGGTGCCGCGCAAGACCGCTCTGCTGGCGTTGATGGCCCTCTTCACGCTGGGCAACCTGGCCTGCGCGCTGGCGCCTAACTACGCCGTGCTGATGATCGCGCGGGTCGTCACGTCCCTCGCGCATGGCACGTTCTTCGGCGTCAGCGCGGTGGTGGCCGCCAGCCTGGTGCCGCCGGACCGCAAGGCGGCGGCGATCTCGACGATGTTCACGGGCCTGACCGTGGCGACATTGCTGGGCGTGCCCGCGGGCGCGTGGCTCGGGCTTCATTTCGGCTGGCGCTCCACGTTCTGGGCGGTGTGCGCCATCGGCGTTGTCGCGACGGCAGTCATCGCGCGATTCGTGTCAGCGCGCGAGGCCGGCTGCGGCAGCGGCGTGTCGTTGAAGGAAGAGCTGAAGGTGCTGGGCCGCCTGCACGTGCTGCTGGGCCTGGCCGCCACCGTCTTCGGCTTCGCGGGCGTGTTCGCCGTCTTCACCTACATCCAGCCACTCTTGACGCAGGTCACCGGCTTCGCCGAGGCCGGCGTGTCGGCCATCCTGCTGGTGTTCGGCGTCGGCATGGTGCTGGGCAACGTCATCGGCGGCCGGCTGACCGACCGCGCGCCGGTGCGCATGCTGCTGGGCTCGCTGGCGGCGCTGGCCGTCGTGCTGGTGCTGATGGGCTTCGCCATGGGGCATCGCACGACGGCGGTGCTGTTCGTCGGGCTGCTCGGCACCGGCGCCTTCGCGACCGTGTCGCCGCTGCAGTTGCGCGTGCTGAACCAGGCGCAGGGCGCCGGGCAGAGCATGGCCTCCAGCCTGAACATCGCGGCGTTCAACCTCGGCAACGCGCTCGGGGCGTGGCTGGGCGGTGCCGTGATCGCGCGCGGCCCCGGCCTCGCGAGCCTGCCCTGGGTGGCCGCGGGCCCGACGCTGCTGGGCCTGGCCGTGGCGGGCTACAGCGTGTGGCGCGAGCGGGCCGCGGCGCAGCGCGGGGTGCCGCCCGTGCGGCCGGTGCCTGGCAGGGCGTCGTGAGGTCGCGCCACAGACGAGCGCCTGCGTGGTGCCGGGCGGCCATGGTCGCCGCCCTGCTCAGCGTTGCGCCGCCGGCGCGCGCCGAGGCCAGCGTGACGGTCTACGGGTTGTTGGACACGACACTCCGGCACGCGACCAACGCTGGCGCCGGTGGCAGAAGACTCTTCAGCATGAATGACGGCGCATTCACGGGCAGCCGGCTGGGTTTTCGCGGCACCGAAGAATTGGACGGCGGCATGAAGGCCTTCTTCTCGCTCGAGCAAGGCCTGGACCCGTCTGCCGGCACGTTGATGCAGGCCACGGCCGCGGCCCACGGCGGGCAGTCCGCTGCGCCAGCGGGCCGTGCATTCGGCCGCGAGGCGCTTGTCGGGCTGAGCGCCGGGCGAGCAGGCACGCTGACGCTGGGCCGCCAGTACACGCTGGCCAACGCGTACTCCAGCCGGTTCCAGCCCAACGCCAATCCGAACCAGGAGGTGCTCGCGCTGCTGGTGGGTCACCAGGGCGTGCGGCAGGACAACATGGTCAAGTACACGGTCGAGGCCGGCCCGCTCAGCGCCGGCATCAGCACCACGCTTGGCGAAGGCACGAACGGTTCCTCGTGGGCCGTCGCGGGCGCCGTCCAGGCGGATGGCCTGGATGTGGCGGCCTACGCATCGTCCATGGTCAACGTCGAGACCGCCGACACCCGGCGTGTGATGGGCCTCGGCGCCGCGTTCGAAGTCGCACACGGCTGGAAGGCCTACCTCGGCACGCTGAGACGGCGGGACCGCGACAGCCGGCACACCAACACGGTCTGGGTGGGCGGCCTCACTTACACCAGCGGGCCGTTCATCTACACCGTCAGCGCCGGCGAGGATTGCCAGCGGCACGTCGCCGCGGGCGCGAGACAGCTTGCATGGCTGCAGGTGGACTATCTGCTGTCCAAACGCACCGACGTGTACGCTGTGCTGGACGCCAACCGCATCACCGGTGCCTATCCGTTGCCGGCGTTCATGACGCGGCGCGGCCAGCAGCGGGGCGTCCAGCTCGGCGTGCGACACCGCTTCTAGCGCGTCGATCAGCGAGCCGGTGAGGCCTCGAGAAAGCGGCGTACTGCGGCGATGAGTTCGGCGGGCCGCTCTTCCATCACCCAATGGCCCGAGCCGGGGATGACCTCTTCCCTCACGTCGTCAGCCACGTTTCTCATCACGGTCGCCATCGTCGATCCATAGGACCGTCCGCCACCGACAGCCAGCACCGGCACGGTGAGCCTGGCCTGGGCGGCGAATGCGCGGTTGTCGATGGCGTCCTGGTCGAACGCCTTGAACTGCTCGAACGCTGCATGCATGGCGCCAGGCTGGCGGTAGAGGGCCGCATAGTGCGCCCGCCAGTGTTCGGGATAACGGTTGCCCGGGGCGGTGAACTCATTCCAGAAGCGGTCGAGGTAGATGCGCTCGCGGTCGGCCACGAGCCGCTCGGCATCCGGGCCCCAGAACGACCAATGCCACACCGCATGGCGGCGTGCGATCTCCGTCCACGGCTCGATGCCCGGCAGCGGCGCATCGATGATGGCGAATCGGGTCACGCGGCCCGGGTACTGCGCCGCGAACGCATAGCCCACCATGTTGCCGATGTCGTGGGTGACGAGCGCCACGCGCTCGACGCCCAAGCCGTCCAGCACCGCCGCAAGCTGGCGCGCCTGCGTTTTCTTGTCATAGCCACTTTCGGGACGAGCCGACAGGCCCATGCCGCGCAGGTCCGGGACGATGACGGTGAAGCGCTCCGCCAGCGGCGCCGCGATCGGGGCCCACATGTCGCCCGTTTCGCCGAAGCCATGCAGCAGCACGACCGCTTCACGACCCTGGCCGCCGACCCGCACATGGAGCGCGGCGCCACCGCCGTCGATGTCTCGAACGGCGAAGCTCGCGGGAAACGCGGGCACGCTGGACTCTGCCTGGCAAGGCAGCCCCGCCACCAGCAGCGCGGACAGCGCCAGGGGGCGTGCCCAGCGATGCCATCGCGGCGTGGCGGCCCGTGCGGACGTGAACTGCGGCATGGAGTTCTCCTGGACTGAGTGGCTCGCCAGTCTTGATCGCGCCGCCGGCTGCCGCATGCCCCAAAGGAGAGAGGCGAACCTGGCCCCACCGGGAGTGGGTGGGCAGCCCAGGTCCACCGACAGTGGGCTCACCCCATCGAGGAGTCGCTTCATGAGTTCACCGTCCCTTTCCCCCTCGGCAGGCCGCCCACGTGGCCGCGCGCTGCGCCGCACGTTGCTGGCCTTGACCCTGCATGCGGCGCAGGCCTTCGGCGCGCCCATGCTGTCCGCTGGCAAGATGACCTTCGTCGACGCGAACACCGTGGTCGTCGCGGACTGGCGCGCCGGCCAGCTGCACACCCTCACCCTGCCGCCCGCGGCTCCCGGCACGCCGGCACCCTTCAACCTGAAGGACGTGTCGGGCGCCATCGCCACGGCACTCCGCACCCGCCCGGAGCGTCTGCGCTTCGAAGACATGGCGGTGCGGCCGGGCAGCGAGGTGGCCTACATCACACTGTCCGTCGACGGGAAGCCCGTTCTCGTCTCCGTCGACGCCGCAGGCAAGGTGGGCCGCGTGGACCTCGACCGCGGCAAGCGTGAGTCCGTCGCCATCGGCGACCTGCCCGCGGCCGACAAGAAGCTCTGGCGCGACACGCCCGCCGCGAGCTTCACCGTGACCGACATGAAGTTCCACGAGGGCAAGCTCTACGTGGCCGGGCTGTCCAACGCGAGCTTCGCGTCCGCGCTGCGCGTCTTCGACTTTCCCTTCAAGGGCGGCGCCGCGGTCAGCAGCGTCGAGATGTACCACCCGGTGCACAACCAGCTGGAGACCCGCGCGCCCATCCGCAAGATGGTGATCACGAATCTCAACGGCGAGCCCACGCTCGTGGCGGCCTTCACCTGCTCACCGCTGGTCACCATCCCGTTGAAGGACCTGAAGGACGGTGCCCACATCGCCGCCAAGACGGTCGCGGAATTCGGCTGGGGCAGCGCGCCGGCCGGCATGGTGATGTTCGACGCCGGGCAGGGGCCGATGGTGCTGCTGACGCATTCGCACAAGTCCGCCGACCTGATGTCCGTGGCCGACATCGCCGACGCGTCCACCAAGCCGAGCCTGTCCACGCCGATCAAGTGGCCGGCCGAGCCGACGCTGGGCATCAAGTCCACCTACATCCCAATGCGCGTGGCCCACATCGACAACCAGGACGCCACCTTCTTCGCCGCGCTGCGCCGCAACGAGGCTAGCGGCGCGATGGAGCTGGTGTCCATGCGCAAGGGCTTGTTCCTGCGCCTGAGCGATTTCGTCAACGAGTACGACTTCGCGGACTTCAAGTACCCGGCGAACGACCAGTGGAGCGGCGTCCACCGCACGCTGCGCACCGACGAAGGCTATGCCGACCTCGCGCCGCCGGCCAAGCCATGAGCGGGTCTTGCCGTGGCGTCGCGCTCGCGAGCCTGGCAGCGGCCTGCGTCGCCCACGCCGCAGCCGTGGACATCCACCCGGCCGGCCCCGAGGTGCCGGAGAACCTGCTGAGGTTCGAGCTGCGTTTCGACCGGCCGCAGCCGCTGCCTTTCGACGTCGAGCGGTTGAAGCTGCTCGATGCGGACGGCAGGGAGATCCGGCATGCGCTGCTCGACGTGGCCCTGCCGGACGCGGCCGGCCGACGCATCGCCGTGCTGCTCGACCCGGGCCGCGTGAAGAGCAGCGTCGGGCCCAACCTGGACGCAGGGCGCGCGCTGAAGGAAGGCACCGCTATCAGCCTGCATGTCGCGGACGGCGATGCCGGCATGCCACCGGCCGTCAAGACCTGGCGCGTGACGGCCGCCGTATCGCAACCGCTGCGACCCGAACAATGGCGCTTGCATCCGCCGCGCCGCGGCACACGGGACGCCCTGTCCGTCGACCTGCGAACCCCGATCAGTTCCGTCGGCGAGCGGCTCATCGCCGTGCTGGACGGCCATGGGCGCCGCGTCGCCGGCATCGCCACCCTCGCTGAGGGTGACGCGACGTGGCGCTTCAAGCCGACGCAGCCCTGGACGACCGGGCCTCATCGGCTCGTGACCCACCCCGGGCTCGAAGACCTCGCAGGCAACCGGCGCTGCGCGGCCTTCGAGGCGCCGCTTCGCGACGCCGCGACGTGCGACGGCGCGAGCCTGCCGTTCACGCCGGTGAATCCCTTTTGACGCGCCGCTCATCCGGCGCACCCGCTACTTTTCAAAGGAGAGTCGACATGGATCTGAAACTGGAAGGCAAGCTCGCCCTGGTCAGCGGCAGCACGGCCGGCATCGGCTACGCCATCGCGCGCACGCTGGCGCAGGAAGGCGCCCGCGTCATCGTCAATGGCCGCACGCAAGCGGCGGTCGACCAAGCCATCGAGCGGATGCGCTCGGACACAGGCGGCACCGTCGAGGGCTACGCGGGCGACCTCAGCCGCGCCGCCGCGGCCGAGGAGGTCGTGCAGCGGCATGCGGGCATCGACATCCTCGTCAACAACCTCGGCATCTTCGAGCCCAAGGGCTTCGAGGACATCCCCGACGAGGACTGGATGCGCTTCTTCGACGTCAACGTCCTCAGTGGCGTGCGGCTTGCGCGGCTGGTGTTGCCGGCGATGAAGCGCTCCAGCTGGGGCCGCATCATCTTCATCTCCAGCGAAAGCGCCGTGCAGATTCCCACCGAGATGATTCACTACGGCATGACCAAGACCGCCCAGATCGCCGTCTCGCGCGGCCTGGCCGAGTCGGTCGCCGGCACGGGCATCACGGTCAACAGCGTTCTGCCCGGACCGACCAAATCGCGCGGCGTGGGCGACTTCGTACAGGACATGGCCCGCGCCGACGGCAAGACGTTCGAGCAGGTCGAGGCCGAGTTTTTCGACAAAGTGCGGCCCACGTCGCTCATCAAGCGTTTCGCCACGCCGCAGGAAGTGGCGTCGCTCGTCGCCTACGTGGCCAGCCCGCTCGCGTCCGCGACCACCGGCGCGGCACTGCGCGTCGATGGTGGCGTGGTCAAGAGCGCGTTCTGAGGCTCAGAGCTGGCTCATGCCGCCGTCGGCGATCACTTCAGTGCCGACGATGAATGCCGACTCCGGCGCGCTGAGGTGCAGCACGGTCGAGGCGATTTCCTCCGGTGTACCGAAGCGGCCGAGAGGGACCTGGCTCTGGATCTGAGCGGCAACGGTCTTCAGCGTCTCGGCATCAAAGCCGAGCTTGCCGTACAGCGGCGTGTGCACGGGGCCCGGGCTGACGACGTTGACGCGCGCTCCTTGCGGCAGCAGCTCGGCCGACAACGTCTTGGCCAGGGAGATCAGCGCCGCCTTGCTCGCCGCGTAGATGGCCGAGTTCGGCATGCCGATGCGCGCGTTGATAGAGCCATTCAGCACGATGGACGCCCCGCGCGCCAGCAGCGGCCGCAAAGCTTGGATCAGGAAGAAGGCACCCTTGGCATTGGTGTTGAACGTGCGGTCCCACAGGTCTTCGCTTGCATCGGCCACCGAGGCGAACTCCGCGATGCCGGCATTGACGAAGACGGCGTCCAGCCGGCGCCCGGCGGCGGCCAAGTGCTCGCCGAGGGCACGGGCGCCGAGCACGTCAGAGGCATCAAGCGGGATCAGATGAAGCCTTGGCCGTCGATCTGCTTGCCAGGGCGGGCGGTGACGAGGACATGGCCGCCTTCGGCCTTGAGGGCGCGGGCATCGGCCTGGCCGCTGCCGGATGTGCCGCCGGTGACGAGGACGGTCTTTTGCGTGAAGCGGGCCATGTGGATTCCTTTCGAGTGGTCAATGCGGCGTCCACCGTGTCTTACACGCTGCGGCAGATCGAGGGCCGTTTGAACGCGTTGCTCTTCGATCGCCGCCGCATCAATCGCAGGCTGCCGGCCTTCGACGAGCAAGCCCTTGTCGAGCGGCTGGTTCCAGGCTTTTGCGGCGGCTTGGACCGGCACACCCACAGAGCAAAAGCTGCTTCCTACGTTCTGCTGAACCCGTAGCCATGATGGCCATGGCCGTACTGCTTCGTCTCTGCCTTGCAGAGGTAGCTCGCACGCCAGAAGAAATCCCTCCAGGAATCCGGCTCATCACGCCGCAGCAGGTACGACGACTCGTCTGGAAAGTGGACCAGCCCATGAGTTTCTTCCACCGTCATGCCAAGGGCACTGGCCCAAGCCTCCATGACGCGTTTCCTGGTGTTGGAACGGTTTGACTCGTAGTCGTAGTCACCCAACCACCTAAAGGCGTCTGCGTTCAAGAAAAAGACGAAGTGGTAATGGACACGTCCGGCGTACCCCACCTCTCTGACCCAGAAGTATCTGACCTCGGTGTCATGCACCCGTCCGGTACTGGCTGCAGATTCCCTGTTATGCCGTATCTTCGCTTTGAGAGAAGCGACAAATCTAGAGGCGACTTCGTTTCTGAAATGCTCGCCGCAAGCATCCATCCCCTGCGGCAGACGGAGATCGCATCGAAACGCGAACACGCGGCCATATGCTCCAAGCGCTTTGCACATTACGCCGTGAAGTGCCTCGAGGTATTCCACAACGAACGGCCTATAGGCGCCCATCAAAGGTAGTCCCATGAACTCTTCGTCATGGGTCAGATCGAGGTTCTTATTTAGATTCCAGTTACCAATAGCCATAGAAGCCTCACTAGTCGCGCTTTGCGATGTTAAGTTCAAAACCTTTGTTTAAGCGCCTTACTCCATTACGGTGCAAAGTTTCCCTAACTGCCAACTGAGCATTATTGGCAGAACATAAACTCCATTTTTTAACTTACTTATATTTATTATTTAAACAGACAAGCAAGGGCAGCGCATCGCCCCTAGATACATCACGACTGACGGATGACTTATAATAGTCAATCGTTTCCAGACCCAAATATCAACTCTGGAGAATCAGGATTTCATTCAGAATATTTAAGACCAAATGGTCTTGCAGCTCATGCGCGGCTGGTCAGCGCCGTGAGCCGATACAGCACAGCATCAGATTCGCAAGTATTTTTTTCCTAGCCAATGAGCCCGTTGTTCAGGCCAGGCCCTATCAAGCGGCATCTCGGTGATGCCGGCTTAGTGGTCCACCATCCGTACTCCCATGTCCGAGGAGTACGGCTCTATGCGCACCACCGGAACCTGGCCACCAAGTCACGGACCATCACCCGACTTCGAGGGCGCGTCGAACCTCAGCCGCTGTACTCCGCGCACACGCGAGGTACTTGCGTATTTCGGTCACGGTCGGCCTCACCCGTCCACCTTCGATTTCCGGCCGGACTCGCTCAACCAGCAGCAGTACCTTGACCTGCTTGGGGTCGATCTCGCCAGCTGGGCACGTGCCCTGTTTGCCAAGGTCTTCATCGGTGGGGATACCGAACGGGCCCTCCGGCGTGACTGACGGCATGACTGCCCGTGACGCGACCGTCACCGCTTCCACGGTCACGGCGACCGGCGGCGTGACCAGCCCCTGGGGCATGACCTCCGTCGGCGCCGATCCGACGGCCGTCAAGTCACGACGCTGCAGCACAAGGAACCAGCACAGGCAGCCGGTGCCCTCCAGGATGACCGCAAACAGCAGCCCCATGACCAGCCCAGTCGCGCCCCTTGTCACCCCCAGAAGCTCCGCAAGGCGAAGGGTCACAGGGTCGTCCTTCACGGTCGCCCAGCGAGCCTCCAGCTTGTCCTGATCCCGCAGCCAGCGTCGAACCTCGTCAGCCTCTGCATCCAGTGCCGCAATGCGAGCCTTCAGGACAACATCGCGGGCGTCGAGACGGGAGCAGTCGTCAAGGCAGCGCCTGGATCGCAGCCGTGCTTGATCCGCTTTCACGTCCGCCAGCTCCGCCAGGATCAGCGAAGTGCCGCGCCTGGGCGCCGGTGCACGCTCTGCGACGGATGCGTCTGATGACGCCACATCGGCCACGCGGCGCGCGCCGGCCTGCGCTTGCACCAACAGAAAGAAGCTGGCGTGAAGGTAGACGACGAAGACGGCGCAGACCATCGAAAGAGCGAAGGCCCCCAGCCGGGGCCAGACCGATGCCTGGCTGAATATCGACATGAGTAGGTGTGTGCCGAGCACCGCCACGATCCCCCCACTGGCCAAGAACAGCCTCTCGTCCGGGTTGCTGCCGAGCCGGTGGCCGGCTTCAATGGCGATGCGCAAGGAGACGCCACTGGCCAGCAGGGCAAGGCCCAGGCTGATCGCCAAGGTCACGGCGGAGCCTGACTTTCGAGTCTTCGCGAGGGTCATCACGCGCTCCCTGCGATCACCCGGGAAGCGGTCTGCCCGCCTTGCCGGGCAGCCACCGGCTCGCCAACCACCGCAAGCCCCTCAATCGTCGAAGACGGATAAGTGGCCGTCGTACCAAGCGAATGAGGATTTTGGATATGCGCTGCACCGCGCGCCACCCTGGTTGGTTCAGCCGCCCGGCTGCGGTGTAGAGACGGGAGCAGCGCCGGGCGGTGAACCTGGCCGGTGCCGAAGACGTTGCACCCCGGCTGAGGCAGGACCTGCGCGGCGAGGAGGGGGCCGCCCAAGTGGTCCATCAGTTCCCGTCTCAGCTTCTGCCGCTCGATCTTCGCGTTGCCCGCGAGCGCGGCGATTCGGCGAGCGGTCTCGATCGCCGGCCAAGGTTTCAGCTCGCGGAAGCAGCCGCGCCCCCGGGTGATGGCCGTCGCCCAGTAGTCGCCGATCTCCTGGCCCAGGCCGGAATGAATCCCTTGCGCACCATCGAAGATCAGCGAGAGACGCAAGCTGTATCCGGCCGCGGGAGTGAACCGGACACGCCAGACATAGCCCTGCAGATGCTTGAAGAGCGTCGGCTTGCCCTTCAAATTCGCGAGAAGGCGTTTGCGATCCCGTTGGACGTCGATGAACGGTACCCTGGCACGCGCCGGTTCGGTGCAGTCCAAAAGCGAGCCATTCCAATAGGCAACCGCTTCCGTTGCCAAGACCTCATCGGCTGTGTCAGCGACACTCTTCAACTCTGCCCGGGTGAATCTCGACGCGAGGTAGTCAAGCTCAAGTTCGATTTCAGTCAGGTGCTCTGCGCGCCGGCTGACGTAAGCCATCAGTTCGACGAGTCGGTCAGCGTTTCTAGTGAATTTCCCTTGCCAATCAGCGGCCCGCTTCTTCAAACGAGAAATCTTGGCTTCGGTTCGCATGGCGAGTAAGAAATCCTCGAACATGCCCGCGACGCGGCCACCGGTCACATGTATTGCGTGATCACGATACATGAGTAGAAAGTGCCGCACATAAGGATGGAACGTGTACTGGCGATTGAACAAGCGCGAGTAGCCATCCAGCCAGTCACGGTGTTTGTCGAGGTCCTTGGACACTTCTACATTGCGACCACCACACCGACGTGTCTGATTAACTCTTATATTTCCGTCTATGACGAGCCGCATAAATTCAAGGCAACGGTCGAGATGTACAAACTGGTCGCTGAACAACCTATAGCGGCAGCCCGCATGATCAGTCAGCACGTAGTTTCTAATAGTGCAGTTCATCATGGCGTCGGTTCTCGGCGCGGGAAAGGATTGGTGATTGAGAGCGGCGCAGCTGCACAGCCGACCTGACACTGAAGCCGGGCCGGGGGGTCTGATCGACATCTCACGCAATGCTCATAAGCGCCGCCACAGCACTCGGGTTGTGGCGGGGCGACCAGAGCAGTTCCTTGGGTCAGTACCCCAAGAGCACGCTCCGGCGGATGACAAGAACGTCCTTGCGCCCCTGAATACTGATCCAAGCGCCTCCCCGGCCACACAGCTCGGCTAGTGCCCGCTCGAAGCGCGACTTGGTCAAGCCGGCGTTGTAGGCCTGACGCCGGAGTAGGCCCAATTCGTAGTTCCAGAAGCCCGTGGCAGTGCAACTTTGAATCAAGTCGTTAGTCAGCCGTTGTACGTCCAATTCGAACTGGCTCGGCGGAACGGGAACATCGGTCATGCGCTCGAATTGCTCGATGCTCCACCGTCCCATGAGTTCCGCTGCCTTCATGACGTCGAGGTCGATCTCGCCTTCGGGTCCGTACTCGAAGACGTGTATGACGCCGGCGAGACGCAAGGTGCGCTCGGCGTGACGGACGATGTAGGAGCTCAATGCTTGAGCACGCGGATGACCGCGGTAGCGATTACGCAGTACATCCCCGCTTGCGATCAGCAACTCGGCAGCATCGGTGGCAAGGCGCAGAACCGGACGTTCGAAACCGGACGTCACCTGGTGGATGCTTGCCTCGATCAGCGTCTTAACGCGTGCGGCGTACGCTTCCTTCACGTTTGTGCTGAAAGTGACCGCGTGCAGCGCGTCCGGAATGCCGGATTGAGGGGAGGCTTCAGCGACAAACATGCGGTTCACCAAGCCGACGCCAGCGTTGCTGCCAGTCAGCAGCTGACGCCCGACACCGTCGATTCCGGGCTGTTCACATAGCAGCATGTTGAAGCGATGCCCAGTGAGTGCGACGCGGCCGTCCTTCACGCGCGCGTGATTCAGATCGTCGCCGTCGTTCAGCTTCGCCAGAGTCGGCGCGGCAACCCTAACCAGCTCTTTGCACTGTCCGGCATCGTCGGAGAAGAGTGCCGCCAGCTTCCATTCACGGAGGTGAAGCAGCAATGCCTCACGGGTGGTGTCCTCGGCGAAGAGGTCTGGAACGATTTGCTTCTCCACGTTTTCGCGGGTCCAGACACGTACCGCACGGTCGATGGGGCCGCACAGCAGTTTGTAGGACACCGACTTGCCGCCGCTGGATGAAACCCGGAGAAAGCCGCTGAAGCCAATCGACGTAATCTGGCCGTTCGGCCAACACGTGTCGGCGAGAGCCTGGACCAGCAGGGATGCGACGGCAGGTAGCTGAGTCCCAATGATTGCGGGATCGAGACAACCGCAGCGAAGTTCGCGTGCCATTTGTCCCAAGAGGCCGGGAAGGCTGTCCGTCGGAACGTGGGCGCTCGAATTAGAGCGCCAAGTTCCAGCGGTGAAGCCCGACAACGTTGGAAAGTGGACGGCACTTGCAGAGGCGGAATAAAAACCCCCAGGCGGGGTCAGAGGTGGAAGTTTTCGCATATCGTGTCTCGGTGAATATGCTCGGCACGGCCGAAGCAAGACCCCAACGGCACATTGGCGCCGCTGGATCGATGATTGATGGATGAAGCGGGCTCGCCGCTCTTCGGAAGTAGCGCTACTTGGCAGCCAAGCTGCGCGCTTCGAGCCAGGCCTGGACGTCCCTGACAAACCAGCACCTAGCGCGCCTCGAAATGAGGAAGCCAGGTGGAAACGATTTGTCGTATTGACGGCTAGACGGCTGCATCAGGCCGTACACGGTTGAGCGAGACAGCTTTGTAAGTTCCAGCAGTTCTCGCATGCGCATAACGTGCATAGGCGCTCTGACTCCGCCTTGCAGACTGATTTCGTTGACGTAGTTCAACTTCGATTCCTTGTTCGCACCGGACACGGTCTCGCTAGGAAATCCCAGCGTCTGACTCGTGTGTGCAAAAAACTCTCATCGCCGCCGCTTACGCGACAGCGCCGCTTTGAGGAGACCGAACTCGCGCGACGCGAATTGAATGGCGACACCAGCGTCAGAGCACTGCTCAGACAGCCGAAACGCGCCTCTTCAATCGTCACCTCTGAACGATTGAAGAAAGGTCTATCGAATGGGATGCATTCGAGCGACCGACATGCCATCAAAGTGATGGTTTAAGGAAACCAGAGCCATGCCGCATAGGGCATCGCTCAGAACAACACTCCGGATCCTTGGGTATTCATCACTTTGGGAGATGAGTCCCCGGTCGCGGAATCATGGAATGCTGTCGACGACTTCGGAAGTTTGTGCGCCGAGGCCATGCACAAGGGCTTGGTCGGGTCGGCGCGATTGAGTCGTGCTGTCCTCTATGTCGGTCTTCTCACCGGCGTTGCCGGGCCTCACGGAAAAGTGGCGCACAAGGAATATGCTGCCTGATACCTACCAGTGTGCAAGGTGGCACATCCAGACGTCAATACGCCAGCCACCCCCGAGATGTGTGGGGGGCTCTCAGCCGAGAACACCAAGCAGAAAACTGGAGCATGTGCTCGACGCCCTTGCCAAGCTTCACAACTCGCTACGCTGGCCGGATGCTCGAGTCGATTGGCTGACGCAATGCGATCAGACAGTTGCCCGAACGCCCATGGCCCACGTAGCACCCGAGGAGTCACGCCAGCTTGCTGGCGAAGGGGATGACGTTCGAGCTGCTTAACAGAGCATCGATCCGGCTTCCCAGAATGGCCCAGGCTTCTCGCGTTTCGACTGCATAGTCGTGATGCAGATAAGCTCGGCGCACGCGGCCGCCGGCAAGCACATGGTTTTGACACCGGTCGATCAGATCGAGCGACACCCCAAGCTGCTGCATCATCGTCGCGCCGGTCCTTCGCAGGTCGTGCGGCGTCCACTCGCCCGCCTTCCCGCCAGACAACACGAGCGAGTTGTCATGCTTGCGATTCTTCAGCGGCCCAGCTCGCTTTTTGAACTGAGTCTGGCGATCGCCGATCTGCTTGGACACGGACTTGGTACAAACATGCTGCACGGGCGCTGTGCCAGTCGCTGCGCGGGCTGGAAAGCAAAAGGCTGTGTCGCCTGTCAGCGCGTGAAGGGCCTTGAACTGCCGCAATGCGAAAGACGAAAGGTAGACCTTCCAGTCCACGTTGGTCTTGGTGTTCTCGGCGGGGACGAACCACTCGCCAGTCGTCAGATTCACATGCTCCCAACGCGCCATCAACAGCTCGCCAATACGACACAGCGTGCCCAGGCAAATCCAGAGCGCGAGTTGTGTCTCCTTCTTTAGCGGACGGTCAACGCTGTACTTCGTGCCGGCTGCCGCCGCTGCGTAAGTGGCCTCCATGTCCTCCAGCCTGACGCGCAGTTCTCGCAACTCATCCGCAGCCAACACGCGGTCGCGCTCGGCGTTAGGGTCGCATCCATGTGGCAGCAGCTTAGCCAATTCGACCAGCTTGGTCGGATTGCCCTCGACCATGAGCGCGCGCCATGGCTTGCGTTCTTCAGCCCATGCGAACAACTGCACCATGTCAGCGTAAATGCGCGATGCCATCCGATAGGTGCCCCGACCAACCACGGCCCGCAACACGGCTCGTATGTCGCCCTCTTCCACCGCCCGCACCGGCTTGGCGCCGATAACCGGCAAGACGTCCTTTTCGAAGCTACGGCGCAGCTCAGCGTTCTCATCTCCACGCTTCACGCCGTCCATCAACCATGCCTCAAACATCGCTCGAACAGGCAGGTTTTCTGCTTCTTGACGAGCCGCCGCCGCAATGGTTGCCTCGACCTTCGCCTGCGCTTCAATCCTTGCGGCGCGCTTGGCGTCCGTCGGCCGCACCCCACCCTTGACAAGCTCTCGCGCTCGATCACGCTCGACGCGGATCGAGTCAAGGGATGCTGTCGGCCAGGTGCCGCAGTAATGCCACCCCCTCTTCCCTTCCCACTTGAAGCCATAGCGGAAGTGAATCGATACTCCGCCGCTACCCGCGCGCACCTCGCCGACAAGTCCGTCGCCGTCGCTCAAGGCGTCCCCCTTCCATTCAGCAGGCACAGCTTCAAGCTCTTTGACGGTCCAACGGCGGCCCTTGCCTTGGCGAGGGTATCGAGTCATGCAAGTCTCCAGGGGTACACCCAGGGGTACACCAGAGCACGGCCTTCCGCGAACATTGGCGAACACCCCAGAACAACGCAAACACTCTAACACATTGATTTCAAACGACAAATTTAGTCCGTGGAGGTTCACTAATGTCCAGCCACGTCCAAATATTTATTTAATGGGGTGCAAGGGGTAGCGAGTTCGAATCCCGCCGTCCCGACCAAAAACAAGAAGAGAAATCAAGGACCTAGAAGCGAAAGCCTCTAGGTCCTTTTTCCATTCCAGCCTCTACTTTTAGCTTGGGTCTAAACCCAGGTCTAAAACCGGGGCGGTCAATCCATTGCGGCGAGGACTCCCGTTGCCTATTTCGCCTCGCTGACCAGCTCCTCGCCTACGTAGGCCTTGAACTGGCGAATACGCCCGGTGACATCGTCCTTGCCTTGTCGGGGAACATACCGCAAGCCTGCCACCTCGACGGTCGATCCGAGATCGATGACGAGTTGGTGAGGATGACGTCCGCCCGGACCTGAGTCGGTGAGTGACGTGTGCCAGTAGTCGCTGTTCTGTCCGTTGATGGCGTTGAGGGCTCCGCCGTCTTCCTTGTTCATTTCCTCGCTGTCGACGAACGCGATCGTCCAGTTTGACTGGTCAAGCGTCTTCCCATCCTTGCCAAACAGCGCGAGTTCGGCGACGGCCGCGTATGGCTTGCCATCGAAGGCGTTCAACGACTCCAGGCAGAACTGCCGGCCCGTTCTTGGCTGGGCAAAGCGGATTTCCTGGGTTTTCGACCCCTGCGCAAACTCGCCCTGGTGTATCGGCTCGACGCCCTGCAATTTCGGCCGCACCTTGCTGGGCGGCCTTTGGAAATCTCGCTCCCGGTGGAGTTGATCGAGGATCGGTTCGGCCAGACCCGCAATGCGAGCGTTCCTGGGCCCCGTCAGGTCCAGGACGACGACCTCGTTGCGGCCGACGTTGATCCATGGGCCGGGCAGGTACATCGTCTGCGTCGGTCCAATGCTCCAGAACCTGCCAAGGCAGCGGCCGTTGATCCAGAGGATGCCCTGGCCCCAGCGTGACATGTCGAGGAATGTGTCCGCAGCACGTTGCGCGTTGAAGCTGCCACGCCAGAAGGCCGCCCCCTTTGGACCTGCACGTGACTTCGAGAACTGCAATGGCGGCAGCACGCCGTCGGCATCAAGATCAAGGGCGCGGATCTCCCAGTTTTCGACCGGCTGCGCAGACCCGGCGCGCGGCGTGAATGTCACCGGGCCGTGCAGACCCTTGCGGTCGTGGATCTCGACGCCGAAGTTCACCCGCGCAATGGTGTACAGCAGGATCTCCAGCGTCGCCGGCTTGCTTCGCGCCGGCACATCGATCTTGTAGCGCCTGTAGCGCGTATCCATCGTGCCAAGCGGCTTGCCGTCGAGCGACACCCACGCCAGGTCGCGTACTCGGGCCGCCTCGACGGTGCCCGCGGGTCCCGCAGGCAGGGTGACGCGGTAGGAGACCAAGCCGCGGCTGACGTCGTATTGCTCAATGGGGCGAGGGCTGGTGTCCCTGAGCACCCGCGCTGACAGCGCGGCGCTCGCCGGAGCCCACTCGTCGAGCGCGAACGCCGGGACGGCCATCACGGGATTGCGCGCAGGCGGCTCGGGCAACGTCTCACCTGGCGCGAGAAACGGCGTGATCGCGGCGCGGTAGGCGGCGAACTTTTCACCAACCCAGCCTGCTTCGCTGATGGGGGCGTCGTAGTCGTAGCTGGTGGTGTCAGGGCGGAACGGTCGATCGCAACCGCCCCACAGACCGAACGTCGTGCCTCCGTGAGCCATGTAGAGGCTGAACGAGCCGTTGGCCTTCAGCATCGTGGCGATGTCCGCAGTCGCACCTTCGACGCCGCCACGCCGATGCGGCGAACCCCAGGTGTCGAACCAGCCGGAGTAGTACTCGCCGCACATCATCGGGCCCTTCTGCACCGCAGCGAGCGCTTTGAAGCCTGACTCGGGATCGTTGCCGAAATTGGCGACCGAGAACAGTTCCGGAATGTGCGTCCTCGACACAGCGTTGGTCGGGTTGCACTGGAACAGCGGCACATCGAAGCCAGCATCCAGCAACGCCCGCCGCAGCGCGCGCAGGTACTCGACGTCGTCGCCATAGAAGCCGTACTCGTTCTCCACCTGCACCATCAGGATCGGCCCGCCGTGCGTGATCTGTTGTGGGCCGAGCATGCGCCCCACCTCCCGCAGCCAACGGCGCGCGGCGCCCAGGTAGGCCTCGTCCCGCGTCCTCAGGAAGTTGTCGCCCGGCTGCTTCAGCAGCCACCACGGCATGCCGCCCATTTCCCACTCGGCACAGGCATAGGGCCCGGGTCTGAGGATGACGTACAGGCCTTCCTCCTTTGCCAGCCTGCAGAACTCCGCCGCATCGCGCTGTCCAGCCCACTCATAGCGGCCTTCGCGCCACTCGTGGTAGTTCCAGAACAAGTAGGCGCAGACCGTGTTGAGCCCCATCGCCTTGATGCTCTTCAGGCGGTGAGCCCAGTATTCCCGGGGCACGCGGGCGAAGTGCATTTCACCGCACCGGATCTGCAGCGGCTTCCCGTCCAGCAAGAAGTCCTGAGTTCCGATCGAAAAGCGCTCGGAGGCCGCGGCAAGCACCTGCCCACTCATCGGCAAGAGCGAGCCAGCCAGGCTAGAGGACACGGTGGCTGCCCAGCCTTGCAAAAGCTGGCGGCGCTTGAAATTTGTAGTCATTGGATGTGGTCACGTCAGAAGCGGAAATGCAGACGACCCAAGAGGCCGACGTCAATTGGCAGTTAGGCAGCGCATCGACAGGTCTTGGTGGCAGGAACCTTCACGCTGCCCGACAGGCCCGACTGCAGCTCCAGGACTTCGTGATAGCCGGCGTCCATCTCGGCCAGTGCAGCCGCGGCGCGGCGGATCATGACGTCGCCATACCACGTGGGACTGACGCCACGCGGCAATCGCTGGAACAGCTTGACGCCAAGGGCGCCCTCGGCATCGGACAACATCCGCGAGGCGGCCGACTGCGTCATGTTGGCGGCTTGAGCTGCCTGGAGGATCGAAGCGTGCCTGCCGAGCTCGACAAGCAAAACCAGTTGGCGGACCTTGAGGGGGGACCGATACGCCCCCCCGCTGCGCTGACCTGACATAAGGCACCCGCCACCTTGGAATGACAACCAGGACTGCGCCGCCGCACAGCGGCGGCGCGTTCTTGAAAAAACAGCTGAAGCGCGGCTGAAGCCGCACGAGACCTTAGAAGTTGGCTTTAAGGCTGACGCTGTACCGACGATCGTTCAACTGCCACAGCAGGCCGCCCGAGGGACGCTCGACATACGTGTGGTACATCGAGTTGTTGAGATTGACAGCGTCGGCGGAAAGGGTGAAGACCTTGTTGATCTGGAAGCTCACCGAGGCGTCCAGGGACGAATACGGTGCTGCGTACTGGTTAGCACCAAAAACGCCGCTGCCGTTGATCTGGTCCAGATAGGCGGAACGCCAGTTGTAGGCGATACGAGCCTGCAACGGGCCCTTCTCGTACAGGGCGACAAGGTTGTAGCTGTTCTTGGACAACTTCGGCAGGGGAATGAGAGAACCCGGCTTCAGTTCGACCTTCGAGTCGACATAGGTGTAGTTGGCCTGAATGCCGAAACCGCTGAACAGGCCGGGAAGGAAGTCGAAGAACTGGGTGAACCCGGTTTCAATGCCCTTGACCGATCCCTGACCCAGATTGATGCTGGTTCCGATGTCGTAGACGACTCCGCCAAAGTTCATGGGTTGAACGCCGCTGGCCTGATAGCCCTTGACATCCTTCTTGAACAAGCCCAAGAAGGCCAAGTTGGACGTGCCCCAGTAATACTCTGCGGTCACATCATATGAAGTCGCCGTCATCGGCTTCAGGTACGGGTTGCCGGAACTGCCAGTAGGCCGCCCGTTCGCGTTGTACTGCGAAGGGATGTTCGGATTCAGCTGGACATGGGCCGCCATGTCCGTGAAGTTGGGCCGAGTCATCGTCTTGCTATAGCCGAAGCGAAGCTGCAGATCGTCGTTGAGGTGCAGTCGGGCGTTCAGGCTCGGCAACAAGTTCGAGTACTTGTTCTTGATATTGGCGCTTTGCGACCCTGTGGCGTCTTGGATGTAGCCAATGGATGTCTGATCGGTTCTGACGGCGCGAAGTCCGGCGGTACCGTCGAGTTCATAGCCGAAGACCTCCGTATTGAAGTCTCCCGTGACGAATGCCGACTGCGTCTTCTCGCGCTGTTCGTTGATATCGCCGGGCCCGAACGACGTGTCAAACGTGTAGGAATTCGGTTTGCCAGCGAACAGCTCCGCGTAGGTCTTCACCGTGCGATTGAAAACGCTGGAATTGGGATCGGCGTACTCCGGGAAGACGGCAACAGCGAAACCGATCCCCGGCTTCATGAAGTTGCTGGCCGGGCCAGCGTAGGCGAGATTCGGATGTTGAGACACCGGAATCAGCGGGCACGCGCCCCAGCTCGGGTTGGTGCCGGTGTCGTTGCAGACACCCGTGTTGTTCCAGTTGCCGCGCAGCAGCACCTTGGTGTCGGCGAAACGAACGCCGGCGTGCAGCTTCGTGAAGAAGTGGTCACCGTTGTCGTAGTCAAAGTCCTGGCTCAACGCCGACAACTTGAGCTTGTGGCGGTCGACTGCATTGGCAAGCCACTCGTAATACCAGTTCTTCGGATTTCCGAAATAGGCGTAGGGGTTGTTCGGATTGGCGGGATCGACAACGGAGAAGACCGGAATCTTGCCGCGCACATCGAAAGCGAGGTTCAGGTTGGGAATGTTGGCGACGCTGCGGCTTTCGTTGTCGTAGAGCTTGATGGAGTCGCCATTGCGGTCGGCATCGTAGGCGGCACTTTCATAGGCAAAGTCCGTCTTCGACTTGAGCTTGTCCGAGATGCGCCATTTCAGATTGATCGCTGAAAGGTTGGTGCGGTTGCGAACATCTTGGTCGAAGCGAGAGGTGGAGAAGATCTGCGGCGACAACACGCCGCTGGTGGCGCTTCCGTCAGCGCCCCAGGTCCACGTAGAACCTGCCGCCGCACGGGGATCGGTGTTCTTGTCGTCGCCATACAGGTACTCGCCGCGACGAATGAACCTGTAGTTTGAAAACAGGTTCTGAGCCGTCAAGAGAACGTCGTCGTTGACTTGCCATTGGTAGGCCATTGCGAGACCTTCTCGCTTGCGGCTACCCGAGTCCTGGTAGATCTCGAACGAAGTGGGAACGTAGAGCTCTGTCAGAGAGCCTTTGTTCGGCATCGAATTGAAGGCGGCAACCTTGGATGCCGACGGTGCCTGCGCCGGGTCGTTGCTGCACTTCCCGACGGTGGCCGTGAGACAGTGCTGTTGCTGCTGAAGAACGGCATCCTGGCGATAGAACGTTTCGCTCAGCGTAGCGTTCACCAAGATGCCCATGCTGCCCACATCCGTATTGAACCGGCGGCTCAGAAGGCCGGACACCGACGGGGAAGACTTACGAACACGATCATAGTAGTTCGACTTCAGCGTCACGACGTTGATGTCGCCCGTCGTGTCGAATGGAAGTCGGGTGCGAATGTTGACCACGCCGCCGACACCGCCTTCAATCAAGTTGGAAGCTGCGTTCTTGTAGACGTCGACACCGGCCATGAGTTCGGAGGGAAGTCCCTCCAGGTCCGGCGCCCGGCCACCGTTGGCTGTGAAGAAGTCGCGACCGTCCACAAGGTTGCGGACCTGTGTAATGCCACGGATCGTGATGGCAGGCTCGGTGCGATGGTCGTAGTCCGTGCCACCCTCACCGTAGCGGCGCTGGATCTGAACGCCGGCGACTCGCTGCAGCGACTCCACGGTATTCACGTCGGGGAGCTTGCCGATGTCGGTGGCTTGAATCGAGTCGACGATCTGGTTCGCGTTCTGCTTGAGATCGCGTGCCGACTTCAATGCGGCCCTTTGGCCGGTGACGACAACAGTCGCCAAGCTGCTCGTGTCCTTGCTTGCGCTGGCAGCGTCGGCTTCCTGCGCCATCGCGCCCATGGGCGAAGCCATTGCGAGCGCGCAAGCCGTCGCCACAACAGTTTTCCGATTACGGTTTTGCATAGCCATGTCTCCTCTGGTCATTTTTGGCCGCGCCTCCTTGAGGCATTCGGCGCTATCGATCGCATTCCGGCAAAGGCCGAAATGCCGGTTAGGTCGAACAGGTCGTTCGGCACCATGGAACTTCCAATCGACCGCCATCGGGCCTGCCGCTTGTTGGGCGGATCCGAATGAGTGATGCGTGCGCACTGCGACTTGGCACAGCCCGCCCACAGAAATTTAAGCGCTTAAATTTTCAATCAGTGTATAGAAGGCGTTTCAGGCCGAGAAGGGGTTGGTCGGGAAAGTCCTTACGCGAAAACCGACGGATTGCAGCAGCGCTGCAACAGCCGGTGCGGAGCTCCCACGATCAAGGAATGCGATTACGACCCGTCAGGTCGCCTGCACTGCCCTCGCGCGCCGGTCTCCGTTTGATCAGCGCGCTATCCAACTTTTGCAAGCCAATCGCTCGAGAAAACATACGTCGATCGGAGTCACTGCTTCTAAGCTCCGGCTCGTCCCGTGAGCGCGGCATCGATCAGGCGCCGTGGGACATCAAGGGCAAGGTCCTGGGCCAGCCGGTCTACAAGCTGCTCGGCGGCCTGATGCGCGACAAGATGAAGGTCTGCTCCTGGGTCGGCGGCGCCGGCCGGCGGATGTCGTCCGCGACGTCAAGCGGTGCTTCGACGCCTTCAAGATGACGTACAAAGCATTTCTCCGGCCGCAATAGCGACGGACTGGACGGTGCAATTTAAAGAGGGGACGTGATGGTCAAGGGACGGTGGATCGATAGGGTCGTCATCCTCGGTGGCGGAACAGCCGGGTGGATGACGGCGACCGCGTTGTCTCACACATTTGGCGAAGCCGTACAGATCACGGTCGTCGAGTCCGAGGCCATAGGAACGGTCGGCGTCGGAGAAGCCACGATCCCGCCCATCCGCACGTTTCATCAGATGGTCGGCATCGACGAGGCCGAGTTCATGCGCGCCACGGGTGCGACGTTCAAGCTGGGCATCGAGTTTCATGGATGGCTGAAAGAAGGCCTGACGTATTTCCATCCGTTCGGCGCATACGGGGTCGAACGGGACATTGGGTACTTCTTTCAGTATTGGCTTCGCCTGAAGGAGACTGGGCGAGTTGCTGACTTTTCGGAGTTCTCGCTCTGCACGTTGGCAGCTCGGGAGAACCGATTCGCTCCCCCGTCAGACCGGCCAGGTGATCCCCTGCAGCATCTTCAGTATGCATATCACTTCGATGCCGGTCGCTATGCCAAGTACCTGAAGGAGTTGTGCATCGCCCGAGGGGTCGTGCACAAAATCGGCGATGTGCAGGCGGTGGAACGCAATTCGGAAAATGGCCACATCACCGCTTTGAAGCTCAAGTCGGACGAATTGATTGCCGGCGACCTGTTTGTCGACTGCTCTGGCCTGCGCGCCGTACTGCTCGGCCAGGAATTAGGCGTTGAATATGAGGATTGGTCGCATTGGCTACCCATGAATCGCGCTTGCGCGGTGCCTTGCGAACAGCGACTGGCGCTGACTCCATATACGGTTTCCAGCGCCAAACCTTTTGGATGGCAATGGCGCATACCTCTTCAGCATCGCATCGGGAACGGCGTGGTGTATTCGAGCGAGTTTGCCACGGATGAAGCCGCGGAGCGGTGCCTGCTGGACGGATTGGAGGGGCCGCCGCTCGCCCCTGTCAACCGCATCAAATTCACGACGGGAAGGCGCCGGACTCCCTGGGTCAAGAACGTGATCGCCATCGGCCTTGCCAGTGGCTTTCTGGAACCTTTGGAATCGACCAGCATCCAACTCATCCAATCCAGCATCCAGCGACTGATCAAGTATTTTCCGGATAAAACCGTGCCATCGGCATGCGCACAGGCGTTCAACAAGGACGCCATGCGTGAAATCGAGAACGTCCGCGATTTCCTCATATTGCATTACCACGCCACGGCACGCGATGACTCGGAACTCTGGCGCTATGTAAGAGGCATGCCGATTCCTGACAGTCTTCGCGAGAGGATTGAATTGTTTCGTGAACGTGGTCAGTTGGACCTGTCAGCGGAAGAACTGTTTCAAAGCACTTCGTGGCATGCCGTGCTGCTGGGACAAGGAAACTTGCCCCGAAGCTACATGCCCACGATGGCCTTGCAGGACGATGCGGTCCTCGAAAAGGCGTACGGCAATTTGGAACGCAACTTCAAGAAGCTCGTTTCAGCGCTGTCCGACCATGCCGCATACATCAAGAACAAGGGCCTTCGCTCTGCCAGTTAGTCGTTGAATGGCCCGGCTTTTGATGCGAGACCTGAACATAAAGTGACGCTATGCCCTCTCGTTCGCAGACTCCGCTTGTTCGCTGCATGGTTGCAATGGCCATGTGTTTCTCACAAGTCGGAGTTCATGCGGAAACCGACGATGCGGCGCTGAGGCGTGTCGCTACGGTCGTCCGCGTGGACGAGGGTCATCCGGGACCGGCTTTCGAAGGCTGGGGAACCGCATTGGCCTGGTTCGCGCACGTCACCGGAAAATTCGCTGAGCCACAGCGCAGCCAATTGGCAGATTTGCTGTATGGCCGGGACGGTCTGGCGCTGAATATCGCGCGCTACAACATTGGTGGCGGCAATGCCCCTGAAACACCTCCCTATCTACGCGCCGGCGGAGACGTTCCAGGATTCTGGCGCAAACCCAATGGCGCCTCCGAAACTGATTGGTGGAATCCCGACTCAGCTGCGGTTTGGGATTGGTCCGCAGATCCCGGCCAGCGCTGGTGGCTCGATGCGATCAAGGCACGCGTGGCGCCAAATGAATTGATCCTCGAAGCCTTTTCGAATTCGCCGCCATATTTCATGACGCGCAGCGGCAAGGTCTCCGGCAATACAAACGGACTTGAGGACAACCTTCTTCCCGGCTTCGAAGACAAATTTGCGAGCTATCTGGCACGGGTGGTGACCGAACTTGAGCGTCGCCATGCCGTTCGTTTCAGGACGCTGTCACCGATCAACGAACCCAATACGCCCTACTGGTTTGCCAAGAACGCCCAAGAAGGTGCCCATTGGTCACCGGAAGCGCAATCGCGAATGTTCATCGCTCTGGAGCGCGCGTTGAAAGAACGTGGCATGCAAACGGAAGTATCCGGCCCGGACGAAACCAATCCGCAGACCTTTTATCTGGATTGGGCCGGTTTGTCGGCCGAGGCGAAAGCCGTCATCCGCCAGATCAACGTCCATAGTTACGAGTGGATCGGAAAAACTGGCATCGCTGATATCGCGCAAGTTTCTGGAAAGCGTTTGTGGATGTCCGAAGCCGATCTGTCGCCCAGCAACGTTCGCGAAGACGTGAACGACATGCGTCCTGCGATTGCCCTGGCGCAGCAAATCACCACAGATATCAACAGCATGAAGCCTCGTGCATGGGTGCTGTGGCAAGCCATCGAAAACACCACGCCGGACCCCGACAAAAGCTCGAACTGGGGGCTGATCAAGGCGGATTTCTCAACGTCCCAACAACCCGAATACCGAATGACAAAAAAGTTCTGGGCATTCGCTCATTTCACCAAGTTCGTCAGGCCCGGATACCGGTTCTTGAAATCCGACAACCCGGATGTGGTGGTGGCTGAGAACCCGAAAACAAGTGAAGTTGTCGTGGTAGCTGTCAACCCCGGTCTCGTTTCTCGTACGGTGGATGTTCAGCTTCCGAGCGCGAGACGTCGCAACCTCACATGCAAGAGTTTCATCACAGACGCGGAAGAAAATCTGCAAGCTTCGAAACCCACCTGTGCCACCAGGCTGTCCGCGCTGTCGCCGCCTATGTCAGTCGTGACTGTCGTTGGAAAGCCCAAGTAGTTGCACAACGGGCGGTAGAAGAGCTCGGCTCCCGTCACTGATCGGACCCCAACCTCTTTCCGGCGTTGTCGAACAGGTGCGCCTTCGCTGTATCGAAGTGCGCGATCATGGGTTGCCCGCGAACCAGGCCGTGGGCGGTGTCCACGCACAGCACGATTGCGGCGCCCCCCTCCGATCGCGCATGAACGTGCGATTCACGTCCCAGGTTCTCGATCACCTCGACCGTCAGGTTCAATTGAGCATCTCCGGCGTCAACGAAATGCTCGCTTCTCACCCCGATCGAGACTTCGGCCCCAACGGTTGGCGGATGCTGGGGAACCTGCATGGCAATGGTCGACGAACCACATTGCGTCAACTCGATCGTGCACCGATAGCCCGCCTGGTTTCCCTCGACCGCCGTGACTCGGCCGGCCAGCAGGTTCATCTTCGGCGTTCCGATGAAGCCCGCGACGAAGGTATTCGCAGGCTTTTCATAGAGCGCCAAAGGTGAGCCGACCTGCTCAACCTGACCCCCTCGAAGAACGACGATCTTGTCTGCCAGCGTCATGGCCTCGACCTGGTCATGAGTGACGTAGATCACCGTGGCACTCAACTCCCGGTGCAGTCGAGCAAGCTCGACACGCATCTGGCTACGCAGCTCGGCGTCAAGGTTGCTCAGCGGCTCGTCAAACAAGAACACCTTGGGGTCGCGCACGATCGCCCGGCCGATGGCAACTCGCTGTCGCTGGCCGCCGGAAAGATCCTTCGGCTTGCGTTCCATCAGCGGCAACAGGCCAAGCATCTTTGCCGCTGCGTCTACCTTGGCCGCCACTTCCACCTTCGGCATCCCCGCCCTGCGAAGCGCAAATCCCATGTTCTCCCGCACGGTCATGTGGGGGTACAGCGCATAGGACTGGAAGACCATGGCGATGCCCCGCCGCGCCGGATCGACGCCATTCATGAGCTGGCCGTCTATGCGCAGTTCGCCGCTGGTGATGTCCTCAAGGCCGGAAACAAGGCGCAGCAGCGTGGATTTGCCGCAACCCGAAGGTCCGACAAAGACGACGAACTCGCCATGCTTGATTTCGAGGTCCACGCCGCGGATGACATCGATGCCGCCGAACGACTTCCGCACCTGGGACAGAGAAACGTCGACCATTGAAGACCTTGAATTTCAACCAGCCCTGACGACCACGCGGTGAGCCCCCAGCCGCTGCGTACCGACATCGACCGCGATCTGTCCCGCTGGTCCCGTCGTTTCAATCCAGAAGCTGACCACGCCCCCGCGGAAGGGCAGCGCTCGGGGGCCGATCCTCCGCCCCGCGCCGGTGACGTCGATCCATGCTACATCGTCAAGGAAGGGCAAGAGGCGTCCCGTCTGATCCAGAGTCTTCACGACAACCCGGGTGGCATCCTTCTCATCCGCCAGCAGCTCGTAGTCGTCTGCCTGAATGCTCAGCGACGTCGGGATCGGGCTGCCCGACATCGACACTGTCGCGACCACCTTGCCGCCCACATAACCGGTGAGCACCCCGTCGCGCCACACCATGCCCCAGGCGCCGAGGTCAGCGGCATTGACATGACGGCTATCGAAGATGACAGGCGGGTGGGGAAGGTGGGGGTACAACTCCCGTGCCGGTTGCGCTCGCTTCGCCGGAAAGTCGCCGACTTTCAACTCGACATAGTCGCAGTTGGTCAGGACGATGAGGGGCAAGATCTCGCAACGATCCCGCTCACCCCGCGCCCAGTAGGTGACAGGCTCGAGAACGGCCGTCTCGGCGGGGCTGCATTGGCTGGCATAGGCGTAGGCAGCGAATTTCGGGACCCGGAAGAAGTCCATCACACCGTGATGGCAGATCCGGTCGCCAGCGCCGAAATCCTTGTGCGTGTTGTAGTCGAACATGCACCAGCCGATGGCGCCGGCAATGCGCGGGTCACCGTAGGCCGCGTCCAGCACCTGCAGGTGCCGCGTCACATGCTCTGCTTGCCGGTGTTCGCAGTCGATCCGTTTCGTGGGGAACATGTGCCCCGTGTGCTCGGTGACCAGGTACGGCACATCACGCGAAAGGCCCGTCACGTCACGCGGGTCGCGCAGGCCCCTCGGTTCACGCCCGGCAAGCCAATCCGGGCCAGCGCCGTTGAAGAAGTCGTTCATCGTGTAGACGTCTTCGAGCAGTTCACTGTTTTCAATACACCGGATGCCACCTGTAGGCCGCGTGCTGTCCAGCGTCTTGGCCGTGGCGGTCGTCCGTGCGTAGAAGTCGTGGTGGTCTGCCGACTCGTTGATCCTCACGCCCCAGCAGACGATGGACGGATGGTTCCAATCTCGCTCGATCATGCGACGCACGTTTCCGATCGACTCGTCCTGCCATTCGGCGCCCCCGATGTGCTGCCAGCCCGGGATTTCCTCCAGCACGAGCAAGCCGATCTCGTCGCATCGATCGAGAAAGTGGGTCGACTGAGGGTAGTGCGACGTCCTCACCACGTTGCACTTGAGTTCGAATTTCAGGAGATCGGCGTCCTTGCGCTGAACCCGGCTACCCATTGCATAACCAACGTACGGATAGCTCTGATGGCGGTTCAGGCCGCGAAGCTTGACCGCGCGACCATTGAGCGAGAAGCCGTCAGCGGCAAAGTCGAAGCTTCTGAATCCGAATCGACTCTCCAGCATGTCCCGGCCGGCTGGCGAGTCCAGCGAAACACGCATCAGGTACAGACGGGGAGTGTCCAGGTCCCAAAGCTCAAGTCCGGCGAGCTCAGAAAAGCTAAGTTCGATGGGGCTCGTCGCAACGTCCGCGTTGGTGCTCGCAATCACGGTTCCGTCGAGTGCGCACAGCTCTGCCGCAAGCGTGCCGCACAAGGGGACTTTCGAAGGATTGGACAGTGCTACGACCACGCGCACCGTCTTGCGGTCCGACAGCTCGTTGCCCGTTTCAATCTTCAAGCCGTGGATCGAGAGGCGGTCGGTCTGCTTCAGCCAGACATCGCGGTAGATGCCCGCGTACGTCAGGTAGTCGATCTGGCTGCCAAAGGGTGGGATGGCGGGATTCTCGCTGCCGTCCACGCGAACCGTGATCAGGTTGTCGCCAGGCCTCAGGAGGCCGGTCAGGCGGGCACTGAATGGGGTGTAGCCGTCTTTGTGCGAAACCACTTCGCAGCCGTTGGCCCACACGGTGGCATTCGCCATGGCCCCCTCAAACTCCAGAGAGACCTCGCGATCGTGGAATTCAGGCTGCCAGGGCAAGACGCGCTGGTAGCCGAATTCGTGCTGGTAGTTGCGCTCGTCGAAGTAGCCCAGTTCAAGATCCACGGCGTTGTGAGGAAGCCGTACCGCATCGCCCGCCACAGGCGTTGAAATCATCGACTCGGAAAAACGGCCGAGGAAAGTCCAGCCTGCATTGAGGCGTGTAGTGGAGCGCATGGCAGAGCCTATTTGACGGAACCGAGCAGGCCCCGCACGAATTGGCGCTGCATCAGAAAGAAGATCAGGAGCATGGGCACCGTCGCCAGCACCACCGCGACCATGATCAGGCCGAAATCCGGCGTGTAGGCGGAACCCAGCGACGAGATCACCAGGGTGATGGTTTTCAGCTCTGGAGACTGCAGAGCAATCAACGGCCACAGGAAGCCATTCCACGCCGACATGAAGGTGATGATGAATGCCGCCGCGTAGGTGGAGCGCATCACCGGCACATAGATGAACAGGAAGATCTCCCATTCCCGCAAGCCGTCCAGCATCGCCGCCTCTCGCAGTTCTGCCGGGAATGCCTTGCTGCTTTGCCGAAAGTAGAAAATGAGATACGCCGATGCCAGGGTTGGCAAGATCACCGCGGCATGCGTGTCCAGCAAGTCCAAATTTGCCATCAGCGCGAACAACGGGATCATGAGTGCCGCAAAGGGCACCATCATGGACAGCAACACGACGACATAGACGCGCTCGCGTGTCCGGGAGGCGAACATCTCGAATCCGTACCCCGCCAAGGAAGTGACCGCCAGCGTGACGACTGAACCGATCAGCGCAATCTTGGTCGAGTTCCAGAATATGAGCGGCAGGGAATAGAGCTCGGCGAGCCTCGAGATGTTGTCGACAAAAGCACTTCCGAATGAAAGCTTCCCGGAGGTGATGTCGATGCTGGCGTTGGTGGCGCCGACCACCATCCAGGCAAAAGGCGCGACGGAAAGGAACGCCATCAGCCCGAGGAAGCCGTGCACGAGCCACGATCGGAGGAGGGAACGCAGCGACGCGTTCATCGCGTCCGTTCCCGGGTGGCCAGGAACTGCACTGCCGCCAGCACGGCTACGAGCCCTGCGATGACATAGGAGACCGCCGCCGCATAGCCGAAATCCGGCATGAACTTGAACGAGAGGTTGTAGATGTAGAGCGAGAGCGTGAGCGTGCCATCGGCAGGGCCGCCTTGGGTGATGCTCATGACCTCGTCGAAGAGCTGCAGCGTGCCGATCGTGGAGGTCACCGTCGTGAACAGGATCACAGGCTTGAGCATCGGGATGGTGATGAAGACCATGCGATCGAATGAGGAGATGCCGTCGACTCGACTGGCCTCGTAGATCGACTTGTCCGCGTTCTGCATGGCGGCCAAGTAGAAGATCATGTTGTAGCCTGTCCAGCGCCAGGTCAGCGCGATCATCACAACCACCTTCGCCCAGTAGGGGTCGGTCAGCCAAGGCACCGGTTCACTGACGATGCCTAGCTGCAGCAGAACGGCGTTGGCGATCCCGTCGTAGGAAAACATGCTCCTGAAAAGCACCGAATACGCGACGAGAGACGTCACGCAGGGCAGGAACAGTGCAGTCCGCAGCAGCCCTCGCCAGCGCAGCGACGGCATGTTCAGGCACGAAGCCATCACCAAGGCCAGCCCAATCATGATGGGCACCTGAACCAACAGGAAGATGAAGGTGTTGGTCAGCGCCTGATAGAACATCGGATCGCTCCAAAGGCGTACGAAGTTCCCAAAGCCGACGAAAGTCGCCTCCGCCCCCTGGCCAGCGTGCAATGCCATCCATATCGAAGTCAAGATCGGATAGATCGCAAACGCGGCAATCAATGCCAGTGCAGGCACGACGAACGCCCAGCCATTGATGTTGAGCGTCCGAGCGCGGGCGGTTACAGATGCCATGGTGCGCCTCCTGAGTTGGACGGCTCAGTGTTCATGACTCGGCCAGCGACGCCATACGCACACTTGTTCAACGCACCTGGCTGGCAAGCTGCGTGTGAATGGCGTCAATCACCTTGTCGGTCGATGTGCCCCTCATCAGCGCGGGCAATTGGGCATTGACTGCGGCACCGGCCTCCGCAGTGAAGGCGCCGTAGTTCACGCTCGGGACTTTGGAGACGTAATCGCTGAGTTGCTGCCAGATCCGTGCTCCACCGAAAAACGCATCCGGCGCGGAATATGCGGGGCCACTGCGCGCGGCGAGCAACGAACCCATCGCCCCGCGGGAAAGCAGAATTTCCTGGTAGAACTGCAGGTCATTGGCAAACACTTGGCCAAGGAAGTCCACGGCCTGGGCCTTCGATTTCGAGCTGGAGAGCACATACCAGCTCGAGCCGCCATCGTTGGACACATTGACCGCCCCCGGCACGCCAAGCGAGGGCATCGGCACAACGCCCCACAGTCCGCTCTGCTTCTTTTCGGCCTTGATGCTCGCAGTCACCCACGGGCCGGCAACGACCGTCGCGACGTCCCCGCGGTTGATCGCACCCACCCATTCGGCCCAATTGGTGCTTGGTTTGATGATGCCGGCCTTGACCATCCGAGCCTGGATGTCGAGAGTGGCGCGCAACGCCGGGTTGCCTCGAATGTCCAGCTTGCCGTCCTTGTCGAAGTACCAGCGCCCACCCGACTGAACCATCGCACGGAGCAGGCCGTTGTCGAAGGGGTTGATGCAGATCATCTTCTTGTTGGTGGCGGCCACCACCGCCTTGCCGATCTCGATGTATCGATCCCACGTGATGCCCTCGAGATCCTTTTCCGCAAAGCCCGCGCTGGCCAGGATGTCCTTTCGGTAGTACAGCGCCGTCACACCCGTGTCGAACGGGATGCCGTACACCTTCCCGTCGACCGTCATCAGGTCAACCTTGTACTTGGCAAAACCCGCGTGATTGACTCGCCCGCTCAGCGGCTCGAAGGCACCTCGGAACGAGCGCAGGTACTTCGGAGCGTTGTAGTCCTCGATCAGCACGATGTCGGGTAGGGATCGGCTGACGCCCGACGCCAGGGCGATCTGCAGCTTCTGCTCCAGATCGCTTTTGGCCATGTCGACGACCTTGACCGAGAAACCGGGATGCTTGGCGGCGTACCGCTTGGCGGCATCCTGCATCACGGCGGCGTTGAAGTTCACGTCCCATGCCCAGACCGTGATCTCGCTCGACGGTCCGGTGGTCGTCGCAGCAGCGCACTGGCCGACCCCGCTTCCAAGAAGCGATCCGAGGGTAGCCTTGATGGCGCGACGTCTGTTGAAGCCCGGAGTCATTCCCGTCCTTGCATCTCTTGCTTTTTTTCCGAATTGGATGATGACGGCCTGAGCTCAACTCGACCACCAGCGGTGTTTGCCGACGGCCATTTAAGCGCTTCAATTGTTAGGGTCAGTCTATCGCCGGCGTGCTGCGCCGTGAAGGATTGATGGGGAAACCACCAAGAGGCCGCACGCTGCTCGCCGCAGGCCGCCTCGAACGGCTAGGCAACCTTTTCCTTGACGCTCGACGTTGCCCGACGCCGCTTGGTGGGTTGACTCCGTGGTCGGCCTGTCGATGCCCTGATGACGAGCTCCGGCTCCGGGACCCGCACGACCGTCGGCGTGTGTTTCGGGTTGTCGATCAAGTCCAGCAGCAAGTTGACGGACGTCGTCGCGATCTCTTCGATTCGAAGCGCAACCGTCGTCAGCGCCGGCCGCATGTCCCGTGCCAGCCGAATGTCGGTGATGCCGATCAGGGACACGTCCTCTGGAATTCGCAACCCACGATTGGCGAGCGCCTGCGATACGCCAAAGGCCATCAGATCATTGGTTGTGAAGATGGCTGTGATGTCCGGGTGGTTCTCGATCAGGTAGTCGGCAGCCTCATGACCGCCTGCGACGGTATCGCTCGTCTCACGAATGCACGCGTCTTCAAGCTGCACACTGGCGGCATTCAATGCACTTTTGAAGCCTGCCAGGCGGCTGCACTGCAAGCTCTCGAGGCCACGCCCCACCACGGCACCGATTCTGGTGTGTCCCAGTTCCAGCAGGTGCTGCGCAGCGATTTCGCCTGCACGATGCAAGTCCACGACCACGTGCGGTATCTGGTCCGAGAAGTCCACCATTTCTTCGGAGGCCAGCACGACCGGAGACCGACGCCCCTGCAGCGCCCTTATGTCCGCGGTGCTGATGCCGGCGTGCAGAACCAGCACGCCGTCGGCAAGCCTTCCAGCGATTCGATTGAGATAGGCAAGACCGATATCGGGGCGTTCGTCGGTATTGCAGACCATGAGGAAGAAGTCGCGCTGGCGTGCAGCCCTCTCGGCCACGCGGACGAACTCAGGGTAGAACGGGTTGGCGATATCCGGGAGCACCAGCGCCACCATGGAGACCCGACCCTCGGCCAGGGCACGTGCAATCAGGTTTGGCTGGTAACCCGTTGCCGCGATCGCGGCCTTGACCCGCTCCACCGTGGCGGGCTTCACCTTCGAAGGATTGCGCAGCACGTTCGACACCGTCGCCGTGGTGACCCCGGCCAGCTGCGCGACTTCGTTCAGTGTGGACATGGAGTCATTATGGCGATCGCGGCGCAACGTGGCGTTTGCTGTCGCTCGAGATGCTAGAGTCCCGCGCCCCTTGCCTCGCCAATCTGGTTTTGTCCGACTCGACGCCGACACCTGCCGAGCCACTCCAAAAGGCCCGCCGCCGCAGCGCGCCGACACTCGCCGATGTCGCGCGCGAGGCGGGCGTCTCGAAGATGGCGGCTTCGTCCGCCCTCAGCGGCGGCTCAAGCTCGGCGCGCGTGTCGCCCGAGACGCGCGAGCGCGTCATGGCCGTCGCCGAGCGGTTGCGGTACCGGCCCAACGCCAACGCACGCGCGCTCACCTATCAGCGCACCAACGCGATCGGCTTCGTCACCAACCTCATGGGCGAGGAGCCGAACCTCTATTTCCTGGAAGTGTTTGGGGGCGTCGTTCAAGGCGCGGTGGCGGCCCATCAGACGACGTCCGTCTTCACGCTCGGCGACTGGGACGAGGCCCCGACGCGCATCCCGGCGATGTGCGATGGCCGCGTCGACGGCCTCATCGTGCTCGCGCCCCGGCTGGAGGACGACGGGCAGTCCTGGCTGCCCGAGCACACGCCGATGGTGTCCGTGCATGCCAGTCGCGACTGGCGCGCCGGAGGGGTCAACTTCGAGTCCGACGATGAAGCCGGCGCCTATGAGATGGTGCGACAGATGCTCGGGCTGGGGCATCGGCGCATCCTGCACGTGGGCGGGCCGGCCGGGTTCCCGGGTGCCGATCGCCGCGTCGCCGGCTACTTGCGCGCGCACGCCGAAGCGGGCGTGGAGCCACCAATCGACCACGTGGTGCGCGCGTCGTTCAACGCCGAAGGGGGCAGCGAGGCGATGCAGGACTGGCTGCAGCGCCACCGCGGCCAGCCGCTGCCCGACGCCGTGTTCGGCGGCAGCGACGCGATAGCCGTCGGGTGCATGGAGACGTTGTTGGCGCGCGGGCTGAGCATCCCCCGCGACATCTCCGTCGTGGGCTTTGATCACACCTTGCTGGCGCGCACGCTGCACATGGCCGCAGTGCGCCAGCCCCTGCGCGAGATGGGCCAACAAGCCGTCGGTGTGCTGATGCAACTCATCGACGGCATACGGCGCGGTGCGCCGTACGGGGGGCCTTCCAACGTCGTGCTGCCCGCCACGGCCGTGCCCGGCCGGACGCTTGCCGAACCGCGACGCACACCGCTCCTCGTGGCCTGAAATGCCCTGCCCCATCGGCCAAGCCGGTGGCACCCAGCGTTTTCCCTGATCTGGCCCGCGGGCAATGCGCCTACGATCCGCCCCGTAAGCGGTCTGACCGCTTTGATTTCGCGATGTTGATTTACCGGAATATCACGAAGTGCCGTTGATCTTTTTCTGCTGATTTACCGAAATATCTGCCTAACTGTCTCGACCAATTCAGCGCGTGTGCAAAACAACTATCAGTTCCGACGAATTCCATGCCTGTTTGCCTACCTTTGGCCCTGCGCCGCATGAGCATCACCCTGGCCCTGGCGGCGGCCTTGCCCAGCCATGCCGCCGACCTGCCCCGCCTGGTCCACCTTGAGGGGCAGCATGCACTGCTGGTCGACGGCGAGCCCTTCGTCATCCTCGGCGCACAAGTCCATAACTCCAGCAACCACCCGGCAGCGTTGCAGAAGATCTGGCCCGCCGTGAAGGACGTGAACGCCAACACGGTGGAGGTGCCGGCGGCGTGGGAGCAGGTGGAAGCGGAAGACTACGGCGCCCAGGCCCAGGCCGCCTTTGAGCGCGACGTGCCCACGGCCGTGCTGGCGCGCAAGAAAGCGCCGGTGCCCGACGCGGCGTCCGGCTCGTGGCGTGTCGTCTATGGCGACTACGCCGACGAGTACTTCCACGCCTGGGCGATCGCCAGCTACATCGCCGCTCCACGGACGACGGCGCCAGCTGGCTGCGCATCAACGACGACGCCCACCAGTTCGGCGGCCCCGGCAATGGCGAATTCGTCACTGGCGACATGAACCGGGAAGGCGTGGTCTACATGAGCACCGTCGGCCGCGGCATCGTCTATGGCACGCCCACATCGAACCTCACCTCGACACCCGCTGGAAAGCATCCATGACCCGCAAACTCTCGCGCCGCTCGCTGCTGCAGGCCTCGGCCGCAACGCTCGGCGCCACCGCGCTGCCCGCTGCCCAGGCTGTGCCCGCGCCCTTCAAGCCCAGTTGGGACTCGCTGATCGCCGGCTACCAGACACCCGAGTGGTTCCGCGACGCCAAGTTCGGCATCTGGGCCCACTGGAGCGCGCAATGCGTGCCCGAGGTCGGCGACTGGTATGCGCGCAGCATGTATCTGCAGGGGCATGGCCATTACGACCACCATGTGAAGACCTATGGCCACCCGTCCAAGGTCGGCTTCATGGAGATGCAGAACCGCTGGAAGGCCGAGAACTGGAACCCGGACGAGTTGCTCGACCTGTACGTGAAGGCCGGCGCGAAGTACTTCGTCGCGCTCGCCAACCACCACGACAACTTCGACGCCTACGACTCCAAGTACCACGGCTGGAACAGCGTGCGCGTCGGGCCGAAGCGCGACATCGTCGGCATCTGGGCCAAGGCGGCCCGCAAGCGCGGCCTGCGCTTCGGCGTCAGCAACCACTCGGCGCACGCCTGGCACTGGCTGCAGCCGGCCTACGGCTATGACGCCGAAGGCCCGCTGGCCGGCCAGCGCTATGACGCCTTCCACCTCCGCAAGGCCGACGGCAAGGGCCAATGGTGGGAAGGCCTGGACCCGCAGGAGCTCTACACCGGCCCGAGCATGGTCATCCCCGACGGCATCACCAGCATCAAGGCCGCCCAGGACTGGCACGAAGCCAATGACCGCCTCTGGAACGAGGACCCGCCGGCGCAGAACCCCGCGTTCACGCGCCAATGGTTCCTGCGCTGCCGCGACCTCGTCGACAGCTACCGCCCCGACCTGCTGTACTTCGACAACTACGGCCTGCCGCTTGGCCAGGCCGGGCTGGACATCACGGCCCACTTCTACAACGCGAACATGGCCTGGCACGGTGGCAAGCTGGAGGCCGTCGTCAACGCCAAGTTCCTGCCGCCCGAGCGCCGCGCCGGCCTCGTGGAGGACACCGAGCGCGGCTTCCGCGAAGGCATCGAGCCCCTGCCCTGGCAGACCGACACCTGCATCGGCGAGTGGCACTACAACCGCTGGATCTACGAGGGCCACCAGTACAAGCCGGCCTCTGCGGTCATCCACCGCCTGTGCGACATCGTCGCCAAGAACGGCAACCTGCTGCTGTCGGTGCCGCTGCGCGCCGACGGCAGCATCGACGCGGACGAGCGCAAGATCCTGGCCGACCTGGCCGACTGGATGGGCCGCAACGGCGAGGCCATCCACGGCACGCGCCCGTGGCGCCGCTACGGCGAAGGGCCGACCCGCGTTCATGCCGACGCGGAGGAAGGCGCACCGATGGCCTTCGGCGCGGCGGACATCCGCTACACGACGAAGGACGGCGCGCTCTATGCCATCGCCCTCGGCTGGCCCCGGAGCGGCGTGCTGCGCCTCACCGCGCTGGCGCAGGACTCGTCGCTGGCACCCGGCGCCATCGAGCGCATCGAGGCGCTGGGCGCTGCCGAGCCGCTGGCCTTCACGCGCACTCGCGAAGGGCTGGACGTGCGCGTGCCCGAGGGCCTCGCCGGCGCATCGGCCATCGCACTGAAGATCAGGGGCAACGGCCTGGTCTGATCACAGCAAGACATCATGCAAGCCAACAAGACAACCGCAGACGCCGCGCTGACACGCCGCGCGGTGCTGCAGGCCACGGCCGCCGCCGGTGCACTGGCGGCACCGCTCGCCCATGCCGCGGCCCCGGCCTTCACGCCCGACTGGGAGTCCCTCATCGCCGGCTACCGCGCGCCCGACTGGTTCCGCGACGCCAAGTTCGGCATCTGGGCCCACTGGACCGCGCAGTGCGTGCCCGAGGCCGGCGACTGGTACGCCCGCAATATGTACATCCAGGGCCATGCCCAGTACGAGCATCACCTGAAGACCTACGGCCATCCCAGCGAGGTCGGCTTCATGGAGATGAACCAGCGCTGGAAGGCCGAGCACTGGAACCCCGACGAACTGCTGGACTTGTACGTGAAGTGCGGCGCTAAGTACTTCGTCGCGCTGGCCAACCACCACGATAACTTTGACAACTTCGACTCCAAGTACCACGGTTGGAACAGCACGCGCATCGGCCCCCGGCGCGACATCGTCGGCACCTGGGCCAAGGCGGCCCGCAAGCGCGGCTTGCGCTTCGGTGTCAGCAACCATGCCGGCAACGCCTGGCACTGGATGCAGACGGCCTATGGCTATGACGCCCAGGGCCCGCTGGCCGGCCAGCGCTACGACGCCTTCAAGCTCACGCAGGCCGACGGCAAGGGCCGATGGTGGGAAGGCCTGGACCCGCAGGACCTCTACACCGGCCGCAACATGGTCATCCCCGACGGCATCACCGACCCCAAGGCCGCTGCCGACTGGCATGCCGCCAACGACGGCGTCTGGCATGTGCCGCCGCCGGCCAACAACCCGGCCTTCACGCGCCGCTGGTTCCTGCGCTGCCGCGACCTCATCGACAGCTACCGGCCCGACCTGCTGTACTTCGACAACGACGGCATCCCGCTCGGCCAGGCCGGCATGGACATCACGACCCACTTCTACAACGCCAGCAGGGCCTGGCACGGCGGCAGGCTGGAAGCGGTGCTGAACGCCAAGGGCCTGCACGGCGACCGTCGGCTGGCCGTCGTGGAGGACGTCGAGCGCGGCTCGCGCGACGACATTCAGCAGCAACCCTGGCAGACCGACACCTGCATCGGCGACTGGCACTACAGCCGCAGCGTCTTCGAGAACCACCAGTACAAGTCGGCCGCCACGGTCATCCACATCCTGTGCGACGTCGTCTCCAAGAACGGCAACCTGCTGCTGTCGGTGCCGATGAAGGGCGACGGCACGATCGACAGCGACGAGCGCCAGACGCTGGAGGGCATCGCCACCTGGATGGCGCGCAATGGCGAGGCTATCCACGGCACCCGGCCTGGCGCCGCTTCGGCGAAGGGCCGACGCAGGTCAAGGGCGGCGCCATGGGCGAACAGTCCGCACAGCCCTTCACCGCGCAGGACATCCGCTTCACGACCAAGGGCGGCGCGCTCTACGCCATCGCGCTGGGCTGGCCGCAGGACGGCGTGATGCGTGTCGACTCACTCGCCCAGGACTCGGCCTTTGCGCCGGGCAGCATCGACCGCGTCGAGGTGGTCGGGGTCGCAGGAAGCGCAGCTTTCAAACGCAGCCGCAAGGGGCTGGAGGTGCGCCTGCCCGAAGGCCTGGCCGGTGCGCCGGCAGTCGCACTGAAGATCCTCGGCCGCGGCCTGGCCTGAATCCCCACTCAGAAATTCACCACGCAACGGCTGACGCCGGAGCCATTCGACATGAAGCATCTCCACAAGACCCTGATCGCCTGCGCGCTGTCGCTGGCCGCACTCTCCCTCGCCCAGGCCCAGAACGCCCAGAGCCCCGTGGGCCGCACCGACTGGCCGGGCGCCGGCCAGCTGTTCGCCGGCGTCAACTACCAGCCCGTGGACCGCACGCTGGCGCAGGTCAAGATCGACGTCGGGCTGATGAAGCAGTCCGGCTTCAAGGTCGTGCGCATGGGCGACCTGGCCTGGGACTACTTCGAGCCCGAGGAGGGCAAGTTCGACTTCAAGCACTTCGACGCCGTCATGGACGTCGTGCACGCCGCCGGCATCAAGGTCATCCTCGACATCCCCGGTGCGCCGGCGCCCATGTGGCTGCATCACAAATACCCGGGCGTGGACATCGTCAACCAGGCGGGCACGCGACTGGCGCCAGCCGAGCGCTACATGGACAACACCGCCGACCCGGACTACCGCCGCCTGGCCACCCGCATGGCCGACACGCTGACCAAGCGCTACGCCAAACACCCCGCGCTGCTGGCCGTGGGCTACGACAACGAGATCGGCAACGGCTTCATGTCCTATTCCGAGGCCGACCGCAAGCGCTTCGTCGAATGGCTGAAGAAGCGCTACGGCAGCATCGATGCGCTGAACAAGGCCTGGGCCACGCAGCGCTGGTCGCGCCGCATCGGCAAATGGGAGGAGGTGCGCCTGCCCTACGCCGACGGCCCCGGCCCGGCCGAGCGCTACCTGGACCTGCGCCGCTTCTGGTCCGACAACACCATCGCCGTCCTGGCCGACCGCGAGGCCGTGCGGCGCAAGAACACGCCGGACAAGCCGGCGCTCTCCAACTACTGGGACTGGGCCGGCCGCAAGGGCTTCGACTTCCTGGGCAGCTACCGCGAGCACGCCACCTTCGGCGCGATGGGCTTCTACGCGGGCGACGCCGTCAACGGCGGCTGGGAGGCCGCCCTCATCAAGGGCGGCATGACGACGCCCACCTGGTTCAACGAGTTTGCGGCCGGCGGCGGCGGCTCCTACGGCAGCAAGGGCTGGTCGCGCATGCTGGCCCACTTCGTGTTGCTGACGGGCGGCCAGGCCGCGTTGGCCTGGACCTTCAACAGCCACCTCGGCGGTGAGGAGCAGGCGCTGATGGGCCTGATCGACCATGACGACCGGCCGTCGTGGAAGCTGGGCGAATGGGCCCGCATCGCCAGCGACTACGCCAAGCTGGAGAAGCTCGGCTTCCCGCGCAAGGTCGAACCCAAGGTGGCCATCGCCTACTCGTTCGAGAACGTGCACGCCACCAGTCCCAACGGCCCGAGCAACACGGTGCGCCAGTACATCAAGGCGCCCTACCAGGCGCAGGCGCATGGCGCCTTCGAGCCGCTGCTGAAGGACAACATCGACGTCGCCGTCATCAAGCTCACGTACGAGGACCTGAGCCGCTACAAGCTGATCATCCTGCCCGGCATGTACCTGCTGGACAAGGCGTCCACCGAGGCGGTGCGCAAGTTCGTCGCCGGCGGTGGCACCGTCGTCATGACGGCCCAGTCGGCCAAGGTGAGTGACAACAACCAGTGGCACGACACGCCGCTGCCGGGCGGGCTGACCGACGTCTTCGGCCTGCGCACCAACGAGTTCTACGACTGGAACGGCACGCTGAAGATCGGCGGCGAGGAGGTCAAGAGCAAGGTCGCGCACTTCGAGGTGCTGGAGCCTTCCACCGCCGAGGTGATGGCGCGCTTCAGCAACTTCGACGGCCAGCCGCCGGCCATCACGGTCAACCGCTTCGGCAAGGGCCGCGCCATCTACGTCGCCACGACGGCCCAGACGGACATCATGCGGCCGCTGCTGCGCCAGCTCTGTGCCGAACTGGGCATCGAGCCCGCCGGCCCCAAGACCCCCGAGGGCGTGTTCGCGCGCAGCGTCGACGGCCGCGTGCTCTATGTCAACTTCAGCTGGGCGCCGGTGGACGTGCCGATCGCCGGCGCCATGAAGGGCGTGCTCGGCGGCCAGCGTTGGGAAGGCAGCCTGAAGCTCGAGCCGCTGGGTGTGGAGTTGTTGGAGCGCCAGAACTGAAGACCAGGGATGGCGACGGACTGGCCGCTGCCGCACTGACGATAGCCACGGTCCAATCCGGGCCATGATGAACGCTCCTTTCCGAGGAGTGCATCGGCCGTCGAGATCGAGGGGCGCGTCGCCGGTGTTTGCGGGGTGCTTCCACCTCGCTGCTAGAGTTGGCCGGCTGAGGGCGTCTTCCGCAGGTTCGCGGAGCAGGGACGGACCCTCTTGCCATCTCAGTGACCGCCCCCACCCCCAAGCCCCCGCTACCGTCTCCCTCGAAGCCTCGTCGCCGCAGTGACATGGCCACGCTGGCCGATGTCGCCCGTGAGGCCGGTGTGTCCGTGATGGCGGCCTCGGTGGTGCTGAACGGAGCGAAATCGGCGACGCGGACTTCCGCCGAGACACGCGCCCGCGTCATTGCCGCAGCCGAGCGGCTGCACTATCGCCCGAACGCCGCCGCGCGCGCACTCGCAAACGGACGCGCCAACGCCATCGGCATCGTCGCCAGCCACTGGAAGGAGGATGCCAACCTCTACTTCATGGAGGTTTTTGGCGGCATCATCGAAATCGCGACGGCGCGCCAACAGACGGCCGCCGTGTTCATGTTGCGGGGCTGGGAAGAGGCGCAGCGTCGCATTCCTGCGGTTTGCGATGGACGCATCGACGGCCTCATCCTCGTTGCACCTTACGTTGGCATGGACGCTTCCAGCTGGATGCCCAAGCACATCCCGAGTGTCAGCCTGCATGCCGAGAACGCCATTCCAGGCGTCGTGAATCTGGAGCCCGATGAGGAGGTCGGTTCCTTCGAGGCCGTGAGCCACATGCTGGCGATGGGTCATCGCAGGATCCTGCACGTCGGCGGGCCGGCCGGATTGCTGGGGGCCGAGCGAAGACTGGCGGGCTACCGTCGTGCCTATGCTGCGGCGGGGTTGGAGCCTCCTGACGACCATGTCGTGCGTTCGCCGTTCAACACCGATGGTGGCTGTGAAGCGATGCTCGATTGGCTACGCAGGCACCCTCATGGACCCATACCCGAGGCTGTTTCTTGTGGGAACGACGCCATCGCGCTGGGTTGCATCCAGGCACTCTCCACCCAGGGGCTTCGTGTGCCTGACGATGTCTCCGTCGTCGGCTTCGACGACATCGGGTTCGCTCGAGCGGCACGCTTGACCACCGTGCGACAGCCGCTGCATGCGCTGGGCAGGCGGGCGATGGAACTGCTGATGGAACAGGTCGAGGCCAAGCATGAGGGCGGCCGGTGGCAGGGCCCGGACAACGTCGTCGTACCTACCGAGTTCATTCAGCGCGCCACGCTGAGGTCGCCACGCTGACACCAAACCCACGCCACTAGGACTTCCCCGAAGTTGGCTACTTCGGCGATCGCACTATATTTTCGCCCAGATGAACTAGCGTTAATTCAACACTGCGGACTCGTCTTGACGAGGGCGGTTTGACATCACGCGAGAGCATCGTTCGAGACCGGCGCGGACAGTCACGCACGACATGCGCACCGCCAGCGGGGCGTTTGTAGGCGGGCTGCGGCTGGTTCTGGGTCCCTTCCGCTCGTGCCCTGACGGCACGGCCAACTGCACAGAACTGCCATGAATCACTCCAGCAATTCGCTAGTCGATTTCGTCCGAGGCATCGCCGCGACGGCAGCCCAGATCGAGGACGATGCCCTCATCGAGAGCCACATGGCTCTGCACCCTAGCCTTCTCGCTCAACTTCATCGCTGCCACCACTACCGTGCAGACCAGGTGATGTCTCTCGACACCACTGACGACCGCGTCCCCTTCGCCGCCTAGCGAGTGGCCTGTGGAGCGCCGCCGTCGGCGGGCTTGGCGCCTGCCGGATGCGTGCGCGCAGGTCGCTGGCCGCTGCCAGAACACCCCTCATTCAAGGGCAACTAGGTATTCACCCGGTAAGACCACGAGCAAATATTCACGACACTGGTAAGACCAATAAACAAGGCACGCCATCCGGCGCTCCGCAAACCAGAGACAACCGTGATCAAGAACATCAAATTCGTCGTGGGCATGGCGCTGGTCGCCGCTTCGCAGCTGGCCGTCGCGGACACAGCGGAGGTCAAGATCTCCGATGTTCAGCTATCGGCCGGTTCGCCCGGCTGGTGGTACAACGTGTTCACGCATGTGACCTGGTTGCCCATCAATGCGGGCACCGTCGCAGGGCTCAACAGCCCAAGCTTCCAAGACAGCGCGGAAGTGTGGGCCGGCGAGGCGTCGAGTTCCTCGGCGCTTGACGGCGCCTCCATGGCGAACGCGACACTCACCGGCAAAACGGGCGGCACGATGAATGGTGTTAACGCCGAGGCGCTGGTGAATGTCAGTGGCGGCCAATCGGGTTATTCCTTCGCGAACGTCTTGTCGACGCAGGTGCAAGTCCCCGGCCTGACGACACTGACGGTCAAGTTCAACATCGACAGCCTCTTGACCACCGGGCCTTCCGGCCAGGCAATGGCCTACATCCAGTTCTGCGATATCGACTTCAGCAAGCCGACTGGGTCTACGGACACCTGCCATGCCCCCGTTGAGGCGCTGTCCATGGGTGGGTCTATCTACGACGGAACAAGCCTGACCGCCTCCTGGACCAATCCCACGGACGGCAGCGATGGCAGCAAGAATTGGACTCGGCTCTATATCGGCCTGACCGCCTCCGCCGACTCCGTGGCAGCGGTCCCCGAACCCACCACCTACGCCCTCTGGCTCGCCGGCCTCGCCGGTATCGGTTTCTACCGTCGCCGCAAGGCTTGAGAAACTCCTTTCCGGGCCGGCATGGATTGAACATGGCCGGATTTGTCGCGCGACCCCATGGGGGCCGCGCGATTTTTTCGTTTCAGATTCTGCAAGCGTCCTCATGCAACGCACTCACGCTCTCTTCTCCTGGCTGGTCAACGCACTGCTGCTGACCGTGATGCTGGCCGCGGGCCCCGCCCAGGCCGCCGGCCGCGAACGCCTGTCGCTGGACAACGGCTGGCTCTTCCACCTCGGCGACGTGCCCATGCCGGCCATCACAGGCCACGGCATGAGCTATCACAACGGCAAGGCCAACAATGGCTGGGGCGCGGCGGCGGCCGACCATGACGACTCCAGCTGGCGGCACCTGAACCTGCCGCATGACTGGGCGGTGGAAGGCCCCTTCGTGCGCACCGCGAACCCGTCCCAGGGTTACCGCGAGCGCGGCATCGGCTGGTACCGGCGCTATCTGCAGCTGCCCGAGAGCGACCGCGGCCGCCACATCGAGCTGCAGCTGGATGCCGTCGCCACGTACAGCACGGTCTGGGTCAACGGCGTGGTCGTGGACCGCAACTGGTCGGGCTACAACGGCCGCAACCTCGACATCACGCCCTATGTGCGTTTCGGCGCCGACGTGAACACCATCGCCGTGCGCGTGGACGCCAACGCCCAGGAGGGCTGGTGGTACGAGGGCGCCGGCATCTACCGCCATACCTGGCTGGTCAAGCGCGACGCGCTGCACATCGCCACCGACGGCCTGCATGCCAACCCGGTGAAGGAGAACGGGCGCTGGAACATCCCGGTCGAGGTGACGCTGGAGAGCAGCGACAAGGTCACACGCGGCGGCACCGTCGAGGTGGCCGTCATCGACCCGGCCGGCCGCGAGGTGGCCCGCGGCCGCGCCAGCGCCCGCGTCGGCGCACTGGAGTCGGCGGTCGCGCGCATGAAGCTGGAAGTGCGCGATCCCAAGCTGTGGACGCTGACCCAGCCCAACGTCTACCGCGTGCGCGCCGTGCTGCGCGACGGCATGAAGGAGATTGACAACACAGAGGTGCAGACGGGTTTCCGCACGCTGCGTTTCGACGCCGACCGCGGCTTCTTGCTGAACGACCAGTACGTCAAGCTGCAGGGCGTGTGCGTGCACCAGGACCACGCCGGCGTCGGCGTGGCCGTGCCTGCGGCAATCTGGGAATACCGCCTGCGCCGCCTGAAGGAGATGGGCGTCAACGCCGTGCGCTTCTCGCACAACGCCATTGCCGCCGAGGTGCTGGACCTGACCGACCGCATGGGCCTGCTGGTGCTGGACGAGAACCGCAACTTCAATCCCTCGCCCGACTACATGAAGCAGCTGACCTGGCTGGTCAAGCGCGACCGCAACCACCCCAGCGTCATCCTGTGGTCCATCTTCAACGAGGAGCCGCTGCAGAGCACGGCCTCCGGCTACGAGATGGCACGCCGCATGGTGGCCGAGATCAGGAAGCTGGATCCGACGCGCCCCACCACCGGCGCCATGCACGGCGGCCTGACGACCGACCTCAATGCGGCCGACGCCGTGGACGTCGTGGGCCTGAACTACCAGCCCTGGATCTACGACGACTATCACAAGAAGCACCCCAAGCGGCCGATGACGAGCACCGAGGACACCTCGGCCTTCATGACCCGCGGCGAGTACGCCAGCGACAAGGCGCGCCAGACCTTCGGCAACTACGACGATGACCCCTCGTCCTGGGGCAACACGCACCGCGCGGCCTGGAAGGCCATCGCCGAACGCCCCTTCGTGGCCGGCAGCTTCGTCTGGACCGGCATCGACTACCGCGGCGAGCCCACCCCCTACGAGTGGCCCAGCGCCTCGTCCTTCTTCGGCGCGATGGACCTGGCCGGCTTCCCCAAGGGCGCGTTCTGGATTCACCAGGCGCAGTGGGTGAAGGACCGACCGGTCGTCAAGCTGCAGCCGCACTGGAACTGGGCCGGCCGTGAGGGCCAGGCCATCCGCGTGATGGTGACCAGCAACGCCGAGCGCGTGCGCGTCGTGCTCAACGGCAAGGATGTCGGCGAGCAGGCCGTCGACCCCTACGAGATGAACTACTTCCAGGTGCCTTACGCACCCGGCCGCATCGAGGCCGTGGCCTTGAAGGGCGGCAAGGAAGTGGCGCGCGACGTCGTCGAGACCAGCGGCCCGGCCGTGCGCCTGGTGCTGACGCCGGACCGCGGCGCGCTGGCCGGCGACGGGCTGGACGCCATGCCCATCACCGTCAGCGCCGTCGATGCCCAGGGCCGCCCCGTGCCGCTGGCGCAGAACAAGGTCAGCTTCGCGCTGGAAGGCGCCGGCGACATCATCGGCGTCGGCAACGGCGACCCCAACTCGCACGAGGCCGACAAGGCCAGCGAGCGCAGCCTGTTCAACGGCCTGGCCCAGGTCATCGTGCAGGGCCGCCGCGAGGGCCGCGGCCAGCTCAAGCTGCGCGCCAGCGCCGAGGGCCTGCAGCCCGCCGAGGTGCAGCTCGCGCTGGACGCTGCCACGGCTTTGCCGCAGGTGCCCGCCGCCGAGCCCGCCACGCCACTGCAGAGCTGGCGCACGTCGCCGGCCTATGCGACCCGGCCCGACCCCAACGTCGTGCTGGCCGAGACCGACATGAACTCCTGGGGCTGGGACGAGCCGCCCATGCGCCGCGAGGCCGATGCCAAGCCCTTCCGTCTCTACCGCAGCAGCGTCAACGTGCGCGCCGACCGTAACGACGGCCGCGCCCAGCTCGTCTTCGGCAGCATCGCCGGCAAGGCCGAGGTGTGGGTGGACGGCGTCAAGATCGGCGAGAAGACCAGCGCCGAGCCCGCGCCCTTCGCCGTGACCCTGCCCAAGGGCGAATGGCGCCGCCAGGTGACGGTGCTGATCGAAGCCGCGCCCAACCAGCCCACCGGCCTGTGGGGCCGTGTGTCCCTCGAACGCGGAACCCGTTGAAGATGCTCCGTCCCCTGCTCGCGTTGACGCTGGGCCTGCTTGCGCTGCAGGCCCAGGCTGCCCGCCTGTCCACCACACTGGAGTCCTGGCGTTTCCAGCGCGCCGACGTGTCCGGCGCCGAGGCGTCCGGCTTCGACGATGCCGCCTGGTCGGCCGTCGCCCTGCCCCACACCTACAACGTCCCCGACGGTGAGACCGGCGGCACGCCCTACCGTGGCGCGGCCTGGTACCGCAGCACGCTGGAGGTGAAGCCGGGTGCGGGCACGCGCCGCTTCCTCGAATTCGACGGCGCGACGCTGGCCGCCGACGTCTGGGTCAATGGCCGCCATGCCGGCCGCCACGAGGGCGGCTACGCGCGCTTTCGCTTCGACATCACGCCGCTGCTGCAACCCGGCCGCAACGTGCTGGCCGTGCGGGTGGACAACGGCAAGCTGCCCCATGTGGCGCCACTGGGCGGCGACTTCACGGTCTTCGGCGGCCTGATCCGCCCGGTGCGCCTTGTCGAGACGCCCGACACCCACATCGAGCTGCTGGACCACGGCGGCCCCGGCGTGCGGGTGGACATCGAGCAGTTGGCCAGCACGAACGCGCGTCTCAAGCTGCAGGTGCAGCTTCGCAACGACGGCGCCCGGCCGGCCGCGCGCCAGTTGCGGCTGACGCTGCGCGACGCCCAGGGCCGCGCGGTGGCCGAGCAGCTGCAAACGCTGCAGCTCAAGCCCGGCGCGGCGCAGATGGCGAACGCGACGCTGGACGTTCGCGAACCCCGGCTGTGGCAGGGCATCAAAGACCCCTATCTCTACCGACTCAGCGCCGAGCTGCTCGACGGCGGCCAGGTGGCCGACGAAGTGAAGCTGCCCGTCGGCCTGCGCCAGTTCGGCGTGGATCCGCAGCGCGGCTTCCTGCTCAACGGCAAGCCCTATCCGCTGCATGGCGTCAACTACTTCCACTCGGGCCGTCCAGGCCGCGGCGTGGCCATCGGCAATGCCGACATCGACGAGGACCTGCGCATCCTGATGGACATGGGCCTGACCGGCCTGCGCCTCGTGCACTACCAGCACCCCGCCTACACCTACGAGCGTGCCGACGAGCTGGGCCTGGTGCTGTGGACCGAGGTCCCGCTGAACTCGGCGATGGAGGAGACCACCGCCTTCCGCGACAACATCCGCGCCCAGCTGCGCGAGCTGGTGCGGCAGAACCACCACCATGCGTCGGTGGCCGTCTGGGGCGTCGGCAACGAGGTCTACCGCAGCGACGAGCCCATCCGCGCGCTGCTGGCCGACCTGCATGCGCTGGCCAAGAGCGAGGACGCTTCACGGCTGACCAGCTATGCCCACTGCTGCGCGCCGGACGACCACCCGATGGCGCTGCAGACCGACCTCGCCTCTTACAACCGCTACTGGGGCTGGTACGACGGCCAGTTCAAGGACATCGGCACCTGGGCCGACAAGCTGCACGCGAAGATGCCGGCCAAGCCCATCGGCCTGGGCGAGTACGGCGCCGGCGCCAGCGCCATCCAGCAGGAAGACCCGCCGCGCCGCCCCGAGCCGGGCGGCCGCTGGCACCCCGAGCAATACCAGGCGCTGTTCCACGAAACCTATGCGGCCGAGATCGCCAAGCGGCCGTTCTTCTGGGGCACCTTCATCTGGCTGGGCTTCGACCACGCCGCCGCCAATCGCCACGAGGGCGACACGACCGGCCGCAACGACAAAGGCCTCGTCAACTACGACCGCACCCGCCTGAAGGACGCCTACCACCTGATGCGCGCCTGGTGGAGCGACAAGCCGGTGCTGCACCTCACGAGCAAGCGCCTCGCCGACCGGCCTGCCGGCAAGGTCGACATCAAGGCCTACAGCAATGCGGCCAAGGCCACGCTGGAGGTCAATGGCAAGGCCGTGGGCACGGTGGACGTCGTGGATCGCATCGCCGTCTGGCCCGGCGTCGAACTGTCGGCCGGCAAGTCCACGCTGAAGGTCACGGACGACCGCGGCAGCAGCGACGGCGTCGAGTGGCAGATCAGCGGCTGCGGCCCCGACGCGCTCGGCACGTCGCGCGTGCTGCAGATGCCCCGCGAGGGCGCGGCCTACGGCCGCGAGCACTACGGCGCGCTGAAGCTCGCGCCCGACGAGTTCGTGCTGACCTTCGACGACGGCCCCCGCCCCGGCAGCACCGAGCGCGTGTTGCAGGCGCTGAAGGCCGAATGCGCCAAGGCGACCTTCTTCATGAACGGCGAGCCCATGATCCAGCACGCGGAGCTCGCGCAGCGCGTGCGGGCCGAGGGCCACACGGTCGGCATGCACGGCTACAAGCACTCGGCCTTCGGCAGCCTGCCGGCCAAGGAACAGCTGGCCGACCTGGAAGCCATGCAGAAGATGCACCGCTACGTCGTCGGTGGCGAGCCAGCCGTGTGGCGCTATCCCTATCTCGCCGAGACGCCGGAGCTTCGCGAGGCGCTGGCCAAGCAGAACGTCACCGTGCTGTCGGCCGACGTGCCCCTGCAGGACTGGCGCGCCGGCCAGACGCCCGACCAACTCGCCGAAGAGCTGATCGCCGGCCTGCGCCAGCGAGGCGGCGGCATCGTGCTTCTGCACGACGTGCAGGACCTCACCGCCACGGCCCTGCCCAAGCTGCTGCGCCTGCTCAAGCAGCAGGGCTGGAAGCTCGTCCACCTGCAATGGCCCGAAGCCAAGCGCTGATCCCGTAGTCCACGAACCCGTCGATGAAGTACCTCCCCCGCGTTGCCCTGCTGTCAACCCTTGCCCTGGCGCTGCAGGCCTGCCAGCACACGCCGCCCGCCGCGGCACCCGCCGCTGCCGCGGACACGACCGCCATCCAGCTCAACCAGGTCGGCTACCTGCCCGGCGGCGCCAAATGGGCGGCGCTGCGCGACGTGAAGGCCGAGTCCTTCGCCGTCGTCGACGCCGCCAGCGGCCGCGAGGTCTTCCGTGGCCCGCTCGGCGCCGCGCAGCCTTGGGAAGCAGCGCAGGAGTCGCTGCGCCTGGCCGATTTCTCGGCGCTGCGCGAACCTGGCCGCTACCGCCTGCAGGTGGCCGGCCTGCCGCCGTCGGCGCCCTTCGTCATCGCGGCCGACGCCTATGCGACCGTCAATGCCGCGGCGGTGAAGTTCTTCTACTTCAACCGCGCCAGCATCGCGCTCGATGCCGCCCACGCCGGCATCTGGGCGCGCCCGGCCGGCCATCCGGACGACCGCGTCTTCGTGCACGCCTCGGCCGCCGGCCCCGGCCGGCCCGAAGGCACGGTGATCTCCGCCCCCAAGGGCTGGTACGACGCCGGCGACTACAACAAATACATCGTCAACTCCGGCATCACCGTCTACACGCTGCTGGCCGCGTACGAACACTACCCGGCCGTCTTCAAGGCGCAGAACCTCAACATCCCCGAGAGCGGCAATGGCTTACCTGACCTGCTCGACGAGGCGCTGTGGAACCTGGAGTGGATGCTGGCCATGCAGGACCCGGCCGACGGCGGCGTCTATCACAAGCTGACCGACAAGGGCTTCGACGGCATCGTCATGCCGCACCAGGCGAGGAACGACCGCTTCGTCGTCATGAAGGCCACCGCGGCCACGCTGGACTTCGCCGCCGTCATGGCCCAGGCCGCCCGCGTGTACGCGCCCTTCGAGGCGCAGCGCCCGGGGCTGTCGGCGCGCTTCCTGGCCGCGTCACAGCGCGCCTGGGCCTGGGCCCAGGCCAACCCGGCCGTCATCTACAAGCAGGCGGCCGACATCCACACCGGCGGCTATGACGACAAGAACGTCTCCGACGAATTCGCCTGGGCCGCCGCGGAGCTCTTCGCCACCACGCGCGACGAACGCTACTGGCAGGCCTTCCGCAAGATTTCGCCGCCCATCGAGGTGCCGGGCTGGCCCAACGTCGGCGCGCTGGCCTGGACGACGCTGGCCCAGCACCGCGACCGGCTCGCCACGGCCGACCGCCAGTGGGTGCAGGCGCAGGTCCTGTCGCTGGCCGAAAACTACGCCGCGCGCTGGCAGGCCTCGCCCTACCGCGTGGCCATGCAGACCGTGGACTTCCACTGGGGCAGCAATGCGGTCGCGATGAACCAGGCGCTGATGCTGATCCAGGGCCATCGCATCAATGGCGACCGCCGCATGCTGGACGCCGCCCAGTCGGCGCTGGACCTCGTGCTCGGCCGGCATCCCACCGGCTACGCGATGGTGACCGGCTTCGGCACGCGCTCGCCGCTGCACCCGCACCACCGCCCGTCGGGCGCGACACCGCAACAGCCGCCGGTGCCCGGCATGATCGTCGGCGGCCCCAACCCCGGCCCCGGCGACGACTGCAAGACGCCCTATCCGTCCAAGGCGCCAGCCAAGTTCTTCCAGGACGATTTCTGCAGCTTCACGACCAACGAGATCGCGATCAACTGGAACGCGCCATTGGTCTATGTGTCGGCAGCGCTGCAGGCGCTGACCCCCGTTTCCCCCCAACGGAGTCCATGAGATGACACCCTTGCGAGCCCCCGCTCCCAAGCCGGCCCGGCCGGCCACCCGTTGGCGCGCAGCCTTCGGCGCCATGTGGCTGATCGGCGCCCTGGCCGCCTGCGGCGGCGGCGGAGCCGCCACCGGCAGCCCAACACCCCCGCCGCCCGCTCCCGCGCCACCGGCGCCGTCCAGCATTTCCGGCTGCGACGCCGGCGCGACCCAGCTCGCCTCCGGCAAGCTGACGATCACGTCGGACGGCGTCGCGCGCAGCTACTGGCTCGACCTGCCCACCAACTACGACCGCAGCAAGGCCTATCCCGTCGTCATCGGCCTGCACTGGCGCGACGGCAGCGCGGACGACGTGCACGGCTGGAGCGGCTACTTCGGGCTCAAGCCGCTGTATGGCAACAACGCCATCTTCGTCGCACCCGACGGCCTGGACAAAGGCTGGGCCAATCCGGGCGGGCGCGACATCCGCTTCCTCCGCGCCGTGATCAACCAGGTCCAACAAGGCAGCTGCACGGATCCCAAGCGCGTGTTCGCCACCGGCTTCAGCTTCGGCGGCATGATGTCCAACGCCGTCGGCTGCGAGATGGGCGACGTGGTGCGGGCCGTCGCGCCGATGGCCGGCTCGCTGTGGAGCGGCTGCGGCACCTCATCGAACCGCGTGGCCGCGATCTTCGTCCATGCGATGGACGACAACGTCGTGCCCTACTCCGCCGGCGAAGACGCGCGCAACACCTTCCTCGCCCGTAACAGCTGCAGCGCCACGACCAAGCCCATCGGCAGCAACGGCTGCGTCGAGTACCAGGGCTGCACGGCGGACAAGCCGGTCGTCTGGTGCGGCTTCCCGACGGGCGGGCACTGGTATCCGAACTTCTCGGCCGCGGAGACCAAGGCCTTCTTCGACCGCTTCTAGCAGCACGAGCAGCCCGGTTTCACCGGGCTGCTGAAGAGGTGAATGACCGGAGGCGCCGGATGGCGCCTCCCGCATGTCACACCTCAGGCGCTCCAGCTCAGCGAGGCCCCTTCGGCCAGCACGGGGCTGCGCTTGCCATCCACGTCCAGGCCCCAGTCGCGCAGCGCGCCCTCGGTGACCTGGGCCGTGTACTGCCCGCCCTGGCGGCTGACCGTGCCGCGTGCCGCGACCTGGCCGTCCAGGCCCACGACCGTGAAGGCTGCGCTCTTGCCGTCTTCCAGCTCGAACACGCGCAGCACGGTGCCGCGGGCGTAGTCGTAGTCCGGCTTCTCGGTCTCGGCACCCCAGGCGATGACGCTGTTCGGCGCGGCGTACAGCGGCATGCTCAGGAAGTCGTGCGTCTCGCGGTACCAGCGGCCGCCGGGCTTCTTCTCGCCGCTGAGCAGGTGGGTCCACGTGCCCTCGGGCAGGTAGAAGTCCACGCTGCCGTCTTCGGTGAACACCGGCGCCACCAGCAGGTTCTCACCGAGCTGGTACTGCCGGTCCAGCGTCGCGCAGGCGGGGTCTTGCGGATGCTCCAGCAGCATCGAGCGCATCAGCGGCACGCCGGTCTCGGTCGCCTCGTGGGCCTTGGCGTACAGATACGGCATGAGCTGGTGCTTGAGCCGCGTGAAGGCACCCAGCACGTCGCAGCTCTCTTCGTCCACCAGCCAGGGCACGCGGTAGAAGCTGCTGCCGTGCAGGCGGCTGTGCGAGGACATCAGCCCGAACTGGATCCAGCGCTTGTAGACGGCCGGCGGCGGGTTGCCTTCGAAGCCGCCGATGTCGTGGCTCCAGAAGGCGAAGCCGCAGGAGGTCAGCGACAGGCCGCCTCGCAGGCTCTCGGCCATGGACTCGAAGGTGCTCCAGCAGTCGCCGCCCCAGTGCACCGGGAAGCGCTGGCCCGAGGCGTAGGTGGAGCGCGCGAAGACGATGGCGTCGTCGCCCTGCACTTCCTTGAGCAGCTCGAAGACGGCCTCGTTGTACTGCAGCGCGTAGAGGTTGTGCATCTCGACGGGGTCGGAGCCGTCGAAGTACTGCACGCCAACGCTCGGGATGCGCTCGCCGAAGTCGGTCTTGAAGCAGTCGGCGCCCATGGCCAGCAGGCGGCGCAGGTGGCCCTGGTACCAGGCCTTGGCGGCGGGGTTCGTGAAGTCCACGATGGCCATGCCGGGCTGCCACTGGTCGGTCTGGAAGGTCAGGCCGTTGGTCCTCTTGATGAAGTAGCCGTGCTTGACACCTTCGGCGAAGAGGGGGCTCTTCTGCGCAACGTAGGGGTTGATCCAGAGGCTGATCTTCAGGCCCTTGGCGTGCAGGCGCTTGAGCATGGCCTCGGGCTCGGGGAAGCCGCGCGGGTCCCAGGCGAAGTCGCACCACTGGAACTCGCGCATCCAGAAGCAGTCGAAGTGGAAGACCGACAGCGGCAGCTCGCGGCGCTTCATCTCGTCGATGAAGTGGGTGGCGGTGGCTTCGTCGTACTGGGTCGTGAAGGAGGTGGTCAGCCACAGGCCGAAGCTCCAGGCCGGCGGCAGCGGGGCGCGGCCTGTCAGCGCGGTCAGCCGGGTGACGACGTCCTTGGGGGTGGGGCCGGCGATGACGCAGTAGTCCAGGCTTTCGCCTTCGCGGCTGAACTGCACGCGCGCGACCTTCTCGGAGCCGACTTCGAAGGACACCGGGCCGGCTTCGTTGACGAGCACGCCGTAGCCGCGGTTGGTCAGGTAGAACGGCACGCTCTTGTAGACCTGCTCGCAGGCGGTGCCGCCGTCCTTGTTGGTGTTCTCGACGACCTGGCCGTTCTTGACGTAGGGCGTGAAGCGCTCGCCCAGGCCGTAGACGTTCTCGCCGACGGCGAGGTTGAGCTGCTCGTGGACGTGGTTGCGGGTGACGCCGTCCTTGCCGGCCCACTGGATGTAGCCGAGGCCGCGCCAGTCGCTCTTGGTGAGGATGCGCTCGCCTTCGCGGAAGGTCAGGCTCCAGCCTTCGCCCTTCTTGACCTCGACGGAGATGGCGCCGGAGGTGAGCCGGGCATGCGTGTCGGTCTCGGTGATCTGCACGGCCGGGTGGGTGGCGCCGACCATGGGGATGTGCAGGCGCGGTGCGCTGGAGGCGCTGTAGTGCTCGACGCTGACGCGCACGACGCCGGGCAGCGGCGAGCTCAGCGTCACGGTCAGCGTGGGGCCTTGCAGCGTGTCGCCGCGGTGCTTGATGGGGCGGGTCGTGGCGAGCACGACGAGCCGGTCTGCGTGGACTTCCAGCGCGTAGGCCTCGGCCGCGTAGTGCGCGGCGACGCCTGGCTGAAGCATCCACTGTCCGTCAGTGAATTTCATGGTGGGTGGGTCCTTGGTGTCTCCGGACCGGCGGTTGCCGGCCGTCTCTTGGATTGCATGACGGCGCCGAGGCGGCGGGCGCGAGCGCCGCCATCATCGTTTTCCAGTAGTCGGGCCGCCAACTGTCTTTCCCCTATTTACTTCGTACGTCGGTCAAACTAATATTGGTAAGACCGAATTTGATTTTAAGAATTCGGGTCTGACCAATAACACCCGAGGAGACGCACGCTTGCAGTTCGAAGCCGCCACGAGCCAACAGCTGCTCAAGGTCATCAACCGCATGGCGGTGGTGCGCCATATGTGCGCGCACCCCGGCCTGTCGCGGGCCGACCTGGCGACCCAGTTGGGGCTGACGAAGTCGACCGTCGGCTTGCTCGTGCGTGAGTTGATTGCCGAAGGCTGGCTGATCGAGCGTGAAATCGTCGCCACCGGCGACATGGGCCGCCGCCCCACGCCGCTCTTCATCGACCCCGACCGGCTGCTGCTGCTCGGTGCCGAGGTCGGCATCGAGTCGGTACGCGTCGTCGCCACGTCGCTGACCGGCGAAGTCCGCGCGCAAGCCACCACCGCCTACGGTGCGGCGCGCACCGCTGCGGCTTGCATCCAGGTGCTGGCCGATGCGCTGCTCGCGGCTTGCGCGCAATTGCATGCGGGGCAACGGGTGCTGGGCCTGGGTATCGGCCTGCCCGGCGGCGTCGACGCCGCGCGCGGCGCGCTGCACTTCGCGCCCAACCTGGGCTGGCGCGACGTGCCCTTCGCCGCCTTGCTGGGCGAGCGGCTGCAAGGCTCCGCATTGGCCGGCGTGCCGTTGTTCCTGCAGAACGAAGCCGCCGTCGCCGCGGTCGGCGAACTGGAATTCAACCCCTCGCCGGCGTCGGACCCACTGCTGTACGTCTCCATCAGCCATGGCCTGGGCGCCGGCGTCATCGTCGGGGACCGGTTGCTGACGGGCAGGCGCGGCTTTGCTGGCGAAGTGGGCCACACGGTGCTGATGCGAGACGGCCCGCTCTGTTCCTGCGGCCGGCGCGGCTGCGCCGAGGCCTTGATCGCGACGAGCGCGATGCTGGGGGGCGGCGCGCCATCCTCGCTGTCCCAGGTCCGCGCACAGCTGACAATCGAAGACCCCGAGACCCTCAAAGCCGTCACCTCCGCGGGTGGCTACCTCGGCGTGTTGCTGCAGAATCTCGCCACCGCCTACGACCCCGGCAGCATCGTGCTGGGCGGGGCGGTGGTGGAACTGGGCGAGCCCTTCCTGAAGCCTGCACTGGACACCCTCAACGACTACGCCGCCGCGGCCAACCTGCCGCCGCCGAGCGTGCGCACCTCACGCTTCGGCGACAACGCCGTCGCCGCCGGCGCCGCCGCGCTGGCACGCTACCGCCTCACCCGCCCCGCCCTGCCGCTGGCCAACAGCGGCGCCGCGGTCCCGCATCCCATCCCCTTCAACCAGGAACCCGCCTGATGTACCTAGGCATCGATCTCGGCACCTCCGAAGTCAAGCTGCTGCTGCTGGACGACGCGGGGCGCATCGTCGCCACCGCCGGCAGCGCCTTGAGCCTGTCCAACCCCGAGCCGCTGTGGTCCGAGCAGGTCCCGGCCGACTGGTGGCGCGCCACCGGCTCGGCCGTCGCGACGCTGCGCGGCGCCCACCCCGAGGCCTTCGCCGCCGTACGCGCCATCGGCCTGTCCGGCCAGATGCACGGTGCCGTGCTGCTGGACGGCGACGACGCCGTGCTGCGCCCGGCCATCCTGTGGAACGACGGCCGCTGCCACGCCGAATGCGCCGAGCTGGAGGCCGCCGCGCCGGCCCTGCACGACATCGCCGGCAACCTCGCCATGCCCGGCTTCACCGCGCCCAAGCTCTTGTGGGTGAAGAAGCACGAGCCGGAGCTGTTCCAGCGCGTGGCCAGCGTGCTGCTGCCCAAGGACTGGCTGCGCCTGCAGCTCACCGGCGACAAGGTCTCCGACCCGTCGGATGCCGCCGGCACGCTGTGGCTGGACGTGGCGCGCCGCGACTGGTCCGACGAGCTGCTGGCGGCCACCGGCCTCAGCCGCGCCCACATGCCGCGCCTCGTGGAAGCCAGCCAGCCCAGCGGCATGTTGAAGCCCGAGCTGGCCAAGGCCTGGGGCCTCGGGCCGGAAGTCGTCGTGGCCGGCGGCGCCGGCGACAACGCGGCCAGCGCCATCGGCATCGGCGCCACCGCCCCGGGTGACGGCTTCATCTCGCTGGGCACCTCCGGCGTGCTGTTCGTCGTCAACGACCGCTACCGCCCCAACCCGGCCTCGGCCGTGCACGCCTTCTGCCACGCGCTGCCCCAGCGCTGGCACCAGATGAGCGTGATGCTGTCGGCGGCCAGCTGCCTGCGCTGGTTCTGCAAGCTCGTGGGCGCCAATGAGGCCACACTGCTGGCCGAACTGGCCTCGGATGACAGCGCAGTCAACGCGCCCATCTTCCTGCCCTACCTGGCCGGCGAGCGCACGCCGCATAACGACCCCTTCGCGCCCGGCGTCTTCCACGGCCTGAAGCAGCAGACCACCCGCGCCGACTGCACTTATGCCGTGCTGGAAGGCGTCGCCTTCGGCCTGGCCGACGGCCTGGACGCGCTGCGGGCCGCGGGCACCGAGGTGCGCCAGCTGTCTCTCGTCGGCGGCGGCTCGCGCAGCCCCTACTGGGCGCAGCTGATCGCCGACGCGCTGGACGTCGAGATCGTCGTGCACGCCGGCAGCGAAGCCGGCGGGGCGCTGGGCGCGGCCCGCCTGGGCTGGCTCGCCAGCGGCGGCAGCGTCCAGGATGTCTGCACCCGCCCCGACATCGCGGCGCGCTTTGCGCCGAGTTCCGAACGCCATGCCCGCCTGGCCCCGCGCCTGGCGCGCTTCCGTGACCTGTACAGCCGCCTGCGCGGTGCCTGAGTTTTAACGACCTGAACCATGAGCTACTTCGAACACATCCAGCCCATCCGCTTTGAAGGCGCCGACAGCCAGAACGACCTGGCCTTCAAGCACTACGACAAGGACCGCATCGTGCTGGGCCAGCGCATGGAGGA
>Ga0307408_100000072_pt1 | contig 115918 bp, 94 predicted proteins | sample 322Cmetagenome_FD_202116 | JGI IMG/M metagenome (GOLD analysis project Ga0307408, IMG submission 202116) | Maize rhizosphere microbial communities from greenhouse at UC Davis, California, United States - 322HYB-C-3 | ecosystem: Host-associated > Plants > Roots > Rhizosphere > Soil | place...
CAAGGCCAACATGAAGAAGCCCGTGGTCGGCTTCATCGCTGGCGTGACGGCTCCTCCCGGCAAGCGCATGGGCCACGCAGGCGCGCTGATCTCCGGCGGTGCCGACACGGCCGATGCCAAGCTCGCCATCATGGAAGAGTCGGGCTTTGTCATTACCCGCAACCCGTCGGAACTGGGCAAGCTGCTCAAGGCCCAGCTGAAGTAAGCACACCAGACCGCCCCTTGGGGCGGCCCTGCGCTCAAAGCGCCTGGAACACCGGGTCCAGGCGTTTTTTCTTTTTCCGCCAGGGCTCGGCGCGTTCAGGCCCCCGTACCCTGCGCCAGGGCGTGAGCCTTGGTCGGGTGACATTAATGGCAGGCGGAGCGGCGCTTGTCACCTTTGGCGGCCCAGAATCGGCAAGGTTTCCAGCCGCCGAGGAGTCACGCACTCCTACTGCCCCCCCTTCGAGCAGGCTACTGCCCGGCGTGAATATTGCTTGAATCGGGTCAATTCAGGCCGTGGAACAAGAACAAGTGGGACGACCAAAATCGGGAGGGTGGCGAAGCCTCTGGCGTGCCGCTGGTGTACGAGCTGCAGTGGCTGGGGCCGCTGTGCTGTTGGCCTGCGCCGCCACCGGGGCGCTGGAGGGGCTGGAGCTTCGCCTGTACGATGCCGCCACCAGCAGCGGGCTCCCGCCGCCCCTGTCCGAGATCGCCGTCATCGGCATTGACGACGCCAGTCTGGCAGCGCTGCCGGCCCTGCGTGACAGTGCTGGTTCACGCGAACTGTACGCCACGCTGGTGGACCGGCTTTCACAAGCCGGGGCCAAGACCATCGTATTGACGCCGTCCTTTGCCGAACCGCAGTCCGACCGCGGCTTGGCCTACATCCGAAAAATACGTGAAGCCCTTGCGCGAGCCGGCGAAGGTTCGCCATTGGCGGCGGAGCTGAGCCGCACGACCGACGAAGCCGAGAAAGCCCTGAACATCGATGCCCGGCTGGCGGCCAGCTTGGCCCGGGCGGGCAACGTATTGCTTGTCTCACGCTACGCTCTTTCGGGTACTGGCACCACTGCGCTGCCGGACTTTGCACACCGCAGCGCCTTGCGCGATCCCGGCGCCATGGCGGTCCCCGCCACTTCCGCGAGCTATCCCGTTGCAACGATTGGCTCGGCGGCCGCGGGAGTGGGCCACTGGACTGCGGTGCCCGATGGCGACGGCCGCGTCCGTGAGATTCCGCTCGTTCTGCGGCACGACGGCGTCGGCGTTCCGGCTGTGGCGCTGCTGGCTGCGGCGCACAGCCTGCACCTGGGTTTTCAGGATCTTCGGATCCAGGACGCGCCCCGTGGTGTGTGGCTCGGTGGAGTGCAGGTACCCACGGACGCCATGGCGACCCTGCGGCCACGGTTCAGTGCAAGCAACCCCGAGGGAGCCCGACCGTACGCGCCGCTTTCTTTGGCGCAGGTGATCGACGGGCGGGTGCCACTGGAAACTTTCAAGGACAAGATCGTGCTCGTCGGCGAAACCAGCGACACGTTGGCAGTGCCTTGGATACTGCCCGGCGCGCGCACTGCCTACCCCGTCGAGGTTCTGGCGGATACGGTCGGCGCCATTCGGCAGCGGTTTGTGGTGGTGCAGCCGCCCTGGGGGGCAGCCGCCGCCTGGGGTGTCGTGCTCATGGCGCTGCTATGCGTGGCCCTGGTGTTGCCGCGGTGGCCTGGCCCGGCCAAGTGGATGGCAGGTGGGGGATTGGTGCTTCTGCTCGTCGGAGTGGAGTGGGGGCTTTTGCGATATGCCGGCCAATGGCTTTCCCTGCTGCCCGGCGCATTGACGCTGCTGGGCGGGCTTTTTGCGCTGGCCGTGCTGAGCGCTACCGCACCGAAATCATCGGACTCGTCCACGGAAACGGCAGAAACCGACCGAATGATGGGACTGGCCCTTCAAGGCCAAGGCCAGTTCGATATGGCGCTGGAGCGGTTGCGCAGGGTGCCGCCGAGCGATGCGTTGATGGATAACCTCTACCATCTGGCAGCGGATTTCGAGCGCATCCGCAATTTCGCCAAAGCCAAGTCCACTTACAAGCTCATCCTGAAGCACGATCGCCAATTCAAGGATGCTTATGCCAAGTATCAGCGCGTGCGGGCCATTTTGCACAAGGACGATGTTCCTTCAAGCACCCCTGTGACCGAACCGCCCTTGCCTCGCCTGCCGGGAGACGTTTCCGGGAGGCTGCCGGCCTTGGGGCGCTACCGGATCGACAAGGAGATCGGCAAAGGCGCCATGGGCGTCGTGTACCTGGGCAAGGACCCAAAGATCGGGCGGGTGGTGGCCATCAAGACATTGGCACTCGGAACCGAGTTCGAAGGCGAGGCACTGATAGACGCCCGCGCCCGGTTTTTCCGCGAAGCAGAAACCGCCGGGCGCCTGCAACACCCCTACATCGTGGCGATCTTCGATGCGGGCGAGGAGCACGACCTGGCCTATATCGCCATGGAGTTCTTGAAGGGGAGCGATCTCACGGGAGCCTGCCGACCGGGGCACCTTTTGCCGGTGTCCGTGGTGGTTTCCATCGCGGCGCGTGTGGCAGAGGCACTGGACTACGCCCATGCGCACAATGTCGTGCATCGGGACATCAAGCCTGCCAACATCATGTACGACAGTGCCACGGATGCCGTGAAGGTGACCGACTTTGGCATTGCGCGAATCACCGACTCGAGCAAGACGCGCACGGGCCTGGTTCTGGGCACACCCAGCTTCATGTCGCCCGAGCAGCTGGCGGGCAAGAAGGTGGACGGGCGGGCAGACCTTTATGCGCTGGGCGTCACGCTGTTTCAGCTGCTGACGGGCTCGCTGCCGTTGCGTGGCGAGTCCATGACCGAACTCATGCACAAAATTGCCAATGTGCAGGCGCCGGACATCCGGGAGCTGCGTCCGGACCTTACCCCGGCTCTGGCGGTAATTGTCACCCGGGCGCTCCAGAAACGCCCGGAAGCCCGCTACCAGACGGGCCGACAGTTCGCCGATGACTTGCGACAAGCAGGTGTCGCTGCCGCCCATATGCCTGCGCCGCAGGCTGAAGCACTCGTCTATGATGCACGGCGCGATGCAACAGGGCATGAAATGGCGGATCACCAGAAAACCGTGATGGCAACCCCCGGCGGCCGGGACGCATCATCATCCTCGCCCATTTCAGGCGCCCGATGACGCTCGCCAGCACATCCATGACCTACGATTTTTTTGCGCGGACCGACAAAGGCCGCGTGCGCAGCAACAACGAGGATGCCGTGGCGGTGGACCGGGATGCGCAGGTCGCCATTCTGGCCGACGGCATGGGCGGCTACAACGCGGGGGAAGTTGCCAGCGGCATGGCCACCACGTTCATCCGCACGGAAATGGCCCGTTGGCTTGCGCAAGCGGGCGCCACGCCGCAGTCGACGGACGTTCGTCGGGCCCTTGAAATCTGTGTTGAGAACGCCAATCACGCCATCCTGGGCGCATCACTTTCCAATCCGCAATATGCAGGAATGGGCACGACGCTGGTGGTGGGGGTCTTTCACGGCGCCCGGCTCATCCTGGGGCACATTGGCGACTCCCGCTGCTATCGGCTTCGCGATGGCGTGATGCAGCAGATCACGCGAGACCATTCTTGGCTTCAAGAGCAGGTGGATGCCGGCCTTTTGACGGCCCAGCAGGCCGCGCTCTCCCCCAACCGCAATCTGGTCACCCGTGCGCTGGGCGTTGAGCCCAATGCGATGATGGAAGTCAACGAGTTTCAGGTGGCGCCCAATGATTTGTTCCTGATGTGCTCGGATGGCCTGACGGACATGGTTGCGGACGAGGATCTGGCAGAACTGGTGCGCACGTCACTGCCACTTGAGGAAAAGGCCACTTTGCTCATCGACACTGCCAACGCCAATGGCGGCCGTGATAACGTGAGCGTGGTGCTCGTACAAGCTTCCGGTGGTGGCCGAAAGCGGGGATTCATGTCCCGTCTGCTTGGCGCCACTTGATTGCCTTCAATTAAAACAAAGACTTATCACATCAGGAGTAGATCATGCCGAGAATGATCGTTTCAATCGACGGGGTTGTCATCAAGGAAGTGCAGCTGACCAAAGAGCGCACGACGCTCGGCCGCCGCCCATACAACGATATCGTGATCGACAACCTTGCCGTGAGCGGGGAGCACGCCGTCATCCACATGAACGGCGCGGAGGTGGAGATTGAGGACCTGGGGAGCACCAACGGCACCTACGTGAACGCCAAGGCCGTGAAGCGCCAGGAACTTCGCAATGGTGACACCGTGGAGGTCGGGAAATACAAGATCCGTTTCCTGAACGAGACCGAAGGCCAGAATTTCGAGAAGACGATGATCTTCAAGCCCGGCATGGTTCCGCCCATCGGTGCGGCTGCCCGCCCGGTCGCCACCGCGCCCGCCCCGTTGCAGATTTCCGCCGTCATTCGCGTCATGTCCGGAGCAGCCGCCGGGCGCGAGGTGTCGTTGCAGAAGGTGGTGACGACCATTGGCAAGCCCGGCGTTGCCGTCGCATCCATCACCAAACGGCACCAAGGCTTTGTGCTGGCGCATGTGGAAGGGCCTGACATGCCGTTGCTCAACGGGGCGTCGATCGGAACGACGCCGGTACCGCTCAAGAACGGGGATCGCCTCGAACTGGCCGGCACCGAGATGCAGTTCGAGCAGATTTGATCGGCTGAAGGGGCGAGCCGCCGCCGTGCGAGGCTTTCCGTGTTGCGGTTCGCCCTAGTTCCACGCCGCGACAACCCATGCGACAACCCCTCTTGCCTCTGCTGGCGCGGCACTGGCGACGCATGCTGGTCACCCTGGTGCCGCTGGTTTTCGCGCTGCTGCATATTTCCGGGGTTCTCCACCTCCAGGTGCTGGAGCGGCTCGATCACATCATCTATGACGCGCGGCTGCGGGCTTTCATGCCGCGCACCCAGGATGACCGAATCGTCATCGTCGACATTGACGAAAAGAGCCTGGAGCAACTGGGCCACTGGCCCTGGGGGCGCGACAAGCTTGCGGCTTTGACGCGCGAGCTGTTCGAGCGCCAGCAGGTGGCGGTGCTGGGCTTTGACGTGCTATTTGCCGAGGCAGACGGTAGCTCGGGTCTGGCATCGCTCGAGCGCTTGGCCAACGGGCCTTTGCGCACTCAACCCGGTTTCAAGGAGCAACTGGCGCGCCTCGCGCCCACGCTGGACCACGATGCGCTGTTTGCCCAGGTGCTCCACGGGCGCCCCGTTGTCCTGGGCTACTACTTCACCAGCGACCGCGATGGCCGGACCAAAGGGGTTCTTCCGGACCCCGCCCTGCCCCTTGAGCGGCTGCGTGGGCTGCCGCTGAGCTCCACCTCGTGGAACGGTTACGGAAGCAACATTCCGGTGTTGGCGCAAGCGGCCCCCCGGGCCGGTTTCATCAACTCCATTACCGACGATGATGGTGTGGTGCGCTCACTCCCCCTGCTGGTGGAGCACGGCGGTAAATATTACGAGTCACTCGCCCTGGCCATGTTCCGTGCGTTTCTCGGCCAGTCCGAAGTGCATCCGGGATACGCGCTGGCGGCGCCCGATGGCGCCTACGACATCCTCCAGAGTATTGAAGTCCGCCAGGACGGCAGGGCGCTTGCGCTGCCAGTGGACGATAAGCTGACAGCCCCCATCCCATTCCGCGGCCTGGGAGATGTAACGGGCGGGTCTTTCCGCTATATCTCTGCCTCCGATGTGCTGGAAGGCAAGCTGCCTCCGTCGCAACTGCAAGGCCAGTTGGTGCTGGTAGGCTCGACCACGCCGGGCCTGCGCGACCTGCGCGCCACGCCGGTTGGGAGAGCCTACCCCGGCGTCGAAACCCATGCCAACATGCTGTCCGCTTTTCTGGACGGCAAGAGCATCGTTCGCCCCGACTACGCTCTCGGCCTGGACGCCGCGCAACTGATCGGCACAGGCGTGCTCTTGGCCATGGTCCTGCCCTTTTTGACCGCCAGCGCAGCCATCGCATTGAGTGTGGTGGTGGTGGCGGCGCTGGCAGGGATCAATGTGTGGTTCTATGTGGCGCACGGCCTGGCTTTGCCGCTGGCCACCGTGATCGTGATGGCGGTATTGGCCTTTACCTTGAACATGGTCTACGGCTACTTCGTTGAAAGCCGCACCAAGCGCGGTTTGGCTGCGCTGTTTGGAACCTATGTTCCCCCCGAGTTGGTGGGCGAGATGGTCAAGCAGCCCGAGAAGTACACCATGCAGGCCACCAGCCGCGAGCTCACTGTCATGTTCTGCGACATGCGCGGCTTTACGGCCATGTCAGAGCAGATGGACCCGGTTCAACTGCAGCAGTTGCTCAACGACGTTTTCAGTCGGCTCACCGGCATCATCCGTAGCCACCGGGGCACGATTGACAAGTACATGGGGGATTGTGTGATGGCGTTTTGGGGGGCGCCGGTGACGATTCCCAATCATGCAGAGCTTGCGGTGCGGGCTGCGTTGGAGATGGAGCGGGAAGTGGACCACATCAACGAATCCCATCGCGCGCGTGGCTTGCCGGAGATTGGTATTGGCATTGGGCTCAATACTGGGGTCATGTGTGTGGGGGACATGGGATCGGATATTCGACGCAGTTACACCGTGATCGGGGATGCGGTGAACTTGGGTTCGCGACTAGAAGGGCTTGGCAAGCATTACGGTGTGCGTACCGTCGTCAATGAGTCCACTCGTACGCGGGTATCTGAAATCACTTGGCAAGAACTAGACCGCGTACGGGTAAAGGGGAGAGAGGAGGTGGTGACGATTTATACCCCCATACAACCACAAGACGCTCGAACACCCCAGCATAACGAAGAAATGGATACTTGGAGACATTGCTTGAGAGCTTTTCATGCACAGGATTGGCGCAGTTGCCACCACCTGTTGAGCCGATTGACGCGGTTGGAGCCATCGAAGCAGTTATATGTGATATATGCCGGTCGAGTACGGACGATGCAGAGCGGGGCCTCCAACTGGGAAGGCGCTACATTGTTCGACACCAAATAACCCCTACGAGCTTAGCCAAGCGGCACAAGACGCAACATCCGAAGCACTTTCTGACATCTTGGTGGAGCAAAATTGTCACATCTAGCCGGCGCCACGGGATCTTGGGGATCTTGGGACAAAATTGCCTGAGGATGAGCGTAAATAGAGGATGCCGAGACTGGCACGAGAAATGCTCTAACTATGCTAGACCTGAAGAGTTGTTCTACAGGTTGTTAATTGCAATTAACGTTCAAGGAGTTTCTTTATGAAGCGCTTCATGCAAAAGGGTTTTACCCTGATCGAACTGATGATCGTGGTGGCCATCATTGGTATTTTGGCTGCAGTAGCTCTGCCCGCGTATCAGGACTACACCGTGCGCGCACGCGTGACGGAAGGTTTGTCTTTGGCCCAAGGTGGCAAGAAGCTGGTTGAGACGGATGCCCAAACAGCCCCAGAGCTGAAAGCTGTTGCTATCGCATTTAATGCCCAAGTCGGTGACAAGGGTGCAGTCAGTAAGTACGTAAGCAGCGTTCAGATTGGCCAAGACACAGGTCTCGTCACGGTCACATTTAACAAAGCCAATATCGGTGCAATCCCCGACAACGCTACCATCAACTATGCCCCCTACGTTCAATTGAAGGGCGGACCAGTGGCGTTGCAGACAGCGCTGACCGGGACTGACACTGGTACGATCGACTGGGGTTGCGCGTCGGACGCCAATCAGATTTCCACCAATCGTGGCCTGACCACGGCAAAAGGCACTTTGCCTGCAAAGTACGCGCCTAGCGAGTGCCGTTAAGCAGCTTGGGGACCGCGGTATTTCGCGATCTCCGTGGCGGTGCTTGTAAATTTAACGCCCGCGATGCGGGCGTTTTGTTTTGTGGGGGCGATTCTAGTTTGCACGGTGGAGTTCAACTCTTGATGCCAAACTTTCGGTTTCGAGAACCGGGGAGGTACACGTATGTCACGCGCTAGGGCAGTTGGTTACCACTTCACGCTGTCAGTGGTGGTAGCTGTCGCGCTCGCTTCGGTGGTCTTCTTCTTGTGGTTCCCGGCCAGCTTACGTGATCTTGCCGGCGGGCAGCGGCTTTTCTGGACTTTAGTTTGTGCGGATGTAGTGTGTGGTCCCCTATTGACGTGGGTTTTGTTTAAGTCCCACAAAACCAAGCTAGCTTTAGGGATCGATGTCGCATTGATTGCGATCATTCAATTGCTTGCACTAGGGTATGGGCTGTTCAGTCTTGCATCAGCCCGTCCGCTAGCTTTTGTATTTGAAGTAGATCGATTCCGCGTGGTCTCATATGCTGATATTACAGAGTCCGATTTGCGATACTTGCCCTCATGGGCGAAGCCGTGGCATCTACAGCCTCCTCGTCTTATAGGACTCCGCATGCCGACCTCGGCAGATGAGCGATTTGAAAGTTTTGAAATAGCTCTCCAGGGTGTAGAGGTAAGTCAGCGACCTCAGCATTGGCAAGACTATTCACTGAGTGCCGATGAAGTGCGCGGGCGCGCCAAGCCACTGACGGCGCTGCGCAAGCAGCGGCCCGACAAAGCGGAAGTCATCGATCGCGCTGTGGGTGAGGCCATGTCGAACTTCCGCCTTGGAGAAACGAACAATCCGGATGAGTTGCGCTGGCTTCCGCTGGTTGCCCGCAACACGTTGGAGTGGACAGTCTTTCTGGACCCTTATACCCTTCGTATAAGGGCATTGGCGCCGATCGATGGATTCTTGTGAAGTCAGCCCCAGAAATTGGATGATTGCCCTGCCGACAGTCAGACTGCGCTCCTCAAATGGTGTCGTTCAGTCCGAGGCATTGACGGTAGGCGTGCCGCGGGTCAAACCTGCTAGCTAGTCCGCCCTGAACAATTCACAAATCGTTGATTCGACTCGTGATTGTGCTGATTGATAGGCGCAGGATTTGCAAAATATGGTTTTGTCAGTACCTGTTTTCTTGCAAATTCCTCCGGAGATTCCATGGGCCCGAAGCCTTCGCAGCCGCAGAGCGACGAGTTGTTCATCTCCCGGGTGGACGAGCTGATCAACATGCGTCACCCGCTGGTCAAGCTGGCCGCGTTGATCGACTGGGCCGAGATCGAGCGCACGTTCGCGGTGTCGTTCACCTCCGGTCGTGGTCGCCCAGCCTTGCCGGCGCGCCTGGTGGCCGGGCTGCTGTACCTGCAGCACACCTTCGACGCCTCCGACGAAGCCGTGGTGAACACCTGGGTGGAGAACCCGTACTGACAGTTCTTCTGCGGCGAGACCTACCTGCAGACCGAGCTGCCCATCGATCCGTCCAGCCTGACGCGCTGGAGAAAGCGCATTGGAGAAGAAGGCGTAGAGACGCTGCTGGCGGCCAGCATCGATGCGGCCAGGCGCGCTGGCGTGATCCGTAAGGCCAGCGCTCAGCAGGTGATCGTAGACACCACCGTCATGCCCAAAGCCATCGCCCATCCCACCGACAGCCGCCTGCTGGACAAGAGCCGCCAGCACCTGGTGAAGGTGGCCCAGGAGCACGGCCTGCAATTGCGCCAGAACTACAACCGCGTGGCCCCACGGCTGGCCGCGCAGATCGGGCGCTACGTGCACGCCAAACAGTTCAAGCGCATGAAGAAGGCTGTGCGCACGCTGCGCACCCGCGTCGGCCGGGTACACCGCGAGGTGCAGCGCCAACTACACCGGCTGCCCGAGGTAGCCAAGGCCAAGGTTCAGGACCTATTGCAGCGCACGGGCCGCATCCTGACCCAACGGACGAAGGACAAGAACAAGCTGTACGCATTGCATGCACCCGAGGTGGAATGCATCAGCAAAGGCAAAGCCCGGACCCCTTACGAGTTCGGCGTGAAGGTCAGCATCGCCACCACATTGAAAGAAGGCCTGGTGGTGGGTATGAGGAGCATGCCGGGCAACCCCTACGATGGTCACACGCTAGCCGAGACAATGGAGCGAGTGGGCATCCTCACCGGCACGGACAAGCCACCGGCCACAGCCATCGTGGACAAAGGCTATCGGGGCGTGAAGGTTGAGGGCGTGCGCATTCTGAGGTTAGGCCAAAAGCGTGGCATCACCCGAACGCTCAAGGCCATGATCAAAAGGCGCAGTGCCATCGAGCCGGCTATTGGGCACATGAAGATGACGGGCGGCTGGGCCGCAACCCGCTCAAGGGCGCGCTGGGCGATGCGCTGCACGCGGTGATGTGCGGGGCTGGGCACAACCTTCGCTTGATCCTGGCCGCGCTGCGGCTTCTATGCGCCCGATTCGGCCTGTCGATCCAGGCGCTCATCGCGGCGCTGCTTGCCGTACCCGGTGACCACCGCCCTATCTGTTGCTGAGAACGGAATTGTTCAGGACGGACTATATAGTCAAAGCGCCAGTTCCGGTAACAGAACTGGCGCCCACCGCTTGCAGGGTTAGCGCTTGGCCTCATGCGCCAAACCCCTGGTGATTGCCTTTAGAAACGCAAACTCGGGGTGCACCGTCTTGCTCTGGTCCATTTTGTCCACCATTTCGGCCAAGTCGCTCCAACGCTTCTCAGAAACAGCATGTAGGAGAACACCAGACCACGCATACCCGTCCATCAATTTGGCGGCTTGGCCATCTTGCGCGCGACGCTGTAGCCAGTCGTGGCCTAAGGCGGCCATACGAGGATAGTCTCGAAGGGCATGTGCTTCAAACAACGCAAGGGCGCGGGTGACGTCTGCAGGCAGAGTATTGCACGTTAACCATTTCGGGCGCACCCATACACCTTCTAACATTGAAGGTGGCAGGTATTTAATGGTGCGATCTGCTAGGTCGGTCAAACTGCTCATTAGCATGCGTTGCTGATGTGCTGTCCACGTTTTCCTACATTCCCGGATGGCCGACATTGCAGTGATGGTACTAGTGGACTGGTCAACTTTGTTTCCGCGCAGTTCTTGCGCGAACCCACGCGCACGAGCTGTGAGGGCATCGGCTAGGAAATGAGGTAGCGGAGGGGGGGCAATTGTCTCTGCCAGAGCTGGTCCCACACCCAGGGCTTCTAAGAGTGGTCGGTTAATCACAGGCAACATTAGAAGCGTGTCCGCAGAAACACCTTTAAATCGAGCCTTGGGCGCTTCTAAACCCAGTAGGGGGAAAAAGTCAGAATTCACCCGTCCACCAGAATGCATACTTGCCACAGCTCGTAGCACTTTGGCGTCCGCAATTCGACGAAAGGCCAACTGCTGAGTACTAGATATTCCAAGTCGCACAAGGTCATCACGCGCCTTTGGGGTATTTAGCAACGATTGAAGATCCAATGCAGGTAGCTGACCCTTAGGGGTGGCAACAATAAGTAAATCCGACGCGTTGCTAAGCCAAGCTGAGTAATCGGAGAACGCGGGGGTTAGACCGCGCAGAATTGAACTAACTAACGCGTCATCAATTTCGTACAGTTGCACCCATTGAACGAAGAGTCCACCTTCGTTCAAGTGACGTGGTACGAATTCGTAAAACTCTTTTGAGAAAAGAGCTCCCACGCCACTGATCCACGGATTGGACGGCTCGGAGATGATGATGTCGTACTTGCTGCGTTGACCTGAAAAGTAGGACTTCGCATCGTCGATGATGATGTGCGAACGCGGGTCGGTGTACGCGCGCTCCACTCGGGGGCCGAAGGCGCGTGCACCCGCCACCATAGCAGGCTCGATTTCAATAGTGTCCACCCGTCGCACACGTGGGTCAGCTAGCAACGCATGGGTTGTCAAACCCGAACCAAAACCAATCACGCCAATATTTTTGGGAGTGGAGTGCATGCCCAGTGGCAGAGCTGCTGCCAGGACCATCGTGGGCTCATCCAAAGTGGCAGGTTGCTCGGATTGCATCTGGATGGCTGCATCGGTTTTTCCATTCGTGGCTATCTGGAGGGTACCTTGCGGCGATAAGACTGCCGCCACGCTGGTTGTCTTGCCATCCCGGTAAAAGACAACCTCACTTCCGTCCTGCAAGCTAGCACGACCATGGCGAAATACTCCGGAGGCTACGGTCATAGGGTCAAATGGGATCCGCACCGCCACGATCAGCGCTACGGCCACGAGGGCGGCGCCTACGCCAAATCGGATCATCTCCCTTTGATTGCCCGCATGCATTCGCAGCAGTACCAAGCCGACAGCCATATCGACCAGTGCGGCAATGCATAGCGCCAGTTTCAACCCTAAGCTGGGAATTAGCAGATGGATCGCAGCAAAGACACCCACAATCGAACCCAAGGTGTTCCAAGCGTAGACGCGACCAATGGAACGCTCACCTTGGCCAGCGCGCAGCAATGCCACAGTGAACAAGGGCAATGTGGTGCCCGCGAAGAACGCTGCCGGCAACATGATCGCGATTGCTATGGCTGCGGTGCCGAGGTTGAATACGCTATAGCCGGCGTCTGTCTTTGCCAAGGCCTCCATCAGCCAACCCACCCATGCAAAGGTATTGGCGTAGACGGCCAACGAGCCCAGCGCAGCCACTCCCATAAATACTTGCATCCACCCGGCCAACCGTAGCGGGAAGTCTGTGTTATCCGCATGTTTGCGCACCCAGAGGCCACCCAAAGCAATACCCGCGATGAATGAGGCGAGCATCAGTTCAAAGGCATGCATGGTGCTGCCTACTGCCATGCTCAGCATCCGAATCCAGATGATTTCGTAGGCAAAGGACGCCGCCCCGGAAAGCGCCGTGCTGAACAGTACTACGCGAAGCAAGGGGTTCTTTGCAAGTTTCTGGAAGTCACTTTCGCCCGACGTATCGCGGTGCGGAGCTTCCGGTTCAGGCTCACGCGCCAACCACCACGCCAATCCAGCAACTACGAAATTCAGCACGCCTGCCACCTTCATCGCTCCCGGTAAACCGATGGAAGGAAGCAATACAAATACCGCCACCAATGCACCTATAGCTGCGCCGATGCTGTTGGTGAAGTACAAGCCGCCAAGGGTGTGTCCGTCACTGCCGGAGTAGCGGCGAATCAGTCCGCCGCTCATCAGCGGGAAGGTCATGCCCAGCAGAATGGTTTGGGGAAGAATTAACGCTGCCGCAATGAGCCAGCGCGCAAGATTGACGGTCCAGGGCTCACCCAGCGCTGGAATGAGGGTGTCGTAGCTGAAGGCCGCCACGCTGGTAAACAGCGTATGAAATAACAAGCCCAAAACCCCGATCACTGCCTCGATGATGGCGTAGCCTCGGATCAAATTGCGCCACCGCTGACCAGCTCTTGCGATCCAGGCTGCGCCGATGGCCATGCCCCCCATGAAGATGGCCAGCACGAGCGCTTGGGCGTATGCGGCGTGGCCCAGAAACAAGCCCAGGTAATGGGACCAGATCGACTGATAAATAAGCCCGGCAAAGCCCGAGAGGACAAAAATGGCTAACAGCCCTGTGCGCATGCCAGCGGGTGACGTGGGTTTCAATTGAATTTGCTCCCTCAGAACTACCTTAAATATCAAACTCAAGCAAAAACAGCGCCTGATGCACGTTTTTGCTACTTAATGCTGACGGCTAAGCGGCTCGGTCGAGTGCCTACTTTGGCTCTCTAGCTGCTGGATGCAAGGAAGTGGCCGGATTTGCCGCCGGACTTCTCCAGCACTCTCACATCTGCGATCATCATCCCGCGGTCCACTGCCTTGCACATGTCATAAATGGTGAGCAGCGCCACCTGCACTGCCGTCAGCGCTTCCATCTCCACTCCCGTGGGCCCCACTGTCTCTACCGTGGAGATGCACTGGACCGAATGCCGGTCCTTCAGCAGTTCAAAATCCACAGCCACGCGCGTCAGTGCCAGTGGATGGCACAAAGGAATCAGCTCGCTGGTCTTTTTTGCCCCCATGATCCCCGCGATACGAGCAATGCCGAGCACGTCTCCCTTCTTTGCGGTCCCGGATTCAATCAATGCCAGAGTTTCGGGCTGCATTTCAATGCGGCCCGAGGCGATAGCGACGCGGTGCGTAGAGGCCTTAGAGCCGACGTCGACCATATGGGCCTGGCCTTGTGCATCGAAGTGGGTGAGGGAGGGGGCTGTGGAATGCGGCATGGGGGCGAGCGGGAAACAATTCCGAACCGGGGGCATCATACGGTGTTGGAAACTACTGGCGGCCGCCCGGATGGGCGGCTCTTAGGATGGACCGGAATCTACGTGCCGAAATTCAAGCCAAACCTTCGTTTAAGCGTTCTCAGTAGGGCGCTGGAAACTACTGTTCTTGTGGCGGTTGCGTGCTGTTTTGCGGCTCCATTGGCAACGGCCCAGACCAGTTTACCCACCCTCGGCGACACCAGCGACCTCACCACCAGCGCCGAGCGCCGCCTCGGTGATCGCATCATCCGCGAGCTGTACCGCGATCCCGACTACGTCGATGACCCGGTGATTGCCGAGTACGTCCAGGGTATCTGGCAACCGCTCAAGGCGGCCGCCAAAGCGCGGGGCGAGCTTTCTCCTGAGTTGGACGAGCGCTTTGCATGGGAGGTTCTGCTGGGCAAGGACCGCACGGTCAATGCCTTTGCGCTTCCCGGCGGTTACCTGGGGGTTCATTTGGGCTTGATCGGTGTGGTCACTACGCGCGACGAACTCGCCTCGGTGCTGGCCCACGAACTGAGCCACGTCACGCAGCGCCACATCTCTCGGCTGATGACCCAGCAGAGCAAGCAGACACCCTTGCTTTTGGGGGCGATGGTGTTGGGCGCATTGGCGGCCAGCAAGAACCCGGGGGCGACCCAGGCCTTGGTGGTGGGTGGCCAAGCGCTAGCGATGCAGAACCAGCTCAACTTCTCGCGCGACATGGAGCGGGAGGCGGACCGCATTGGCTATGGGTTGATGGAGCCTGCAGGGTTTGCGCCGCAGGGTTTTGTGAGCATGTTCGACAAGCTTCAGCAGGCCAACCGGCTCAATGACAACGGGTCCTGGCCGTACTTGCGCAGCCATCCGTTGACCAGTGAGCGTATGGCCGACATGCATTCGCGCATTCCGCCGGGGGGCTCGGGCGCGCCCGCGCCTGCCGCCAATGCGCCCGCATCCACGCTGGAGCATGCCATGGTCGCGGCGCGGGCCCGGGTGCTGTCCAATCCGGGTGTCGATACGCTGCGGCAGTGGGTGGCCGAGCCGCAAGGCTCGGGGTTTGCGGCCCAGCCCGCAGCTAAACGTGCAGGAGCGCTGTACGCTGCTGCATTGGGCAGTCACCAGTTGCGGGATGCGGTGGGGGCGCGCTCGTACATCCAACGGCTGGAGGCGCTGGTCCGAAGCGATGCCCCGGCGCTGCGGCTGGCCAGGCTGTTGGCCGCGGAAGTCGAGCTGGGCGCGGGCGATGCTGCAGCCGCCTTGAACGCCCTTTTGGCGGATGGGGGACCCGGGGGGATTGGTGCCGACGCCCGACGCCCGGAACTGGTGTTGCGGTCCCAGGCGCTGCTGCGCGCAGGCCGGGCCAGCGAGGGAACCGGGGCTCTGCAAACCTGGGTGGCCACGCACCCGCGCGACGCGACGGTGTGGCAGCTGCTGGCGTCGACCTGGCATGCGCAGGGCCAGACGTTGCGGGGGGTGCGCGCCGAGGCTGAGGCCCACGCGGCGCGCTATGACTACGCGGCGGCGGTGGATCGCTTCAAGGCCGGCCAGGATCTGGCGCGGCGGGGTGGGCCGCAGGTGGACTACATCGAGGCGTCCATCATTGACACGCGGCTTCGCGCTGTGGAGTCACTTCTTCGCGAACAGGCCGCCGAGCGCTGATTCAATCAGCACACCCAGCAGCGAGTAGATCAGCGACCCCACCAGCGCTGCGGCAAAGCCATTGACGTGGAAGCCGTCCAGTACGCTCGCGGCCGCCCAGAACATGAGCGCGTTGATGACGAAGAGAAAAAGGCCGACGGTGACGATGGTGACCGGCAGCGTCAGCACCACCAGTACCGGCCGCAACACCACGTTGAACAGACCGATCACAAAGGCCGCGATGAGCGCTGAGGTGAAGTTCTGCACCTGTACGCCGCTGTAGACATAGGCCACGAACAGCAGCGCTGCGGCGCTGAGCAGCCATTTCAGGAGGAGTTTCATGGCCGGAGAATAGCACCGCGCCAGCTGGAGGAACCGGGAAGTGCACTGGACGGGTGCGCACACAGGGTCCGCCGCCGCGTTGCAAAGGCGCTGGAAGGAGGGGCGCCAGGCAGCGGGCGGTCCTATTCGAACGCCAGCATCCACAATGCCCCGCAGCCCGTAAGGAGGCTGCCCAGCGTTCCTGGCAGGGGCGACCAGGGTTTCTCGGGTCGTGCCGAGTCGGGTCCCGTGTCCATCTTGGGCCGGCGTGCGTCCACTACCTGGGCAACCACCGCGCCTTCGGCCTGGAGCTGATCGGTCAGCTCCGCCAGCGGACCCTTGGCCAGCACCGTGGTCACGCGGCCGGCGGGCACGCGCAGTGCGGGCAGAATCTGGGCAAACAGCTTGTCGGCCCACTTGGCGCGCCAGTTTTCACGGGCACTGTGGCTCACCCACTTGCTCACGCGGTGCGTCATTCGCGGAGCGCATGCCACCAGCACCCAATGGGTCTGGGCGCTGGATTCGCGTGCGAACAGGGGCGCCAGCAGCTGCTGCGCGTAGTCCGCGTGGTCCACATACACAATGACCTTGTCCATGCTGTCTCCGTTCAGGTGGGCGGGCACGGCCGCACCGCCGTGCCTCGTCGCGGCGCTCAGCCCTGCTGCTGCTCAGCGGGGGCAGCGGCGGCGCGGCGTGCCAGGACGATCTTGCCGGCTGCCAGGACCAGCAGGGCGCCGGCCACGCTGGCCGCGTACTTCACCGTATCCGATTGCGGCAGCTTGAGCATCCATTGCCACTTGTCCGGGTTGGAGAAAGCGGGGTCGGTCACCAGCATGCCGCCGGCGATCCAGCCCAGCAGCATGCCGCCCAGCGTGATGATCATGGGGAAGCGCTCCATGAGCTTGATGACCAGCTGGCTACCCCAGACGATGATCGGGATAGAGATCAAGAGGCCCAGCACGACCAGCAGGAACGAATGGTCGCCTGCGTTCTGCGCTGCGCCAGCGATGGCGATCACGTTGTCCACGCTCATCACCAGGTCGGCCACGATGATGGTCTTGATGGCGGCCAGCAGCTTGTCGCTGCCCTGCACGTCGCCGTGGCCGTCTTCATCAGGGGCCAGCAGCTTGACGCCGATCCACACCAGCAGCAGCGCGCCCACGAACTTGAGGAACGGCAGCGCCAGCAGCGTCATCGCAAAGGCGATGAGGATCACCCGCAGGATGATGGCACCCGCAGTGCCCCAGATGATGCCCTTGGTACGCTGGGCTGGGGGCAGCTTGCGGCAGGCCAGCGCGATGACCACGGCGTTGTCTCCGCCCAGCAGGATGTCGATGATGATGATCTGGCCAAGTGCGAGCCAGAATTCGGGCGATGCCAAAAAGTCCATAAATTCCTCAGTATCAATACGCGCGGAAGGAGGATTCTCGCTGCACTGTAGCGCGAGCCCTTCATTAAGAAAGAGCCCTGCGGCGGGAGGACCAAGAAAACTGCAGAAGCAACGCCCGGCAAGTGCTCGGGCTGCGAAGGAGCGGCCTTGATCAACCCATGCAGGGCCATCAAAGGTCTTGCTCGGCCCCATGCACGCGTATGCCGTGCATGAAGCCCGGACCGCCGGAAGCGAGGTTGCCCGCTTCGTATTGACGACAGTACCGATGCCTTGCGTCGCCCGATGCTGCGTTGCGGCATGGCCGGGCGGGTTGCTAGGCGGGAGCTACTCCCCTTCGAAGCGGCGATTGGAACACTCCGGGCGCGGCGGCGCAAGTGCGGCGCCATTGTGGGTAATGCTTACGGCGCGGCCCCGGCAGCGCCCACGCGGCTATGATCCAGCCCCTTCGCGCAATCACCCATGGCCGCCATCCACATCACCGACATCGAAGCAGCCATCAATCATTGGCGCAGCCGGGCCCCCTCGCCCGACGGAATCTCCCTGGCGCCGCAGATCCGGGCATTGGGAGAGATCTACGCCCAGATGGTGTTCCGGCGCGAGGATGCGGTGGACGAGGACAGCCTGCCCCCCGAGGCCCTGGAGGCCTGGCACGGCTGGTATGCCACCACGCCCGACACCCCTTGCATCGCGATCTGCTCCACCAGCCAGGGCGACGACCTGTGCAAAGGTTGCGGCCGCACGTTTGACGAGGTTCAGTTCTGGCCCGCGATGAGTCCCGCTGAGAAGCGTGGGGTGTGGCGGCGCATCACGCTGGAACATTCCGCGTGGCGGTTCAACCGCTATGCCGAGCGGGCGGCCGAAGGGGCTTCGAAGGCGCCGGTGGCTGCGGGCTCGGCCTAGCCTACTTTTTTCAACGCGCCGCTGCGTTTTCGGTTCCCGGCCGGGCGTCGCGGGCCTGTGCACGCACCGGCAGGGGGGGCTGTACGCCTCGTCATCAAACCGCTATGGTGGTCCCATGCTGCGCTTGACCCAAGCTCCGAACATCGCTATCGCCACGCTGTGGGCCGACTTGCTCTGCGAGGCGGGCATGGCGGCGTCCGTGCAGCGCCAGTACCTGGGTGCCGCAGCGGGGCATCTGCCGCCGGACCAGTGCCTGCCGGAGATCTGGCTGGAATACGACGAACACGCCACCCGCGCACGTGCGCTGCTGCAGCAGCTTCAAGACCTGCCACAGCGCCGCTGGGCCTGCCGGTGCGGGGAATTGGTGGAGGGCGGCTTCGAGCAGTGCTGGCAGTGTGGCGCGCTCATGCCCCTGTGATGAAGCTGAATGCTGCTAAATTGGTAGCAATTGGCGCCTTTCCAGAAAGCGCTGGCGTGCATTTGTCCAATACGCCGATCACTTCCAGCGAACGGGCTCCACATGCACACTGCCCTGCGTGCTGCTCAGGGTGATGGCGCCCTCCTGCACCGTGGCCTGCAGCTGCATGCTGCGTTCGGCCAGCTGAGCCAGGGCTTGCGAGGCGTCCGTCGGAATGCGCCACACCTGCAGCTTGTCCAGCCGCGAGAGCTTGCCCTCGATGCCCTTCCACCAGATTTCCGAGGCGTGGTTGAAGCAGTACACGATCACCGAATCGGCTTTGCTACAGGCCTTGGTCAGCGGCTTGTCTTCGGGCTGGCCAACCTCGATCCACACGCGCTTGCGGCCGGTGAAATCGGTCAGCGAGACATCGGGGTCGTCCGGGTCCGACAAACCGGCGCCAAACGCGAGCGTGGCGTCGCCATGGCACAGGTCGTTGAGCTGGTGCGCCTGAATGGCCAGGGCGGCCAGACGGACCATCATGCGCTCGTCGGTCTCGCTCGGGTGGCGGGCCAGGGTCAGGGCGTGGTCGGCGTAGTAGCCGTGGTCGATATCGGCGATCTGGACGTTCGCCTTGAAGATGGTGGATTTGATGGCCATGCAGCCTCACTACTAATAGATAGCTGCCAGCGCTTGATGGACAAGCGCTGGAGGCCAAAAAGGACCAAAACGCCAGACCCATCCAGGCCCGGAGCTGAGAAATCCCTGCTGCGCACCCAACCTGCGTGGCCTAGGCCAGTGCACCCGTGGATCCGGCTTTGCCGGTCCACCGGGTGCGTCCCCCGCGGGGGAAGGCGCGCAGCGCCTCAGGGGGTCATACCCTTCTCGCGAGTTCGGCTGCCTTGCCGACGTAGCTGCCAGGTGTCATGGCCAGCAGCCGGTCCTTTTCGGCCTGGGGGATGTCCAGCGACTGGATCAGGCCGTGCAGCGCCTCGGCCGTCACCGTCTTGCCGCGCGTGACTTCCTTGAGCTTCTCGTAGGCGCCCTGCACGCCAAAGCGGCGCATCACCGTCTGAATGGGCTCGGCCAGCACTTCCCAGGCGGCGTCCAGGTCTTCCGCCAGGGCTTCCTCGTTCAGCTCCAGCTTGTTCAGGCCGGTGAGCAGCGAGGCGTAGGCCAGCGCGGCATAGCCCAGCGCCACGCCCATGTTGCGCAGCACAGTGCTGTCGGTCAGGTCCCGCTGCCAGCGACTGATGGGCAGCTTTTCCGACAAGTGCTTGAGCAGCGCATTGGCCAGGCCCAGATTGCCTTCGGCGTTCTCGAAATCGATGGGATTGACCTTGTGCGGCATGGTGGACGAGCCGATCTCGCCGGCCTTCAGGCGCTGCTTGAAGTAGCCCAGGCTCACATAGCCCCAGATGTCGCGCGAGAGGTCGATGAGGATGGTGTTGGCGCGCGCCACGGCGTCGAACAGTTCGGCCATGTAGTCGTGCGGCTCGATCTGGATGGAATAGGGCTGGAAGGTCAGGCCCAGGCCGAGGGGCTCGGGAGTCTCGATGACCTTCTTGCTGAAGGCTTCCCAGTCGAAGTCGGGCCAGGCCGACAGGTGGGCGTTGTAGTTGCCCACGGCACCGTTCATCTTGCCCATGATCTTGACGGCGGCGATCTTCTCGCAGGCCGTCTGCAGGCGCATCACCACGTTGGCCATTTCCTTGCCCACGGTGGTGGGGCTGGCCGTCTGGCCGTGGGTGCGGCTGAGCATGGGCACGTCGGCGTAGGCGTGCGCCATTTCGCGCAGCTTGAGCACCACGCGGTCCAGGCCGGGCAGGATCACCTGGTCGCGGCCCGAGCGCAGCTGCAGTGCGTGGCTGGTGTTGTTGATGTCTTCGCTGGTGCAGGCAAAGTGCACGAACTCCGAGGCCTTTTCCAGCTCAGGGCGCGCCTCGAACTTGCTCTTGATCCAGTATTCGACCGCTTTGACGTCGTGGTTTGTTGTTTTTTCGATCTCTTTGATGGCGGCCGCGTCGGCTTCGGAGAAGTTCTTGACCAAGCCCAGCAAGTAAGCGCGTGCTCCCGTCGTCAGGGGCTTGAACTCGGCAAAGCCCGCGTCTGACAAGGCAATGAACCAAGCCACTTCCACCTGTACACGGCGGTGCATGTAGCCGTGTTCGCTCATGATGGGGCGCAGGGCGGCAAGTTTGTTGGCGTAGCGGCCGTCAAGCGGCGAGAGGGCGGTGATGGTGGACAGGCTCATGGCCCGCAATTGTAGGGGCGGGGTCCCAGTAAGAGCCTGTTCCCGATCTCCCAGGGGTCGCTGCCCGCAGGGTTGGAGCGAAATCGGGCTGATGAACCCGGAGCTTTGACGCCCCGGCTGCCTGCATGGGCATGAGCCCATGCGGCGCATCCGAAGCATCCATGTCCATCACGATGGCGGTCCAACGCGGCCCCTGCGAGATCGTGCACAGGCTCTAAGCTCCCGCAAGGCGGCTGCCGATAGAATCAAACGCAATGATTCAGCGCACCCGCGCACTGGAAAACAAACCATGAAATTGATCGGAGCCACCGCGAGTCCCTACGTCCGCAAGGTGCGGGTTGTGATGGCCGAAAAGAAACTGGACTACCAGTTCGTGCAGGAGAACGTCTGGGCCGACGACACGACCATTTCGGCGTCCAACCCCTTGGGCAAGGTGCCCTGCCTGGTAATGGAAGGCGGCGAGGCTGTCTTTGACTCCCGCGTGATCGTGGAATACCTGGACACGCTCTCCCCCGTGGGCAAGCTGATCCCGCCCCAGGGCCGCGAGCGCGCCGAGGTCAAGACCTGGGAGGCATTGGCCGACGGCGTCGTGGACGCGGCCATCCTGGCCCGGCTGGAGCGCGTGTGGGCCCATCGCCAGGAGGGTGAACGCAGCCAGGCCTGGATCGACTACCAGCTGCGCAAGGTGAACGACGGCCTCAAGTCCATGAGCCAGGGCCTGGGCGACAAGCCCTACTGCAGCGGCATTCACCTGAGCCTGTCGGACATTGCCGTGGGTTGCGCGCTGGGCTGGCTGGAGTTCCGCTTTCCCGAGATCGCCTGGCGCAGCGAATACCCCAACCTGGGCAAGCTGCTCGACAAGCTGATGCTGCGCCCGAGCTTCGCAGACACCATTCCTTCCTGACCCGCCCGCGCCCCTGGCAACGGTGCAAAGCGCAGGTTTGCCGTATGCTCGCAGGCTTATGAACGAGATGGTTCAGACCCCCCCGGCCCCCGTGCCGGCTGACAAGCCCCGCCGTGGACGCCCTCCCCGCAATGCCACGGCGGCCGGCGGCGCACCCCTTGAGCGCGGGCGCACCAACGACCCCGACCGCACCATGGCCAACATCCTGGAGGTGGCCACGGCGGAATTTGCGGACAAAGGCCTGGCTGGGGCCCGCATCGATGAGATTGCCGCGCTGACCAGTACCAGCAAGCGCATGATCTACTACTACTTCGGCAGCAAGGAAGGCCTGTACCTGGCCGTGCTGGAGGAGGCGTACCGGCGCATCCGCCGCATCGAAGCAGAACTTCGCCTGGGCGACCTGCCGCCCGAGCAGGCGCTGCGCACGCTGGTGGGCTTCACGGTGGACTACCAGCTGGCCAACCCCGACTTCATCCGCCTGGTGATGAACGAAAACATCCACCGGGGCGAATTCATCACCCGCTCCACCACCATCCAGCAGCTGAACGTGCCGGTGATCAATGCCGTGCGCGACGTGTACCAGCGCGGGGTGGAGGCGGGCGTCTTCCGCCCCGACGTGGACCCGGTGGACCTGCACATGTCCATCTCGGCGCTGTGCTTCTTCAACGTGGCCAACCGCCACACCTTCGGCGCGATCTTCAAGCGCTCGCTCGACACCCCTGCCGCCACGGCCCAGCGCCGTGAATCGATCATCGAGATGATCGTGCGCTTCCTGCGGCCCTGACTTCCCCTGCGGCCCGGGGCTTCATCGCCGAATTTGGCCGCTGCTTCTTCTCGGCCTCAGGCTATGCCTTGCCATAAAAGGTGGTCTAGGGTTTGCACCTAGATCAAATACTAACCGGTTCGTACAAAATTATTCCAGCCTTTCAATCCAAAGACTGGAGACACCATGTTCGCACTGGCCGACCGCGTGCTGCGGGGTTACACCCGGGTGCTGGATGTACTGTCCGGCCTGTGCCTGGCCGTCATGGTGGTGTTGGTGTTTGGCAATGTGGTGCTGCGCTACACGCTGAACTCCGGCATCACGGTATCGGAAGAGCTCTCGCGCTGGCTTTTCGTGTGGCTGACTTTCATGGGCGCTGTGGTGGCACTGCGCGAGCATGGCCACCTGGGTACGGATGCGCTGGTTTCGCGCCTGCCTGCCCTGGGCAAGAAGGCTTGCCTGGTGATGGCGCAGCTCGCCATGCTGTATGTGTCGTGGTTGCTGCTGAGCGGCAGCTGGGCCCAGATGCTCATCAACTGGGAGACCGAAGCCCCGGTGACCGGCGCCTCGGTGGGCATCTTCTACGCCAGCGGTGTGCTGATGGGCGGTTCGGGCATCGCCATCCTGCTGCACGACCTGCTGCGCACGCTGTTCGTTCCGCTGGCTGAGGACGAACTGGTCATGGTGCAGGAAAGCGAAGAAATGGCGGCCCTCGCGCACCGCTCGCCCGACGGCGATGCGTCATCTGAAACCCCCGGCAGCCCCCGTACCTGACCCTGCGCACACGCCCACCATGACCGTCACCATCTTCCTCGGTTCCCTGCTGCTCGCCATGGCGATCGGTGTCCCCATCGCGTATGCCCTGCTCATCAGCGGCATGGCACTGATGTGGCACCTGGACCTGTTCGATGCCCAGATCCTGGCGCAGAACGTCATCAACGGCGCCGACAGCTTTCCGCTACTGGCCGTGCCCTTCTTCATGCTGGCAGGCGAGATCATGAACGTGGGCGGCCTGTCCAAGCGCATTGTTAAGTTCGCGCTGGCGCTGGTGGGTCACGTGCCGGGCGGCCTGGGCTACGTGGCCATCATGGCGGCGGTGATCCTGGCCGCTGTGTCCGGCTCGGCCGTGGCCGATGCCGCGGCGCTGGCGTCGCTGCTGCTGCCCATGATGGTGGCGGCCGGCCACAACAAGGAGCGCTCGGCCGGCTTGATCGCATCGGCCGGCATCATTGCCCCTGTGATCCCGCCTTCCATCGGGTTCGTGATCTTTGGCGTGGCGGCCAATGTGTCCATCAGCAAGCTGTTCCTCGCGGGCATCGTCCCGGGCATCCTGCTGGGGCTCGCGCTGGCGGCCACCTGGTGGTGGCTTGTGCGGCGCGAAGACGTGGCGCCGCCGAAACGCGCCACCCGCGGCGAACTGGCCGTTGCCCTGCGCGAAGCCGTGTGGGCGTTGGGCCTGCCCATCATCATCCTGGTCGGCCTGCGCATGGGCGTGTTTACGCCCACCGAAGCTGCCGTGGTGGCCGCCGTGTACGCGCTGTTCGTGGCCATGGTCATCTACCGTGAGTTGACCTGGCGGCAACTGGCCGAGGTCTTCCGCGCATCGGCCCGCACCAGCGCGGTGGTGATGTTCCTTGTCGCCGCAGCCATGGTGTCGGCTTGGCTCATCACCGTGGCCGACCTGCCTTCCAAGGTCATTGGCATGCTGCAGCCATTCATGGGCAACCAAACGCTGCTGCTGATTGCCATCATGGTGCTGGTCATGGTGGTGGGCACGGCGATGGACATGACGCCCACCATCCTCATTCTCACGCCCGTGCTGATGCCCGTGGTCAAGGCCGCAGGCATCGACCCTGTGTATTTCGGCGTGCTGTTCATCATCAACAACGCCATCGGCCTCATCACCCCGCCCGTGGGCACGGTGCTCAACGTGGTGGCGGGTGTCGGTCGCATCTCGATGTCGCAGGTCACCCGCGGTGTCATGCCCTTCATGCTGGCCCAGTTCGCCGTGATGTTCCTGCTGGTGCTGTTTCCCTCCATCGTCATGGTGCCGCTGCGCTGGCTGGGCGGCTGACCGCCGACCGGTACCCCATTTCTTGCCCCTAGAACCCCAAGGAGACATTTCCATGAAGTTGCTCAAAACCCTGCTCGCCACGGCCCTCGTCGCTGCCTCGCTGCTGCCTGCAGCGCATGCCCAGGAGCGCACCATCAAGTTCGCCTTTCAGAACCAGAAGGATCACCCGCAGGCCCAGGGCGCGCAGAAGTTCGCCGACCTGGTGGCCGCCAAGACCAACGGCCGCATTGCCGTCAAGCTCTTCCCTGGCGGCACGCTGGGTGGCGACCTGCAGACCGTATCGGCCCTGCAGGGCGGCACGGTGGAGATGACCGTGCTCAACGCGGGCATCTTGTCGGCCCAGGCCAAGGAATTCGGTATCTACGACTTCCCGTTCCTGTTTGCCACGCCGCAGGAGGCCGACGCCGTGACCGACGGCCCCTTCGGCAAGAAGCTGCTCGACAAGCTGCCGGCTAAGAACCTCGTGGGCCTGGGCTACTGGGAGCTGGGTTTTCGCAACCTGACCAACAGCAAGAAACCCATCACCAAGGCCGAAGACATCGCGGGCCTGAAGATCCGCGTGATCCAGTCGCCGATCTACATCGACATGTTCAACGCGCTGGGCGCCAATGCCGTGCCCATGCCTTTCCCCGAGCTGTACACCGCTCTGGAGCAAAAGGCCGTGGACGGCCAGGAAAACCCCTTCTCCACCATCCTGTCGTCCAAGTTCGCCGAGGTGCAGAAGCATCTCACCGTCACGCGCCACATCTACAACCCCCAGGCCGTGATCGTGAGCAAGAAGTTCTGGGACAGCCTGAGCCCCGTCGACCAGAAGGCGCTCACCGAGGCCATGGCCGAGGCCACCACCTTCCAGCGCGGCGTGTCGCGCGTGCAGGCCGATGTGGCGCTCGAAGACCTCAAGAAGGCCGGCATGCAGGTCTCCGAGTTCTCGGCTGCCGAGCTCGACAAGCTGCGCGCCAAGGTCAAGCCCGTGGTCGAAAAGCACAGCGAGAAGGTCGGTGCCGAGACGGTGCAAGAGGTCTATTCCACGCTGGCCAAGCTGCGCGGGGGCAAGTAGGCCATCGCCGCAATCCCCGCGCTGCCGTGCGGTAAACACACTACCGTCCCGGCAGCGCGCTCACTCCATATCGCGCCCGCCCCATGAGCACCCAGCTCCTCGATCCCCCGGTCATCACCACCACGCCCACCATGTTTTCCACTAGCCCTCGCAAGGTGCTGATCGGTCTGATCGGTGCAGGCATCCAGCAATCGCTGTCGCCCGCTCTGCATGAGGAAGAGGCGCGCCACCACGGGCTGCGCCTGCACTACCAGCTCATCGACCTGGATCGTTCGGCCTCGTCCGTGAAGGAGCTGCCCACGCTGCTGGCAGCGGCGCGCATCATGGGCTATGCGGGCTGCAACGTCACCTACCCCTGCAAGCAGGCGGTGATCCCCCATCTGGACAGCCTGTCCGAGGAAGCCCAGGCCATGGGCGCCGTCAACACGGTGGTCATCCGTGATGGAAAGCTGGTGGGGCACAACACCGATGGATCGGGCTGGGCCTGGGGCTTCACCCGCGCGTTGCCCGGGGCCGACCTGCGACGCGTCGTGCTGCTGGGAGCGGGCGGCGCGGGCGCCGCGATTGCGCACGCCGTGTTGCGGCTGGGCGCGCAGCATCTGACCATCGTCGACGCCCAACCTGAGCGCGCAGCGCAACTGGCCGCCGATGTCAACGCCCTGTATGGCCACCGGGCCGAAGCGGGCGAGGTCCGCGCTGCCATGGCACAGGCCACTGGCCTGATCCACGCCACGCCCACGGGCATGGACAAGCTGCCCGGCCTGCCGCTCGACTTGGCCTTGCTGCGGCCCGCGATGTGGGTGTCCGAGGTGGTCTATTTCCCGCTCGAAACCGCCCTGGTTCGGGCGGCTCGGGCACTGGGCTGCAAGGTATCGGATGGCGGCGGCATGGCCGTGGGCCAAGCCGTGGGGGCGTTCGAGCTGTTCACCGGGGAATCCCCGGACGCAGCCCGCATGGACGCGCACTTCCGCCGCCTGGTCGGCACGCGCTGACTCTCGTCCACTGCGCAACGCACAAGGAGCTGCACCCATGAGCACACCGATGATGGCCGCCCGCGAAGCACTGGGCGAACTGCCCAATCCCCTGGGCCTGCAGGGCGTCGAGTTCATTGAATACGCCACAAGCCGGCCACAGGCGCTCGGCCAGGCGCTGGAGCGCATGGGCTTTCAGCCCGTGGCCCGCCACCGCTCGCGCGAGGTGCTGCTGTACCGCCAAGGCGACATGAACATCATCGTCAACGCCCATCAGGACACCGAACGCACCGGCCTGCATGCCCCGCCCACGCTGACTGAAACGCCGGTGCTGGCCGCCATCGCCTTCCGCGTGGGCAACGCGGCTGCGGCCTACCGCCGCGTGCTGGAGCTGGGCGCCTGGGCCGTGCACACGGAGGTCGAGGTCATGGAGCTGAACATCCCCGCCATCCACGGCGTGGGCACCAGCCGCATCTACTTCGTGGACCGCTGGAAAGAGTTCTCGATCTACGACGTGGACTTCGTGCCCATCCCCACCGTCAACCCGCGCCCACCGGCGCTGCAGGGCTTGCACCTGTTCGGCGTGGTGCAGTACATCGGCCTGGGCCGGGGGGCGGACTGGATCCACTTCTACAGCGAACTGTTCGGCTTTGCCGAGCTGGCGCCGGATCAGTCGTTTGGCGTGCTCACCCATGGCCGCATCCTGGCCAGCCCCTGCGGCACGCTGCACTGGCAGTTGATCGAGCCGCTAGTCGACGCCCTGGATGCCGACCCCGAGGAGCTGCTGCAGCGCGTGGCCTTTGGTACGCCCGATGTGCTGGCCACCGTGAACGCGCTGCGGGCCCGAGGCGTCGAGTTTGTGGAATCGCCCACGGGCGTGCACACCGGTACGCGCGGCGCCCTCACGCGTGCCGACGCGGGCTCGCCCAGTTTCGAGCTCGTGCTGGACGCACGCTGAGTCAGGAGACCGCCCATGCGCCGAACCGCCATGCAACGCAACGTCGCCGATTTCGGCATGGACACCATCAGTCTGGCCGGGCCGCTGGAGGCCAAGCTCGCCGCGGTGAAGGAAGCCGGCTTCGGCCAGATCATGCTGGCCGCGCGCGATATCGTCGGCCACCCCGAAGGCATCGAGGCCGCCGTGCACGCGGTGCGCAGCAGTGGGCTGCGCGTGACGGGCTTCCAGGTGCTGCGGGATTTTGAAGGTCTCTCGGGCCACCTGCACAGCTACAAGGTGGACATCGCCAAGCAGATGATCCTGATGGCGCGCGACCTGGGTGCGCCGGTGTTGCTGGCCTGCAGCTCCACGTCATCCCACGCCACGGCGGATGCCGACGCCATTGCCCGCGACCTGCGCAAGCTCGCCCTGCTGGCGCTGCCGCACGGCATCCGCGTGGCGTTTGAAGGGCTCTCGTGGGGACGGCACATCAACGAGGTGCACCAGGCCTGGGCGGCGGTCGAGCAGGCCGACTGCCCCAACCTCGGCTTGGCCATCGACTCGTACCACCAGTTCGCCACCAGCACGCCGCTCTCGGCCCTGGAAGATGTGGACCCCGAGAAGATCTACCTCGTGCAGCTGTCGGACTTCATGTGGCAGGAGACCCGCACGGTGCAGGAGCGCATCGACACGGCGCGTCACTTCCGTGTGTTCCCTGGCGAGGGTGTGCACAGCCAGGCGCTGGCCGAGCTGGTGCGCACACTGGACGGCATGGGCTACCAGGGCGACTACAGCTTCGAGGTCTTCAACGACGACTACCAGCAGCTGCCCCTGCCCTATGTGGCGCAGCGCGCGTGGAACAGTGCGCTGTGGCTGGCTGAGGGGGTGCTGCAGCGCGCCGTGCCGCTGCCCGGACACCCGCGCATCAAGACCCTGGCGTGACCCAAGCGCCAACGATCAGCTGTTGGCGCGCTTCTTGAGCCAGCGCATCAGAGCGCCCACCACGGGCAGTTTTTCGTACAGCTCTTCGGCCGCATCCCAGTAGTCGCGGTGCAAGGTCACGAGGCCTTGCTCATCCAGCACCAGGTGCGAGGCGCCGCGCACGGTCTGCGTCACGCCCCTCTCAAAGTTCTTAAAGGCAAACAGGAAATCCCAGGTCAGAAAACATTGCTGGCCTTGCACCACGCGGCCAGTGACCACAAAACGCGGCTGCTCCAGTGCCTCGAACATGTGGGCAAAGATGGCCTGGATGGCGGGCACGCCTTGCACTTCGTTGAACGGATCCTTGAAGCGCGCCGCTGGGGCGTAGAACTGGCCGAGGGTCGCCACATCGGCGGGCGACAGGTTTTCAAAGAACGCAATGACGCGCGTGACGGCTTCTTCCGTAGCGATCATGGTTTCCGGTGGGTGCATACCGTTCAAAGACCTGTGAATTTGCGAACCGCCGGAAAGTACCACCGATACGGCAGCACGCGCAGCAGTTTCATCACCCGCGTGAAGCGCTTGGGGAAATGGATGTCGAAATGCCCCTGCTCCCAGCCCCGCACGATGGCAGCTGCTGCGGCCTCGGGCGAGATCAGTGCCGGCATGGTGAAGTCGTTGCCCGCCGTGAGCGGCGTGGCTACAAAGCCCGGGTTGATCACGCTCACGCCCATGCCCAGGTCATGCAGGTCCAGGTAGAGCGCCTCGGCCAGGTTGATGAGGGCCGCCTTGGTGGGGCCATAGGCCAAGCTCTTGGGCAGGCCGCGATAACCCGCAACGCTGCTGATCAGGCTCACGTGGCCCGGCCGGCCTGCCTGCGCGGCGGTCAGCATGGCAGGCAGCACGGCGGCCAGCACATGCAGCGCGCCGTTGTAGTTGATCTGCTCGTGGCGCAGCATTTCCGCCAGGTCGAAGTCGGTGGCGCGCATGGTGCGGTAGTACCCCGCGCAGTAGCACACCAGGCCGGGCGCTCCCCCTGCGAGCACCTGCGTGGCGGCGGCCAGCACTTGCTCGGGCTCGGCCGTGTCAAAGGCCAGGGCCATGCTGCCTGGGTGCTGGGCCACAAATGCATCCAGCGCATCGCCGCTGCGGGCTGACACGATGACCTGCGCACCCCGCGCATGCAGCGCCGCCGCCGTGGCCCGGCCAATGCCACTGCTGGCGCCGATGAGCCAGGCCCGGCGGCCCTGCCAGTCGCGCAAGGGGGGGTTGAGGCTCATGGTACGCGTTTAGTGAAGGACAGGGTGATCTCGCCCAGACGCACGCCGAACTTGCTCATGGTGGCGCGGTTGAGCATCACGCGGTCGTCGATGAGGTACATCCAGTCGTCCAGGTCCACGTGGTAGACCTTGCCGTCCACGGGAAGGGCCAGCGTGTAGTTCCAGCGGAAGGCGTTGCCGCGTGTCTGGCCATTGGCCGTTCCCACCACATCGTCGGCGGTGCCGGTGTAGCGGCCGCCGGAATGTTTCGTCAGACGCCAGATGCGACGCTGGGTGGTGCCGTCGGAATAGGTGAAGGCTTCGTCCAGCACGCCCTCGTTGCCCTTCCAGCTGCAGTCCATCACTACGGTGAAGCGTTTGACGATCTGGCCGCTGCGGTCCTGGAAGATGCCGTAGGCGTCGATCTTGCCGTTGAAATACTGGGCCAGGTCCAGCACCGGTTTTTCGCTGGCGTAGCCGTCAATGCTCTGGCTGGCGCAGCCAGACAGAGCCACGGGTGCGGCCACGGCGGCGGAGAGAAGAAGGCGTCTTTGCATGTGGGGCATCCCTTGAAAAATCAGGCGCTGGCCAAGCCGCGTGCGGGCCGGAGCACCAGCCCATACAGCGCCCCTGCTGCCAGCAGCTTGAGCACGCAGGGCAGCACGGCATAGGCCCAGCCCAGGGTCTGCAGGCCTTCTTCGCTGCGTGTGCCGGGGGTGTAACCCCACCAGCCCAGCAGGGGCAGCGCGAGGCCTGCGGCCAAAGCCAGGTTGAGCTTGGTGGCAAAGTTCCACCAGCCAAAGTAGGCGCCTTCGTGCTGGCCGCTGTCGCCCTCGGCGGCGATCACGCCCGCCAGCAGTGCGCTGGGCAGGGCCAAGTCGGTGCCCAGGGCCACGCCAGAGAGCGCGCAGACCACCAGGAAAGGCAGTACGTCACCGCGCCCGAGAAACGCGGTCCACACAAACACGGCAATCGCCAGCAGCATGCCCGCGAGCCAGGTGCGTGCCAGGCCCCAGCGCGCCACGGCGCGCAGCCACAGCGGAATGGACAGCGCAGCGCACACAAAGTAGGCCGCGAGGAACATCGGCTCCTGAGCGGGCGGAGCCTGCAGGCGGTCCTGGATGAAGAACAGCACCAGCGTGGCCGGGATGGCGCTGGCAATGCCGTTGAGCATGAACACGGCCAGCAGGCGGCGAAACGCCGGCCGTCCCCAGGGCCGCCACAGACTGGTGTGCTGCGGCGGCCGGTACACACCGGCGTCCTGCCGCACCGGGCGCGGCGCACGCGCCCAGCACCACCAGCCCAGCAGCAGGGCGGTGGCAAACACGCTGAGCATCACCGGCAGGCCCAGCAACGCAGGCAGCACCGAGGCCAGCACCACGCCGACCAGTGCAGCACCCTCGCGCCAGGCCACGATGCGGCCGCGCTGCAATTCGTCGCCCCCCAGCCGAGCGCCCCAGGACTGGTGCGCAATGCTGAGCTGGCTGTAGGTGGTGTAGGTGATGAGCAGCGCCACCAGCGCCCAGGCGACGAGCGCGTCGGCCCCGCGCACCAGGGGAAAAAACAGGCTGGTCAACCCCAGTGCCAGCACCGCCGCCGACATCGCGCCCACCCCCAGCACGGCGTGCACCGAGCGGCCGAAGAGGCAGTCAGACAGGCGGCCCAGCAGCGGGTCGGTGAACGCGTCAAACAGCCGCGCCGCCAGCAGCACCGAGCCCAGCGTGGCGAGGGGCATGCCGAACTCGCGCGCATAGTGGTTGGGCAGCAGCACATACAGCGGCAACGCCACAAACGCCAGGGGCAGACCCAGCAGCCCATAGGCCAGACCTGCGCTGGCGCGGATGGGCTGCGTGGAGGTCATGGTTGGCCTGCCGTGCGGGTGGCGGCCAGCAGCTCCTGGCGCAGCCCGGGTTCGGAGGTCTGCGGAGACAGCCAGATGCCAAAGAACAGGCGCGAGAACTCGGCGTCCGGCACCTCACCGACGACACGCCCCGCCATCTTGAACACCGCACCCACGCCCGGCTGGTGAATGCCCAGCAGGCGGTCGCCGGACTTCACATCCGGCAATGCGGCTTGCAGCGCCTGCTGCCAGCGCGTGGCCTGTTGGGGCGTGAAGCTGCCCACGCGCCGCATTTCCTCGATGGAGCGTTTGGCGATGGCCTCGGCCGTAAAGTCTCGGTGGTAGGTCAGCTCCAGCGCCAGTGGCCGGGCGGCATAGTGGTCAGCATCGAAGCCTGGCTGCACCCAGAGGCGGGCCCGGTAGATCTCGAAACCCAGGAACCGGAGCACGCCCTGGCCAGCCAGGCGCACGCCCGACAGGGGCGTGGCGCCGGCCGGCTCGACCGCCTGCGCCGCGGACACGAGTCGCGCTGCGGCAGGGGTTGAATAAAAACAGGCCCCTGCGCTGATCCACAAAGTGGTAGTAGCTATAAATTTCATAGCTTTTCCTGTGGTTCCCTGTCAATTCCTGGTCAGCGTGTACTGCACCAGGTCGATGTTCCGCATCGCAAACGCCGCCTCGCAATACGCCAGGTAGAACTCCCAGATGTGCAGGAAGCGCTCATCGAACCCCAGTTGCAGGATCTGCGGGCGCTGGGCCAGGAACCGGTCGCGCCAGCGCCGGAGGGTCTCGGCGTAGTCCTGCCCGAACGCGAACTCGTCCACCACGCGCAGGCCCGCGGCTTCGGCCTCGCGGCGGAACTCGCGTGGACAGGGCAGGCAGCCCCCTGGGAAGATGTACTGCTGGATGAAATCCGTGGAGCTGATGTAGCGGTCGAAGAGGCTGTCATCGATCACGATGCTCTGGATGCAGGCCCTGCCGCCGGGCTTGAGCAGGCGGTGCACCGACTGGAAGTAGGTGGGCCAGTACTCGCGGCCCACGGCCTCCACCATCTCGATGGAGCAGATGGCGTCGTACGGGCCGTCCTGGATGTCGCGGTAGTCCTGCAGGCGCAGGTCCGCCTGGGCTTGCACCCCGTGCGCCGCCATGCGTTTCTGGGCAAACGCCAGCTGCTCGGTGGACAGCGTGACGCCGGTGAGGGATGCGCCGAACTCGGTGGTTGCCATTTCGGCCAGCGCGCCCCAGCCGCAGCCGATCTCCAGCACGCGGTTGCCCGCCTGCACGCCGGCCATGCGCAGCGCGCGTCGCACCTTGGCGTGCTGGGCGGTGCGCATGTCGCCGCCTGCATTGCCCTCGAACCAGGCGGACGAATAGTTCATCGTGTCGTCCAGCCACAGTTCGTAGAACGCATTGCCCAGGTCGTAGTGGGCATGGATGTTTTTCTGGCTGTTGGCGCGGGTGTTGCGGTTGAGCAGGTGCTTGATGCGGTACAGCAGCCGGCCCGCCCAGGTGCCGTAGATCACGCCTTCCACCTGCTGGCGGTTGGCGATGAAGAGCTTGAGCAGGTCGGTGAGGTGCGGCGTGGTCCAGTCGCCGGCGATGTAGCTCTCTGCAAAGCCGATATCCCCCGACTTGAGCGCCGCGCTGCACACGTTCCAGTTCTTGAGCGTGATGGCTGCCGACGGCCCTTCGCCCTGCCCGAAATGCTGCAACGTGCCGTCCGGCAATTGCACCGTGAGGTGGCCGTGCTGCAGGCGCTGCAGCAGCTGAAGCGCGGTGCGGGCGGCGGCTGGCGTGCCTGCGGGCAGGGATCGCGCGGTACGGGGAGCGGTGGTGGAATTCATGGCGGCGTTCTCGTTCGTCATGGAGATCAGCGGGTCACGGCGGCGGCCGGTGGCTCGGGCTTGCGATGAAAACGCACGCGCTTGAGCCACAGCCGCAGCGCGTGCCAGTGGATGCGGGCAATGATGGCCAGCGTCATGGCGGGGTAGCCCCAGAGTGCCTGGCGCAGGGTCTGTAGGGTGATGGCCTGCAAGGTGCCGCTCACGCTGGTCTGGATGAGCGGGCCTGTGTCGTCGTCGTGGTCGATGCGCACCACGGTGCGGCCTGCATCCTGGCCCCCGGCCTCGGTGCACAGGAAGCGAAAGCGGTAGCTCCCGCTCACCTCGCAGAACGGCGACACATGGAAGACCTTGCGCGCGCGCTGCTCCGCGCCGTACTGCGGGGCATCCAGCAGGTAGCAGTGGCGCTCGCCGAAGGTGTTGTTCACCTCCACCACGATGGCGCGCAGGCTACCGTCGGTGCGGTGGCAGTACCAGAAGCTCACGGGCTTGAAGGTGTAGCCCAGCACGCGCGGGTAGCAATGCAGCCAGACCTCGCCCGTGGCGTCGGTGATGCCTTCGGTGCGCAGCAGATCGTCCAGCCAGGCCAGCGCCCCGCCCTGCGCGGCGCTGCGGCCGTCGCCATGATCCACGTCATGGAAGCTGATGGCGCCGCGCCGGTTCACGGCCAGCGGCGTTGGCATGCCCGGCAGGCTGCGCATTGGCAGCATCAGGAAGAACGTGGGGTAGGCAAACGCATGCCGCCGGGGCCGCAGCCGCGTGTGGCGCACCTGGCCGAAGCCGATCAAGGCCGCGGCGGGTGTGGCCGGTCCGGAGCTCACGCGGCCTCCGCCAAGGGGGCTGGCAGGGCCGCCCGCAATTGCTCGGCCACGGCCAGGCCCGATTTGAGGCCGTCTTCGTGGAAGCCATAGCCCGTCCAGGCGCCGCAGAACCAGGTGTGCTGCTGCCCTTGCAGCTTGCCCACCTGCTGCTGGGCACGGATGGCGGCCATGTCAAACACCGGGTGGGCGTATTCGTAGCTGCCAATCACGTGCTCAGGCGCAATGTCGCGCACCGGGTTGAGCGACACCACCACGGGTTGCGCGAACGGCACGGGCTGCAGTTGGTTGATGAGGTAGTGCAGGCACACCCGGGCCGACTCGCGGCTGCGCTGCGGGGCACGTTCGTAGTTCCACGCGGCCCAGGCGGCGCGGCGCTGGGGCAGCACGGACGTATCGGTGTGCAGCACGGCGCGGTTGGCCTGGTAGTGAATGGAACCCAGCACCGCGCGCTCGTGCGGCGTCGGCTGGGCCAACAGTGCGAGGGACTGGTCGGAGTGCGTGGCCAGCACCACCTTGTCGAAGTGTTCTGTGCGGTCTGCAGTCACCACGCGCACCCCGGCGGCGTCGCGCTCGATGCGGCGCACGGGGGTGTTCAGGCGCTTGTCGGTTATGCCCGCCACGATCTTGTCCACATAGCGGCGCGCGCCGCCGGACACCGTCCACCACTGCGGGCGGTTGCTCACCTGGATCAGGCCGTGGTTGTGGCAAAAGCGGATCATGGTGGCCACGGGGAATTTCAGCATCTGGTCCGTGGGACAGCTCCAGATGCAACCCAGCATGGGCAAAAAGTACCAGTCGCGGAACGCATCGCCAAAGCGGTGCTGGCGCAGGAAGTCTCCCAGGGGCTGCATCAGCGCGGCCTCGGCCTGCTTTTCGGCAATGCGCGTGCACAACTTGTTGAAGCTCAGCAGGTCGCGCAGCATGCCCAGAAAGCGCGGGTTGACCAGGTTGGAGCGCTGGGCAAACACGGTGCTGAGGTTGGTGCCACTCCACTCCAGCGCGCGGCCACCGCCGAGGGCTGCGGGCACCTGCACCGAAAACGACATGTCAGATTTGGCCGTCTCCACGCCCAGCTCGGCCAGCAGGCGGATCAGATGAGGGTAGGTGCGCTCGTTGAACACCAGAAAGCCGGTGTCCACGCCATGGGTGACGGGAGTGCCCGAGGTATCCGGCAGCGTCACATCCACCGTGTGGGTGTGGCCGCCGAAGTAGTCGCCCGCCTCAAAGAGTGTGATGTCCGCCTGGCCGCGCAACTGGTGCGCGACCGACAGCCCGGAGATGCCGGAGCCGATGATGGCGATTTTCATGGCCGGCCCCCTCTGGCCGGCGCCTGGAATAAAAAGGTTGCGAAGCGTCCCGAAACGAATAAGAGAGGGAGGGAGGAGAAGCGCTCCAGGAGGTCAGTCGGAACCCAGGGGCCCGAAAGGCTTCGCAACGTTAAAACTGTACGGTGCGCAATTGCGTTGCGCAGGGGATAGAGTAGGGTCACTTCAGCGAAGTTCCAGAGCCCGCGCCGATTTATTTGCAAAAAAATTAAAGAAAACATTGCAATCACCGTGTGGGCGCAACAGCAAGTTGCTGTTCGATAGCGCGGACAAGGGTTTTGCTGTCCGGCGCGGTGAGGCTGGAATATTGGTCCACCAACTTGCCGTCGCGGCCGAGCAGGTATTTGTGGAAGTTCCAACGCGGGGCGGTGCCGGACTGCTGCGCCAGTTCGCGGAACAGCGGCGAGGCTTCAGGCCCCTTCACGCTGCTTTTGGCAAACATCGGAAATTTCACGCCGAAGGTGTTTTCACAGAACTCGGCAATCTGGGCATTGCTGCCTGTTTCCTGCGAGAAGTCGTTGGACGGGAATCCCAACACCACCAGGCCCTTGTCCTTGTAGCGCGCATACAGCTCCTCGAGTCCTTTGTATTGCCCGGTAAAGCCGCAAAAGCTGGCGGTGTTGACGACCAGCACCACCTTGCCCGCGTATTGGCACAGCGACTGCGGCTTTTCATCCTGCAGCCGGGCAAACGTGTGCTGCAGCAGGGCCGGGCAACCGACCGCGGCCTGCGCATGGGCCGGGACGGCAGAGCCCAGCGCCGCCACCGCGACGAGGCCGGCCTCCAGAAGGGATCTCAACGAAGTTTTCATGGGACAGCCTGCGCAGAAATGTGGATGGATGGACGCAATTTAACCAATCCATTATTTTTTGTCCACATGAGTTTTTATTTGGACTGATTGGTATACGAGGCGCATGCTGGCGCCCAGCCTTGATGCGGAGCAGCGAAATGCCCGGCAGGCGCGCAATGAAGGGGAAGGAGAAATGCCCCCGCAGCGCAGGGGGATACGGGCGCCGAGAACGCCCGGAGAGAGCGGCTTACGCCAGAGTCAGGAGGCGGCCCAGCGAAAGCTTGACACGCACGTCCTTGAAAGCCACCACCCCGGTGATCTTCCAGGGCGGCATGCCGGTATCCCGCGGAATCGGCTCGCCCGTGGGCAGGCCTTCGCGGTTCGTGACCACTGCCACACGCGGCGTGGTGGCGGTGGTGCCCCGGCGGATGACCACGCCCACTTCCTGGCTGGCCAGACGCACGAAGGCCCCTGGCGGGTACACTCCCAGCGTCTTGACGAGGGCCGCGCCGGCTTCATCCACCTGGTGCTCCTCGTCGTAGTAGCTCGCCTGCATGGCTGCCGTGACCGGCATCGGCAGCCGGGCGGCGCGGGGCGCCATGCGCGCGCCAAAGATATCGGCGCGCTGCAACAGTCGCGCCATTTGCTGGGCCAAGGTCTTCTTGGCCAGCGGCCCGGGCGTGCGGTGGTGGTGGCATCGCACGGCCTCCAGCCAGTCGTGGTCGGCCACGCCCAGGGTGCGCAGCAGCGCTTCGGAGCGCTCGGCGTGGTTCTCCACCGCTGCGATCTGCTGGGCCGTGAGCGGATGGGTCTGCTGGGCCAGCTGGTCCTGCAGCTCGGTCATGGCAATGTTCATGGAGAGGGCCGCATGGCCGAGCTGCTGGATGTGCGCCTCGGGCCAGCGCAGCATCTCGCGCGCCACAACCATGCACACGCTGCTCACTAGCATGGCGTGCGTGGCGCTGTACATGCGGGTTTCTTGCGCCGACAGATAGATCAGCGCGAGCAGCGTGGCGTCGGGCGTCTGTTCGACATGGCGGGCGAGCTCATCGTGCAGCGCCTGAAACCGTGCGCCGAAGTCCCCGGGTAGCGGTGTGCGCAGCAACTGCGTGGCGCGCAGTTGCAACTCGGGCCAGTCGGGCAAGGTCTTGGCAGCCCGGTCCCGCGCCGCCTTGTCGTCAGCGGCCGCCATTTTCATGGCCGCGATTTCGCCCAAGTTGGTGTCGGCGATCAGCATGCGCTGCAGCTGCGCCAGGTAAGCCCGGTGGCTTTCTCCCGACTCGTCCGTGTCCACGCACAGCTGCCGGCCTCGCGCCACCATCCGCGCCAGCTCTTCGCGGTTGCGGATGACGTACCCTTTTTGCGCCAGCAGCACCCCATCGGAGCCGCGCAGCACAAAAGGCAGCGGGTGCCCCAGCTGGATCGTTTCGATGTTGAGGCTGACGAGGTTCATGCTCGTTACATTATCTAACGCCCGCCTCTGGCGCAATACGCTTTCGTGCCGGGTAATTTCCCGGCTTTTCCGCCGACAGCCGGGGCGTGGCACGAGAGCCTGTGAACGATTGCTCCCGTGCCGTCGCCCCGCCTTTTACGGCGCCGTGCGCGGCGAGGGCGTTGCGGCCGGCGAAGTCTCGGCGTCCCGCCCTCGCACCCGCCGCAGCATGCGGCCGAACCATTGCCCCACATCGTCCACACCGGTGAACACCGCGGGGATGACCAGCAGGCTCAGCAGCGTGGAAGTGATCAACCCCCCGATCACCGCCACCGCCATCGGCGAGCGGAAGCTGGCGTCGGCCGCGCCGATTCCGATGGCGATGGGCAGCATCCCGGCGCCCATGGCCAGCGTGGTCATGATGATGGGCCGCGCGCGCTTGTGGCAGGCATCGATCAGCGCCTCGAAGCGCGTCATGCCGTGCTCGCGCCGCGCCAGGATCGCGTACTCCACCAGCAGGATCGAATTCTTGGTTGCGATGCCCATCAGCATGATCAGCCCGATGAGCGAAGGCATGGAGAAGCTCTTCTGCGCGATCAGGAGGCCCACGAAGGCGCCGCCCAGCGACAGCGGCAGCGCCGCCAGGATGGTCACCGGGTGCAGGAAATCCTTGAACAGCAGCACCAGCACGATGTAGATGCACAGCACGCCGGTGAGCATGGCCAGGCCGAAGCTGGCGAACAGCTCGCCCATCATCTCGGCGTCGCCGATGGTGATCTGGCGCACGCCCGGGGGCAGGTTCTTGATGGACGGCAGTGCCTCCACGGCTTTGGTCACGTCGCCCAGCGGCTGGCCTGAGAGCTCGATCTCGAAGTTGACGTTGCGCGCGCGGTCGTAGCGGTCCACCACGGCCGGGCCGCCGCTGAACTCCAGCGTGGCGACCTGGCCGAGCATCACCGGCCCCTTGCTGCCCGGTACGGCGAGGCGCTCCAGCAGCGACAGGTCCTGGCGGGCGTCGTCCTGCAGCTTCACCACGATGGGCACCTGGCGCGACGCCAAGTTGAGCTTGGGCAAGGACACGTCGTAGTCGCCCACGGTGGCGATGCGCAGGGTTTCGGCGATGGCGCTGCTGGTCACGCCCAGGTCGGCAGCGCGCGCAAAATCCGGGCGCACCGCGATCTCCGAGCGCACCAGGCTGGCCGTGGACGAGATGCTGCCCAGGCCGGGGATGGTGCGCAGGTCTTTCTCGACGGCCAGCGCCGCCGTGGTCAGCGCCTGCGGGTCGTCGCCCGAAAGCACCAGCACGTACTTCTCGCCCGACCCACCCAGGCCCACCTTGCTGCGCACGCCGGGCAGCGGTTCCAGCGCCGCGCGGATCTTGTTCTCGATACCCTGCTTGCGCGGCCGGTCGCCGCGCTCGGCCAGCAGGATCGTGAGCGTGGCCTTGCGTGTCTCGGTCCCGGCGCCGCCCATGAAGGGGTCGGCCCCCGCCGAGCCCCCGCCGATGGTGGTGTACACGCTCTGCACATGCTCCACCTTGGCGATGCGCTCGCGCGCGTCTTCGGCCACGGCGCGGGTCTGCGCCAGCGTGGCACCGGGCGGCAGCTCCAGGTACACCTGGGTTTGCGAGTTGTCGTCCGGCGGGATGAAGCCTGTGGGCAGCAGCGGGATCAGCGCCAGCGAGCCGATGAAGAACGCCGCCGTCGCGATGAAGGTGATCCACCGGTGCTTGATGCACCAGGCCGCCCAGCGCAGGTAGGTCGTCATCCAGCGCGGGTCCTTGTGGTTGTCCACGATGGGCTTGAGGATGTAGGCTGCCATCATGGGCGTAAGCACGCGGGCCACCACCAGGCTGGCGAACACCGCCAGCGACGCCGTCCACCCGAACTGCTTGAAGAACTTGCCGGCGATGCCGCTCATGAACGCCGTGGGCAGGAACACCGCGATCAGCGTGAACGTGGTGGCGATCACGGCCAGGCCGATCTCGTCCGCCGCTTCCATCGCGGCCTGGTAGGGTGTCTTGCCCATGCGCAGGTGGCGCACGATGTTCTCCACCTCCACGATGGCGTCGTCCACCAGGATGCCCACCACCAGCGACATCGCCAGCAGCGTGATCACGTTGATCGAAAAGCCCAGCAGGTGCATGCCGATGAACGCCGGAATGATCGACAGCGGCAGTGCCACGGCCGAGACAAATGTGGCGCGCCAGTCGCGCAGGAAAAGCCACACCACCAGCACGGCCAGCAGCGCGCCTTCGTACAGCAGGTGCATGGAGCCGTCGTATTCCTCCTGCACGGGCTGCACGAAGTTGAAGGCCTCGGTGATCTCCAGGTCCGTGTGCTGCTCGCGCAGCTCCTTGAGCGCGGCCTGCACCGCACGGCCCACCTCGACCTCGCTCGCGCCCTTGCTGCGAGAGACTTCAAAGCCCACGACGGGCTTGCCGTTGAGCATGGCCAGCGCACGCGGCTCGGCGATGGTGTCGGACACGGTCGCCACCTGATCCAGCCGCACATGGCGGCCATCGGACAGCGCGAGCGTGAGGCCTGCGAGTTCCTGCGCCGACTGCACCGTGGCCAGCGTGCGCACGGGCTGCTCGCTGCCGCCGAGGTCGGTGCGGCCGCCGGCGCTTTCGGTCTGCACCAAGCGCAACTGGCGCGACACGTCGGCCGCGGAGGCATTGAGCGCCTGCAGCTTCACCGGGTCGAGTTCCACATGAATCTGGCGCGCGACTCCGCCCACGCGGTTGACCGCACCCACCCCGCGCACGGCCAGCAGCTTCTTGGCCACGGTGTCGTCCACAAACCACGACAGCGCCTCGTCGTCCATGCGGCTCGACGCGATGGTGAAGGCCAGCACGGGCTGAGCGGCCAGATCCATCTTGGTCACGATGGGATCGCGCACGTCGCCTGGCAGATCGCCGCGCACGCGGGCCACGGCGGAGCGCACGTCGTCCAGCGCTTCCTGCGTGGGTTTCTCCAGCCGAAACTCGGCGGTGATGGTGGCGCCGCCGTCCTGCACCTTGGTGTAGATGTGCTTCAGGTCCTGCAGCGTGGCGATGCTGTTCTCGATCTTGCGCGCCACATCGTTCTCGAGCTGCGCGGGCGATGCGCCCGGCAGCGCCACCGTCACGGAAATGGTGGGCAGGTCGATGTCCGGAAAGTTCTGCACCTTCATGGCGTTGAAGGCCAGCAGGCCGCCGAAGGTCAGCAGCACGAACAGCATCAGTGCCGGTATCGGGTTCTTGATAGACCAGGTGGATACATTCATGAAGAACGCTCCTTAATTGATAGCTGCTTGCGCTTGATTGGCAAGCGCTAGAGTCATTTTTTGCTTAAGTCCGGGGGCTTGCGACGTGGTTTGCGCAGGGGCCGCGGCAGGGGCGGGCGCAGCCACCCGCACCAGATCGCCATCGTTGAGGAACCCGGCGCCCCGCACCACGACCTGGGCATTGGCGTCCAGCCCCGTGAGCAGCTCCACGCGGTCGGCCACGCGGCGGCCGGTCTGCACCTTGCGCTGCTGCACGCGCTGCTCGGCGCCCACCACGAAGATGTAGGAGAAACCGTCGCGCACAACCAACGCCTCTTGCGGCACGGTGAGCGCGTCGCTCTGTCCCAGCGCGAATTCGCCGCGCGCGAACATGCCGGCGCGGAAGTCGTTGCCGGCGGGCAAGTCCACGTACACCAGCGCGTTGCGCGTCTGCGGGTCCACGGTAGGCGCCACCATGCGCACCGTGCCCTCCGCGGTGGCGCCGCTGGCCGCCGTCACGCTGGCCCTCACGCCGGGCTGGATGCGGCGCAGCTCGGTGGACGTGACCTCGGCGCGCCACTCCAGACGGCCCTTGCGCACCATGCGGAACAACTCGTTCCCCGAACCCACCACGGCGCCCACGGTGGCCGTGCGGGCGGAGATCACACCGCTGTCCGGCGCCACCACTTGCGTGTACTTCAGGCGCAGCTGCTGGGCGTTGAGCGTGGCCTGGGCCGCCTCCACGCGAGCCTGCGCGGTCTTTTCGGCCGTGGTGTATTGCTGGATCTGTTGCTGGCTCAGAGCGCCCGTGGCCTGCAGCGATCGGGCCCGTTCCGCGTTGGCCGCGGCCTCTGCGGCGTTGGCCTGGGCTTCGAGCAGGCTGGCGCGCGCTTGCGCCACATCGGCCTGGATCGTCTCGGCAGAGAACGTTGCCAGCACCTGCCCGGCCTTCACCGTGTCGCCGACGTTCACGCGCACGTCGGTCAAACGCAGGCCATTGCTCTCGGCGCCAATGCTGGCCTCCTGCCAAGCCGCCACGTTGCCGTTGGCGGCCAGGCGCAGGGGCACGGATGTGCGCTGCGGCGCGGCGGTGCTCACGGTGAGCGCGGGGCGGGGCTGCGCAGCAGCCTTGGGCTCATCGGCGGCGCGCGAAGCGGCAGAGAAAAGCAGGGCGCCGCCCGTGGCCAGCACGCAGGCCGCGATCACGGCGAAGGCGGTAGGAGAAAACTTGAAGGGAAAAGAGGAATGTTGCATTTGCATCCGTCCTAAGAATTCATATCAGCGATCCGTGGGCTACGCACGGTCGGCAGCCGTTGAAACTGGCGCGGCCCAAACCACGGCAGCCGAGCAAGGGATGCCCTGCAGCGAGTGCTGCGTCCACCTCCCGAGCGAAGCGAGAGAGAAGGGGGGGGGAAGCTGCGAAGCAGCTCAAGGGGGGCCTCACAGCTTCCACCCACCGCCTGCAGCGCGGTACAGCGCAATCCAGGCCGCCTGGCGCTCGTGCCGAAGCGCCACCAGTGCGTTCTCGGCCGCCAGCGCGGTGCGCCGGGCATCTTCCAGCTCCACCAGGCTTGCCAGCCCGCCGCGCCAGCGGGCCTCCGTGGCATCGAACGACGCCCGGTAGCCCTCGGCCGCTGTCCGCGCGCTGTCGCTGCGCTCGGCCGTGCTCTGCAGGCGTACCAGCGCTTGCTCCACCTCGCTCACGGCCTGGCGAACCTTGGCGCGGTACAGCGCTGCGGCCTCATCGTAGCGGGCCTGTGCCGCCTCCACCTGTGCGCCGCGGCGCCCCCCGTCGAACAGCGGCACGCTCAGCGCCAGCGGGCCGATGGTCCAGGTGTTCAAGTCGGTGGTCACGCCGCCGGTACGCACCCAGACCGTCCCCACCGAGCCGCTCAGCCCCAGGCGCGGGTAGCGCTGTGCCTGGGCGCTGCCGACGTCGGCACTGGCGGCAGCCACTTCGCGCTCGGCGCTGTACACGTCCGGCCGCTGCGCCAGCACCTGCACTGGCAGCGCTGCGATGGTGAACAGGGTGTCGGGCGCGGCCGGGCCGGGTGTGGACAGGCGCGTGCGCAAGGCGGGCTCTTCCCATCCGGTGAGCGCCACCAGGGCCTTGATTTCCACGTCGCACTGCATGCGCTGCTGCGAGGCGCGGGCCTGTGCCTCGGCGGCGCTCGCGCGGGCCAGCGCCGCCGTGGCGGGAGCCGTGAAGCCGGCTCGCTCGCTCAAGTCCGAAAGGCGCGAGGTCTCCCCGCGAGACTGCGCATCGCGCTCGGCGACGCGCAATTGCGCGAGGCAGGTGCGCACGCTGCTGGTCTGCTGCGCCACCTCGGCTGCCACGCTCACGCGGGCCTCGTGCCAGGCGGCCTGCGCGCCGGCCAGTCGCTCGCCAGCGGCCGTGTGCGCGGCCCGGTTGGCGCCGAAGAGGTCGATTTCCCAGCTGGCCTGCAGCCCCGCCTGCGCCGTGGTGGCGATGCCGGCCAGCTGTTCGTTGAAGCCCCGGCTGGCGCTGGCCTGGCCGTCAAGGGAGGGCAGCAGCGCGGCGCGGCTGGTCACCTGCGTGGCCCGGGCCTGCGCAATGCGGGACTGGGCCTGCGCGATGCCCGGGCTGATGGCTTGCGCCGCGTCGATCAATTCCACGAGCAGCGGGTCGCCCAGCTGTGTCCACCACCCGGCCAGGTCGGCCAGCGACCCCTGGTGGGGCAAGGGTGCCTGCCATGCCAGGGGCGGCGGGGCGGGCACCTGGGCGGGCGGCGCCGTGACAGCGCAGGCACCCAGCGCCATGGGCAGGCAGGCGGCCCAGAAGAGTCGCGTCTTGCTCATCAAAGTCATGCGTTGGCTTCCTTCTTGTGCGAAGTCCTCGAAGTCCGAGGCGTGGTGGGGCGCGCGGGCCGTTGTGCGGCCCGCCGCCGGGAGATCTCGCCCTGCACCATGCAGAGGGCATAGCCGGTGAGCCGGTCCACCCACAGGTCCACCGCCTGCGAGCCGGCCAGCTGCGGCGCGATGGCCTGCAGCGGATCGCGCTGGGTCCACATCTGCATCACCAGCCCAGCCAGCGAGAACGCGAGCCGGTGCAGATCGTCGTCCGCCTCTGCAACGCCCATGTGACGGCCCAGCACCTGCACCAGGGCCAGGTGGGGCGCACGGCACTCGCGCTCGATCAGCTCGGGCCATACGTGGGTCGGGTCCAGCAGTTCGCGCACGTGCAGCCGCAGCGACTGGGTGACCAGGTCGTCGTGCTTGAGTGGCTCCAGGAACCCGCCGAAATACGCGGCCAGCGCCTGGTGCAGGGTCAGGGCCGGATCGGCAAATACCGGGATGAGGTCGCTGCCGCTGCCAAAGGGCTCGTAGAACGTGGCGGTGTAAAGCCGCGCCTTGTCGCCAAAGTGGTAGGCGATCGCCGCAACGTTCGTGCCCGCGGCTTCAGCGATGGCGCGCACCGAGGTCTGCGCAAAGCCACGTTCGGAAAACAGCTGCAAGGCCGCATGCAGCAGGCGCACGCGCGTGTCTTCGCCGTCACTGCGGGCGGTGCGCTGGGCTGCGGGGATCAAGGGGGCGCCAAAACTCATGGCCCCGGATTAGACCATCAGAATTCAAACAGCTGTTTGAATTGGCGAAAGTTTTCGGGGCCACCGTCCCGGCAAAGTGCAACCGTTTGTCACGCCGCCGTGCTTCGCGACACCGCAATCCTCAGTTCAGGCGCAACGGAGCGATGCCCATGCCTTTGCCGAAAACGGCGACCCACAAGGCCAGGATCGCGGCACGCTCGGCTTGCACCGTGGCGGGTGGCACTTGCGTGGGCGCTTCGTCCAGCCGTGCCATGTGCTGCACGCGCCGCAGTTCGCGGTAGGCATGCGCCGCCGCCGTGCCCACGCCAGCGGGCAGCAGGCCCACCTGCTCGGCGCGCTGCAACAAGGCAATGTTGCCCACGTTGCCGCGCAATTCGGGGTGCGCGGCGGACTGTGACAGCACCAGATACTGCACGGCAAACTCGGCGTCCACCATGCCGCCGGGGCTGTGTTTCACGTCGAACTGCCCTTCCTGCACCGGGTGGGCCGCGCGCACGCGCTCCCGCATGAGCACGATCTCCTCGCGCAAGGCCATGGGGTCGCGCTCCGACGTAATGACCGCCTCGCGCACGGCGTCAAACCGCGCCTGCAGGGCCTCACTGCCCATCACGAAACGTGCCCGCGTCATGGCCTGGTGTTCCCAGGTCCAGGCGGTGTTGCTGCCGCGGCGCTGCTGGTAGTTGGCGTAGGCCTCGAAGCTGGTGACCAGGAGGCCCGAGTTGCCGTTGGGGCGCAGCGCGGTGTCGATCTCGTACAGGTCGCCCTCGCCCGTCTTCACGGTGAGCCAGTTGATGAGCTTGCGCACAAAGGCCGCGTAGACCTCGGGCGCTCGGTCGTCGTCGTCGTCGAACACAAAGACGATGTCCAGGTCGCTGCCGTAGCCCAGCTCCTTGCCGCCCAGCTTGCCGTAGCCAATGATGGCGAACTGAGGCTCGTCGCGGTGGCGGTTCTTGAGGCGGCTCCAGCACCACTGGCTGGTGACGCGCAGCACGCTGTCGGCCAGGGCCGAGAGGTCGTCAGCCACCTGCTCGACAGTGATGCGCCGCTCCACGTCGCGTGCCAAAGTGCGGAAGGTTTCGGCATGCTGGGCGCGGCGCAGCAGGTTGAGCAGCGTTTCGTCGTCGTCCTCGCCCGTGGATTGCAGCGATGCCAACCGCACGGCCAGTTCCCGCTCGAAGTCCGCCACTACGAAGCGCTCGGCCAGCAGCGAATCGCCCACCAGCTCATCGATGACGCCCGGGTGTTGCAGCAGGTAGCGGGCGGGCCACTTGGCCGCGCCCAGCAGGTGCAGCAACTGTTCGTGCACGGAGGGGCGTTCCAGCAGCAGTGCCAGGTAGCTTTCGCGGCGCAGCAGCGGCTCCAGCCAGTTGGCCAGCCGCAGGGTGGCCTCCTGGGTTACGCGGCCCTCTTTGAGCCACTGCGCGGTGCGCTGCACCAAGCGGAACAGGCGGGCACGCGCCTCATCGCGCAGCCCCGCCACCCGGGGGTGTTCGCGCCACTCGCCCACCCGCTCGCGAAAGCCTGGCGGCAGCTGCTCCAGCAGTGCGTCGAACTCTGGCGGGGGTGGTGCGGCCGCGCGGGGGCCGCCGCAACCTCCGCCGTTGCATTGCTTCTTGCCGGCCCCGCCCAGCAGGGTGTCGAATTCCTGCGCCACCAGTTCGCGATGCGCGTCCAGTTCATGCAGGAACGCGCAGCAGTCGGGTGAGCCCATGGTGTAGGCGATCCACGCAAGGTCGTCGTCGCGGGTCGGCAGTACATGGGTCTGCTGGTCGTCCAGGTACTGGATGCGGTGCTCCACACGGCGAAGGAAGACATACGCCCGTGCCAGCGCCTCGGCTGTTTCCTGCGGCATGAGCCCGGCGTGCGCCAGGCGCGGCAGCGCATCCAGCGTGGGCCGGCAGCGCAACTCGGGAAACTGGCCGCCGCGCACAACCTGCAGCAGCTGCACCGTGAACTCGATCTCGCGAATACCGCCGCGCGAGAGCTTCACATCGTTGGCGCGCTCGGGGTGGCCCGCACTGCGGCGGGCGGCATGGTCGCGGATCTGGCGATGCAGCGAACGCAGCGCATCGAAGACGCTGTAGTCCAGATAGCGGCGAAAGACAAAGGGCAGCACGACCCCGCGCAGTGCCTGGACTTCGGAGCTCCTGATGCACGCGCGCGGCGCGACGACACGGCTCTTGAGCCAGGCAAAGCGCTCCCACTCGCGCCCATGCAGCTGAAGGTATTCCTCCAGCGCCGCCAGGGACACTGCCGCCGGGCCCGAATTGCCGTTGGGCCGCAGGGCCAGGTCCACGCGGAAGACAAACCCATGCTCCGTGGTGTCGCCCACCAGGCTGTAGATGGCCTTGACGGCCCGGGCGAAATACTCGTGGTTGGAGATGCGGCCCCGGCCTTCGGGCGTGCCGGCGGTCTCGCCATCGTGCTCGTACACGTAGATCAGGTCGATGTCGCTGGAGACATTGAGTTCGCGCGCCCCGAGCTTGCCCATGCCGATGATCCACAGCTGCACGGGCTGGCCATCCGGCCCGCGCGGTGCGCCGTGCCGCTCGTCCAGCTCTTGCCGGGCCTGCTGGCAGGCTTTGTCGAGCGCGAGCTCGGCCAGCTCGGTCACCGCCCGGGTGATGTCGGGCAACGGGGCTGCGGCATCGCAGTCCAGCTGGATCAGCCGCTCCATCACCAGCTGGCGCACCACCCGCAAGGCCGTGCCGGTATCACAACCGCGTTCTCGCAGCGCCTCGTAGGCCTGCTCCATCGTGGCCAGCACCGGAGGGCCGGGGGGCAGCAGGCCAAGGTCGTTGCCATACCGGCGGTGCAGGCGCTGGTAGAAGCGCGAATGCTCGGCGAGCGGGCCCTCGGGCCGGGGCTGGCAACGGGGATCAGAGGGAGACGACGGCATGGCAGTCAAGGCGCAGGGCCGCATACATAAGGACACTCGTTCGTAGTGAACCCGCCAGAAAGCCGCGGGTCATAATTCCTGCCACATTCAATCCCACCATGATCGATCCCTCCACGCACCCCACACGCCTGCTGAGATTGGTGGCAGGTCTTGCGCGGTGGTCACTGGGCTTGCTGCTCGCCTTCTGGCTGCTGCTGACCATCGCCTGGGGCGCTCTTCATGGCTGGATTGTGCCGCGAATCGGTGATTTCCGCCCGCAACTGGAGGCGCAAGCCGCACGGGCGCTGGGGCTTCCGGTGCGCATCGGCGCCATCGCCGCGCGCACTGAAGGCCTGATTCCTTCCATCGAGTTGTCGGATGTTGCTTTGCTGGATGCCGCAGGCCGGTCGGCCTTGCGCCTGCCGCGGGTGGTGGTGGCGCTGTCGCCGCGTTCGCTGCTGCAGGGCGGCTTTGAGCAGCTGTACATCGAAGAGCCCGAGTTGGACGTGCGGCGCACGCCGGACGGGCGCATCCAGGTGGCGGGGCTCGATTTCTCGGCACAGCCGGGGGAGGACAACGCCGCCGCCGACTGGCTGTTTTCCCAGGGCGAGGTGTTCATCCGGGGCGGCATGCTGCGCTGGACCGACGAGCAGCGCGGCGCCCCCGAGCTGGCCCTGGAGAAGGTGGACCTGGTGCTGCGCAACGGCAGCTGGCGCCACCACATGCGTCTGGACGCCACGCCGCCGGCCGCTTGGGGCGACCGTTTCACCGTCGTGGGCCTGTTCCGTGCCCCCCTCCTGCGCGCGGGGGATGGCAACTGGAAGCACTGGAACGGACAGCTGTTTGCCAACTTTTCCCGGGTGGATGTTTCGCGGCTGCGCCACCATGCCGACGTGGGCATGGATGTGGCGCAAGGCCGGGGTGCCTTGCGCGCGTGGGCCGATGTCCAGCGCGGCCAAGTGGTGGGCGGCACGGCCGACCTGGCGCTGGCTGACGTCAACGCGACGCTGGGTCCAGAGCTCCAGGCGCTGGTGCTGCCCTCCATCCAGGGGCGGCTGGGCGGGCGTCGGCTGAACGGCGGGTTCGAGTTTTCGACCCAGGCGCTGCAGTTCCAGACCGATGACGGGCTGCATTGGCCCGGTGGCAACGTCCGGCTCGTGCATACCGGTGCCGCCGGCAAGGCGCCTGCGCAAGGGGAGTTTCGAGCCGACCGGCTGGATTTGGCGGCGCTGGCCCAGATCGCCAGCCGCCTTCCCCTGGGGGCGACGGCGCACGACGCGCTGCGCAACTATGCCCCCGAGGGGCTGGTGGACGAAATCCAGGCCACCTGGAAGGGTCCGCTCGAAAACCTGCAGCAGTACCAGGTGCGCGGGCGCATCCGCGGCCTGGCCCTAGCGGGCGACACGCCCGGCAGCACGCCCACGCGGCTGGGCCTGCGGGGCGCCACCGTGGACGTCGACATGACACAGGCGGGCGGCAAGGCGGCCTTGTCCATCGCCACGGGCGCGCTGGTGCTGCCTGGCGTGTTTGAAGATCCTGTGTTGCCGCTGGACCGGCTCAGCGCCGACGTGCGCTGGCAGCTCGATGGCCAGCGCATCGCGGTGCAGGCGAACGATGTGCAGTTTGCCAATGCCGATGCCCAAGGCGAGGCCCGGGCGACCTGGCACACCAGCGATCCAGGCAAGGTGGCGCACCGCTCGCGGTTCCCGGGCGTGCTCGACCTCACCGGAACGCTGCATCGCGCGGACGGCACCCGCGTGCACCGCTACCTGCCGCTGTCGATCCCTGCGGAATCGCGCCACTACGTGCGGGACTCCGTCGTGGCCGGCAGCGCCAGCAATGTGCAGTTCCGCGTCAAGGGCGACCTGCAGCACCTGCCTTTCGACGACCCCAAGCAGGGGGAATTCCGCATCGCGGCGCGCGTCAAGGACGTGACCTATGCCTATGTGCCGCCGCAGCTGCAACCTGCCAACACGCTGCCGTGGCCCGCGCTGACGGAGCTGGGAGGCGAGCTCATCTTCGAGCGCTCGTCCATGCAAGTTCGGGGCGCCAGCGGCGGGTTTGCGGGGCGCCCGGGCCTGCGGCTGTCCAAGGTGGATGCGCGGATCGCCGACCTGGCCCACACGGTGGTGAGCGTCAACGCCGATGCCCGGGGGCCGCTGCCAGAGTTGCTGGCGCTCATGAGCACTTCGCCCCTGGGCGGGATGACGGGCAACGCGCTGGAGCAGGCCAGCGGCACGGGGCCCGCCGATTTCCGGCTGCGCCTCACGCTCCCCATCAGCGACATCGCCAAATCCAAGGTGCAGGGCAGTGTCACGCTGGCGGGCAACGAACTGCGCATCACCCCTGATACCCCCACACTGAGCCGGGTGCGCGGCGTGGTGCAGTTCACCGAAACCGGCTTTTCTCTCAACGCCGTTCAGGCGCAGGCGCTGGGCGGCGCGGTGCGGCTGGAGGGCGGCATGCGCGCGCTGCCCGCCAACGCGCCCGCCACCGAATCGGCTGTGCAGCTGCGGGCCCAGGGCACCGCCACCGCCGAGGGGCTGCAGCAGGCCACGCAGCTGGGCATGCTGTCGCAGCTGGCCCGCCAGGCCACGGGCAGCACGCCCTATGCGATGACGCTGGCCTTCCGGCGCGGCGTTCCCGAAGTGCAGGTCACCACCAACCTGCAGGGGCTCGCGCTGGCGCTGCCGGCGCCCCTGGGCAAGACCGCGGAAAGCAGCCTGCCGCTGCGCTTCGAGATGCAGGTGGCCCGTGAATCCCTGGCCGGGCTCACGCAGCAGGTGGCGGCGGGTGCAACGCCGCCGCCGCTGCGCGATCAGCTCACGCTGGACCTGGGGACGCTGGGCTCGGCCACCTATGTGCGCGATATCAGCGGGCCGCAGGCCCGGGTGCTGCGCGGCGCCATCGGCCTCGGCCTGGCGGCCGGTGAGTCGGCGCCGATGCCGGCGCAGGGCGTGGCGGCCAACATCAGCCAGGGCAAGCTCGACGTGGACGCGTGGGAAGACGTTTTGACGCAAGCCACCGGCGGTGCAGGCAGCACGGCCAACGCAGGCCAGGGGGTCGCCCGGCAGGGGGCGGCCCCTGCTTCTGCCGGGCCCGGAGCCGGAGCCGGTGTCGCGCAGGAGTACCTCCCCACCACGCTGGCCCTGCGTGCCCGCGAGCTCACGCTTCAGGGCCGGACGCTGCACAACGTCGTGGCGGGGGCCTTGCGCGATGGCACCACCTGGCGCGCCAACCTCGACGCCACGGAGCTCAACGGCTACCTCGAGTACCGCCAGCCCGATGGCGGCGACGTCCCAAGCGGCCGGCTTTTCGCGCGGCTGTCGCGCGTCAACATGCCCCAGAGCGATGTGCACCAGGTGGAGGCACTGCTCGACGAGCAGCCTGGCGCCCTGCCTGCGCTGGACATCGTGGTGGACGACTTCGAACTGCGCGGCAAGCGGCTCGGCCGCGTGGAAATGGAAGCCCAGAACCGCGGCGGCGATGGCGCGCAGCGCGAATGGCGCCTGTCCAAGTTCAACATCCTGGCGCCCGAGGCGAGCCTCACGGCCAACGGCAACTGGGCGGTGCTGGCCACCGCTGGCGCCGGGCCGCGCGCGCCTGAGCGGCGTACGGTGCTCAACTTCAAGCTCGATATCCGCGACTCGGGCGACCTGCTGGCCCGCATGGGCATGGCCAACGTCGTGCGGCGCGGCAAGGGCCGCATGGAAGGGCAGGTGGCCTGGATTGGCGCCCCGTTCAGCCCCGACTACCGCTCCATGACCGGGCAGATCAACCTCAACATCGAATCCGGCCAGTTCCTGAAGGCCGATCCGGGCCTGGCCAAGCTGCTGGGTGTGCTCAGTCTGCAGTCGCTGCCGCGCCGCCTGACCCTCGATTTCCGCGACGTGTTCAGCGAAGGCTTCGCGTTCGACTTTGTGCGCGGCGACGTGCGCATCGAGCAGGGCGTGGCCACCACCAACAACCTGCAGATGAAGGGCGTGAACGCCGCCGTGCTCATGGAGGGCAGTGCCAACATCGACCACGAAACCCAGGACCTGCGCGTGGTGGTGGTCCCCGAGATCAACGCCATGACCGCTTCGCTGGTGGCCACCGCCATCAACCCGGTGATCGGGCTGGGAAGCTTCCTGGCCCAGGTGTTCCTGCGCGGGCCGCTCATCGAGGCCGCCACGCAGGAATTCCGCATCGATGGCACCTGGACCGACCCTCGTGTGGTGCGCGTGCCCCGCCGGGGCCGCGCCGCTGCGCCGGCCACCGAGGCTGCGCCCCGCACCAGCCCGTCACAAGCCGGAGACCCGCCATGAAGATGAAAGTTGCCGCGATCCAGATGGTGTCCTGCACCCGCCCCGACGACAACCTGCGCGACGCGCGCGCTTTGCTGGAGCAGGCCGCGCAGGGCGGGGCCGAGCTGGCCGTGTTGCCCGAATATTTCTGTGTGATGGGCCACCAGGACACCGACAAGCTCGCCCTGCGCGAGACGCCGGGCGAAGGCCGGATCCAGCAGTTCCTTGCGCGTGCGGCGCGCGAGCTGCAGATGTGGGTGGTGGGCGGCACTCTGCCCCTGGCGGCTACCGCGCCTGAGCGCGTGCGCAACACCACCCTGGTGTTCAATCCCGGCGGTGAATGCGTGGCCCGATACGACAAGATCCACCTGTTCTACTTCGACAACGGACGCGAGCAGTTTCACGAGGGCCGGGTGATCGAGGCGGGCGATGTGCCCGTGCAGTTCGACCTGCCTTCGCGCAGCGGCCACCGCTGGCGCGTGGGGTTGTCGGTGTGCTACGACCTGCGTTTTCCGGAGCTGTACCGCGCGCATGCCAGGGTCGGTGCCGACCTGCTGCTGGTGCCCAGTGCCTTCACGCACACCACCGGCCGGGCGCACTGGGAGGTGCTGCTGCGCGCGCGCGCCGTGGAAAACCTGGCCTACGTGCTCGCACCCGCGCAAGGCGGCGTGCACGAAAACGGGCGCCGCACCTGGGGCCACAGCATGCTGGTGGACCCCTGGGGGACCATCCTGGCCCAGCAGGACGAGAGCGCGGGCGTGGTCAGCGGCGAGATCGACCCGGAGCGCCTGCGCGCCGTGCGCCTGCAACTGCCCGCCCTGTCGCACCGCGTGTTGCCATGAGGCCGCATCCCCTGGGAGATCGTGAACAGGCTCTTGGGCACGCCGGGCCTGGCCGGGGCGGCAAAAGGTTTCAGGAATGAAATTCAGCCTCCATACCCTCGTCAGACGCTGGCGGGGCGCATGGCGCCGCTGGTCGCTGTGGACGTTGCTGGTGGTACTGGTGGTCGCCATGCTGGGCACCATGGTGTGGCTCGCTGGGCGCTATGAGGCCAGCCAGGTGCAGACCTTGCTGGAACGCGATACGGCCGATGCTGTGGCGGACATCCGCGTCGCGCTGACCCGCAATCTCCAGAGCCTCCAGGCCTTGCACGCGAGTGAGCCCGGCGACCTGGCGTGGGAGGTCGATGCCGCCGAGCTGCTGCGCAACCGGCGGGAGCTGGTGCGCCTCGAGTGGCGCGATGCACAACTGCGGGTGCGCAACTACGCACAGTCGCCCTACCGCCCCGTGGCGTGGGACGCCCGGCTGCGCGAGGGCAGCCAGTCCGACGCCGCCCTGGCCTGCGCCACGGCGCGCCGCATGAGCAGCCCGGCGTACTCCACCAGCTACTTCCAGCCGCACGGCGACGGGTTGGGCTCGGAGATGATGGAGCTGTGCATGCCCTTGAGCGCCGGAGGGCGCACCACGGGCTTTCTCGTGGCCACGTATTCGCTGCGGGACGTGTTGGTCAACCTCGTGGCACCGACGCTCACGCGCAGCCAGGAAGCCTCGTTCACCGAAGCGGACGGAACCCGGCTGGCGGTGCTGGGCGCCTCGCGCAGGGGCTCGCGCATGTTCACGGCAAAGCAGCTGCTGGACCTGCCGGGTACCACCCTGGTGCTGCGCATGGATTCGTGGCATACGGCCCCGAGCGTCTTTCCGAACGTGCTCACGGCGCTGGTCACGGCCATGTCGATCGCCCTGATCACGGTGATGGTGGTGCTGGTGCGCGACAACCGCCGGCGCCTGCGCGCCGAGCGCGACCTGGCCGATGCGCTCGCCTTCCGCAAGGCCATGGAGGACTCGCTGGTCACCGGCCTGCGCGCCCGCGATCTGCAGGGGCGCATCACCTACGTCAACCCTGCGTTTTGCGACATGGTGGGCTTCAGCGCGCAGGAGCTGCTGGGCCAGAGCGTGAACGCCCCCTACTGGCCGCCCGAGCGGGTGGAGGAATACCGCCAGCGACAGGCCACCCGCTTTGCGGGCACCATGCCCCCGCGCGAAGGTTTCGAGTCGGAATTCATGCGCAAGGACGGCACGCGCTTCCCAGTGCTCATCATCGAGGCACCGCTCATCAATGCGCAGGGCCTACACACGGGTTGGATGAGCGCATTCCTCGACATCAGCGAGCAGCGCCGGGTGGAAGAGCTCTCGCGTGCCTCGCAGGAGCGCCTGCAGGCCACCGCCCGGCTTGCCACGGTGGGCGAAATGGCCTCGCTGCTCAGCCACGAGCTCAACCAGCCGCTGGCCGCCATCTCCAGCTATGCCACCGGCTCCATCAATCTGCTGGAGGCGCCGCCTCTCACACCGGCCGGCGAGGCCCCCGCCGCCACGGCCGCCCAGTCCGAGCAGTTGCAGGACGTGCGCATGGCCATGCAGCAGATCGCGCGCCAGGCCGAGCGGGCGGGCAAGGTCATCAAAAGCGTCCACGACTTCGTGCGCCGGCGCGACCAGGCTCGCGAGGCCGTCTATGCGCAGCAGTTGCTTGACGCCATCCTGCCGCTGGTGAGCCTGCAGGCCCGCAAGCTGGGCGTGCGCGTGGAGACGTCCGTCGAGTCCAGCCTCCCGCCGGTGCTGTGCGACCGCACGATGGTGGAGCAGGTGCTGCTCAACTTGGCGCGCAATGCCATGCAGGCCATGGACGACCCGTCCATTCCCCGGCGCGTGCTGGAGATCCGCGCGCGGCGCGCCGCCTCGAACCAGCACAGTGGCTGGGTGGAGTTTTCGGTGGGCGACGTGGGCACGGGCATTCCCGCCGAGGTCGCGGAGCGGCTGTTCACGCCGTTCTTCACCACGCGCCGCGAGGGCATGGGGCTGGGCTTGAGCATGTGCCGCACGGTGATCGAGCAGCACGGAGGTTTTCTCGGGTTCACCCCTCGGGAGCCGCGTGGTACCGTGTTTACCTTCACCTTGCCCGTGGCTTCTTCCAACCCCATCACGCCTTGAACGACCGCGCGGCGCAACGCACGACACTGAACCGATATGGAGCCCATCACCAACGCCACCGTGTACATCGTGGACGACGACGCCAGCGTGCGGGAGGCACTGGCCTGGCTGTTGCGCTCGCGCAGGTTGCTGAGCGAGTCGTTTGACAGCGCCGAGGCATTTGACGCCATGCTCCAGCGCCGCCCGGCGCAACGCCAGCCCTGCTGCCTGCTGCTGGACGTGCGCATGCCCGGCATGAGCGGGCTTGCGCTGTTCGACCTGCTGGCCGTGCGGGGCGATCTGGCCACGATGCCGGTGATCTTTCTCACCGGGCATGCCGATGTGCCGACAGCCGTGGACACGGTCAAGCGCGGTGCATTCGATTTCTGCGAAAAACCGTTTTCCGACAATGCGCTGGTGGATCGCGTCGAACAGGCGCTGGCCCGGTCCGCAGAAAGCCTGGCGCAATTGCGCGAGCGCAGCGACCTGCAGGTGCGCCTCGGCGATCTCACGGACCGCGAACGTGACGTGATGGACCTGGTGGTGGCCGGCCTGCCCAACAAGCTGATTGCCGACCAGCTGGACATCAGCGTGCGGACGGTGGAGGTCCACCGCTCACGCGTGTTCGACAAGATGCAGGTGAAGTCGGCCGTGGAACTGGCCAACCTTTTGAGGACAGGCAAGTAGGCGCGGTGGCAAGCCACGCGGCGGCCGTCCCCTTTGACAGGAGGCGTTCACGCTGAGCGCTGTGCAAGCGCTGCACAGGGCTTCGACAGGCTCAGCCCGAACGGTTTGTCATGGGGTGGGTGCCGTGCCGATCTGTCTGCAGCGCGGGCTGGAGCGCTCACCACGCAGCCCAAGTTCACGGCGTCCCGGGGCGCAGGAGTTTTATCCCCGCGGCCGTTCGCCCACGAAGATCTCCACCCGGCGGTTGCGGGCGCGTCCGTCATTGGTGTCGTTGCTGGCAATGGGGTAGCGCGAGCCCATGCCATCGATGGCGATGCGGCGCCCGTCCACACCGCGCGACACCAGGTAGCTGCGCGTGCTGGCGGCGCGGTCCACCGACAGCGGGTTGTTGATGGCATCGCTGCCCGTGCTGTCGGTGTGGCCCACGATGCGCACCTCGGCGTCGGGGTTGTTGCGCAGGCCGGCGGCGAACTGGTCCAGCACGGGCGCAAAGTTGGGCTGGATGTCCGAACGGCCCACGGCGAACGAGATGTCACTGGGGATGTTGAGCATGAGCCGGTTGTCGGCCGTCTGCGTCACGGCCACGCCGGTGCCCTGGGTGGCGCGCTCCATCTCGCGCTTCTGGCGCTCCATGTTCTGCGACCAGATGTAGGTGCCCAGGGCGCCCACTCCCGCGCCCACCACGGCACCCGTGCCGGCGCTGCCGCCGGTGGCCGATCCGATCACGGCGCCTGCCACGGCCCCCACGCCCGCGCCCGTGGCGGTGCGGCGCTGGGTATCGTCCATACCGGCGCAGCCGGTGGCCAGAACGATCACGGCGGCGGTGCCCAGAAGAATGTGTTTGCGCATGCGGTGCTCCTTCAAAAAATTGCAAAGAGCTGGGCGGCGGCGATGACCAGGGTTTCCCGGCTTGTGGCGAAGGCCCTCTTCAGAGCGTTGCTGGCGCCTCGCCCAACTGCCGCCCATCGTGCGCATCCGGGGGATGCGGCGCCATCGGCGCAGCAGCACGCTGGGTGTAGGACAGTGCCTGACCCGACCCCCCGCAGCGCGCGGTTACGGCGAAGGTGCCGGCGGCGCAGGAGGTGAAGGCGGATCCTGGGAGCCGCCGGAAGGGCTGGAGGCGGGCGGTTGCTGCAGTTCGCCGTGCTTTCGCCCCGAAAACATCGTCCACCACACGATGCCCACCAGCAGGACCAGCGCCAGCAGCGCTTCAAGCAAAATCAGACCCATGAAATTGACTCTCCTGCGCGCTGTGGGAACGGCGCTGATTGTAGGAACGCTGGCCGCCTGCTCCACCCCCCCCGCCCCAAGCCCCTCCCGCCCGGGGGTGATGCCGCCCCCGCTGCCCTCGACCGGCGCCGTCGTGCTGCCCGGTGATACCGGCCCGCTCCCGCCGCCGATGGCACAAGCCAAGAGCCGCTGGATCCCCGTGCGCTGGGCCGAGTTGCCTGGCTTCACGCAGGACGCGCTGCACGAAGCCTGGAATGCCTGGATCAAGAGTTGCGAACGCCCCCAGCCCCCGTTCACCGCGCTGTGCGGCGAGGTGCGCCAGCTGAGCATTGCCACGGCCGACGAGCAGCGCGCCTGGCTCATCGCCCGCCTGCAGCCCTACCGCATCGAGTCGCTCGACGGCAACCCGGAGGGGCTGCTCACTGCCTACTATGAACCCATGATGGAAGGCGCGCGCCAGCCGGGCAATGGCTTCACCATCCCCGTCTACCGCCCGCCCGCGATGCTGGGTGCGCGCAAGCCCTGGTACACGCGCCAGCAGATCGAAACGCTCCCCGAAGCCCAGGCGGCGCTGGCCGGCCGTGCCATCGCCTGGTTGCGCGACCCCGTCGAATCGATGGTGCTGCACATCCAGGGCTCGGGCCGCCTGCGCATCACGGAGGCCGACGGGTCGGTATCGCTGGTGCGCGTGGCCTATGCGGGTACCAACGACCAGCCCTACGGCAGCATTGGCCGCTGGCTGCTCGATCAGGGCTACACACGCGACGCCACCTGGCCCGGCATCCGCGCCTGGCTGGCGGCCAACCCGCAGCGCACCAACGAGCTGATGTGGACCAACCCGCGCTATGTGTTCTTCCGCGAGGAACCCCTTTCCGGACTGGACGCCGAATTCGGCCCCAAGGGCGCCCAGGGCGTGCCGCTCACGCCCGGCCGGTCCATCGCGGTGGACCGCCAGAGCATCCCGTACGGCACGCCGGTGTGGCTCGCCTCCAGCGGGCCGCAGGTGCAGCTCAGCCGCATGGTGCTGGCCCAGGACACGGGCAGTGCCATCCTGGGGGCCGTGCGCGCGGACTTCTTCACAGGCTGGGGTCCGGAGGCGGGCGACATTGCCGGCCGGCTGAAGCAGACCCTGCGGCTGTGGGCGCTGTGGCCCCGGCAGTGAATCTTAGTGTTTTCGGGCTCCAGCGCTTGCCAGGAAAGCGCTGGCAGCTACAAAAAATGCAGTAAAGCCGTAGCGTCGTTTGCCAAACCTCAAGGGCACGCCGCCCGGCTTGCCTCGGTTTCCACCCGGCTCGCAGTGGTCGCGGCCACCGACACCTTCGGGGGCGGCACCGTGACCGTGCGCAGGCGATCCCCTTCCACGTGGTACTCGTACTCGCGCGTCGTGCCGACCATCTCGGTCTTGAAGGTGCTGCCGGCCATGGTGGCTGCATAGACCTGCGGGCGCACGATGCGGTAGCGGTAGGTGGTTGTGGCCACACCGTTGGACGACGTCTTGCACGTGGATTCGAACTGCTCGTCCTTGAACTGCAAGGTGCAGCGGCCCGAGATGTCTTCGGCCTTCTCTCCATCGGGGGTGGTCAGCACGATCTTGGCGGCGCGCCAGCAGCCGAGCAAGGCGGGGTCGGTGGCATGGGCACAAGGTGCAAGCCAGAGGAAAGAAAGCAGCAGGTGTGAGCGTGCTGGGCATCTCATAGATTCACCTCGCCGCACCAAAAGCGAGAACCAGAACCGTCAAGGCCAATGTCGCCCATGAAAGGACGATATATCTCGCGCCCTGCTGGCGCGCATGGCCAATGGCCAGATCTGTGCGAGGTCGTACGGGATGCCCCACGCGGCGCGATAGATGGCAGGACCAAGAAGCCCGGTCCGCAGAATAACCAGAGACACTCGGGGGGAGCAGCGGAGGCACTTGGTATTGCATCTGGAAAATTGGAGTCATGGACCGTGATTCTCAATCGAGTTGCACAGGTAGGGGCACACAGGCTGAGGCGGTGAAATGAGGGGCTGGACGCGGCGGCTCAATATGCTCTCATATTCATAGCAAATAGCGCTTTATCCATAAGCACCGGCGCTTCAAAGCATCTCAGATCAACTAAGAGCACCCCCTTGCGGCCTCCGCAGCACTCCGCTTGGCGCTGTCACCCGACGAGCATAGGACGGCAGGATGCCAGCCAGGAGGCTTCGTCATCCATGGGCTGCCCGTTGCGCGCGGGGTAGTGAAGCCCCATCAGGTTTTTGTGACGCGTTGTAAGGGCTGTGGTCCGGGCGGCAGTGCACCGCAGCGGCGTGGCCGACCGGACAGCACCGTGTGCGGACGTTGCAAACCCACCTGTGAACGGCCATCCAAGTAGGAGGCGCGCATTTACAGATGACTACAAAGTCAACGGCACCCATGCCAGGTTGCCCCTTGAGAATCTCGCTCGTCTTCAGCAGCCAGTGACTCTCTGGCCCTAACAAGGGCCTACTGCCGCCGCAAAGCTTCAGCCTGCCATACCTCGCCAGGCTTGGACGCCAACAAACCGCCGCTTTGGACGGCGACGTGAAGGTGCGCGCGGGCCAAGGCTTGTGGCGGCATGGGCTCCATTGCGGCGCCATGGCAAGGGCAGAAGTTCAGGAGCCGAAGACAGGGAGGAAGGTCTGTACCCCAGTGCAGATCGTGTTTGTTGTTTACAGAAAGAGGATCGCACCATGCGACGAGGTATTTTGAAGAGTGTTTTGGGAACGGGTTTGGGCCTGGCGGTGGCCACGGGTGTCCATGCTGAGCTGCTCAATATCAGCACGAACGCTATGCAATCGCAGAACACGCCGACGGCGGCATGCACGATTGTGGGCAAGGGTGGCAAGACGTTGCCGAGCGGTGTCAAAGTGTTCGTGGTCCTGGCAGAAGGCAAGGCCGCTGATTCCAACCCCACGATAGCGATCAAATTCGGCGACAACTCGACAGCGAGCAATGACGATTGGAATTCTGCATCCATCGACACAACTGGCAAACCCGTCCAAACAGATACCGCAGGGTGGCTGGGCCGCAATCCAGGGCGCCAAAGTGATGCTGGCACGGTGGTCCTCGCGATACCGGGAGAATGGTTTTGCGTGACCTCGCGTGAAGTTTCTGGCGGCGATGTGCTGCGCCCCGTGGCAGTCTCCGTGACCGACGTTACGGACAAGTCATCGATTGCGAAGTCTTCCGCCATCGAGGCAGATGCGGGCTTGCGTTCAGATATCTGGGCAGGTTCGCCTCGCTAGACGGCTGGCACCGAATGCCGGTTCGGGCGATTGACGCCCCTGAAAGGGAACGCCACCGTGCGTTCCTTTTTTATGGGTGCGACGATGGCCTGGCCATGCCAGCATCCGCGAGTCAATTCTGGAGGCCCGCGGGGCGGCCTCTCATTGCTCCACCGCCCATCGCGTCACGCGCGGCGGCGCATCCGCCACATGGAACGCCAGCTTGCGGTCGCGCAACGCCACATCCGAGGCGGTTACCCGGTCGAAGCGGCGCAGGTGCTCCGTCCACGACTCGTCCTCAATGCGCTCCACATAGCGCGCGGGCTGGCTGATGTCGTGCAGCAGCTGCCAGCTCAGGGCGCCCTGGCGCAGACGGCTGCGGCGGCTTTCCTGCATCACGGCGCGAAATTCAGCGGCGCGGGCGGGGTCGATGAAGTATTCGATGGTGACCACCAGGTGCCCCGATCCGGGCGGTGTGTCGGCCACCGGGGCCTTGAAGGCGCGTGAGGGGCTCAGGTCCTCCTCCATGCTGCGGTCGGCCACCAGGCGCTGCACCAGCAGCATGGCCACCACGCCGGTGGCGGCGGCAATGCCCAGGCTCACATGCACATCGGTGACCGTGGCCACTTGGCCCCACACGGCGGCGCCCAGCGCGGTCGAGCCCATGATGGACATCTGGTAGATGGACATGCCACGCGCGCGCACCCAGTTGGGCAGCGCGAGCTGGGCAGACACCGACAGCGAGTTGGCCGTGGTGATCCACGCCATGCCCGCCACGAACATCGCGGGCACGGCCACGTACACATTGGGCGCCACGGCCATCACGCCCGTGGCGGCGGCCTGCAGCGCCGTGCCGCGTATCACCAGCACATCGCGCGCCATGGCCTGGCGCAGGCGCGGCAAGAACATGGCCGCCGTGATGGCGCCCGCGCCCATGCTGGCCAGCAGCAGCGTGAAGGTGCCCGCGCCGCCGCCTTCGAGCCCCTTGGCGAGCAGCGGCAGCAGGGCCAGCAGCGCGGTGGCGTGCAGAAAGAAGATGGAGATGCGCCACAGCACAGCCCGCATGCGCGGCGACTGGCGCACAAACTGCAGGCCCACGCGCATGGCGCTGGTCAGCTTTTCGCGCCCCAGCGGGCTGGGTGTGTGCACCCGCTTCCAGCGCATGATGACCAGGCCCGAGAGGATGGACAGCACGGCGTTGAGCACAAACACCCAGGCGCTGCCCGCGCTGGCGATGATGGCGCCCGCCAGCAGCGGGCCGATGATGCGCGAGGCGTTCATGGCCACGCCGTTGAGCGCGAGTGCGGCGGGCAGCTGCGGACGGCTGACCAGCTCCGGCACGATGGCCGCAAACACCGGCCAGCGCATGGCCAGGCCAATGCCGTTGGCAAAGGTCAGCGCCAGCAGCAGCGGCGCCGTCATGCCCCCGGCCAGGATGGCCACGCACAGCACCAGCGCCACGGCAGCCACCCAGAACTGCGTGGCGATGAAGTAACGGCGCCGGTCCAGGATGTCGGCCAGCGCGCCGCTGGGCAGGCCGAGCAGGAACACCGGCAGCGTGGAAGCGGTCTGCACCAGCGCCACCAGCACGGGCGAGGTGGTGAGCGTGGTCATGAGCCAGGCGGCCGCCACGTCGTTCATCCACATGCAGGTGTTGGCCGCCACCCAGGTGAGCCAGAGCATGCGGAACACGGGCACCGACAAGGGCGCAAACGGTGAGAGCGAAGCCGCCTGGTTCAGCGCCGCGCTGTCCCCCAACTGGGCGGCGACGGCCTCTTCGGTGCCATGCGCCAGATCCGCACGCGCGGCACGGTCTGCAGCCGCATCGCTTTGCGGCGGGGCGCCCGGGCTCAGGTCCGGGGCATCAGGGGAGGGCGGGGGCGCAACGCTGCGCGTGCTTTCGTGGGACGGCAATGGCGGCATGTCTGCGCATTGTGCGACGGTTGGCGCGGCCGTGGTGGCTCAGCGTCAAATAGCCCGCTGCGGCCTGCGCCAAACGGGCCATCACCGGCGCCGCGCTTCGTCATGGGGCATCGGTCGGCGCAGCCGGGGCCTGAGCGTCCGCCTGTTTGGTTTGCCGCAGCAGCAGCCAGGCCATGAGCCCGAGTGCCGCCACGCCCGCCAGCAGCACGCCCCACAACACGGCGCTGCGCGTGGAGATGCCGCCGCTGGCCGCCGCAGCGGGCACCAGCGCGCCGTCTGCGGGCTGGCCGCCGGTGATGTCGGCCCGGGCCACATCTGCCAGCGCCACGGGCAGCTGGTTCTCTTGCGCGGGCTGGTAGCCCGGCACCAGGCTGGCCAGGGGCAGGAAGGCGCTGGCCGCCGCCGTGGCCCCGGGCAGCCCCGCCGCCAGCGTGAAGGGCCCCTGCCCGCTGGCCAGGAACACCAGCTGCGCGGGCTCGAACTGCAGCGCCAAAGCGGGCGCGGCAGCAAAACCGGGGGTCTTGGGGTCGGCTTCGATCTTGATCTCGCGCACCGACGCGCCGCCCAGCTCCACAGGCCCGCTGGCCTGTTCCTTGCCGCCGGTTGCCATCTTGTAGACCACGGCACTGGCCAGTGGCGACCAGGGCTGCTCGCGGTGGTTGCGGCCCAGCACGCGCACCGGAATCAGCACATTGCTGCCGGGCGGCGTGATCGTGAGGGCGGCGACCGGTGTGGCAAACGGCAGCGCCAACACCAGCTCGCGCGGGTTGGCCAGGGCGGGCGCGGCCATGCTGGCGCTGACGCGCTCGCGTGGGCCCGTTTTGGACGAGGTAGCCAGCGTGGCGCCACGCAGGGTCACGGCAGCGTCGCCCCAGGTCACGCGCAGGTAGTGGCCCTTCAGGTCGGCGCGCTGCAGGTCGATCTGCTCGTTGCCCAGGCGGCCTGGTGCAGTGGACACCGTGGGCGCCACTGCAGCGTCTGCGCGGTAGAGCACGGTCTCGGCCAGTGGCTGCCAATGTTTGAGGTCCTTGCTGGCCTGAACGCGGAACGTCACGGGCTGGCCCGCAGGCAGATCCACGTCCAGGGCCATGCGGGCTACGGGCAGCTGCACATTGCGCGCGTCGAGCAGCGCGCCGCGCACGGCCTGCGGGGTGGCAGGGCCTGCCGTGGTGGTCGTGGCGGCCGTGTCGATCTGCACCACACGCTGGCCCTGGCGCTCCTCGATGCGCAGCGACAGGCCTTCCAGCCCAGCCGCGCCCGTGCTGGCAGCGCCCAGGATGGGATAGGCGGGCAGGGTCACCGGTTCCTCGGGCGCGCTGGCCGCCGCCACACCGGCCAGTGCCATGGGCACGGGCTGGCCCGCGCCGTTGAAGAGGCGTACATCGGCATAGCCCGGGCTTTGCAGGCGCACCAGCACCTCGGCGGGCAGCATCACGCGCTGCAGCGGCGCATCGGCCGCGAGCGTGACAGGAACGCGGATGGCGTAGGCCGCAGGGCTGTTGGCATCGGCCGCCGCGTGGGCCAGGCCGGTGCATAGGGACAGGGCGGCAGTGGCCAGCACCAGGGGCAGGTTCAGGGCGACAGGCTTCTTCATGGCAGTGTTTCTGGTTGCGATGGCGCCAGCGGTGGCGCGGCAGGTTCCGCAGGGGCGGCTGCCTTGGGTGGCGACTTGGGAGTTAACTTGGGCGGTAAAGGCGCAAAGTAGCCCACCACCAGCATCAGCACACCCACGGCGATGAAGGCAATGATGCGTTCGGCCCCCCCCGCGTTGGACAGATCAATCAGCAGCAGCTTGACCACCACCACACCCAGCAGGCCCGCGCCCACCAGCCACAGCGGCCGCTGCACGCGGCGGTGTGCCAGCACCATCAGGCTGAGCGCGAGCAGCGTCCACAGGATGGCGTAGCCGGTCTGCACCACAAAGCTGTTGAACAGCGCAGAAGCATCCCAGCGCACGCCGAAGAAGTGGTGGGCCACGCGCAGCCACACGGTGTTGATCACGATGAACGCGAGCACCGCCAGGGCCACCAGCGCATGGCGCCCGGTGACCCCGCCCGAACGGGCCGGGGGCGGCAGCGCTGCGAGCAGCACGCGCCGCCAGAACACCAGGCCGCCCAGCGCGAGCGCGAGCGTGAGGTCGGTGGGGTTAAGCAAAGGGATGTAAGGCAGCGGCGCTGTGTGGCCGGACGAATGCACGGCGGCCAGCAGCGCGCCGCAGTACACCAGCACCGCCAGCGGCAGCGCCGCGAGCCAGTAGTAGGCCTGGGCATGTGGGTTCAGCGGCCAGGAGAGCGCTGCGCGCGCAGCAGGCCGGTTGCCCCGGCCGGCCCACAGCGCCAGCAGCATGAGCACGGCAATGGCGCTGACCAGCAGGACCACACCGGCCCACGAGGTGCGCCACAGCTCGGCCCGGCCGATGCCGGACCACAGGCAGTCAGCGAGCAGCACCGTCACCAGCCACGCCGTGGCCGCGTGAAACCCGCCAAAGGGCGACGCCGCGCCGCCGGGCAGGTCACCGGCCTGCGCCGCGGCCCACAGGCGGTCGGTCTGTCGCAGCATCCACACGTGCAGCGCCAGCACCACGGGCCACACGGCCCAGGCGGGGGTGTCCAGCACCCGGTAGCCGCCGGCCACCTGTGCGATGAAGCCCAGCGCCAGCACGGCAATGGTGGCGCGCGCAGGCCAAGTGGCCACGGCCCAGCGCGTGCGCAGCCCCAGCCCCATCGACAGGGCGGCGCTGAGCACCACGGCCAGCATCGCCAGCAGCTCGGTCACGCGCTCCGAAAACACGGGCACGGGCCACTGGCCGGCCTCCAGGCCGGGCACGCGCCGCGTGATCTCCAGCAGCCAGGCCAGGCACCAGAAGGCAAAGCCGTACAGGTAGGCCGGGCTGGACAGGCGCGCCTCCACCGCCGCATAGCCTTGGGCCCAGGCCGACCCGCTGTGGGGCAGCGGCTTGCGCAGCCACCAGGCCAGCAGCAGGGCCGGCAGCGCGATCAGCAGCGCGCCGATGAACGCGGGGTTGGCCAGCGGCCAGGGCGCAATGCTGGAGGTACCCCCCAGGAACGCCAGCATGGCCACGCCCTGCAGCAGGAGACCGAAGGCGCGCGGCATCCACCGCGCCTGGCGCATGCCGACCCAGAAGGCGCCCGCGCCCTCGAGCGCCCACACCGCCGAGGTCCACTGCGCATCCAGCGCCAGCGGCACGGCCAGCGTGGCAAAACCCACGCCGATGGCGATGAAACATTCGGTGAGCAGGCGCCAGCTGGCTTGCGCGCGGCGCACCAGCACGGTCGCGGTCAGCAGGTAGACCGCCGCAAAGGCCAGTGCCGAGAAGGCCGCGCCCAGCTCAAACGGCTGTACCAGCCCGGCCTGCAGGCCAAAGCCCACCAGCGGCGTGCCAAAGACCAGCATGCTGTCCACCGTCTTGCCCAGCTTCGTCGGCGTGTTGCGGGCATAGAGGATGGCAGTGGCGAGGTAGATCAGCACAAAGCCAGCGAGAAAGGGCTGCGTGCTGGCGTAGTGATCGGGCACATATTTGAGCGCCCCCCAGGCCGTGGCCACGCCGAAGGTGGCGACAAAACCCACCACGTTGAGCACGCGCCAGGAGCGCTTGTGGGCGATGAAGAGAATCGCCAGGTTCAGCAGGGTGTAGTAGCTGAACAGGCCCACGTGGCTGCCCTGGCCGGTGGACAGCAGGATGGGCGCCGCAAAGCCCCCGGCGAACGCCGCCACCGCGAGCGCGCGCGAATCCTGCAGCAGCGCCAGCGCGCAACTGGCCGCGCAGACCGCGATCATCAACCCGAAGGCCCAGAGCGGCGGCAGCAGCCCATAGAGCCGGAAGGCGGCAAACACGGTGAGGTACATCACTGCCACGCCGCCGCCCTGCAGGGCCAGCGCAAAGCCGGGCTTGTCGGTGCGCTTGCGGAACCCCACCCCCAGCAGCGCAATGCCCACCGCTGCAACCGCCGCCAGGCGGAACTCGACCGGCAGCAGCCCGGCGGAGGCGGCGTAGCGTGCGAGGAAAGACAGGCCGATGAACAGGATCACCAGGCCCACACGCACGATGGTGTTGCCGCCCAGGAGCCAGTTCTTGGCTGCGAGCACGGCCAGCTCGACGGGGTTGGGCTGCACGGGCTGGGCAATCTTGCGGGGCTCAAAGCGCGCGGCAGGCGCATCCGTGCGGGCGGCTACCGGGGCCACCGACGGGACGCGCGGCAGGCCTTGGGGCGTGAGTTCGCCGGTCCAGAAAGCGTCGTCCGCATCCCGGGGGTTGTCGCTGGGGGTGGGTGGTGAAGGGGGTGCGTGTGGCACGGGCCCTTGCGGCACGGGCGCCGCCGCCTCAGGCCGGTCTTCGGCAACCGGCGCCGCCTGGGGGGGCCGCGTGGGCTGGGCAGTGGCCTTGGTGGCGTGCGCCTGCAGCTCGGTGCGGATGGCAGAGCGGATCGCCCAGCGCAGCGACAGCCCGGCGAAAAAGCCCAGAATGCCGCCCACAAACGGCCCGAAGTCGCCGTAGCCGCCGAACCACGAGCCCAGCACCGCGCCCCAGAAAATGCCCCAGATGATCATGCCGCCCTCGCCCTCTTTTTTGGGCTCCGGTCGGCAGGCCCTGGGGCTGTGCGCGAAAGAAGCCGTCGTATTGGTAGACCCACCGGCAACCGCTCGCGCAGCAACCTTGCGAACCAACACCCCGGTCAGGGACACGAGGTGCAGGGCCTTGCAGGCGCGCGGCGGAGAGGGTGCGTGCGGCAGCTTGGCAGCCCCGCTGTGGTTCCGCAGGCTTATACAGCACACCCTGCGCAGGAACCACGCCCTAACGCCTTGTTACCTTGCAGGGCGCCCGGCCACATCGAGCCCCTCGCCCCGGGGCGGGGGCTTGCGCTGCCCGGATTTGAGGCCAAAACAGGCCTCTCCGCCCGTCCATCAAGCCACAATAGCTATTAAATTAGTAGCAATTATCCTTTAACCCGCGCCAGGTGCGTGAGTGGCAGCGCCCCACTGGCCTTCACCTCGCCCAGCGAGAAGCTGGTGTGCATGTCTTTCACGTTGGGCAGGTTCAGCAGCACATCGCGCGCGAACTGCGAGAAGCTGTCCAGGTCGCGCGCCACCACCTGCAGTTCGAAGGTGCCGGTGCCGCTGATGTAGTGGCACGACACGACCTCGGGGATCTGGCGGATGGCTTCCTCCATCTTGCGTGTGAGGTTGCCGGTGCTGCGGTCGGCATCGAGCCGCACAAAGGCCAGCACCCCCAGGCCGATCCTGTGCCGGTCGATCTCGGCGCGGTAGCCCTTGATGAAGCCCTGCTCTTCCAGCGCCCGCACGCGACGCCAGCAGGGCGCGGCCGACAGGCCCACGCGCTGGGCCAGCTCGGCATTCGTCAGGCGCGCGTCAGCCTGCAGCTCGTTGAGGATGGCGATATCGAATTTGTCGAGAGTGTTCACAAAATGGCGGAAAAGAGAAAGATCCTTTCTCAGAATAGCCTAAACACGGCACACAAAGCAAAGACATATCAGCGGCGCAGACATACACTTACCTCCACATTGGAGCCGCTGCCCTAAACGGGCGGATGGCCCCTGCCCCACCGGCCCACAAGGCCCGGCCCCACAAAGAAGCCATTGGAGACATAGCCATGAATGCCCCGCTGCCCGAATCCGTCCGCAAGGCGCTGGAAACCGTCACGCTCGACGACAAATACTCCCTGGACCACGGCCGGGCCTTCATGAGCGGGGTGCAGGCCCTGGTGCGCCTGCCCATGCTGCAGCGCCAGCGCGATGCCGTGGCCGGGCTGAACACGGCGGGTTTCATCAGCGGCTACCGGGGCTCCCCGCTGGGCACGTATGACCAGGCGCTGTGGGCGGCCAAGAAGCACCTGGCGGCCAACAACATCGTCTTCCAGCCCGGTGTGAACGAAGAACTGGGCGCCACGGCCGTGTGGGGCACGCAGCAGCTCGACCTGTACCCGCAGAGCAAGAAGTTCGACGGCGTCTTCGGCATCTGGTACGGCAAGGGCCCGGGCGTGGACCGCTGCTCCGACGTGTTCAAGCACGCCAACATGGCCGGCACCGCCAAGCATGGCGGCGTGATCGCGATTGCGGGCGACGACCACATCAGCAAGAGCAGCACGGCCGCGCACCAGAGCGACCACATCTTCAAGGCCTGCGGCACGCCGGTGTTCTTCCCGAGCAGCGTGCAAGAGATTCTGGACATGGGCCTGCACGCCTTTGCCATGAGCCGCTTCTCGGGCGTGTGGTCGGGCATGAAGACCATCCAGGAGGTGGTGGAGTCGTCGAGCAGCATCAACATCGATCCGGACCGCGTGAAGATCATCCTGCCCGAGGACTTCGTGATGCCGCCCGGCGGCCTGCACATCCGCTGGCCCGACGCGCCGCTGGAGCAGGAAGCGCGCCTGATGGACTACAAGTGGTACGCGGCCCTGGCGTACATCCGCGCCAACAAGCTCAACTACAACGTGGTGCAAGGCCCGCAGGACCGCTTCGGCATCATCGCCAGCGGCAAGGCCTACAACGACATGCGCCAGGCGCTGGTGGACCTGGGCCTGGACGACGACACCTGCCGCCAGCTAGGCATCCGCGTGCACAAGGTCAATGTGGTGTGGCCGCTCGAAGCCACCATCACCCGCGACTTTGCGCAGGGCCTGCAAGAGATTCTGGTGGTCGAGGAAAAGCGCCAGGTCATCGAATACCAGCTCAAGGAAGAGCTGTACAACTGGCGCCCCGATGTGCGCCCCAACGTGCTGGGCAAATTCGACGAGCCCGAGGGCGATGCGACGGGCGGCGAATGGAGCATGCCCAACCCCAGCCAGAACTGGCTGCTGCGCGCCAAGGCAGACCTCACGCCGGCCATCATCGCCAAGGCCATCGCCAAGCGCCTGAAGAAGCTGGGCGTGCCGAACGACGTGGTGGCCCGCATGGACGCACGCCTGGCCGTCATCGAGGCCGCCGAGCGCGGCATGGCCGAGCTGAAAGTGGAAACCGGCGACCGCACGCCCTGGTTCTGCAGCGGCTGCCCGCACAACACCAGCACCCGCGTGCCCGAAGGCTCGCGCGCCGTGGCCGGCATTGGCTGCCACTACATGGTGAACTGGATGCCGGACCGCAAGACCAGCACCTTCACGCAGATGGGCGGCGAGGGCGTGACCTGGGTGGGCCAGCAGCCCTTCACCACCGACGCGCACATCTTTGCCAACCTGGGCGACGGCACCTACTTCCACAGCGGCCTGCTGGCCATCCGCCAGAGCATCGCGGCGGGTGTGAACATCACCTACAAGGTGCTTTACAACGATGCGGTGGCGATGACCGGCGGCCAGACCGTGGGTGAGCGGCCCGAGGGCCACTCGGTACTGCAGATCATGAACAGCCTGAAGTCCGAAGGCGTGGCCAAGCTCGTGATCGTGACGGACGAGCCGTTCAAGTACGACGGCGTGGCGCTGGCCGAAGGCGTGACGGTGCACCACCGTGACGAGCTGGACCGCATCCAGCGCGAGTTCCGCGAAATCCAGGGCACCACGGTCATCATCTACGACCAGACCTGCGCCACCGAAAAGCGCCGTCGCCGCAAGCGCGGCACGCTGGCCACGCCCGACAAGACCGTGGTCATCAACGAGCTGGTGTGCGAGGGCTGCGGCGACTGCTCGACCAAGTCCAACTGCCTCTCCGTGGAGCCGGTGGAGACGGAATTCGGCCGCAAGCGCCGCATCAACCAGAGCACCTGCAACAAGGACTATTCCTGCGTGAACGGCTTCTGCCCGAGCTTCGTGACGGTGGAAGGCGGCAAGCTCAAGAAGCCCAAGAAGGAAAAGAAGGGCGACCTGTCGGCGCTGCCCTCCATCCCTGAACCCGTGCTGCCGGTGGCCGAAACCGCCTGGGGCATCGTGGTCGGCGGCGTGGGCGGCACGGGCGTGATCACCATCGGCTCGCTGCTGGGCATGGCCGCGCACCTGGACGGCAAGGGCGTGATCACGCAGGACGCTGGGGGCCTGGCGCAAAAGGGCGGCGCCACCTGGAGCCACATCCAGATCGCCAACCGGCCCGAGGCCATCTACACCACCAAGGTCGACACCGCCAAGGCCGACCTGGTGATCGGCTGCGACGCCATCGTCGCCGCGCACAAGTACACGCTGGCCGTGATGCAGCCGGGCCGCACCTTCGTGGCGCTGAACACGCACAGCACGCCCACGGCGTCGTTCGTGAACAACCCCGACTGGCAGTTCCCGGGCGCCAACTGCGACAGCGCCATCGCCACCGCCGTGGGCGCGGGCGGCGTGGGCAGCTTTGACGCCGAGCAGGTCGCCACGCAGCTCCTGGGCGACAGCATCTACACCAACCCGCTGATGCTGGGCTACGCCTGGCAAAAGGGCCGCGTGCCGCTGACCTACGCATCGCTGATGCGCGCGATGGAGCTCAACGGCGTGCAGGTGGACAACAACAAGGCTGCCTTTGAATGGGGCCGCCGCTGCGCGCACGATCTGGCGGCCGTGCAGGCGCTCTTCCAGGCCGCGCAGGTGATCCAGTTCGTGAAGAAGCCTTCGCTGACCGAAATGGTCGCCAAGCGCGTGGAGTTCCTCACCGGTTACCAGAACACGGCCTATGCCGCCGAGTACCAGGCCTTTGTCGAGAAGGTGAAGGCGGCAGAAGCCAAGCTGGGGACCAGCACCAAGCTCTCCGAGGCCGTGGCCCGCTACCTGTTCAAGCTCATGGCCTACAAGGACGAGTACGAGGTGGCGCGCCTGCACACCGACAAAGCCTTCACGGACAAGATTGCGGGCATGTTCGAAGGCGACTACAAGCTGGTCCACCACCTGGCCCCGCCTCTGACGGCCAGGAAGAACGACAAGGGCGAGCTGATCAAGCAGCCCTTCGGCCCGTGGATGCGCAGCGCGTTCGGCCTGCTGGCCAAGATGAAGGGCTTGCGCGGCACGGCATTCGACGTGTTCGGCAAGACCGAGGAGCGCCGCATGGAACGCGCGCTGATCGCCCAGTACCGCGCCTGCATCGAGGAGCTGCTGGCCGGCCTGAATGCCGACAACCTGGCCCTGGCCGTGGAGATCGCCCGCATCCCCGAAGAGATCCGCGGCTACGGCCATGTGAAGGAGCGCCACCTGAAAGTGGCGCGCCCGAAATGGGATGGCCTAATGGCCCAGTGGCGCGGCGGCTCTGCCGCCCAGGCGCGGCGTCAGGCGGCGTGAAGACGCCTGCGTCCCCCGTATGCACCCAAGGCCTGCGCATGGCGCAGGCCTTTTGCTATCAATTAGATAGCTTGTCGCGCTTGTTGGACGGGCGCTAGAGGTCAATTTGGCTCTAAGTCTGCGCAGGGTGCTGGCGTGCCAGCCCTGCGGCAAACACCCGCGCCCCCTTGGGTTTTCGCCCCTTGGGACGTTGACAGGGCGCCGCATACAATGACCTGTTCCGCCTGGCGGGCGCCCATGCGCCTGCAGCTGGCGGTTTTTTGTGTATCTTGCCCATCCGTTGTGGAGTTCCACCCGTGTTTATTTCTTCTGCTTTTGCCCAAACCGCACCCGCTGCTGCCGCTGGTGGCGGCGACATGATGTCCACGCTCACCGGCATGCTGCCGCTGGTGCTGATGTTCGTGGTGCTGTACTTCGTCATGATCCGGCCCCAGATGAAGCGCCAGAAAGAGCACCGCGCCATGATCGACGCGCTGGCCAAGGGCGACGAAGTGGCCACGGCTGGCGGCATCGTCGGCAAGGTCACCCGCCTGTCGGAAGGCTTCCTGCACGTCGAAATTGCCAACAATGTGGAAGTGCAGATCCAGCGCAGCGCCGTGGTGCAAGTGCTTCCCAAGGGCACGGTGAAGTGAAGAGGAACAACCCCCTGAGCGGCTGTGCCGCTTCCCCCTTGGCTCGTCGTGCTGCGCGTGCCGGGAAGGGGGGCGACGCCCGTGCCCTGGCAGAGCCAGTTCCACGGCGTCCGCTGGCATGAGGGGATCGGCGCACGTAGCGCCTGAAATACTGAGGTAAGAGCGCGATCATGAACCGTTATCCGGTCTGGAAGTACGCGATCCTGGTGATCGTGCTGCTGGTGGGGGCTTTGTACACCCTGCCCAACTTTTTCGGCGAAGCGCCTGCGGTACAGGTGTCGTCCGCCAAGGCCACCATGAAGGTGGACGCTGCCCTGCAGGAGCGGGTGGAAGAGGCGCTCAAGGCTGCGGGCGTCACGCCCGACTTCGTGGCGCTCGAGGGCAATTCGGTGCGTGCGCGCTTCGATACGCCCGACAACCAGCTGAAGGCCAAAGATGCGCTGCAAAAGGCGCTGGTACCCGATGCCAACGACCCGTCCTATATCGTGGCGCTGAATCTGGTGTCGCGCTCGCCTCTGTGGCTCAAGGCGTTGCACGCCAACCCGATGTACCTGGGCCTGGACCTGCGTGGTGGCGTGCACTTCATGCTGCAGGTGGACATGCAAGCGGCGCTCACCAAGAAGGCCGAATCGTATGCCGGCGACATCCGCACGGCACTGCGGGACAAGAGCATCCGCCACGGCGGCATTACCCGCGACGGTCAGGCGATCGACATCAGGATCCGTGACGAGGCCACGATGACGGCCGCCCGTAACCTGATTGCCGATCAGTTCCCGGACCTCGTGGCCACCGTCGCGCCGGAAGGCAGTGAATTCAAGCTGCGCGTTGCCATCAAGCCCGAGGCTACGCGCAAGGTGCAGGAGCAGGCGCTCAAGCAGAACATGGTCACGCTGCACAACCGGATCAATGAACTCGGCGTGGCCGAGCCCGTGATCCAGCAGCAAGGGCTGGACCGCATCGTGGTGCAGTTGCCCGGCGTGCAGGACACGGCCAAGGCCAAGGACATCCTGGGGCGCACGGCCACGCTGGAGGTGCGCATGGTGGACGAGGGCACCGAAGCCCGCGCCGCCGAAACCGGCCGCGGCCCCGTGCCCTTCGGCTCCGAACGCTATCTGGAGCGCAGCGGCCAGCCCGTGATCGTGAAGAAGCAAGTGATTCTGACCGGCGAGAACCTGACCGACGCCCAGCCCGGCTTTGACGGCCAGACGCAGGAGCCCACCGTGAACCTCACGCTGGACGCCAAGGGCTCGCGCATCTTCAAGGACATCACGCGCGAGAACGTGGGCAAGCGCATGGCGATCGTCCTCTTTGAGAAGGGCAAGGGCGAGGTGGTGACGGCCCCCGTGATCCGCAGCGAGATCGGTGGCGGCCGGGTGCAGATCTCCGGCCGCATGACCACGGCCGAAGCCAACGACACCGCGCTGCTGCTGCGCGCCGGTTCGCTGGCTGCGCCCATGGAAATCATCGAGGAATACACCATCGGCCCCAGCCTGGGCGCCGACAACATCGAGCGCGGCATCAACAGCGTGGTCTGGGGCCTCGCGGCCATCGCCGTCTTCATGTGTGTGTATTACATGCTGTTCGGCGTGTTCTCCAGCATCGCGCTGGCGGTGAACGTGCTGTTGCTGGTGTCCATCCTGTCGATGCTGCAGGCAACCCTCACCTTGCCTGGCATCGCCGCCATGGCATTGGCCATCGGCGTCGCCATTGACTCGAACGTGCTGATCAATGAGCGCATCCGCGAGGAGCTTCGCTCGGGCGTGTCGCCACAAGCGGCCATCCATGCAGGCTATGAGCGTGCCTGGGCGACGATTCTCGACTCCAACGTCACGACGCTGATCGCGGGCCTCGCGTTGCTGGCCTTCGGCTCCGGCCCGGTGCGCGGCTTTGCCGTCGTGCACTGCATCGGCATCCTCACCAGCATGTTCTCTGCCGTGTTCTTCTCGCGCGGCCTCGTGAACCTGTGGTACGGCCGCAAGAAGAAGCTCAAGAGCGTGTCGATCGGCACCGTGTGGAAACCAGAGCCCGACACCGCCGTGGCCAAGACGAACTAAGGGATGCAGACCATGGAATTCCGGGTGCCAGCCCCAGTGACGCCGTCACGTGCGGTGGTCCCGGTCATTCCAGCACAAGGATAAGACGCCATGGAATTTTTCCGAATCAGAAAAGACATCCCCTTCATGAAGCACGCGTTGGTGTTCAACGCGATCTCCTTCATCACCTTTGCACTCGCCGTGTTTTTCCTCATCACGCGCGGATTGCATCTGTCGGTGGAGTTCACTGGCGGCACGGTGATGGAAGTGGCCTACACCCAGCCTGCTGAACTCGCCAAGGTGCGCGAGACCGTGACCGGGCTGGGCTACCCCGATGTGCAGGTGCAGAACTTCGGCACGGCGCGGGACGTGATGATCCGCCTGCCTGTGCAGAAGGGCGTGACGTCGGCGCAGCAAAGCGAGCAGGTGCTGGGCGCGCTGAAGGCCGCCGACCCTGAAGTGACGCTGCGGCGCACCGAATTCGTCGGCCCGCAGGTGGGTGAGGAACTGGTGCACGGCGGCCTCATGGCGCTGGCCATGGTGGTGGTTGGCATCGTGATCTACCTGGCTTTCCGCTTCGAGTGGAAGTTCGGCGTGGCGGCCATCATCGCCAACTTGCACGACGTGGTGATCATCCTGGGCTTCTTCGCGTTCTTCCAGTGGGAGTTCTCGCTGTCGGTGCTGGCCGGCGTGCTGGCCGTGCTGGGCTACTCGGTGAACGAATCGGTGGTGATCTTCGACCGGATCCGCGAAGCCTTCCGCAAGTACCGCAAGATGACCACGCACGAGGTCATCGACCATGCCATCACCAGCACGATGAGCCGCACGATCATCACCCACGCCTCCACCGAGGCCATGGTGCTGTCCATGTTCTTCTTTGGTGGCCCCAGCCTGCACTACTTTGCGCTGGCACTGACCATCGGTATCCTGTTCGGTATCTACTCTTCCGTGTTCGTGGCCGCGGCCATTGCCATGTGGCTCGGCGTCAAGCGCGAAGATCTCGTCAAGCCAGCCAAGAAGGAAGGGGATCCGAACGATCCCCATGCCGGAGCCACCGTCTGACCCGCTAATATCAGCCCATGCAGCCCACCCCCTCCTCCGTTCCGCAGCGCCGCCTGGCACGCCAAGCGCGCCAGCGGTTCGTAGAGGGGATTTGCGCAGGGCTGCCGGAACTGGACAAGACGGTCCTGGATTTTTTCACCACGCTGATGACCCAGACGGGCACGGCGAGGGAGATGCAGGCTCACCGCGATGCCTGGATGGTCTACCAGCAAAAGCATGCGGCATGGACAGAGCGCACCGCCAATGCCTGGCGCAACGCGCTGGCACCCCATAGCAGCAGTACCGCAGGAGCGCTCGCGACCAACGGCCCGGGGCTGCAATTCGAGCTGCTGAGCGACGATGTGGTGGAGAACAAGATCCTCGCATCCCGCATGGCCCTCACTGTGAGCGAGCAGGTCAGCCCCCAGTTCGATACGCTGCGCCAGCGCACGCAATCGCTGGAAGGCCAGGAGCTGGACAGCACCGACATCCTGCGTCCCGAAGCTGTCTGTCTGCGCTTGGTGGAGCAGTGGGTCGAAGCGGGGTTGCCGCGCACCGACCTCCAGACGGTGGTGGATCCGCTGCAGCGCGAGCTGGCCAATTTGCTCCAGAAGCAGTACCAGGCCGTCAATGTGTTCTACGTGGAGCAAGGGGTCACGCCCCAAGCTGACCTGAAGTCCCGCGTGCGGCGTACATCCGGTGGCACCGTGACTGCCGGTTCTGGCGCGAGCGCGGCGGGCGGCGCCGCTCCCAACGCAACGGGGCTGGCATCCCAGGCGCTGGCGCAAACGCGCGATGCCATGTCCGCAGCCCGGGCAGGCATGGCCGCTGCGCAAGGCGGGCGGCCTATGGCGGCCCATCCGTCCCGCATGGTTCCTCCGGGCTATCCCCAGCAGGGTGGATTTCCCACAGGGTTCGCTACCGGCATGACCCCGCTGGCGCGGGCTCGCCAGCGTGCCCAGGGCGTGATGGGGCAGTTGCGCCGGCTTCTTACCCAACCTGCCACCGGGTTCGACATGGTCAACGCCCCTCCGGCGTCTGCCGCCCTGGCCCACGCTCTCACGGCGCACCGCGTGCATGCCGACACCTATTACAGCGGTGTCGCCACGCTTGTGGAGGACTACAGCCCCGCGGCGGTGGTTCAGCTGGCGGGCGCCGTGCGTGAGCGTTCGACCGAGTTCAAGAAAAAGGCGTCCACGGCCGGCGAAAAAGCCATCATTGAGGTGGTGGCGCTGATGTTCCAGAGCATTCTTGCCGAGGACCGCATCCCGCCTGCCGTGCGTGTCTGGTTTGCGCGGCTTCAGGTGCCCGTGCTGCGCGTGGCGCTGGCAGAGCCCGAGTTTTTCAGCAATGTCGACCACCCCGCGCGCCAGCTGATCGACCGCATGGGGGCCTGCGTGATGGGCTTTGACGCCACCAGCATCAATGGCAGTGCGCTGGAAGCCGAGATCCGCCGCGTGGTGCAAGTGATCGAGCAATACCCCGAAACCGGGCGCCGCGTGTTCCAGCTGGTCTACGACGAGTTCGAGAAATTCCTGTCCAAGTTCCTGACCGAGAAACAGGCCACCTCCCGCCTGGTCACGGTGGCCCAGCAGGTTGAGCAGAAGGAAACGCTGGCCATTCAGTACACCATCGAACTGCGCACCATGCTGCGCGAGATGCCGGTGCGCGAAGAAATCCGCGAATTCCTGTTCAAGACCTGGGCGGAGGTGTTGGCGTTGTCCGCGGTGCGCGATGGCCCGCAGCATGCGGATACCGTGGCCCTCAAGCGCACCGCCGCTGACCTGGTGTGGGCAGCCAGCGCCAAGCCCAATCGCAGCGACCGAGCTCAGGTCATCCAGAACCTGCCGGGCCTCTTGCAGCGCTTGCGCCAGGGGCTGGCCCTGATGGGGGTGAACGGCGAAGCGCAGGACGCACAGATCAAGGTCCTCACCGATACATTGGCCGACGCCTTCCTGTCCAAGACGGCGTCCATTCCCCAGGCCCACATCGATGCCATGGCCAAGCGTCTGGCCAACCTGGAGGATTTCATTGGCGATGCCGCGCTGGGCGAGATGCCTCTGAACGCCGAAAACATCGAAATGATGCTGGGGATCGACGCTTCGTCCATCCACGTGGTGGCCGACAACGGCGCCCCGGTGGACGAGGCCATGGTGGCGTGGGCCCAGGAACTGCAGCCGGGCACCTGGTACACCCTGGACCACAATGGGGCTTCTGCCCAGGTGCAATACGCGTGGCACAGCCAGCGCAAGCAGCTGCATCTGTTCGCGGCGGTGGATGGCAGCAGTTACCTCATCCAGTTGCGCCGGCTGGCCGCCTACCTGCAGGCCGGATTGCTGGTGCCGCAGGATGAAGAGGGCCTGACGCTGCGCGCCACACGCGACGCGCTGGCCAAGCTGGACGCCAATCCCGAGCGGCTGCTCGATTGAGGGATTCGCGCGCGGCAGCGCCAGTTTGCGCCGTTGCCTGAACAGCCCCCGGGTTCAGTGTGGATGCCGTCTGCGCCGTGCCTTGGGTCGCCAGACGAGCGCTATGCGCTCCCGATCCGCTGAAACAGACCGCCAGGCAAGCGCGCCACGCATCCTTCGAGCTCCAGTTCCAGCAACTCGACCTGCAGCGAGGCGGCATCCATGCCGGTGCGCGCCACCAAGGCGTCCACCCCCATTGGATCAAAGCCCAGCGCCTGCAGCAGCGGGCTTTCCGTGCAGGGGACGGCGGAGACTGCATCCTCCGCGATCGGTGGTGGTGCGTCGGCGGCGGCATGCGTATTCGACGCAACGCTCGGTGTGCGCAGTTCCTCCAGCACGTCCTTCGCCGATTCCACCAGTTTGGCGCCCTGGCGGATGAGTGCGTGGCACCCCCGCGACTGCGGCGCGTGGATGGAGCCAGGGATCGCGAAAACCTCGCGGCCTTGCTCGGCCGCCATCCGGGCGGTGATCAGCGAGCCGGAAGCGAGCGCCGCCTCCACGACCAGCGTGCCTTGGGAGAGGCCCGAGATGATGCGGTTGCGCTTGGGAAAGTTGGCCGCCAGGGGCGGCGTGCCGAGGGGGTATTCGCTGACGAGCAGGCCGCGCGCGGCAATGCGGTGCGCGAGGTCGAGGTTCTTGCGAGGATAGACGCGATCCAGCCCCGTGCCGACCACGGCGATGGTGGCTGGGTCCGTATCTGCCAACGATGCCGCACCGTCGAGCGCGCCCTCGTGCGCTGCGGCATCCACGCCCAGTGCGAGGCCCGAAACGATGGTGAAGCCGGCCTCTCGCAGGGCGCGAGAAAACAATCGGGCATGTTCGGCTCCCTGCGCCGTCGGGTTGCGGCTTCCCACGACGGCCAGGCATCGTCCCGGGGGAAACGGTGCCTGCTCCACCAGCCGCGCCGGTCCCATCAGGTACAGCAGCAGCGGGGGGTCTTCCGTGTCCAGCAGCAATTGCGGATAGCGTGGATCCCCCAGCGTGACCACCGTGCGGGCGGGGCCTTGTGAAGGCGCTTCTGCGAGCCATTGCAAGGTGGTCTCGACCAGGGCTTCCCATGCGGCGGGCACTTCGCAAAGCGCCTTGGCCTGTGCGGGCGTCGCGCACTGCAGCAGGACCGATTCGGGCTGGCGAAAGATCTCCTGAGGCAGGCCGAAGCGTGCCAGCAGGCGCCGTGCGGTGCTGTTGCCGACGCCAGGTGAAAGGGTCAGGCGCAGCCAAGCGCCCAGTTCGTCGCGGTCCATGGGAGCAGTAGCGTGAGAAAGAACGGGCCCAATGAAAAAAGCCGCCTCCACCTCATCGGCGGACGGGCGGCCCGGGTGCGGCCCCGCAGTTATTCCTGCGGATTCACGAGGCGGTCGCCCACGCGCACACCGCTGCGGATTTCAAGCAACAGCGCGTACGAGACACGGTCGAAGGTGCGGAACACCATGGCGGTGCCGTTGTTTTCGCTGGGCAGCTTGATGGTGGTCTTGGCAGCGTCGGTCGTGTCCTTGATGCGATCGCCCTTGGTCAGCAGCGAAAGCACATGGCCGGGTTCGATGCCATCCTGCGAGCCCATGTTGATGGCCACTACCTGGTTCTGGGCTGCATAGGCGGCCGAGAAACTGCCGTAGATGGAAACGATCCGGGCATCCACCTCGATCTGAGGAGCACGCGGGGTGTAGCTGGTAAAGACGCGCTCGGGAGCTGGCAAGAGCCGGTCGCCTGCGCGGATTTCTTCCTTGGTGCCTGAAAGATCCACGGTGGCAGGCACGTACTCAGCCACACGCCCGCCCTTGCCGTTGGGGAGGTCTTCAAACGTTTCGCCGCGTACCAGTTCGGCTTTGCCCAGGTACTGCGCTTCGTAACCCAGGATTTCTCCGGTCACCGGGTCCTTCATGGCCACGGCATCTCGGAACACGCGGAAGAAACGAGGTTCGCCAGGTTCGGCGCGCACCGGCGCCGCAGCATCACCCCGCACATAGGCCCGGTCACCGCTCGCCATCAGCACGCGGTCTTCGGTGGTGGCCACAATGCGGGGGGCGCGCAGCAGCACGTCGGCGTCGACCACCAGGGGCTCGACGAGGAACGGCTCGATGAGGTGGGGCTTGAGCGTGGGCAGCGCGGTGCTGGCCAGGCTGTCGCTGCGCGTACGGGGCGACACACGCACCGTTTGGGGCTCGGATTCCGGCGTGCCGGGTGGCGTGGTCCGCAGGCGCGCGTAGCTTCCGTCCTTGTCCAGGTAAAGCGTCTGGCCGGGGTAGATGAGGTGGGGGTTCGGGATGGCCTTGAGGTTCATGCCCCACAGCTCGGGCCAGCGCCAGGGGCGCTTGAGGTACAGGCCCGAAATGCCCCAGAGGGTGTCGCCGCGCTTGACGGTGTAGGTGTCGGGTGCGTTGGGCGTTAGCTCGGACAGGGGAATGCCGCGTTCGGAAACCTGTTGCGCTGTGGCACGCTGATCGCTGGAAACCGGGTAGTTTTGCGCTTGGGCCGATGACCCCAGCAAAACGCCAGCAATGATGGTGAGCGCGCCCAAGGCGGTCTGCCGCACGCTGGTGAATGCTGTCATGTTGTTCCTTTTCTCATGCATTGGGAAACGCCCCCTCGCTGGCGCCTTGGCTCTCGCGGCAGGCGAGCGGCCGGGCAAGTCATTACAAACTTTCTCAGATTCTCTGCTCAAGCCCTTGATTCGGCAACGATTATTGGCTAGCCGCACTGCTGCCGACCCTAAAAGTGGCGAAAATAGCGACATCTCTTGGCAGCTTTCATGGCAATCCTTCCCATTCTCTGTTTCCCCGACCCTCGGCTTCACAAGGTGGCGCGGCCCATTCAGGCCGTGGACGACCGTGTGCGGGCGCTGGTTTCCGACATGCTGGCAACCATGTACGACGCCCATGGCATCGGCCTGGCCGCTACGCAGGTGGATGTACACGAGCGCTTGGTGGTCATCGATGTTTCCGAGGAGCGCAACCAGCCGTTGGTGCTCATCAATCCCGAACTGGTCTGGACCAGCGCAGAAAAGCACCTCAACGAGGAAGGCTGCCTCTCGGTGCCTGGCATCTACGATGGGGTGGAGCGTTTCGATGCCGTGCATGTGCGCGCACTGGACGAGCAGGGCCAGTCCCGCGTCATTGAGGCCGACGGCCTGCTGGCCGTGTGCATCCAGCACGAGATGGACCACCTGATGGGCAAGGTCTTCGTGGAATACCTCTCCCCGCTCAAACGCAACCGCATCAAGACCAAGATGATCAAGCAGCAGCGGGGGGCGCGCGAGTGACGCGGCCGGCGCTTCGCGTCCTCAGGGGCAGCGGAGTGCTGGCGCTCGCGGCGCTGGTCGTTCAACTCGCAGGCTGTGCGCTGCCGGCCCGTGAGGCGCCCGGCGCACTGCGTGCCGACGTGGTGGCCCGGCTTGGGGTGCCTACAGCCTCGTTCCCCTTGCCGGGCGGCGAGCGCCTGCTGTATTCCGAACTGCCTGCAGGGTTTGCGGCCTACAACCTCGATTTCGACGCCAGCGGCAGGCTGGTGCGCAATGAGCAGGTGCTGACGCAGACGCGCTTTGAGAACCTTCCCGTGGGCGTGTGGACTGCCGCCGACGTGCAGCGCACCTTTGGTGCGCCCTTGCGCGTGGAGCGTGTGGCGCGCTTTGAGGGCGACATCTGGACCTACCGCTTCCGCCAGAACTCCGACCTGCGCCTCGCGCACGTGCACCTGGACCCCGAGGGTGTGGTGCGGATGGTGCTGTTCACGGACGAGTTGCCCCATTTTGACAACACGCGCGACTGAGTGCGTACTTACCTCCTGACAACGGTTTCCCATGAGAGTCATCTTTGCCGGCACGCCCGAATTTGCCCGCGTGGCGCTGGAGCGGCTGCTGGCCGCAGGGTTCACGGTGCCCCTGGTCCTGACCCAGCCCGACCGCCCCGCCGGGCGCGGCATGAAGCTGCAGGCCTCCCCCGTCAAGCAATGCGCGCTGGAACACGGCATCCCGGTGGCGCAGCCCCGCAGCCTGCGCCTTGACGGCAAATACCCCGACGATGCAGCCGCCGCGCGCGATGCGCTGGTGGCTGCGCAGGCCGATGTGATGGTGGTGGCCGCCTATGGACTCATCCTGCCGCAGTGGGTGCTGGACCTCCCGGCCCAAGGCTGCCTGAACATCCACGCCAGCCTGCTGCCGCGCTGGCGGGGCGCCGCGCCCATCCATCGCGCCATCGAGGCCGGGGATGCCGAAACCGGCATCACCATCATGCAGATGGATGCTGGCCTGGACACCGGCGACATGCTGCTGATGGAGCGGCTGGCCATTGCCCCCACGGACACGACGGCCACCCTGCACGACCGGCTGGCCGCTCTCGGGGGCCGCATGATCGTTGAGGCTCTGGAACTGGCCGCCTGCGGAGGGCTGAAGGCCGTGCCCCAGCCAGCCGAGGGCATCACCTACGCCCACAAGATCGAGAAGGCCGAGAGCACCATCGACTGGTCGCTGCCCGCCACCGTGATCGGTCAGCGTATTCGGGCGTTTGACCCCTTCCCCGGAGCCAGCACCGAGTGCGCCGGGGAAACGATCAAAGTGTGGAGTTATGAAATTGATAGCAATAAATCCAATACGGATAAGCGCCAGGGCCAAATTTTGTCGGTAAATGGCGACGGAGTGACGGTCGCCTGCGGCGAAGGCACGCTGCGCCTGACCACCTTGCAGCGCGCGGGGGGCAAGCGGCTCGCAGCGGCCGATTTCTTGCGGGGCTTTGACCTGCAGCCCGGCATGGTGCTGGGCGCTGCGCCCACTACCGCCGCGACACCGGCATGAGCCGCCGGGCCGCCATCGGCAGCACGCTGCGCCACCCCTCCTTTCGCGTGGCCGCCGTCGACATGGTGGGCACGGCCGTGGGCATCGGGGCCTGGGGCCTGGTCACCGGCGTCGTCATGGTCAAGAGCGGGCTGCCCGTAGGCATGGCCATCTTCATGTCGCTGGTGGTGTATGCGGGCAGTGCGCAGCTGGCGGTCATCCCGCTGATGGCGGTGGGGGCGCCGCTGTGGGTGGTCTGGCTGACGGCCAGCTGCGTGAACCTGCGCTTCGTGATCTTCAGCAGCATGTGGCGCAGCTACTTCGCGCACCTGCCGCTGCGCCAGCGCCTGGCGGTGGGCTATTTCAGCGGCGATGTGATCTACGTGGCCTTCATGAAGCGCTTTCCCGAGCCACGCCCCCAGGCCGAGCAGGTGCCCTACTTCTGGGGCGCGGCCAGCACCAACTGGCTGGCCTGGCAGGTGCCGTCCATCGCTGGCATTCTGCTGGCCAATGCCGTGCCGCTGTCCTGGGGCCTGGGGTTTGCGGGCGTGCTGGCACTGCTGGGCGTGCTGCTGTCGCTGCTGTTCGACCGGGCCACCTGGCTGGCCACCGCGGTCGCCGCCACGGCGGCGATTGCCGCGTTTGCGCTGCCGCTCAAGCTCAACATCCTGGTGGCCATTGCGGCGGCGGTGGCCGCAGGCCTCTTGATGGAGGCGGTAGACCGCCGTCGCCACAAGCCCGAACTGGTCCTGTTGCCCGCCGACAGCTTGCTGCCACCTGAAGAACGCGAGCAGGTCGAGGCGGGCGATGTGGTGCCACTGCGCGAGGAGCGCCATCCATGATGAATGACTGGTCCTGGATCGAACCCGCCATCGCCATCTTCGGCCTGGCCGTGATCACCGTGGTGTCTCGCTCGTTCTTCATGATCCCCGAGCGCGAGCTGCCGCTGCCCGACTGGCTCAAGCGCGGCCTCAAGTACGCCCCTCTGGCCGCCCTGACGGCCGTAATCGCCCCCGAGATCCTGATGACCCGGGGCGAACTCATCGATACGTTCCTGGACGCCCGCATCCCTGCCGTCCTGAGCGCCACCGCCTACTACTTCTGGCGGCGCGGCATCCTGGGCACCATCGTGGTTGGCATGGTGGTGTACCTGCCGCTGCACATCGGCTGGAACTGGTAGAGAAGCCCCCCTGAGCCGCTGCGCGGCGGGGCATCGCCCAGCAAGTCAGCGCCGCGGGTGCAACTGACCTGGAGCGGCCGCGGTCATGCACCCTTGATCACTAAAATGGCGGCCCCCGAGCCTCCATTTCCCTATCTCACCTCTGCCATGAACATCCTCCGCTTTTCCGATCTGTGCGCCCAAGGCAAGGCCCAAGGCCAGCGCGTTTTCATCCGCGCCGACCTGAACGTTCCCCAGGACGATGCCGGCCGCATCACCGAGGACACCCGCATCCGCGCATCGATCCCCTGCATCCGCATGGCGCTGGACGCCGGGGCGGCCGTCATGGTGACCAGCCACCTGGGCCGCCCAACCGAGGGGGAATTCAAGCCCGAGGACTCGCTGGCCCCCGTGGCCGCACGCCTGGCCGAGCTGCTGGGCCGCGAGGTGCCGCTGGTGGCGAACTGGGTGGACGGCGTCACCGTCGCGCCCGGCCAAGTGGTGCTGCTGGAGAACTGCCGCCTCAACGTGGGCGAGAAGAAGAACAAGGAAGAGCTGGCGCACAAGCTGGCAGCCCTGTGCGATATCTTCGTGAACGACGCTTTCGGCACCGCCCACCGCGCCGAAGGCACCACCTACGGCATCGCGCAGTTTGCCCCCATCGCCTGCGCCGGCCCGCTGCTGTCGGCCGAGATCGACGCCCTCACCAAGGCGCTGGCCCATCCCCAGCGGCCGCTGGCGGCCATCGTGGCGGGCTCCAAGGTCTCGACCAAGCTCACCATCCTCAAGAGCCTGGCCGACAAGGTCGACCAGCTCATCGTGGGCGGGGGCATCGCCAACACCTTCATGCTGGCCGCCGGCCTGCCCATCGGCAAAAGCCTGGCCGAGCCCGATCTGCTGGACGAAGCACGCGCCGTCATCGCTGCCATGAAGGCGCGCGGCGCCGATGTGCCGATTCCGACCGACGTGGTGACCGCCAAAGCGTTTGCCGCTGACGCACCCGCTACCGTCAAGGCAGCCAAGGACGTGGCCGAGGATGACCTGATCCTGGACATCGGTCCCGAGACCGCCGCCCGGCTCGCCGCCCAGCTCAAATCCGCTGGCACCATCGTATGGAACGGCCCGGTGGGCGTGTTCGAGTTCGCAGCCTTTGAAAACGGCACGCGCGAGATTGCCAAGGCCATTGCCGAATCCGCTGCGTTCAGCATTGCCGGCGGTGGTGACACCCTGGCGGCGATCGCCAAATACGGCATCGAAAAGCAGGTGGGTTACATCTCCACAGGCGGCGGGGCGTTCCTGGAGGTGCTCGAAGGCAAGACCCTGCCTGCATTCGAGATTCTTGAAAAACGCGCCGTTACGTCTGCTTGATTTTTGTTACTGAAATAGACACAAGCAAATGCAGATCGGCGTAAGCAAGCACGCCGATCTGTGACCAAAAACAACGAATTGCGTGTCCCTGGGCGCAGTTACCTCATTTTTTTCTTGTTTTTGTTGAGTATCCCGCCCAGAATTATTTTTCAATCGCGTGGGATGTATCTGTTCATGTCCCCGCCTGTCAAAGTTCCGTAGGAGGGAATCATGAAATTTTCAAAGGCAGTCGGCTTGGCGGTGCTCGCCGGCGCTGTGGCTACTTTGGCGGGATGTGCATACCGTTCGCCCATCCCCCTGGCGGAGAACTTTGAGTTGACCTCGCAACCCAAGGTGCGCTCTGCGGGCCACTGGGAACTCGTTTCCAACGACGTCGTTGCCCAAACCCTCAGCACGCTTGACAAGACGGGCGTCGCCCCTGGCACGCAGCTGCACGTGGCATTGCCACCCAACCCCAGCGCGTTTGACCTGGCATTCCGCGAATTCCTGATCACCAAAATGGTCCAGAGCGGCGCGCCTGTGATGCAGGACCCCGGCCCGGCACTGAATGTGACCTACAACACGCAAGTGGTCCGTCACAACAGCCCCCGGCCCCACTTCATCCCCGGCCAGTTCACCATGATCGCAGCGGGCCTGATGGCCGCCTACGGCCTGCGCCATGAGCACGTGGATGCCCAGCTGCTGGCCGGCCTGGGCCTGACGGCCCTGGCCGACTACGGCGCCAGCATCAACTCCGGCGGTCCTACCAACACCGAGCTGATCCTGACGACCACGGTCACGCGCGGCGGCCAGTACGTTGCCCGTAAGACCGACGTGTACTACCTCGAAAACGCAGACACGCCACTGTTCCTGCGTCCCTCGCACTACCGGAACGTCAACATGAAGGTGGTCTCGCAATGAAATCCGCTGCAATTCTGACCGCGGTGGCCGCCGCAGCCCTGCTCGCAGGCTGTGCCAACAACGGTACCCCGGTGCGCACCGAGCCCACATACCAGGAAGCCGCCAACAACCAGTTCTTGACCAGCAGCCGCGAGGCCGTGGGCAAGCTCACCGCCGGTTTCGACCTGAGCGTGGCCGGCACGGGGCCTGTGCTGGTGGCCACGGTCGTCAACGTGAACGATCTGAGCCGCTCCGCCCCCCTGGGCCGCACGCTGTCCGAGCAATACGCTTCGCACATGGCTGCCAGCGGTTTCAACGTCAAGGAAATCAAGCTGCGCGGCGATGTGTTCGTGCGCGAAGGTGCTGGCGAGCTGCTGTTGTCACGTGAAATCAAGGACATCGCGCGCAGCCACAACGCTTCGCTGGTCCTCGTGGGCACCTACTCTGCCGCGGCCAACTTCACCTATGTGAGCCTGAAGCTGGTCCGCACGGAAGATGGCCGCATCGTCCGCGGCCATGACTACGCGCTGCCCAACGACCGCGACGTTCAGCGTCTGCTGGCCGTGCCCCGCTGAGCCGCAGCCAAGCTGCTATCCCGCAAAAGGCCGTTTCGACGGCCTTTTTCTTTTTGTCTTGGCGCAGGCTGCCGGGGCGGGCAGCCCGCCGCCGCGGCAGCCGTCGGGCCCCCACTTAAAATCACGCCCCATGACCTTCATCGACATGCTGCGCGACGCCACGGCGCAAAACAACTCCCTGCTGTGCGTGGGCCTGGACCCGGAGCCCACGCGGTTTCCTGCGGGAATGCAGGGCGATGCGCACAAGATCTATGACTTCTGCGCTGCCATCGTGGACGCCACGGCCGACCTGGTGTGTGCCTTCAAGCCGCAGATCGCCTACTTTGCGGCCCACGGCGCCGAAGACCAGCTCGAACGGCTGATGCAGCACATGCGCGCCAACGCGCCGCACGTGCCTGTGATCCTGGATGCCAAGCGTGGCGACATTGGCTCCACGGCCGAGCAGTACGCCAAGGAGGCCTTCGAGCGCTACGGTGCCGATGCTGTCACGCTCTCGCCCTTCATGGGCTTCGACTCGATCGAGCCCTACCTGGCCTACCATGGCAAGGGCGCGTTCTTGCTGTGCCGCACGTCCAACCCAGGGGGCGACGACCTGCAGACCCAGCGCCTGGCCAGCGTGGAAGGGCAGCCGCTGATGTATGAACACGTGGCTCGCCTGGCGCAAGGTCCCTGGAACAAGAACGGCCAGCTTGGCTTGGTGGTGGGTGCGACTTACCCGCAGGAAATCGAGCGGGTGCGCAGCATTGCGCCCACGCTTCCTCTGCTGATCCCCGGTGTGGGGGCCCAGGGCGGAGACGCAGCGGCCACGGTGCGCGCCGGGCTCCGCGACGGCGGGCCGATCATCGTGAACTCGTCGCGGGCCATCCTGTACGCCTCCAAGGGCGACGACTTTGCCGCGGCGGCGCGCACCGAGGCCCAGCGCACCCGCGCGGTGCTCGAAGCAGCCCGCGCGCGCTGACACCACTTTCAGCTCCTACAGCCTTCACGCCGCAGCTGCACCCGGATCATCCCCATGCAGCTCAAATGGCTCGAAGACTTCATCGTGCTCGCGCAGGAGCGCAGCTACACGCGGGCAGCTGAGCTGCGGCATGTCACGCACCCTGCCTTTGGCCGCCGCATCCGCGCGCTGGAGGCCTGGGCCGGGACGCCCTTGGTGGAGCGCGGCGGCGGCCCCGTCACCCTGACCCCTGCCGGGCAGAGTTTTCTGGAAACGGCCGCCCACATGGCGCGCAGCCTGGCGCAATCGCACGAGGAGCTGCAAAGCCTGGCCGGGCGGCAGGCCCGCACCGTGACGCTGGCCACCGGGCGCACCCTGGCCCGCACGGTGGTGGCCGACTGGCTGGTGCGGCTGCAGCCCATCCTGCAGAACGCCGAGTTGTGCATCCGCACGCGGGCGCTGGCCGACACCGTGGCCTTGCTGGAGCGAAGCGAAGCCGACTTCTCGCTCGTGTACCACCATCCGGCGCTGGCGGTCCGGCTGGATGCGCGGCAGTTTCTGCATCTGACCGTGGCATCGGACCGGCTGGTGCCCATTTCCCGGGCCACGGCGCAAGGACACGCGCTGCACCGCTTTGGGCAGGACCACCTGCCTGTGCCTTACCTGGCCTATGCGCCCCAGCTCGCGCTGGGCCGGCTGGTGGAAGACCATCTGTCCCAAAACCCGAATGCGCCCCGGCTGCAGCGGGTGGTGGAGTGCGACTCGGCCGACGCGCATTACGAATACGTGCAAAAAGGCTTGGGCGTGGCCTGGCTGCCTTGGTCGATGGTGCACGCCGATTGCCAGGCCAAGCGCCTGGCGCCTGCGGGCGACGCACGCATGGAAGTGCGTTTTGACGTCCGCCTGTACCGCCCCAAGCGTCGGCTTGGTCCCTCGGCCGAAGCGCTCTGGAAAGCGCTGGCGCAGCGCTGATACCTCCGGGTTTTCCTGGGGAGGAGGAATCCAATCGGCACGGCTTCGTGCCATTTCGGCACCCTGTCAGCCGGCCCGGGTTTTCACAATGGCTCCACCCCCAAAGAACTCACTGGAGCCCCGCATGCAAACCATTTCCTTCCTGCGTCGCACCGCCTTGGCGTGCGGCATGGCCCTTCTGGCAGCCCCTGCGTTCGCGCAGGATGCTTATCCGTCCAAGCCCATCACCATCGTCGTGGGCTATCCACCCGGCGGCAGCACCGACCTGACCGGCCGCACCGTGGCCACGGAACTGAGCGCCAGGCTGGGTGTGCCCGTGGTGATCGAGAACATCGGCGGCGCAGGCGGAGCCATCGGCGCGCAAAAGGTGGCCAACGCGGCACCGGACGGTTACACCTTTCTGGTGGGCGCCAGCAACGAGATCGCCATCAACAAGCTGGTGACCAAGAAGGTGAAGTACGACGTGAAGGACTTCACCGCCATCGGCCTCATCGCTTCGCAGCCGCTGGTGCTGGTCGCGTCCACCGGGTCGGGCGTAAAGAACCTGGCCGAGTTCACGCAGAAGGTCTCAAAGAACCCTGGCAAGTTCAGCTACGGCAGCTCGGGCGTGGGCACCTCGCTGCACCTGGCGGGCGAGATGGTCAAGGAGCAGGGCAAGCTGTTCATGACGCACATCCCTTACCGGGGCGTGGCGCCGCTGACCAACGACCTTCTGGGCAACAACCTCGAGTACGGCGTGTTCGTGCTTTCCAGCGGCCTGCCGCACATCAAGAGCGGCAAGGTGATTGCCCTGGGGACGACCGAAGCCAAGCGTTCGCCCACCACACCGGACATCCCGGCGCTCGCTGAATCGCCCCAGTACAAGAACGTGGACATCGGCGTGTGGTTCGCGCTGATGGGGCCGGCCCATCTGCCGAAGCCCGTGTTCGACAAGGTGAAGAAGGCGCTGAACGAAACCCTGCAGTCGCCCGAGTTCAAGAAGAAGATGGAGGCGAGCGGTTCCACGGTGGCCGCCCCCAGCGTGAACATCGACCAGTTCCTGGCGGCCGAAGTGGCCAAGTACAAGAAGATTGTTGAATTCGCAAAGATCGAAGAATGAGCAGCAGCATCGAGAACACCCCCTGCGCTGTGCAGCCGCTGGCGTTTGAACTGCCCGCTCCCGACATCACCGCCTGGCGCGCCGGCAATACCGGAACCGAGGGTGTCTGGCACTTCGACTCCGGCCTGCCCGGCCGCCATGTGATGGTCAGCGCGCTGGTCCATGGCAACGAGCTGTGCGGCGCGTGGGCCTTGAAGGGCCTGCTCGAAGCGGGCGTGCGGCCGCAGCAGGGCACGCTCACGCTGGCGTTCTGCAACCTCGATGCGTTCGACCGGTTTGACCCCCGCCACCACGACGCCTCGCGCTTCACCGACGAAGACCTCAACCGGCAGTGGCTGGACGCGCGCATCGACGCCGGGGACACCCGCGAGCGCCGCCGCGCCGCCGCGCTGCGCCCCTTCGTGGCGCGGGCCGACTGGCTGCTCGACATTCATTCGATGCACGAGCCGTCTGCCCCGCTGCTGCTCACGGGCATGCAGCCGCGCAACCTGGAACTCGCGCGCGCCCTGCGCACGCCCGAGCACATCGTGGTGGACGCGGGACACCAGGACGGCGTGCGCATGCGCGACTATGGACGCTTCGGCTTGCCGGACGCGCAAGGCGGCGACACCCGCTCGCTGCTCGTCGAGTGCGGCTTCCACGGCGACCCGGCCAGCCGTGCGGTGGCGCAGGATCTCTGTGTGCGGTTCCTGGAGCAGTCCGGCGTGCTCTGCCCTGAAAGCCTGGCGCAACTGGTGCCGGGCTGGCGCTTGCCCGACGCGCCGCAGCAATGGGCCCTGGAGGTGACTGGCCCGGTGGTGGCCACCAGCAGCGCGTTCCGCTTCGTGGCGCCTTACACGGGGCTCGAACTTTTCGAGAAGGCCGGGACGGTCATAGGCGACAACGACGGAGTACCTGTCGTCACGCCGTACGACAACTGCGTGCTCGTGATGCCTTCGGTGCGCCAGGCGCGTGCCGGTGTGACGGTGGTGCGTTTTGCGCGACGCACGGCGCTGTAACTGCTGCACCGCGCACGGGCTGCTGATTGCTACTAAAAAAATAGCTGCTTGCGCTTGATGGGAAAGCGCTGGCGGCAGTTTAAAAGGGTGATCTGCTCCGCGCTGGGTTCACTGCGCAGCGCGCGCGGCATCCAGGTGGGCCTTCACACGCTGGGCCAGCGCCACATCACCCGGGGTTTCCGGGTTCCAGTGGTCGATGGTGCGTGGTTCTTCCTGCGCGTCCACGGCGGTATAAGCTGCGACGCAGTGCAGCACCTCCTGCAGCGGCTCGCCATGGATTCCTCCGCTGCGCACCTCCACCGCCAGGTGCATGGCGGTGTCCGTCGTCGATGCCAGCCGCGCATGCACCTCCACCAGGTCGCCGGGCCGGATGGGGCGCACGAAGTGGGCGCCGCCCACGAAATCCGTGATGCAAGGGCCCTTGGCCCACGCACTGGCGCAGGCAGATCCCGCTTCGTCCACCCAGCGCAGCACCGTCCCGCCAGGCACTCGCTGCGCTTGCGGCGGGATGCCGCCAGTGGCCAGGAATCGCAGGGTCAGGGATTGCATAGGCGTGGATCCGAAGTGAGGAGAGGCAGTCCCATTATTCCCCAGGGGGCCTCCCGGCCCAGCCCGGTGTCATCTGACCGGGGCTCTCCCTCCGGCGAAAATTGACCTGGGTCAAAACCATGCTGTCCACACGTCCCTACATTCGATGCACCCTACGGCCTGATGGCGGGCCGCATCCGGGTCGGCGCGACCGACGCGCTTCCTCCGTACACCTGCCGAGGTGACCACCCCTTATTCCCTCACGCGACGAGCGTGCGCTTTCCCATGTCCATCCTTCACCGCTTGAACCTGCTCGAGAAATTCCTCATCCTGGGGACGATCGGACTCATGATGAGCGCGCTGCCCACGTACCTGTACGTGCGCGATTCGCTGCGCGCCATCGACCACGCGCGGCACGAGGTGCAGGGGGTACCGCCGGCCCAGGCGTTGACGCGGCTGGTGCAACACATGCAGGTGCACCGAGGCCTGTCGGTCGGCATGCTCGGCGGGGACGAAGCCCTGGCGGCGCGCCGACCGGCCGCGCGCGACGCTGTCAACGCGGCCGTGCGCGAAGTGAGCGCCCGCCTGGACGCGGCCAAGGTGCCTGCAGCGCAACTGGCCGCATGGAGCCAGGCGCAGCAGAACTGGAGCTCCCTGGAGCAGGCGGTGGCCGCACGCGGCATCGAGCAGGTGCAGAGCACGGCGCGGCACACGCAGCTCATCGCCGCGCTGCTGCAGCTCAACGAAGCGCTGGTCCACCACTTTGGGCTGCAGGTGGATCCCGATCCGGACACCCACGCCTTGATTCAGGCATCGCTGGTGCAGGCCCCTTCCCTGGGCGAAAAGATGGGCATGCTGCGCGCGCAGGGCGCCAACGCCTTGAACAAGCGCGAACTCACCCCGCAGGGCAAGGGCCAGCTGCTGGTCTTGCAACAGCGCGTGGCGGAGCTGCAGGGCGAGACCTTCCGGGGCCTGGACCGCGCCTTGCAGGGGAATCCTGAGTTGCGCCGCGCACTGGGCAGCAGCGCCGAGGGCGTGCAGGGCCAGATCCAGCAATCGCTCCAGATGGCGGAGCGCGACGTGATCAACGCCAGTGAATTGCAGCTTGCGTCAAAGGATTATTTCGACGCGTTCACCCGCACCATCGAGGCGCTCAACGCGCTCAACAACCTGTCGCTGGCCAGCCTGGATCAGGCGCTGCAGGACCGGGTATCGGGCCTGCAGCGCAGCCTGATCGGTGTGGCGCTGGCGCTGCTGGTCACGCTGTCGGCCACGAGTGCCATGGCCCTTGTTTTCGTGCGCTCGATGACCGGACCGCTGTCACAGGCGGTGGCGCTGTCGCGCGCCGTGGCGCAGGGCGATCTGAGTGGTGCGCCGCTGACCCACGGCACCAATGAGGTCGGCCAGCTGCTGCAGGCCCTGCAGCAGATGCGCAGCCAGCTCACCCAGGTGGTGCGCCAGGTGCGCGGTGGATCGGAAAGCGTGGCCGCGGCCAGCGTGCAGATCGCGCAGGGCAACACCGACCTGTCCGCCCGCACCGAAAGCCAGGCCAGCGCGCTGGAGGAAACCGCCGCGTCGATGGAGCAGCTCAACGCCACCGTACGCCAGAACGCCGAAAGCGCCCGCCAGGCCAGCCAGCTGGCCGCCAGCGCGAGCACCGTGGCCGTGCAGGGCGGCGAGGTGGTGGCCCAGGTGGTGGACACCATGCAGGGCATCAACGCCTCTTCGCAAAAGATCTCGGACATCATCGGCGTGATCGACTCCATTGCGTTCCAGACCAACATCCTGGCCCTGAACGCGGCCGTGGAGGCTGCCCGGGCTGGCGAGCAAGGCCGCGGCTTCGCCGTGGTGGCCAGCGAAGTGCGCAGCCTGGCGGGCCGCAGCGCGGAAGCCGCTCGCGAAATCAAGGCCCTGATCAGCGCCAGCGTGGAACGGGTGGAGCAGGGTACGGCGCTGGTGGACCGTGCAGGCGCCACCATGAACGAAGTGGTGGCGTCCATTCGCCGCGTGACCGACATCGTGGGCGAAATCAGCACCGCCAGTCATGAACAATCTCTGGGCGTAGCCCAGGTGGGCGAGGCCGTGACGCAGATGGACCAGGTCACGCAGCAGAACGCTGCCTTGGTCGAGGAAATGGCAGCGGCCGCCAGCAACCTGCAGAACCAGGCCGAGGACCTTGTGCAGGTGGTGTCTGTCTTCCGGTTGGGGAGCGAAGGCTCGGGCTCAGGACCCGGCCGGTATGCGGTGCCGCGCTCTGCAAACACGCTGCAGATTCAATAGCTTTCTGCGCTGGTAAATGCCTTTCGGCGCGGCAGGTGGGGCGAGGGGCCGGCAGCCCGCCCACTCGCTCGGTCGTTCGTTCGTTCGTTCGTTCGTTCACGACTTTGCGGGCTGGCCATCGGTCCCTGCCAGCGGCAGCACCAGCCGTGCGCGCAGACCCTGACCAGGTGCGCTGTGCAATGCCAGCATGCCCCCATGCGCGCGTGCCACACGTTCGGCGATCGCTAGGCCCAGCCCGGCGCCGGGCGTCCCCGTACGCGCCGCGCCGCCGCCGCGCACAAACGGCTGGCGCATGCGGTCCAGCTCGCCAGCGTCCATGCCGCCTCCATGGTCCGCCACCTCGATCCACACCTGCTGCGCGCCACTGCCCGTGCGCACCACCACCGGGGCGGCGCCATGGCGCCATGCGTTCTCCACCAGGTTGTCCAGCGCCCGGCGCAGCGCCTGCGGGTGCACGGGCCCGTCGGGCAGGTCTGGCGCCAGCTCCAGCACCAGGGTGCGGCCATGGTCGGCCTGCGCTTCGGCCACGGCCTGCGCCAGCGCATTGAGTGACGCGGTGGTGGGCGCCTCGGCCTCGCCGCTGCGCGCGAAGGTCAGGAACTGACCCACGATGGCATCCATTTCTTCGACGCTGCGCGCCATGCTGGCCGCCAGCGCTGCGTCCATCTGCGCCCCGGCAATCTCCACCCCCAGCCGCAGCTTGGTCAGCGGCGTGCGCAGATCGTGCGAGACACCCGCGAGCATCAGTGCGCGCTCGTGGTCGGCTGTGGTCAGGCTCTGTGCCATCTGGTTGAAGCTGCGGCCCACGCTGGCCAGTTCGTCGGGGCCGTCCTCGGGCAGCGGGGCGGTCGGCTGGCCCTGCGCCAGCTGGCGCGCCGCTGCCACCAACTGGCCCAGCGGCCGATGGAGGTGCCGCTGCAGCCACCACGCGCCCAGCAGCGCCAGCAGCATGCTGACCAGGGTGGCCAGAAGCCAGGCACCGGTGAACTCGCGCGTGGGGAACACGCTGGGCAGGTGGAGCCAATAGTCCTCACCCTCGAAAGCCACGCGCAGCTCCAGCACGCCGCTGCTGTCGCGCCGCCACGCGGGGGGCGCCGGGCTACTGGCGGGGGCTGCCGCATCGCCCCCCAGGCGCCGGGACACCGCCTGCATGAATTGCCGCTCCAGCGGGGACAGCAGCGCGCGGCGGACCCCGCCGGCTTCGGCTGCCGCGGGGGCCGTGCGGGCCGCCTCTTGGTTGAAGGCCTCGACAAACGCCCTGCGCTGCGCCGGCGGCAGCGCCTGCAGGCCCGCGCGCAACGCGGCCACATTGCGCGCCACGCCATCGGCCACCTGGGCCACGCGGGGCTCCGAGATCATCTTGCGCACCAGCACCGCCGCCACCAGCTGACCCAGCACGATGAGCGCGGCGATGAGCAGCAGGTTGCGGCCCACAAGGCTGCGCGGCCAGAGCCCGCGCCGGGGGGCCGGGTCGGCCGGGGACGCCGGGCGGGTGCCCTCCGTCATGCCTTGCCGCCCGGGTCTGGCGCCGCCCCCTCGGGCACGAAAACATAGCCTACGCCCCACACGGTGCGGATGTGGCGCGGCTGCGCCGGGTCGGCCTCGATGAGCTTGCGCAGGCGCATCACCTGCACATCAATGCTGCGGTCGGTGGCCGCATGGTCGTGGCCGTAGGCCAGGGCCATCAGGCGGTCGCGCCCCAGAGGCCGGTGCGGCTGCTGCGCCAGGGCCTGCAGCAGCGCGAATTCGCCGGTGGTGAGCGGCACATCCCGGCCCTCGCGCTCCAGCCGACGCTCATCGAGCCACAGCGTGAACGCGCCGAATGCGATGCGCCCCCCTGCCTGGCGTGGCCCCGTGTGTGCGCCCAGCACGCGCTGGCGCCGCACCATGGCCTGGATGCGGGCCAGCAGCTCGCGCGGGTTGAAGGGCTTGGGCAGGTAGTCGTCGGCGCCCATCTCCAGGCCGACGATGCGGTCCACCGGGTCGCCGCGCGCGGTGAGCATGAGGATGGGAATGGTCTCGCCCTGCGCGCGCAGGCGCCGGCAGATGGACAGGCCGTCCTCGCCCGGCATCATCACGTCAAGCACCAGCACATCGAAGCGCTCGCGCTGCAGCAGTGCATCCAGTGGGCCCGCGCCGTCCACCGCGCGCACGGTGTAGCCCTGGTCGCTCAGGTAGCGCTGCAGCAGGGCGCGCAGGTCGGGCTCGTCGTCGGCGACCAGGATCTTGGCCAGGGGATCGGTCATGGGCAAGGGGGACAAGGGGTTCGGCTGCGTGGGTGTGCCAATGGTAGATGCTGGCGGAAGCCCCGCACCCCCTGGCATGCATGACAAGGCATGACGTCGTCCCCGGCGGCTGTCATCGTTTGTCATACCTTGGCGCGCAACAGCCATCACTGGCTCATACACAGGTACCACAGTACAGCCCTGCGAACCTCCAGGAGCTGACCACCATGCCTTTGACGATTCATCTCACCCACCCTTGCCCGCCGCAACGCCCCGCTCTGGTCACCCGTATGCTGCTGCTACCGGCCCTCGCGGCCGTGGGGCTCGGCGCCCTGCTGGCCCTGGCGGCCCCGGCCGAGGCGCAGGCCCGCACCCGCCACCGCGCAGAGCACAACGCCGACGGCAGCGCCACAGCCCGCACCGGCGTGGCCAGGATCGGCCCCAACGGCGCGTTGCTGCGTGGCCGCACCGCCACCACCGACGGGCAGGGCAACGCGAGCCTGACCAGCCGCGGCGCTGCCGTAGGTGCGCAAGGCGGGGTGGCTGTGCGCCAGGGCAGCACCACCCGCCATGCAGACGGCAGCGCCAGCCACAGCGCAAGCCTGTCGGCCCAGAATGCCCAGGGCAGCCTGCAGAGCAGCGGCGGGGCCACCCGCAACGCCGATGGCACCGTGACGCAGTCCCGCACCTCCACGGCCACCAGCGCCGCCACCGGCAACAGCGTGCAGACGCACAGCAGCTACAACCAGGACAGCGGTCTGAGCCGCAGCGCCACTTGCTATGACGCCAGTGGCACGGCCATGGCCTGCCCAACGCGGCCTTGATGTTCTGAACAAATCCGTTCGGGCGGAGCCTGTCGAAGCCAGGGTGCCGGCCAGAGCGGCGCTTCAACAGGCTCAGCGTGACCGGTTTGGGTTGAAACAAGCCTTTCCTCTCGCCCCCTTGTGATCCCACTTCCAATACCAGGAGCTTTCCCATGTCCCTGCGCCATCTCTTCACCGCCCTTGCCGCCCTCACACTGACCACCGCCAGCGTTCAAGCCCAGACCACTGCACAGAACGGCGGCCGCCTGCGTGCTTTCATGGCCCAGAAGCAAGCCACCGCCGCCGAGGCCGCGCTGCCCGCAGGTGTGCAGCGCATTGCCGACGTGCCCTACGGCAGCGACCCGCGCCAGCGCATGGACGTGTACGTCCCCACCGGCCTGGCCGCCAGCGCCGTGCGGGCGCCGGTCATCTTCATGGTGCACGGGGGCGGCTGGCGCCACGGGGACAAGGCCATGGGCCGCGTGGTGCAGGAGAAGGTGGCCCGCTGGGTGCCTCTGGGTTTCGTGCTGATCTCGGTGAACTACCGCCTCCTGCCCGAGACCCCCGTGGCCGAGCAGGAGCGCGATGTGCAGGCGGCGCTCATGGCCGCCCAGCAGCGCGCGCCGCAGTGGGGGGCGGACTCGGGGCGCTTCATCCTCATGGGCCATTCGGCCGGTGCGCACCTGGTGGCCTTGCTCAACGCGCGGGCTCCGCAGGCGCTGCGTGAAGGGGCCTGGCACTGGCTGGGCACCGTGAGCCTGGACAGCGCCATGATGAATGTGCCCGCCCGCATGCGCGCCCCGCACCTGCCGCTGTACGACGACGCCTTCGGCACGGACCCCGCCTACTGGGTCGCCCTGTCGCCCTTTCACCAATGGACCACTGGCGCGCCGCCGATGCAGATGGTGTGCTCCACCCAGCGCGCGGACGACCCCTGCCAGCAGTCGGACGCCATGGCCCGCCACGTCCGCACCCGGGGCGGCCGCGCCGAAGTGCTGCCGCAAGACCTGGACCACGGTGAGATCAACGCCCAGCTGGGCCTGGAGAGCGACTACACCCGCGCCGTGGAGACGTTCATGGCCTCGCTGGATGGCGTGGTGGCGCGGCTGTTGGGGCGTTGAATCAGATGCTATCTATTAAATAGCTGTAAGCGCTTGATGGGCAAGCGCTGGCGGTCAATTTCATGCCAATTCAGGGCTTGCGCAGGTAGGGCGTCAGATACCGCCCCGTGTGGCTGGCCGGGTTGGCCGCCAGCTCTTCGGGTGTGCCCACACCCACCACCGTGCCGCCGCCTGCGCCGCCTTCGGGGCCCATGTCGATGAGCCAGTCGGCGGTTTTGATCACATCGAGGTTGTGCTCGATGATCACGATGGTGTTGCCCGCGTCGCGCAACTGGTGCAGCACCTTCAGCAGCAGGTCGATGTCGGCAAAGTGCAGGCCGGTGGTAGGCTCGTCCAGGATGTAGAGCGTGCGGCCGGTGTCGCGTTTGCTTAGCTCCTGCGCCAGCTTCACGCGCTGTGCCTCGCCGCCCGAAAGCGTGGTGGCTGCCTGGCCCAGGCGGATGTAAGACAGGCCCACGTCCAGCAGCGTCTGCAGCTTGCGCGCGATGGTCGGCACATCCTTGAAGAACGCGTGCGCGTCCTCCACCGTCAGCTCCAGGATCTGCGCGATGTTCTTGCCCTTCCACAGCACCTCAAGGGTCTCGCGGTTGTAGCGCTCGCCGTGGCACACATCGCAGGGCACGTACACGTCGGGCAAAAAGTGCATCTCCACCTTCACCACGCCGTCGCCCTGGCAGGCCTCGCAGCGGCCGCCGGCCACGTTGAAGGAAAAGCGCCCGGGGCCGTAGCCGCGTTCCTTGGCGGTGTTGACCTCGGCCATCAGCTCGCGGATGGGGGTGAACAGGCCGGTGTAGGTGGCCGGGTTGCTGCGCGGCGTGCGGCCGATGGGGCTCTGGTCGACGTTGATGACCTTGTCGAAGTACTCGATACCCACGATCTCCTCGTGCGGCGCGGGCTCCTCGTGGGCGCGGTAGATCTGGCGCGCCACGGCGGCGTACAGCGTGTCGTTGACCAGCGTGCTCTTGCCCGAGCCAGAGACGCCTGTCACGCAGGTGAGCAGGCCCACGGGAAAGTCCACGCTCACATTCTTCAGGTTGTTGCCCGTGGCCCCCACCACGCGCAGCGCCTGCACCGCGCCCTGGCGGGCATGGTGCTCGGCCATGCGTTCGGCCCGGCGCTTGCTGGCTTCCGTCTGCGGAAAGCGCGACTTGCCCTTGGCTGGCGCGGGCGGCGGCGCAGGCTGGCCCACCACCGGTAGCCAGGGCGTGCGGCGCTTCGGCACGGGAATCGAGAGCGCGCCTGACAGGTATTTGCCGGTCAGCGATTCGGGGTGGCTGCGCACCGCATCGTACGTGCCCTGGGCCATCACGCGGCCGCCGTGTACGCCCGCGCCCGGGCCCATGTCGATCACGTGGTCGGCGGCGCGCATCATGTCCTCGTCGTGCTCGACCACGATCACGCTGTTGCCGATGTCGCGCAGGTGCTGCAGCGTGGCGATCAGCCGGTCGTTGTCGCGCTGGTGCAGGCCGATGCTGGGTTCATCCAGCACATACATCACGCCGGTGAGGCCGGAGCCGATCTGCGACGCCAGGCGGATGCGCTGCGCCTCGCCGCCCGAGAGCGTCTCGGCGCTGCGGTCCAGGCTCAGGTAGTTGAGGCCCACATCGTTGAGGAACTGCAGCCGCGTGGTGATCTCGCGCACCACCTTGTCGGCGATCTCGGCCTTGGCGCCCGTGAGCTTGAGGTGCTGGAACCAGCCATGCGAAGTGGCCAGGGTGTCGTGGCTCACCTCATAGATCGCGCGGGCCTGCTCGCCCTCGCCCACCTTCACGTGGCGGGCCTCGCGGCGCAGGCGCGTGCCGTGGCATTCGGGGCAGGGCTGGCTGCTGCGAAAGCGGGCCAGGTCTTCGCGCACGACCACCGAATCGGTCTCGCGGTAGCGGCGCGCCATGTTGGGCAGCACGCCTTCGAATGGGTGCTTCTTGCTGTAGACCTTGCCCTTGTTGGGGCCGCTGTCCAGGATGTAGCTGAAGGCGATGTCTTCCTCGCCCGATCCGTGCAGCACGGCGTGCTGCACCTTGGCCGGCAGCGATTCGAACGGCGCCTCCACATCAAAGCCGTAGTGCCGCGCCAGGCTCTCCAGCATCGCAAAGTAATAGCCGTTGCGCCGGTCCCAGCCCTTGATGGCACCGCTGGCCAGGCTGAGCGTGGGGAAGGCCACCACGCGCGCGGCATCGAACACCTCGCGCTGGCCAATGCCGTCGCACGCCGGGCACGCGCCCATCGGCGAGTTGAACGAGAACAAACGCGGCTCCAGCTCGGCCAGCGAATAGCTGCACACCGGGCACGCAAATTTGCTGCTGAAAAGGTGCTCCTGGCCCGAATCCATCTCCAGCGCCAGCACGCGGCCGTTGCCCTCGGCGCCGCCCACGCGCAGAACGGCCTCGATGCTTTCGGCCAGGCGCTGCTGCATGTCGGCGCGGACCTTCAGGCGGTCGATCACCACGTCGATGTTGTGCTTCTCGGTCTTCTTCAGCTGCGGCAGGTTTTCGTGCTCGTAGATCTGGCCGTCCACGCGAAAGCGGATGTAGCCGAGCGCCTGCATCTGCGCGAACAGCTCGGTGAACTCGCCCTTCTTCTCGCGGGCCACGGGGGCCAGCAGCATGAGCTTGGTGTCCTCGGGCAGCGCCAGCACGGCATCGACCATCTGGCTCACGGTCTGCGCGGCCAGCGGCAGGCCGTGGTCGGGGCAGTAGGGCGTGCCGGCGCGGGCGTATAGAAGGCGCAGGTAGTCGTGAATCTCGGTCACCGTGCCCACGGTGGAGCGCGGGTTGTGGCTGGTGGCCTTCTGCTCGATGGAGATCGCGGGCGAGAGGCCCTCGATCAGGTCCACGTCGGGCTTGTCCAGCCGCCCCAGGAACTGCCGCGCATAGGCTGACAAGCTCTCCACATAGCGCCGCTGGCCCTCGGCATAGAGCGTGTCGAACGCCAGGCTCGACTTGCCCGAGCCCGACAGCCCGGTGATCACCACGAGCTGGTTGCGCGGGATGTCCAGATCGATGTTCTTGAGGTTGTGCGTGCGTGCACCGCGGATGCTGATGCGCTGCTCGCGCAGCGCGCGGGCGAGGTAGAGGCCGTCCGCAGGTGTCGCGGGTGACGGGGCGGTGGTGTCGGTCACGGAGTGGCTTGAAGCAGGAAAACCAACCATGATAGGTCACGGCCCCTTTCGCTGCTGTGGTCGACCGCGTGACCCAGGCACTTTGCAGGCCATGGGCATGGGCGCGAGCGAGGCGTTTCCTGTAGGGGGTTGGTAACAGTCGCAAATTTTTGCTTGTGCACCTGAAAGGATTCGCAGATATTCGGCCAGAACGCGCCGGCACTCGGTCGATGCGTGCATTGCCACCTCTTCCATGCCCCCCGCCGACTTCCGCCACGCCCAGCCAGCCGTTGCCGCTCAGCCCTATACCCTCGTCCGTGAAGACCGCGAGCAGCTGGGTGGGCACCGCGGGCGGGTCGTGTGGTTCACAGGACTGTCGGGCGCGGGCAAATCCACGCTGGCCAATGCACTGGAGGTGGCGCTTCACCGCGTGCAGAAGCGCACGTATGTCCTCGACGGCGACAACATCCGGCGTGGCCTGTGCAAGGACCTCGGGTTCTCGGACGCGGACCGTGTGGAGAACATGCGCCGGGTGGCTGAAGTGGCGCGGCTCTTTGTCGATGCGGGCGTGCTGGTGCTGGTGGCTTTCATCTCCCCGTTCCGCGCGGAGCGGCAGGCGGCGCGGGAGCTTTTCGCCCCGGGCGACTTCCTGGAAGTGTTCGTGGATGTGCCGCTGGCCGTGGCGGAGCAGCGCGATACCAAGGGTCTCTACCAAAAGGCGCGCAGCGGCGCCCTGTCGCATCTCACGGGTATCGACTCGCCGTACGAGCCTCCGCTCGCGCCCGACCTGGCGTTGCGCACGGACCGGATCTCGATCGATGCCTGTGTGGACCGCTTGCTGACCCTGCTGGAGACTTCGCAAGATGCGATGGCCCCCATCGCGCGGCACGCGGCTGGAACTCACCCCGGGCCTGCGGCCATTCACGCGCCGCAGCCATGAACCCGTCCATCGATCTGGAGGGCGTGGTGCTGGCCGAAGTGCCAGAGCTGGCCGAGGCGCATGGACCGCTGTGTTCGCGCCTGGACATCCTCGTGCCCATTGCTGCGCTGCAGGATGAAGTTTCGCAACTGATGGAGCGCGACTGGCTGCCGCATGTCAACCGCGGGGACTACGACGGCGCATGGGACGTGATCCCCTTGCGTTGCCAGCGGCAGCACGTCGGCGCGCACCCGATCCTGCAGGGCTTCGCCCTGAACGACCCGGCGCAGGAATGGGACGACCTGCCGGCGCTCCATGCCTGCCCTGTGATCGGGCAACTGCTCGGCCAGTTGGCTTGCCCGCAGAAGTCTGTGCGGCTGATGCGGCTGCACGCCGGTGCCAGCATCCGGCCCCACCGGGACCATGGCCTGCACCTGGGCTGCGGCGAGGCGCGCCTGCACGTGCCGGTGTGGACCGACCCGGATGTGCATTTCTTCGTCGCGGGCCAGGAAGTTCCCATGCGCGAAGGCGAGTTTTGGTACTTCAACGCCGATGAGGAGCATGCGGTGGTGAACCACAGCCGCAGGGCTCGCACCCACCTCGTCGTGGACTGCGTGGCCAACCCCTGGCTGGTGCGCCATATCCAGGAGGGTGTGTTCCGTGCTTGACCTGCGCAATGCGTACCATGCGCTCTTGGGTTCGGAGGCACAGCTGGCCCAGTGCAGGCAGGCGCATTCGGTGGCGGACCTGCTGGCTGTGCTGCGCCGCCTTTGGGGCGCGGACGGCCACAGCGACGCACAGCTCCTGCAGGCCCTCGACACACTGAACCGTGAGGACGTGCCCGCCGATGTGGCGGCTGGCATGGCAGGGCATTGGCTACCCCGCAGCTACCATGTGCGCAGCCAGCGGCTGGCCTGGTGCCTGCCCGATGGCGCGCCCACCGAGCCCTTCCACGACGAGTACTTGAGCCGTTGCTGGCAGAGCACCCCGCTGAACCAGCTGGTCACGCCCAGAACTTCGCTCCAAGCGCTGGCCGCGTGCGCGCAACGGGTGCCCCGGGCCCAGCCGGCCGGTTTCATCTTTCACCTTTCGCGGTGTGGTTCCACGCTGCTGTCCGGCTGCCTGTCGGAGCTGGACGGCGCGGCGGTGTTCTCCGAGTCGCCGGTGTTGACCGAGATCCTGGTCGACCCGGCCCTGAGCCCGCTGGAAAAGCGCGCGCATGTGCAATGCCTGCTCGACCTGAAGGCGATCTTGTTTCCGGGCCGCCGGGTGGTCGTCAAATGGAATGCGTGGGACATCTTCCATGCGCAGCTGCTGCGCAGCGCCTACCCCACCGTGCCCGCGGTGGCGCTGGTGCGCGACCCTGTGGAGATCCTGGCCTCCCATCAGGCGCAGGCAGGCCGGCACATGTCGGGGGACCCGTCCCTTGCGGCCGTGACACCGGTTTTTGGGAAGGGCGCTGGAGGCTCGGTGCTGGAACACCGCATCGGCGTGCTGCAGGGTCTGATGCAGGGCCTGCACGACCTGACGGCGGAGCCGGGCGTCGCCTGTATCGACTACCGCCAGCTGGATGGCGGCACCGTGCGGCAGGTGGCTGCGATGTTCGGCCTGCGCTGTGACCTAGAAGGCCAGCGGCGGATCGCGCAGCGCATGCAGCGCAACGCCAAGCTGCCGGGCATTCGCTTCGAGCCGGACGGGGCGAGGAAGGCGGCGGTGTTCGATGCCGCCCAGTCCACGGCCATCGCGCGGCGGCTGTCTTCGCTGCACCGGACACTGCTCGCGGCTACCGGGCCTGTCGCGCCCGCAGCGCACGCCGAGCCAGAACGCGAGGTGGCCGATGTCCGCTGATCCGAAGGCTCTGCCGCCCCTGCACACTCGTCCGAGCGGTTCGCAGGACGCACCCTTCCTGCGGGCGCTCTTCGCCTCGCGCTGCACGCACCTGCAGGCGTTGGGCCTGCCGCCCGCCGCTCTGCAAGCGCTGATCGACCAGCAGTACGCCTGCCGTCAGGCGGACTACGAACGCCGCTTCCGTGCAGCCGCCACCCTCATCGCGCTGGCCGGAGAGGAGCCCGTGGGCTCCCTCATGGTCCACGACGAAGGCGACGCACTGCACATCGTGGACATCGTGGTGGAGCCGTCCGCACGCGGCCGTGGCCATGGGCGCGCGCTGGTGCTCCAGGTGCAGGCTCAGGCACGGGTGCGGCCGGCCGGTCGTCAAGCGGTCACGCTGAGCGTGGACCCTATGAACCAGAACGCCCTGCGCCTGTACCTGGCGCTGGGGTTCGAGCCCACCGACAAGCAGCCGCTTCAATGGCGGATGCGGTGGCTCCCCGGCACTGATCTCCGTCCCCGCGCCGCGCAGGAGGATGCGCACGCGGATTCCTTGTCCATTACTACCACAACGAAAGGCTGAACCCCATGTCAGAACCTTACCTCGGAGAGATCCGCCTGATGTCGTACCCCTTTCCGCCCAAGGGCTGGTTGCCGTGCCAGGGGCAGATACTGTCCATCAACACGAACACGGCCCTGTTCTCGCTGCTGGGCACCACCTACGGCGGCAACGGCACCACCACGTTCCAGCTTCCGGATCTGCGCGGGCGGGCTGTCGCGCATGCAGCGCCCAGCGCACCGCAAGGCACCATGGCAGGGCAAGAGACGGTGGCGCTGACGTCGAGCCAGATGCCGGCGCACATCCACGCCGTGATGGCAGCAGCCGGCAACGCCAACAGCGCCGAGTTCAATGGAGCGCTGGTCAGCGGTGCCGTGGCCGGCGGCAGCCCTGCGAACCTGTACGCAGAGGCCAGCAGTCCCGTGCAGGCCCTGTCGCCCGCCTGTGTCGGTACGCAGGGCGGCAGCCAACCGCACGAGAACTGCCAGCCGTCCCTGGTGCTGAACTACTGCATCGCCGTGTCAGGGATCTACCCTTCCCGCAACTGACGGGGCGGACCGCCTGATCGACCCATCCACTGATTGAAAGACACACCATGGAAAGCTTTATCGGCGATATCCGCCTTTTTGCCGGCACCTTTGCGCCGCGGGGCTGGATGCTGTGCAACGGCGCTGTGCTCAGCATCAGCCAGTACGACACGCTGTTCTCACTCATCGGAACGACCTACGGCGGCGATGGCCAATCCACGTTCGCCCTGCCGGACCTGCGGGGCCGGGTGCCGGTCGGGCAGGGGCAGGGCCCGGGCCTGACGAACCGGGTAATCGGGGGGGTGTACGGCAGCGAGAACGTCACCCTGGTGCCCAACCAGATGCCGCAGCACACCCACACGCTCAACGCAAGCACCGCCACGGCGACCAGTGCCCAGCCAGCCGGGCAACTGTTCGCGCAGACGGGGTCGGACAAGTTCTATGGCCCGCCGCCCGCCACCGACCCCCAGCCGCAGGCCATGGCGGCCAACGCCGTGACGCCTGCCGGCGGCAGCCAGCCGCATACCAACATCATGCCCAGCATGGCCATCAACTACATCATTGCCGTCGAAGGCATCTACCCCACCCGCAACTGAGCGACAGGAGCACCTTATGGATCAGTTCATCGGGGAAATCCGGGCATTTCCCTTCAACTTCGCGCCCAAGAACTGGGCACTGTGCAATGGCCAGCTGCTGGCTATCTCCAGCAACACGGCTTTGTTCTCGATCATCGGAACCTACTACGGAGGAGATGGGAGGGTCACGTTCGGCCTGCCCAACCTGCAAAGCCGAGTGATCGTCAGCCCCGGCCAAGGTCCGGGCCTGAGCGAATGGGTCCTCGGGGAGACGCAAGGGTCCGACAACGTGACGTTGCTGTCCACCGAAATACCGATGCACAGCCACCAGATCACAGGCATGAACAATGCCGGCACCGAAACCGCACCCAACGGCACGTGCTACCTGAGTCGCGATGTGCGGGGGGGCACCGGCACTATTCAATACATGCAGACGGGCGGCAGCCCCTCGGCCGCCATGGCGCCCAACACGCTGCTGCCCAGTGGCGGGACACTGCCCCATGAAAATCGGCAGCCCTTCTTGGTGCTGAACTACTGCATCGCTTTGCAGGGCGAGTACCCCGCCCGCAACTGACGCTGCCTGCACAACGCTCCAGGGTGGCTGAGTGGCCGCTTCGGGGGCGTGTCCCCAGTGCCTATTCCCACATGCCGCAGACACTGCATTTCATTTCCGGTCTCCCGCGTTCAGGGTCCACCCTGCTCGCGGGCATCCTGCGCCAGAATCCGCGCTTTCACGCCGCCATGAGCAGCCCCGTGGCCAGTCTCGTCAACGGGGCGCTGGAACAGATGGGGGCCGGCAGCGAGTCCTATTCCTTTTTCGACACGGCCAAGCGCAAGGCCATCTGCCGCGCCTTGATCGACGCCTACTATGCCGACAAGACGGAGTCCGTCATCTTCGATACCAACCGGCATTGGACGGCGCGCATGCACCAGCTGGTGGAGCTGGTGGACGGCTTCAAGATGATCTGCTGCGTGCGCAACCCCGCGTGGGTGATGGACAGCTTCGAGGTCATCCATCGCAAAAACCCCTTTGACTACAGCCGCATGTACAACGCGGGGAGCCGGCAGACGGTCTACTCGCGCTGCGAGGTCATGATGTCCGCCGGCGGCTCCGTGGGCAGCGCGTGGACCGCGCTGAAAGAAGCCTACTACGGCGAGTATTCCGACCGGTTGCTGCTGGTGGACTACGACCTGCTCACCCAACACCCCCGGCGCACGCTGGAGCTGATCTATCGTTTCATCGGCGAGCCCTGGTTCGAGCATGACTTCGACAATGTCGAATACTCGGAAAACGAGTTCGACCAGAACCTGGGCGTCAAGGGTCTGCACGATGTCAAAAAAAAGGTGGCGTTCAAGCCGCGCCGCAGTATCCTTCCGCCCGATCTTTTCGCGAAGTACCAGGAGATGGACTTCTGGCAAGACCAGACCGGTACCTCGGCCAGCATCGTCGCCCCCCGTCGGGCCAACGCTCAGAACACGCAAACCCTCAAGGACACTCCATGAATCGTGCCCTGCTTGGCGGCCTTTCCACGCTGCTGTTCCCTTTTGCCGCCCATGCTGCCGCCACCGCGGCCGGGGGCTACCTTCTGCGTGGCGGCTACCAGCCGCGCAGCCATGCACGTCTTCAGGTGGATGCCCTGCACACCGCGCTGCATGCGCCCCGCCTGCCTCATGCGCGCCAGAAACCCCAGGCTGCGAGCCCCCGGGAGCGGCAAGCCGCTGAAGCGGCCGACATTGCGGGCCTGGAGATCGTGCAGCCGTCCGTGGCCACCGAACTGGTGGTCATCGACGGGGCGGTCAACGACAAGGCCACGCTGTACCGCGGCCTCAGGCCCGGGGTGGTGGCGGTGGAAATCGATCCCTCGCGCCCCGGCCTGCCCCAGCTGGCCGATGCCTTGCGCCGCCATCGCAATCTGGCGGCCATCCACGTGGTTTCGCACGCCAGCGCTGGGGTGCTTTTGCTGGGCAGCAGCCGCATCACGCCCGAAAACGCCCACGAGGAATTGGCCGCGCTGTCCACCCTGCGCGAAGCGGTGCGCCCCGGCGCCGACCTGCTGTTCTATGGCTGCGACATGGCGGCGGGCGCCGAGGGCGACGGATTGCTGGACATCATTCAGCAGCACACGGGTCTGGATGTGGCGGCGTCCAGCAATCTCACGGGCAGCCCCACGCTGGGAGGGGACTGGGACCTGGAGGTGGTGCGCGGAAACATCGAAACCACCGTGGCGTTCTCGGACAAGGCGCTGAAGGATTTCTCGCACGTGCTGGTGGCATCGGATGGCACCAAGACCTTCTCGTCGGGCTGGACGGACAACAACACCAGCCTGAACTCCACGGACTTTGTCGTGACGGGCAAAGACATTGGCGGCACGCCCATTTCCAACATCAGCATCTATTCCTTAGCACCCAATCCCGCCTATCTGCAGACTGGGTACAACACCACCACCACCGGCACGTATTTCCACGTGGCGGCAGACGGCGTCAACACCGGAACATTCGAACTCACCGGGTTGGCTGCTGGCGAGTACGGCACTGGGCAATTCACCAATGTGCAGGTCATCGGCATCCTGCCGAACGACACCACCGTCTCGTCAAGCGTCCTGACGGGAACGGGAACCGCGGGCGAATCCTTCAATTTCGGGCCTGGCCAGCTGGCCAGTTTCTCGGGCGTCAAGCTCAAGGCGTTCAAGCTGGTTTTCGACACCAACAGCGGCTCCAGTAGCAAGCCCTTCTTTGAATTCCGCAGCTTCACGATCCAGGGTGCGGTGGCCCCGCTGCCCAACGTCACGGACGGCCGCATCAGCATCTCGGGCGCCACAGGCACCGGTGGGGCCTACAAGATCGGCGACACCGTCACAGCCACCTGGAACAACACCGCTGGCGGCGACAACAACAGCGGCATCACCGGCGTGACCGTGGACTTCAGCCAGTTCGGCGGCGGCGCTGCGGTGGCAGCGACCAATAGCGCCAACACCTGGACAGCCACCTACACCATCACCTCCGGCGCCATCGACGCCACCAATCGCAACGTCAGCGTCACGGCCACCAATGCGGGTGGCAACACCACCACGGCCGACACCACCAATGCCACGGTCGACAGCATCGCACCCACGGTCACGGACGGGCGCATCAGCATCAGCGGCGCAACGGGTGCCGGGGGCGCCTTCAAGATCGGCGACACCGTCACCGCCACCTGGAACAACACGGCCGGCGGCGACAACAACAGCGACACCATCAGCAGCGCGACGGTGAACTTCACCCAGTTCGGGGGCGGCGCCGCAGTGGCCGCCAGCAACAGCTCCGGCACCTGGACGGCGACCTACACCATCGTGGCGGGGGCCATTGCGGCGACCAACCGCAATGTCACCGTCACGGCCACCGACAACGCGGGCAATGCCACCGCTACCGCCGACACCACCAACGCCACGGTGGACAACATCGCGCCCGCGGTCAGCAGCATCGTCGTGAGCGGCTCGCCCGGCAGCGGCGATACCAGCATGGCCTTCACGGTGAACTTCAGCGAATCGGTGGCCAATATTTCCACCGACGACTTCACACTGGTGGGCACCGGATCTGCCGCGGGCAGCATCGCCAGCGTGTCCGCGAGCACGGGATCGAGCGTCGATGTGAACATCACCGGCATCAGCGGCTCGGGCACGCTCAAGATCAATCTCAACGGCGGCACCAACATCGTCGATGGCGTGGGCAATTCCGCGCCAGCGTTCACCGCCGGCAGCACGCACACCGTCAATGTGCTCACGGCACCGGGGGCTCCGACCATCGGTACCGCCACGGCGGGGGATGCCCAGGCTTCCGTGACTTTCTCTGCGCCCGTCAGCAACGGGGGCTCGGCCATTACCACCTACACCGCCACGGCCAACCCGGGCGGCGCCACGGGCAGCTGCGCGGGCCCGGCAGCCTGCGTGGCCACGGTCACGGGGCTGACCAACGGCTTGTCCTACACCTTCACCGTGACGGCCACGAACGGCGTGGGCACCAGCGCGCCCTCTGCGGCGTCCAACGCCGTCACGCCCAAGGGCAACCAGACCATCACCTTTGCCAACCCGGGCGCGCAGAACTACGGCACGGCGCCCACACTCAGCGCCACCGCCACTTCGGGGCTCGCGGTGACGTTCTCCTCCAGCACCACCGGCGTGTGCACGATCACACCGACCGGTACGTTGACCTTCGTCACGGCAGGCTCCTGCACCATCGATGCCGACCAGTCGGGCAACGGCACCTGGAATGCGGCCGCGACGGTCTCCCGCACCTTCACGGTCAACGCCATCGTGCCCGGCGCGCCCACCATCGGCACCGCCACGGCGGGCGATACCGCGGCCACGGTAACGTTCACCGCACCGGCCAGTACCGGCGGGGCGGCCATCACGGGCTATACGGCGACGGCCAACCCAGGTGGGGCAACTGGCACGGCGGCAGCCTCGCCGATCAGCGTGACCGGCCTGACCAACGGCGTGGCCTACACCTTCACGGTGACTGCCACCAACAGTGCGGGAACAGGCCCGGCGTCCGCGGCCTCCAACGCCGTCACGCCCAAGGCCGCGCAGACCATCACCTTCGCCAATCCCGGTGCGCAGAACTACGGCACCAGCCCGGATCTGTCCGTCCTGGGCGGGGGCGCCTCGGCGACCTCCGGGCTGCCGGTCACGTTCACATCGTCCACCACGGGCGTGTGCACGATTACATCGGGTGGGGTGCTGACCTTCATCACGGCGGGTACCTGCACCATCAACGCCGATCAGGCCGGCAATGCCAGCTACCTCCCGGCAACGCAGGTGAGCCGGTCATTCACGGTCAACGCCATCGTTCCGGGCGCTCCCACCATCGGTACCGCCATCGCAGGCGACACCCAGGCATCGGTGGCATTCACTGCACCCACGAACACCGGCGGCTCGTCCATCACCGGTTACACGGTAACCGTGAGTCCGCCCGATGTTGCACCGGTCAACGGCGCCGCCTCGCCCATCGTGGTGAATGGGCTGACCAATGGCCAGGCGTATACCTTCACCGTCACCGCAGACAACGTGGCGGGCACCGGGCCGGCATCGGCGCCTTCCAACAGCGTCACGCCCAAGGCCACGCAAACCATCACCTTCAACAACCCGGGACCGCAGAACTTCGGCACCTCGCCCACACTCACGGCCACCGCGGACTCGGGGCTCGTGCCGACCTTCACGTCGTCGACGCTCAGCGTGTGCACCATCACACCGACGGGGGTATTGACGTTCCTGACGGCAGGCACCTGCACGATCAATGCGGACCAGCCTGGCAACGGCAGCTACCTGGCGGCCCCGCAGATCACGCGCAGCTTTGCCGTCATTGCCGTGCTGTCGGTGTCCGGTCCGGTGCCCGGCATGGTGGGCACGGGCACGGCCACGCTGTCCGGTGGCGGCGCCACCTGCACCTTGAACCCTGGCGCCACCGGTTTCATGACGCCGGCCACGACGCCGCCCGGCCGCACCCTGCCGCATGGAGGCTTCGCCTTCCTGGCCACGGGCTGCACGGGCAGCGTCACCCTGACGCTGGTCTACCCGGAGGCCTTGCCGACCGGCGTGCAGTTCTGGAAGTTCGGCCCTGCCACCGCCGGTGCGCCCACGTCCACCTGGTTCACCTGGTCGGGCGCCACCCTCAGCGCCGACCGCCTCACCGTCAGCTACACCGTGGCGGACAACGGCGTGGGCGATGCCAACGCTGCCGTGGGCAGCATCCAGGATCCGTTCGCGCCCGCGCTGGCGGCGGCCGGCGCGATCGGTGTGCCCGTCAACAACCCCTGGGCCCTGGCGGCGCTGGCCGCCCTGCTGGCGGGACTGGGGCTGCACCGCCGCCGCGCCGGTGTGCGAAACGTGCAGCGGTGACCGCGTGAATCACTGCATCGCGGGGCCAGCGGTCCCGCGATGGGGGCGCTGCTGCTGCGAATTGCTATATAAAACATAGCTGTTGGCGCTTGATCTGCGGGCGCGATGGCCCATTTTGGGGCTCAAAATAACCTGGCCCAGTGCAGCCCGCGCGGCGGCTGGGGAAGGGGGTAGCGGAACAATCGGTGAAAATCGGCGCGGGCGCTACGCCCTCGGCCGTCTCCCTTGTCTTCCCCTCTTCACTCACTCGCGCACACCGTGCCGCCATCTCCCTCGCCTTTGCCAGGCGCTGCGGCCTCGCAGCCCCATCCCACCCCCGCGCGCGCCGCCGCCATGACGGCGCTGGAGCGCCGCTCCAGCATCAGCCTGGCGCTGATCTTTGCGCTGCGCATGCTCGGCCTGTTCCTGGTGCTGCCTGTTTTTGCCCTGGAGGCGCGGAAGTACCCCGGTGGCGACGACCCTGCTCTGGTAGGGCTGGCCATGGGCATCTACGGCCTCACGCAGGCCGTGCTGCAACTTCCCTTGGGTATCGCATCTGACCGGTTTGGGCGCAAACGCGTGATCGTGCTGGGCCTCCTGGTCTTTGCTGCGGGCAGCCTGGTGGCAGCGTTGGCGGATTCGCTCACGGGTCTGCTGGTGGGGCGGGCGCTTCAAGGGGCCGGAGCGGTGTCGGCCGCCGTCACCGCGCTGCTTGCAGACCAGACACGCGACGCCGTGCGCACCAAGGCCATGGCCCTGGTGGGGGGCAGTATCGGCCTCATGTTTGCGGTGGCGCTGGTGGCAGCGCCGGCGCTGGCGGCCATGTGGGGACTGGCGGGCCTGTTCGGCCTGACCTGCGGCTTGGCGCTGGCGGGAGTGGCCGTGGTCATCTGGTGGGTGCCGCCGGAGTCGACGCAGCACGCCGAGGTCCCGCGCGGCCGGCTGGCGGATGTGTGGGGCCATGCGGACCTGCTGCGCCTGAACCTGGGCGTGTTCGTGCTGCACACGGTACAACTGTCCATGTGGGTCGCCGTGCCCGCCATGCTGGTGCAGGCGGGCTTGGCCAAGGACCACCACTGGCACGTTTACCTGCCCGCCGTAGTGTTGTCGTTTGCTGCCATGGGCGGACTGTTTGCGCTGGAACGCGGCGGCCGGCTGCGGGCGGCCTTGCTCGGGGCCATTGCACTCGTGCTGTTGGTCCAGGCGGGCCTGGGCGTGCTGGCTGCCAGCGGCAACACGCCCACGCTGTGGGTGCTGGGGCCGCTGCTGTTCATCTTCTTCTGCGGGTTCAATGCACTTGAAGCCAGCCAGCCCAGCCTGGTGTCGCGCATGGCACCCGCCCAGCTGCGCGGCGCCGCGCTGGGCACCTACAACACACTGCAGTCTCTGGGATTGTTTGCCGGCGGGGCACTGGGCGGCGCCCTCGTGAAGTGGGCCGGCACGCCGGGCCTGTTCGCGGCCACTGCGGCGCTCACAGCCCTGTGGCTGGTGCTGACCTGGCCCCTTCGCCCTGTGGGACGTGGCGGCCACTGACCGCTTCCGGTTGCGGCACAATGGCACGCTTGGCGCCTGGACTCTCCTTCAAATCCGGCGCTTTTCTATTTCTCTTTAAGGCACAGCATCACCATGGCATCCGTAAACAAAGTCATCATCGTTGGCAATCTGGGCCGCGACCCCGAAATGCGCACTTTCCCCAGTGGCGACCAGGTGGCCAATGTGACGATCGCCACCACGGACAAGTGGAAAGACAAGCAGTCTGGCGAAATGCGGGAAGCCACCGAATGGCACCGTGTGGTCTTCAACGGCCGCCTGGCCGAAATCGCGGGCCAGTACCTGCGCAAGGGCTCGCAGGTGTATGTGGAAGGTTCCCTGCGCACCCGCAAATGGACCGACCAGAACGGCGTGGAGAAGTACAGCACCGAGATCCGTGCTGATCAGATGCAGATGCTGGGCAGCCGGCAGGGCATGGGCGGCCAGGGCGGCGGACAACAGGGTGGCGGCTATGACGATGGCTACGGCGACCAGGGTGGCGGCTACGACCAGGCCCCCCGCCGTGCCGCGCCCCCGCCACGGCCCATGGCCGCACCGGCCCAGCGCCCCGCACCCGCCCCGGCAGCGCAGGCACCCCGCGCCGCCTCGGGCTTTGACGACATGGATGACGACATTCCCTTCTGATCGATCATCCGGGGGCATGCCTCGGGGGAGATGAAGCCGCAGCCCATCGCCATGGCGATGGGCTTTTTTTTGCCCTTGCGCCCCACACGCCTCACGAGCGGTATGAGCGGCGAGAGCAAGCCCTGCCTCTGTCCCTGGCTTGCCGTTGCGACCTCGGGCATCCTTCTCGCAATTTCAAAAATTGTTTGAACAGGCCCTAACCGATGCGAGCAGCGTCCGCCCCTCTGGTTTGTCCAGTGCGGCGCGGCTGCCACGCATCCAACAATTTCTTACAACGGATACGCCAAACTCAAGGATCATCGCGAGCTCGTCGCGAAGGCTGGTTGCGGCCCGAGCGCGAATTCCGGAACGCTTGCCGTTTCAAAACCAAAAACAACATTCAAGCCACAACGAGAGGGAGCGCCATGCCAGGCTTTGTTCGCAAAATTCTGATTTTCATCACCGGTTACGCGTGGCTGGTGTTGCTGGCCGGGCCGGGCCTGATCGCGCTGTCGGTGTACAGCAGCTGGAAGGCCGACGGCGATCATGCTTACGCGGCCAAGGAAAGCCTGCAGAGCGTCTCAGGCAAGGTGACCCAGGCCTCGGAAGTCACCGTCAAGCGCAAGCGCCGCGCCACGAAGCACTACTACGAGCTCACCGTGCAGCCCGAGTCGGCAGGCACAGAGGCACGCAAGCTGCGCATCGACTACAGCGTCCCGCAGGACCTGGTGGCCAACCTCATCGACGAAAAGATTGCCGCGCTGGTCGATCACAGCGAAAGCGACTTGGTCTATGAGGTGTCCGTTGGCGGTACGACGGTCCTCAGCTACGAGGCGACGCGCCAGCGCATGCAGGCGGAAGCGGCCTCGTCCGCGCAGTCGTTCAGTGGTGCGGGCATGTGGATCCTGGCGATTGTGCTCACGCTGGTGGGTGCTGCCGGGGTGTGGTCCAACCGCAAGCTGCGCGCCGCGGACTCGGCGCAACTCGCAGCCGCCTGAACCGTATCCAATTCAAGCGAGAGGGAGGGAGGAGCGCCCCGCCGGGGCATCTCCCGATAGTTACAAAAACCACCGGAGGAAAAATATGAATCCCAATGCCATCACCCCGTCGAGCCCCGAGGGAGCGCCGTTTGAGCGGCGCGATTTCATCGTCTCAACCTACAAGCACCTGGGCGCAGCCCTGGTGGCGTTCGTGGTGCTGTCGGCCGTGCTGATGATGACCGGTTTTTCGGGCACAACCGCCAAGCTGCTGCTGGCCAGCGGCAACAAGTTCCTGTGGCTGGGCGTCATGGGGGCGTTCATGCTGGTGGGCTGGCTGGCTTCCTACCTGGCCGACAACTCGGAGAACCCGCAGACGCAGCTCATGGGCCTGGGGCTGTACGTGCTCGCAGAAGGTTTGATCTTCGCGCCCATGTTCGGCATCGCGCAGATGGTTGCGCCCGGCGCCATTGGCGCCGCCGCATTCATCACGCTGCTGCTGGTGGGCGCGCTGACCTGGACGGCCTTCACCACCAAGACAGACTTCTCGTTCCTGGGCGGCATCCTCAAGGTAGGTGGCCTGGTGGCACTGGGAACCATCATTGCGGGCGCCATCTTTGGCTTCAAGCTGGGCATCTGGTTCTCCGGCATCATGGTGCTGTTTGCCGGGGCCTGCGTGCTGTACGACACCTCGCGCATCATCCGCGACTACCCCGCCGACCGCCCCGCTGGCGCGGCACTGCACTTGTTCGCCTCCATCGCGCTCATGCTCTGGTATGTGCTGCGCATCTTGATCAGCCTGGCGACCAGCGACGATTGATGGATTGATGGATCAGGCCGGCAGAACGACCGAGCCAGCAAGCAAAAGGCCGCAGCGTTCACCGCTGCGGCCTTTTTGTTTTTGCCTTGTCCTGCGCGGATGGACGCAAAGCAGGCCCTCGCGCCTGTCATTCAAGCGCAGTCAGCTATCAAATCAGGCGCATTTCCGTGGGCCGGCTATCCGCCCGCTGCAGCCGGCATGGCGTCCACCGCAGGCTGCAGGCTGTCCACCGCGGCAATCACCCCGCCGCCCAGGCAGACGTCCCCGTCGTACAGCACCGCGCTTTGACCCGGCGTGACGGCCCATTGGGCGTCGGCGAACTGCAGCGCGAAACCGTCGGGGGTGTTCTTCAGCGTGCAGCCAGCATCCTGCTGCCGATAGCGCGTCTTGGCGGCATAGGCGCCGGGCCCGGGGGGCTGGCCTGCGCACCAGCTCACGTCCTGCGCCACCAGGCGGTGGGATAGCAGCCAGGGGTGGTCATGTCCCTGCACCACGCGCAGCGTGTTTTTTTCCAGGTCCTTGCGGGCCACGAACCACGGTTCATGCGCCCCACTGCCCCGCTGCGCGCCCTTTTCCTTGACCCCGCCAATGCCCAGCCCTTGGCGCTGGCCCAGCGTGTAGAACGACAGGCCCACATGCCGGCCCAGCTTGCGCCCCCGGTCGTCCAGGATGGGACCGGGTGCGTGGCTGATGTAGCGATTCAGAAATTCGCGGAACGGCCGCTCGCCGATGAAGCAGATCCCGGTCGAATCCTTCTTCTTGGCGTTGGGCAGGCCGATTTCCTCGGCAATGCGGCGCACCTCGGTCTTGTGCAACTCGCCCACCGGGAACATGGTCTTGGACAGTTGCGCCTGATTCAGGCGGTGCAGGAAATAGCTCTGGTCCTTGGAAGGGTCGAGGCCCTTGAGCAGTTCGAACAGGCCGGTTTGCGCGTTCTGCCGCACGCGGGCGTAGTGGCCGGTGGCGATTTTTTCGGCGCCCAGGCGCATCGCATGGTCGAGGAACGCCTTGAACTTGATCTCGGCATTGCACAGCACGTCGGGGTTGGGCGTGCGGCCGGCCTGGTACTCGCGCAGGAACTCGGCAAACACGCGGTCCTTGTAGTCGGCCGCAAAGTTCACGTGCTCGATCTCGATGCCGATCACGTCGGCCACGGCGGCTGCGTCCACGAAGTCGATGTTGGACGAGCAGTATTCGCTGTCGTCGTCATCTTCCCAGTTCTTCATGAAGATGCCGACCACCTCATGGCCTTGTTGCTTGAGCAGGTAGGCGGTCACGGCCGAGTCCACGCCGCCGGAGAGGCCGACGACGACGCGGTGTTTGGAGAATGCTGTCATTCCCCCGATTGTATTTTTTCGGGCCTCTGGGCGCTGCGCTGCCTCGCATTGCGGGTGGCCACCAGCAGGTCATAGAGCTGCTGGGCTGCGGGCGACAGGGATTTTCCCCGGCGCTTGATGAGCCCCATCTGGCGCGTCACCACTGGATCCACCAGCGGAATGCTGACCAGCGTGGGGTGGTCCTTGCCCGGCATGGCCAGGCTGGGCACGGCCGCCACGCCCAGGCCTGCCTCGACCAGCCCGAGCAGCGTGGTCACATGCTTGGCTTCGTACAGGCACTGGGGCCGGTCGGGCACGT